>Ga0134123_10002772_pt1 | contig 11432 bp, 10 predicted proteins | sample KB303_FD_96460 | JGI IMG/M metagenome (GOLD analysis project Ga0134123, IMG submission 96460) | Terrestrial soil microbial communities without Nitrogen fertilizer from Kellogg Biological Station, Michigan, USA - KB3-0-3 | ecosystem: Environmental > Terrestrial > Soil > Unclassified ...
GCGGCGCAATCCTCCACGCCGATGCCACCGGGCTTGTCGATGAAGAGCCGCAACAGCCGGCCCCCGTTCGACGACTGCAAGTCGACGAACTCGTAGCCCATGCCGGTTACGACCGGCGCGATCACGTTTTCCCGGTTCAAATAAAAAATGGGCCGAAGCCCATCTCTTGCCAACCCGCTGCTCAAAGCTTTTGAAGTATAACCGGATTTGCCAGTTCGCGCCAGCTTCCCGGCGCAAGATCAGCAGGTAATTCGACCGGTCCGTAGCGCACCCGCACGAGACGACTCACCCGGGCGCCGACCGCTTCGAAGAGCCTTCGTACCTCGCGGTTGCGACCTTCTTTCAGGACCACCCGGAACCAGCGGTTAGTCCCCGTCGCTGCTTTCTCCGGGTGGATGGATGTGAAGGCGGCGATGCCGTCTTCAAGCTGTACCCCGCGGCGCAGTGTTTCCAGGTCGGGATTGCCCTGCACCCGGGCCGAGTACTCGCGCTCCAACTCGTAGCGCGGATGCATCAGCCGGTTTGCCAGCTCGCCGGAATCCGTGAAGAGCAGCAGTCCGGAGGAATTGAGGTCGAGCCTTCCTACTGCAACCCAGCGGCCTGCAGGAAGGCGGGCGAACACGGTCGGGCGCCCGCCGGGGTCGTGCCGCGTGACCATTTCGCCGACCGGCTTGTGATACAGCAGGACTCGCGGCGCCCCAGCCGCGGCGCGCATGACCGCCTTGCCGTCCACGGTGATGGTGTCCGAAGGAAGCGCGCGGTCGCCGAGCTTCGCCACCCGCCCGCCGAGCGCGACTCGCCCGGCCTCGATCCAGCCTTCGATTTCCCGCCGGGAGCCGAGACCGGCGGCAGCGAGCAGCTTCTGCAGCCGCTCGCCCCGAGGATCAGCCGTTGGTTCCGGTCGCGGCGGCCGGCTGCTGCTCGGCGTCCTCGGTCCGGACGGCGGCTTCCGCACTGGTGGGGGTCGGTTCAAGCGCGAGGGTCTTGGCGATTTCCTCGAGCGGCGGCAGCTCTTCCAGCGAGCGCAGGCCGAGGTCGTCGAGGAACTTGCGCGTCGTCGCGTAGAGCGCCGGGCGGCCCGGCGTCTCGCGGTGGCCGACGACGTCGATCCAGCCCCGGTTCTCCAGGGTCTGGATGATCTGCGCAGAGACGACGACGCCGCGCACGTCCTCGATGTCGCCGCGCGTCACCGGCTGGCGGTAGGCGATGATCGCCAGGGTTTCCATCACGGCGCGCGAGTAGCGCGGCGGTTTCTCGGGGAACAGGCGCTCCAGGTAAGGCTGGAGCTCGGCGCGGGTCTGGAAGCGCCAGCCGCTCGCCAGGCTGACCAGCTCGACCCCCCGCCCCTGCCATTCCTCCGCGATCTCCGCCAGCAGCTTGCGCAGGGTCTCGACGTTGAGCTCGCCTTCGAACAGCCGTTTGAGGTCGATCACGCCGAGCGGCTCCGGCGCGGCCAGCAGCGCGGCTTCCAGGATGCGCTTGGCTTCAGACGGGCTGGGCATAGGCCAATTTTACGTAAATCGGCGCGAAACATTCGGCCTGTGTGATCTCGACCAGCAGCTCGCGCGCCAGCTCGAGCAGCGCGAGAAGGGTCACCACCAGCACGGCGACGCCGCGCCCGGGCTGGAACAGCTCGGTGAACTCGAGCATCCGCTTCTCCCGCAGCAGGCGCAGGATTCCGCTCATGTGCTCGCGCACGGAGAGCTCCTCGCGCGAGATATGGTGGTGCTTGGTCATGCGCGCCCGGTGCAGGAGGCTGCGCCAGGCCTCGGCGAGGTCCTGGGCGTGGATGTCCGGCAGCCGCTGCTCGATGGTTTTCTCGATCCAGACGGAGACTGCGGCCACGTCGCGGCCGACCTGGGGCAGCTCGTCGAGCTTCTGCGCGGCCTGCTTCATGCGCTCGTACTCGAGCAAGCGCCGCACCAGCTCGGCGCGCGGGTCGTCCTCGATCGGGTCGGCGGACGGCGGCCGCGGCAGGAGCAGGCGCGACTTGATCTCCATCAGCATCGCCGCCATGACCAGGTACTCGGCGGCAAGCTCGAGGTTCTTGGTGCGCATGATCTCGACATATTCGAGGTACTGGCGCGTGAGCGGCGCCATCGGAATGTCGAGGATGTCGAGGTTTTCCTTGCGGATCAGGTAGAGCAGCAGGTCGAGCGGGCCCTCGAAGGCCTCCAGCACCACCTCGAGCGCGTCGGGCGGGATGTAGAGGTCGTGAGGCAGCTCAACGACCGGCTCGCCGTAGACCTTGGCGGCCATCATGGTCATGGGTAGGAGAGCCCCATGCTTTCGCGGACCTCGCGCATGGTCTCGGCGGCAAGGCGCTTCGCCTTCTCGCATCCGTCGGCGATCACGTTGCGCACCAGCGTCGGATCGTCGACGTAGGCCTGCCCCCGGGCGCGCATCGGCGCCAGCTCGGCGTTGATCGCCTCGATGACGGGCTGCTTGCACTCCAGGCAGCCGATTCCCGCGGTCGTGCAGCCTTTCTTCACCCATTCCTTGCGCGCGTCGTCGGAATAGACCTTGTGCAGGTCCCAGACGGGGCATTTCTCCGGGTTGCCCTTGTCGGTACGCTTCACCCGCGCCGGATCGGTCGGCATGGTCCTGATCTTCTTCGCCACCGACTCCGGCTCCTCGCGCAGCGAGATGGTGTTGCCGTAGGACTTCGACATCTTCTGCCCGTCGAGCCCCGGCATGCGGGGCGCCTCGGTGAGCAGCGCCTCCGGCTCGACCAGGATCTTCTTGCCGGTGCCTTCCAGCCAGCCGTAGAGGCGTTCGCGGTCGACGCGCGTCATGTTCTGCTGCTCGTCGAGCAGCGCCTGCCCCCGCGCCAGCGCGCCGGTGTCGCCCTGCTCCAGGAACTTGGTGCGCAGCTCGTTCAGCAGGCGCGCCTTCTTCGTCCCCATCTTCTTCACCGCGGCCTTGGCCTTGTCCTCGAAGCCCAGCTCGCGTCCGTAGAGGTGGTTGAAGCGGCGCGCGACCTCGCGCGTGAACTCGACATGCGGCACCTGGTCCTCGCCCACCGGCACGAACTTCGCGCGGTAGATCAGGATGTCGGCGGACTGCAGCAGCGGGTAGCCGAGGAAACCGTAGGTCGAAAGATCCTTGTCGGCGAGCTTCTCCTGCTGATCCTTGTAGGTCGGCACGCGCTCCAGCCAACCGAGCGGCGCCATCATCGACAGCAACAGGTGCAGCTCGGCGTGCTCGGGCACCTGCGACTGGACGAAGATCGTCGCCTGCCCGGGGTCGACGCCGGCGGCGAGCCAGTCGATCACCATGTCGACGCCGTTCTGCTGCAGGTCGCCGGGCTTCTCGTAGTCGGTGGTGAGCGCGTGCCAGTCGGCGACGAAGAACAGGCACGGGTACTCGGTCTGCAGCCGCACCCAGTTCTTCAGCACGCCGTGGTAATGGCCGAGGTGCAGGCTGCCGGTGGGCCGCATGCCGGAGAGGACTCGGGTTTCGTACATCTAGAGCACGATCGCGCGAATGAGCGCGCCGGAAACGCCGATCAGCGGGCCGAGTACCCCGTTCAGCACGTTGGTGAAGAGCAGGACCAGCAGAATCGGCAGGCCCCACGGCTCGATCTTGGCGAAGCGCCAGGCCGCCCGGCTCGGCAGCAAGCTGGTCAGGATGCGGCCGCCATCGAGCGGCGGGATCGGCAGCAGGTTGAGGAACATGAAGATCAGATTCACCAGGATCCCGGCCTGGGACATCAGCTCCAGGAATTCGGCGAGCTGACCCGCCGGCAGCAGCATGGCGACCTTGAGCAGCACCGCCCACGCGAGCGCCATGACGAGGTTCGCGCCGGGCCCTGCCGCAGCGACCCACGCCATGTGCTGGCGCGGCTTCCTCAGCGCCGAGTAGTTGACGGGCACCGGCTTCGCCCAGCCGAACAGGAAACCGCCGGTGCCCGCGGCGATCGTGGCCGTGAGGATGATGATCGGAACGAAGATCGTGCCCATCAGGTCGATGTGGCGCAGCGGGTTGAGGCTGATCCGGCCCTGGGCGTGCGCGGTCATGTCGCCGAAGTGGCGCGCGACATAGCCGTGCGCCGCCTCGTGCAGCGTGATTGCGAACAGCACCGGGAGGGCGTAGATGGCGAACGTCTGCAGTACGTGGTTGACGTCCATCTTCTTCGCGCCGATTTTATCAGACCGCCTCCACGGCGAAGGGCGCGAGTGAGCCGCTGCCCTTGCGCAGCACGACCGGCGTCTCGCCGGTGAGATCGATCACGGTGCTCGCCTCGACGCCGCACGGTCCTGCGTCGATGACGAGATCGAGCTGGTGCTCCAGCGCTTCCCGGATGTCGTGAGGATCGGACAGTGGCGTCGTGGCGCGCGGCAGCAGCAGGGTGGCGGAGATCATCGGCTGATCCAGCTCGGCGAGCAGCGCGTGGGCGACCGGGTGGCCGGGAACGCGCACGCCGATGGTCTTTTTCCGCGTCAGCCGGCGCGGCACGTCGCGCCGCGCGCGCAGGATGAACGTGTAGCTGCCCGGCGCGACGCTCTTCAGCAGCCTGAATTGCGCGTCGTCCACCGTCGCGTAGCGCGCGATCTCGGAGACGTCGCGGCACATCAGCGTCAGGCGGTGGCGATCGTCGACGCCGCGAATGCGGCGCAGGCGCTCCGCGCCTTTCGCGTTGCCGCGATCGCACCCCAGCGCGTAGCACGAGTCGGTCGGATAGGCGATCAGGCCGCCGCCGCGCACGATGCCGGCGGCGCGGTGCACCAGCCGCGGCTGCGGGTGGGTCGGATGGATGGCGAAGAACTGCGCCATCAGCCGGCGAGAAACGCTTCGATCGCACGCGCCAGCGCTTCAGGCTGGTCGTGGTGCAGCATGTGGCCCGATTGCGGGATGGAGACGTGCTGCAGGCGGGGAAAGGCGGCCCGGCGCTCGATGAGCTGCCCGGCGTTCGGCCCGTAGCTCTTCAGCGCGTCCCATTCCTCGCCTTCGACCCAAAGCACCGGCGCCGTCACGCGCTGCCAGCAGGCGAGCGCCTCTTCATAGCGGTACAGCGTGGCATTGACGATCTTGTGCGCGGGATCGGCGCGCAGCACGACCTTGCCTTCCTTCTCCTGGCCCCAGTGCCGCGCGAGGAAGTCGGCCCTTTCCTTCGACAGCCGCTTGTTCCCTTTCTGCAGGCGATCCGCCAGTTCCGCGAAGCCCGCGTAGGGGCGGAGCTGTGGCGGCTCGCGCAGCTCTTCCAGCCACTTCGCGTAGCGCTGCGGCGCCTGATCCGGCCGCGTCGCGCGCAGGCCGAAGCCTTCCAGGTTGACCAGCTTGCCGATCCGCTCGGGGCGCGTGCCGGCGTACAGCGCGGCAACGTTGCCGCCGAGGCTATGGCCAACCAGGTTGACCGGGGCCTCGGAGATGTGTCGCAACAGAAAATCCAGATCGGCGATGTAGTCGGCGAACCAGTAGCAGTCGCCCTTCCCCCATTGCGTGAGGCCATAGCCGCGCCAGTCGGGTGCGTACACGTCCCACTCGCCCTTCAGCGCATCGACCATGAACTGGAACGAAGCCGAGACGTCCATCCAGCCGTGCAGCAGCACCATCTTCGGCGCGCCCGCCTTTTGGGAAGATGCAGGCCAGCGGCGCACGTGATAGCGCAGCTCTCGGATCTGCAGGAACTGCGATTCGCTGGTTCTCATGTAAAGCGGAACTCCACTTCGGATTTGCGACCGGAAACGATGTCCGCCAGCGCCTTGCCCGATCCGCAGGCGAGCGTCCAGCCCAGCGTGCCGTGGCCGGTGTTGAGGAACAGGTTCGAGAAGCGCGTACGGCCGATGACCGGGACGTTGTTCGGCGTTGCCGGCCGCAGCCCGGCCCAGGTCCTCACTTCTCCTGGGGGAATTCCCGGGAAGAGCGTGCGGATGCGGCGCAGGATCGCATCGCAGCGCGCGGCATTGATGCTGGTGTCGTAGCCGTTCAGTTCGGCGGTGCCGGCGGCTCGCAGCCGATTTCCAAGTCGCGAAATCACGATCTTGGCGGCCTCATCTGTGAGGCTTACGGTAGGGCCGGCGGTGGTTTCCAGGGTGATGGAGTACCCCTTCAGCGGATACACCGGAATGCGGATGCCGAGCGGTCGCAGCAGCAGCGGGCTGTAGCTGCCCAGCGATACCACATAGGCGTCGGCCTGCAGGCGCTCGCCGCTCACTCGAACGGCCTCGATCCGATCGCCCCCCGCTTCGATCGCCTGGGCCACCCCCATGTGGAATCGAACGCCGCGCGCTCGCGCCCGCTCGGCAAGAGCGGAAGTGAACTTGAACGCATCGCCCGATTCGTCGTGCGGATCGTAGAGACCGCCGAGCACGGGCTCCCGGGAGCCCTTCAGCGCCGGTTCGAGCACGAGACACTCGGCTGCGGTCTTGTATTCGCGCCGCGCGCCGAATTCGCGCATCGCTTCGGCCTGGTTTCTCAGGGTGTGGAGATCGGCTTCGCGAGTCGCGAACTGAAGGATGCCGCGGGTCAGCTCGTCGTAGCGGATGCCGGTGCTGCTGCGCAGGGCGCGCAGGCAATCGCGGCTGTACGCGGCGAGCCCGGCGAGCACGCGACTGTTGCGCTCGAAGCGCCCGGGAATGCATTCGCGCAGGAAGCCGAGCCCCCAGCGCCATTGCGCCCAGTCGAGGCGCGGGCGAAACAGCAGTGGCGCGTCTTCATGACCGAGCCACTTCAGGATCTTCGGCAGCGCGGCCGGCTTTGCCCACGGCTCGGCGTGGCCGGCGGAGATCTGCCCGCCGTTCGCGAACGAAGTCTCGAGTCCCGGCTGCGCGCGGCGCTCGACCAGCGTAACTTCGTGGCCGGCCTCGGCGAGATACCAGGCGCTGGTAACACCGATCACGCCTGCGCCGAGAACGACGATTTTCACTGCATTATGATAGCCGCATGCCTCTCTACTCCATCGGCGAGCGCCGCGTGACGCTGCTCGGCAAGGATCACTTCGTCGCCCCCGACGCGACACTGGTCGGCGACATCACGCTCGAGGCGGCGGTCAGCATCTGGTTCCAGGCCGTGATCCGTGCCGAGAACGACCGCATCGCCATCGGCGAAGGCAGCAACATCCAGGACGGTTCGGTGCTGCATGTCGATCCCGGCTATCCGCTGACGATCGGACGCAACGTGAGCGTCGGCCACAAGGCGATGCTTCACGGCTGCACTATCGGCGAGGGTTCGCTGGTCGGCATCAACAGCGTCGTCCTGAACGGCGCGAAGATCGGCAAAAGCGTGCTGATCGGCGCCAACACCCTGATTGCGGAAGGCAAGGAGATCCCGGACGGCGTGCTGGTGCTCGGCTCGCCTGGCCGCGTAGTGCGCGAGCTGACGCAGGAGCAGAAGGACGGCCTGATCAAGGTCGCGCGCGGCTATGTCGAGCGCGGCAGGAACTACAACAGCAACCTCAAGGAGCAGTAATCGGCGCGGCGCCTGCAGTTCGCCGGGCTATCTCGGCGCCATTCTGATGGCGCCGTCGAGCCGGATGGTCTCGGCGTTCAGCATCTCGTTCTCGACGATCGACCGCACCAGCTGCGCGAACTCCGCTGGCCGGCCGAGGCGCGAAGGAAACGGCACCTGCTTGCCAAGCGATTCCTGCGCGTCCTTCGGCAACGCCGCCAGCAGCGGTGTTTCGAAAATCCCGGGGGCGATGGTGCAGACGCGGATGCCGTTGCGCGACAGGTCGCGCGCGATCGGCAGCGTCATGCCGACGATGCCGCCTTTCGAAGCCGAGTACGCCGCCTGGCCGATCTGGCCGTCGTAGGCGGCGACCGAAGCCGTATTGACGATCACGCCCCGCTCGCCCGACGCATTCGGTCCTGCCTTCGCCATCGCATCGGCGGCGAGCCTGATCATGTTGAAGGTACCCACCACGTTCACGGTGATCACTTTCACGAAGCGCCCGAGGTCGTGCGGCGCGTCCTTGCCGATGGTGCGCTCGGCGAGCGCGATGCCGGCGCAATTCACCAACACGTGCAGGCCGCCGAATTCCTTCAGCGCGAGCGCGACTGCCGCCTTACCGTCCGCCTCGTTCGACACGTCCGTTTTCGCGAAGCGCCCGCCGAGCTCCTTCGCTAGCTTCTCTCCCGCTTCGACCTGCAGGTCGGCGATCACGACCTTGCCGCCGTTCTCGGCAGCCATGCGTGCGCTCGCAGCGCCGAGGCCTGACGCGCCGCCGGTAACGAGGAATATGCTATTTCTGATCTGCATCGGGAACTCCGCGGTGAATTCGCCGATAATTCTATCCGCATGCAGCTCGGTTTTGGCCTTCGTTTCAACGACCTATACGAGCGCGCGGGACTCCTGCGCGTCGACGCGGCGTTCCTCTCCTTCCTTGGCGATGCCGATACGGCGTTGCGCGAGAAGGTAGCGGCCGCCAGGAAATCGCCGCTCGCGGGAAAAGACGAGTCCGACCTGCTCGTCGCCATGGCGCCGCACGTCGAGGACTTCATCGCGAAGCTCTTCGCCATCGAAGATGAAGCGCGCGCGCTGGCAGCGCGCCACAACGAACTGGCTCCGCTCTACTCGGTCAAGCGCCTGTTCGTGCAACGCCGCGCGTTGCACAAGGTCAAGCCGGAGGACGCGAAGCCGGATGGCTTCGATTTCTCCACCGAGCTCGACTTCGCGCAACGCGTGTCGGCGTGGCTCAAGGACGAGACAGCGAATGCGGCGAAGCTCGATGCCGCGGCGCGCTACGCGGCCTGGGCGACGACCACGCCGGAGGGAAAGAAGAAGCACCGCTCCGGCGTGCTCTTCAAGACGCCGACCAAGCTCGACTTCATGCGCCTCGTTCCCGTCCACACGGAAACGGGCCGCGGCTTTCCCGAGCACACGTCCACGCACCTGCGACACCGGGACGGCTTCCAGCTCACCGACAAGGGGACCGACCTCACCGGCGCGCTGGACGAGGTCAACTACTGCATCTGGTGCCACGAGCAAGGCAAGGATTCCTGCTCGAAGGGGCTGAAGGAGAAGGCTCCTACTCAGGGATTCCGCAAGACCGTGTTCGGCGTGCCGCTCGCCGGCTGCCCGCTCGAGGAGAAGATCTCCGAGTTCCAGATGGTCAAGGCGCGCGGCGAGCCGATCGCCGCGCTCGGCATCGTCGCCGTGGACAACCCGATGGCGGCGGCCACCGGCCACCGCATCTGCAACGACTGCATGAAGTCGTGCATCTATCAGAAGCAGCAGCCCGTCGACATCCCGCAGGCCGAGACGCGCACCCTCAAGGACGTGCTCGAGCTGCCGTGGGGCTTCGAGATCTATTCGCTGCTGACGCGCTGGAATCCGTTCAACCTGCGGCGCCCCTATCCAAAAGAGGCCACCGGCAAGCGCGTGCTCGTGGTCGGCCTCGGGCCCGCGGGCTTCACCGTCGCGCACCATCTCATGAACGACGGCCACGCCGTGGTCGGCATCGACGGCCTGAAGATCGAGCCGCTCGATGCCGCGATTTCGGGAGTGGATCCGCTCGGGAACCGGGCGACGTTCGTGCCGATCGAGAAGATCTCGCAGCTCCAGGAGCCGCTCGACCATCGCACCATGGCCGGCTTCGGCGGCGTCGCCGAGTACGGCATCACGGTTCGCTGGGACAAGAATTTCCTCAAGGTCATCCGCCTGCTCGTCGAGCGGCGCGCGCAGTTCGCGATGTTCGGCGGCGTGCGCTTCGGCGGCACGCTGACCATCGACGAGGCATTCGCCGACGGTTTCGACCACATCGCGCTCTGCGCCGGCGCGGGCCGCCCCACGGTGCTCGAGATTCCAAACGGATTCGCGCGCGGCGTGCGCGCGGCATCGGACTTCCTGATGGCGCTGCAGCTCACCGGCGCGGCGAAGCGCGAGTCGATCGCCAACCTGCAGGTCCGGCTGCCGGTGGTCGTCATCGGCGGCGGCCTGACCGCCATCGATACGGCGACCGAGTCCCTCGCCTACTACGCCGTCCAGGTGGAGAAGTTCCTGACCCGCTACGAGGCGCTGGGCGAAGACCCGTCCTGGAATCCCGAGGAGCGGGCAATCGCGCAGGAATTCCTCCGGCACGCGAAGGCGCTGCGCGCCGCATCCCCGGCCGAGCGACTCGCGCTCCTCAAAGCCTGGGGCGGCGTGACGATCGCCTACCGGCGGCGGCTGGTCGACAGCCCCTCGTACACGCTAAACCACGAGGAGGTCGAGAAGGCGCTCGAGGAAGGCATCACCTTCGCCGAAGGACTGACGCCGGTTCGCATCGATGTCGACGAGCACGGTCACGCCAACGCCGTGGTGTTTCAAGACGACATCAAGCTGCCGGCGCGATCGGTGCTCATCGCGGCTGGTACGCAACCCAACACCGTTCTAGCCCGCGAGGAAGGCGTCACCCTCGCCCTCGACGGCAAGTACTTCCAGGCGTGCGACGAAACCGGCGCCCCCGTGAAGCCCGAGCGCCACACCGCCAAGCCCTCGACGCCGCAGGTGCTGCTGCACCGGCGCCCCGACGGGCGCTTCATGAGTTTCTTCGGCGACCTGCACCCCTCCTACTTCGGCAACGTGGTGAAGGCGATGGGCAGCGCGAAGCAGGGCTATCCGGTGGTGAGCGCGGTGCTTTCCGGGGTCAGGTCTTCGTCGCCGGAAACCGATCAGGTCTTCCTCACCCGCTTGAACCGCGACCTGCGTGCCGTGGTCCACGAGGTCAAGCGTCTCACGCCCCGCATCGTCGAGGTGGTGCTGCGCGCGCCGATCGCCGCGCGGCGCTTCAATCCCGGCCAGTTCTACCGCATGCAGAACTTCGAGGCGCTCGCGATGCGCGTCGAAGGCACGACGCTCGCGATGGAAGGGCTGGCCCTGACCGGCGCATGGGTCGATCGTGAAAAGGGGCTGATCTCGGTGATCGCCCTCGAGATGGGCGGCTCGGCCGACCTCCTCGCCTACCTGCACCCCGGCGAGCCGGTGGTTCTGATGGGACCGACCGGAACCCCGACCGAGATCCCGCACGGAGAGACCGTGGTGCTGGCGGGCGGCGGGCTTGGCAATGCCGTGCTGTTCTCGATCGGCCGCGCCCTGCGCGCCGCCGGCTCCAAGGTGATCTATTTCGCGGGCTACAAGGAACTCGCCGACCGCTATCGCGTAGACGACATCGAGGCATCTTCCGACGTCGTCATCTGGTGCTGCGACCAGGCGCCCGGGTTCAAACCGCGCCGGCCGCAGGATCGCGCCTTCGTCGGCAACATCGTGCAAGCCATGCACGCCTACGCCTCCGGCGGGCTCGGCGAGCAGGCCATCAGGTTCCAGAATGCCGACCGCATCATCGCCATCGGCTCCGATCGCATGATGGCGGCCGTGGCGCTGGCTCGCCACGCAATCCTCGAGAAATTTCTCAAGAAGGATCATGTGGCCATCGGCTCGATCAACAGCCCGATGCAGTGCATGATGAAAGAGATCTGCGCGCAGTGCCTGCAGCCGCACGTCGATCCGCAGAC
>Ga0134123_10002773_pt1 | contig 11429 bp, 10 predicted proteins | sample KB303_FD_96460 | JGI IMG/M metagenome (GOLD analysis project Ga0134123, IMG submission 96460) | Terrestrial soil microbial communities without Nitrogen fertilizer from Kellogg Biological Station, Michigan, USA - KB3-0-3 | ecosystem: Environmental > Terrestrial > Soil > Unclassified ...
ACAGCGCCAGCACGTCGGGATCCGCGCGCCACCCGCCCGGCCACCATCGACCGGCGCAGCCGCAGGCCGCGAGGCACAGGACCCCGAGCATCACCCCTCGTCGCAACGCCCCTGATCATGCCCCGATCACCGCCGCTGACAAGCGCCGCCCCAGATCTCCTACAATCGCTCGGGTGAGCGAGGAGCGCCGGCGGGACGAGCAGCGGCAGGTGTATCGAGCGGCCATCGAGCACGAGCACCGGAGCGTGCTCCGGCAGATGAGCATCATCCGCGTGGTCGGGGTGGCCGGCTGGCTGGCGCTGGCCCTGGTCTTCGGGCTGGCCAGGGACCTGCCGCAGTGGCGGGCGCCGCTGCCGGTGATCGCCGGCTACCTCGCGGTCGCCGTGGCGCTGCTGGTCGGGGCCCGGAGCTCCCGGGTGCGCCGCTCGAGCCGCTACGCCGTCGGCGTCGTCGACCTGCCGCTGGTGTTCCTGGCCATGGACCGCGGCATCCCCTTTTATCCCGAGCGTGGGACGGTGGCCGGCCTGGTGCTGGCCATGTGCACGTTGCTCATCGCCGTGTCGCTCCTGACCCTCGAGCGGCGGGTGATCCTGGCGACCGCGGCGATGGCGCTGGGCCTGCACGTGCTCTTCCTGCGCCGGCTGGGCCTGCTGGACGCGAGCTGGGCGGGCGGCTGGTTGCTGATGGCGCTGACCGCGGCGATCGTCACCTTCGCGGTGGGGCGGATGCAGGCGCTGGTGGGGCGGGCCGCGGCCGAGCAGGCGGCGCGCGAGCGCCTGGGCCGCCACTTCTCCCCCGCCGTCGCCAGCCGCATCGTCGAGCTGGGCGAGGCCACCCGGCAGGGGGAGGCCCGCGAGGTCACCATCCTCTTCGCCGACATCCGCGGCTTCACCGCGCTGGCCGACCGCATGCCCAGCGTAGAGGTGGTGAGCCTGCTCAACGAGTACCTGTCGGCGATGGTCGAGGTGATCTTTCGCCACGCCGGCACGCTGGACAAGTTCATCGGCGACGGCATCCTCGCCTACTTCGGCGCGCCGCTGGACCAGGCCGATCACGCCCGCGTGGCCGTGACCTGCGCGCTCGAGATGCTGCAGGCGCTCGACCGCCTCAACGAGCGCCGGAGCGCCCGCGGCGAGTCCCCCCTGCGCATCGGCATCGGCCTGCACACCGGCCAGGTGGTGGTGGGCGCCGTCGGCTCCGAGCAGCGCTCCGAGTACACCATCGTCGGCGATCCGGTGAACCTCGCCTCCCGCATCGAGAGCCTGACCAAGGAGGTCGGGACGCCGCTGCTGGTGTCGCAGGCCACGCGCGACGGCGCCGGCCCCGCCTTCACCTGGGCCGCCGCCGCGCCGATGGTGGTGAAGGGGAAGGCCCAGCCGGTGCTGACGTTCGTGCCGGGCCCCCGCCCCACCTGAGGAGTTCAGGGGCCGGGGATCTACTTCCGCTCGGCCCAGTAGCTGTCGCCGCGGTCGTCGCGGGCGATGAGGATGCGGCCGTCGGGGCTGCTGGCCTGGACCCTCATCCCCGCGGCCGGGAAGAGGTAGTGCAGCTTGCCGGTGGACAGATCGAGCGCCATCGGCTCGTCCAGCGTCACCAGCAGGTGCTGGGGCCCCAGCCAGCGCGGATCGTCGTCGGGGTGCTGGGGAGCGAAGGCCTCGACGTCCTCGGGGCGCGTCGCCGTCACCTGGCGGGTGCCGCCGGGGCCGCTGATGGTCAGCCCCTCCTTGGTCGCCTCCAGCCGGTAGCGACCGTCGGGTGAGGGGAGCGGGCCGGGCAGCTCCCGCGGCTCGCCCTGCCCTGGCTGCCACTGGTAGAGGTTGACGCCCGTCTTGCCGGCCCCGAAGTCCAGGTGCTGCAACACCAGGCCGTCGGCGTTCCACCGCAGCGGTACCAGGTCCAGCGCGGGCGGCGTGCCGGCCACCAGCTTGCGCGACGCCAGCTCGTACACCTGGGTGACCTTGGCCTGGGCGATCGCCACGTGCTGTCCGTCGGGAGCCACGGCGCCGGTGAAGAAGGCATTGCCGTCCACCAGCTTGGCCATGCTGCCGTCGCCGAGATCCAGCACCACCAGCTCCCCGGGATCGTTGCGGGCCAGGCCGAACTCGCTCCGGGGATAGACGACGGCCAGCACACAGAGCTTCCCTCCGGGGGCGGGCAGGATGCCGTCGAGCACGCCCTGACTGGTGGCCACCTGCCGGGGCGCCTCCCGCGGGTGCTTCCACAAGAGCAACTCCGAGGCGCGCCGCCCCGCCTGCTTGGTCTCGTGCGCGGCCAGGAAACCTCCGTCGATCGCCACCGGGCTGCGCAGCCGATTGCCCTTGGCCAGGGGCTGGAAGAGGCCGAACAGCGGCTCCATCGACGCCACCAGCGGATCGGTCTCGGGCGACCGCCGCGGCGGCGATCCGTCGCGCAGGGCCAGGGCCAGCAACGCCAGCAGGTCCTCGCGGTAGTCCTCGTCCTTCTCCACCAGCCGCGCCTGCTTTCCATCGGCCGACAACCGGAAGAACACCTCGGTCTTGCGCGGGCCCTTCTCGAGCAGGAGCTTGTTCCCCTCCCAGCCATCACCGGCGCCCAGCCGCACGTAGCTGAGCGGAAACGGCGCCAGCTCGCCGGTCCGGCCCGGCGGCGGCGGTGCCTGCTCCAGCCAGTGGGCCACGGCCTCCACCAGCTTCACGCCCTGGCTTCGATCGGCCGCCGGCTCGAGGCGGGCCCGACCAAAACCGAAGCCCTCGCTCGACCGCGACTGCGCGTCCTCGAGGACCAGGGTGAACTGGCCACCCTCCTTCGCGGTCAGCTGGATGACCCGCACGCCGGGACCCTTCTGGACGACGGCGTCGAGGAGCAGATCCTTCTCCGGGACCGGCGCGGGGGCGGGCGCCGCGACCGGCTTCGCAGGGGCGGGCGGCGGCGCCTTCGGGGTCCGGCGCAGCCAGATCACCACCGCCGCGGCCAGAAGGACGATCACCACCAGACCGATGAGGCGGGGGCGCATGGGCCCTCGACGATAGTGCGCCCGTCGACGCGTGTACAGCGGGCGTCAGTGCGAGCGCAGCTCGGCGACCAGCCGCTCGACCGCGGCGGCATCGAGCGGCGTGACCATGAGCGGCGGGCGGGGCTGGCGCCGGAGCGGCGCGGTCAGGCTCGCGCTCACGTCGGGCACGTGCTCGCCGTCGAGCAGCCCCTGGTACGAGGCCTCGATGGCGTGCTCGACGTCCTCGAGCGCCGCTCCCCCGAAGGCCTCGCGCACGGCCACCCGCTGCGCCTCCGGGGACGAGGCGGCGGCGCTGCGGGCGACCAGCAGGTGAAAGCGCGCGAGCGAGGTGGCGCCCGGCGCGCGCAGCAGCTGGCGCATCAGCATCCACGCCGTCATGTACTGCGAGCGGGCATCGGCCCCGTGAAAGTCGGCAGGGGACGAGGCCAGGAGGCGGTCGAGCGGCAGGGGATCCGCCAGCGGCGTGGAGGCAGAGGGCCTGGGAGCCGCGTCGAAGACCATCCGGTCACCAGCGATCCGGGACGCCCCCAGGTACTCGGCGAACCCCTCGTGCAACCAGGTGGGCACGCGCTCGCTCACCTCGACCAGGAATCGGTGGCCGACCTCGTGCGCGGCGGTGGCTGCCACCGCCGCGGGGTCCTCCGCTTGCGACGAGAACACCAGCAGGCCACCAGCGAGGCCCGCCACCTTCGAGGAGAAGAATCCGACCAGGTGCTGGTCGGGCGCCACGGCCTTGAAGTCGCCGCTGCGGGCGTAGAGCAGCACGTCGATGGGCGGCATGGGCACGCCGGTGAAGAACGTGGCGCTCACCGCCTCGTGCATGTCCTCGAGACGATCGAGCACCGGCTGGTACTGTGCCGGCTCACCGTCGGTCCTGACGGCGAAGTGGGCGCTCTCGACCAGCTTCCAGGGCGACGCTGGTGCCGCCGGGGGCTCGCGCCGACAACCTCCCCCGGCACCGAGGACCAGCGCGAGCAGCGCCACCGTCGTGCCGACGCAGCGGCCAGGCTTCTGGCGACGAACCTTCATGAAGGTTCTAGTATACTAATGTAGTATCATCGCTTACAGCTCATACCGATGATCAATTCGGATGGCGCCCCGGGCTCAGTCGCCGACGACGACCAGCTTCTGACCTTCGCGGGTGTTCTCGTACTCGAGCTTCCCCCAGTCGGGCGTCTTGGCCACGCCCCAGACGCGCACCTCGTCGATGAGGCCGTCGAACGAGCGGGTCTTGCTGGAGGCGTTCTGGCCGATGGTCAGCGGCAGCGTCTTGTCCGAGATCCAGGTCCCGTTGTCGTCACCTACCCATCCGTTGCGGACGGCGTTGATGTAGTGGCCGTGCATCGGCTTATCGTTGATGCCGAAGAAGTGGTACCACTTGCCCGTCACCACCTTCGCGGCGCTGTTCTCCACCGGGCAATAGTCGCCGCCCACGCTGTCCTCGATGCAGGTCTCGGTCGTGGTGCTGGTGCCGAAGTAGTGGAAGCGGTACCCCTTCTCGCCCGCCTTCGAGAGCATGCACTGGTAGCTGACCGTGTGGGTCTTGGCGAAGATCCAGGCTGACCAGGTCTGCTTCTCGGGCATGTCGAAGGCTGGGGTCTTCGACACGTCGACCTCGATCCACTGATTCATGGCGTGGACCAGCGAGGCGGCCTTGCCGACGCGGCCGTCGCCGACCGACTCGGCGGTCGTGGCGATGCCCTTGCCGTGGTTGGCGTTGGCGGTCGAGTCCTTGTAGGTCCCGGCGGCGGTGCTGCCGGCCTCGCTGAGGTGCCACACCCCGAGGTACCCGTCGGCGACGTCGAAGACCTTCTTCCCGTCGCTGGCGTCGGCCGCGCTGGCGTCGCCGAAGGTCATCTTGATGGTCTGCTTGCTGTTGCCCTTCACGTCGACCTTCACCCAGATCGCGGCCACCTTGGCGGTGGCGTCCCACAGCTCGATCTCGTACGGCAGCGCCGCCCCGTCGGCCCCGGCGAAGCGGACGTCCTCACCCTTGGGCTTGGCCTTGGTGAAGTCGAAGTTCATCGCGTTCAGCACCACCGCCACCGGGAACTTGGGCACGTCGGCCATGACGTTCGCGCCCGCCGCGGTGGTGTCGATGGTGATGGTCTTGCTGGCCGAGCCGGTCGAGCCACCGCCGCCACCGCCCGCGCCGCCGGTGCTCGCGCCGGCGTCCGCCGGGTTGCCCCCTCCCCCACCCTGCCCGCCCGTGGATCCACCGCTGCCGCCGCTGGCGCCGCCGGTCGAGCCGCCCTTGCCGCCGGTCGAGGCGCCGCCCGTCCCATTCATCTTGCCGCCGGTGCCAGTGGCGCCGCCGGTGTCCTCGTCACCGCCCGTGCCGCCCCCGGGGGAACGCTTTCCTGCCGGGCTCGAGCAGGCAAAGGTCAGCGAGAGCGCGAGGGAGATCAGGGAACGACCGAGTGAGCGGCTCATAGGCCGGGAACGATAGTGTCGCGAAATGCCCCGTGGAAGGCCTGTCCCCGCGATCAGCAGGAATGCACAGGCATTCGAGCCTTTCGAACAAGTCCTCACGCAGCCCGGACAGGCTCGCCCCGACCCCTCCGCGACCCGGGATGGGGTGAGGCCGTCGTTCCTCTCCAAATCTCCGACGGAGATCTCGACGGTCGCCCGGCCTCACCCTGACCCTCTCCGGCGGACCGGAGAGGGCACTCGTGCGGTGCGGACTCCACCGGCACGAGAGCGACCGCCGCGCCCTTCGGTACGGAGTCCGCCTTCAGGACGAAGACCGCCGCATCGATCTCGCGAAATTCGCGCTTGACACTTCGATCGTGTTGAGTTTAGTTTCTCTGATGTTGCGTTTACTGAACTAAACAGCAACCTCCGCGTTGCGAAACTTCCACCTTCCTGGACGCCACCGGCGCCCAGGGCCTCCAGGAGATGAAGCCATGGTGAAACGAGTCTCGATCGCCGTTGCATCGATGGTCGCCAGCGCCTTGCTGGCCGCGCCTGCCGCGTACGCGGTGGACATTGCCGCCGGCGACTGGAAGCTGGGGCTGGCGGGGTTCGCGAGCGGGTACCTGCAGCACGGGTTCTGCGAGCACGCCGACACCAAGGTGGCCGGTGGCTTCGCCTGCAACACGGGGCCGGGCGGCGACAACCGCTCGAGCGTGTCCAACGGGCTGGGCGTCGGCCACTTCGGGGTCACCGCCCAGACGCAGAAGAACGAGTGGGACCTGGGCGGGACCGGCGAGATCTGGTCGGGCATCAACAGCACCAGCGGGGGCAAGACCGGCTTCGGCGAGACCAGCCCCTCGCTGCGCCAGAGCTACGTCTTCTTCGGCAGCAAGCGGTTCGGCAGCCTGAAGCTGGGCCGGATGTTCGGGGTGTTCGGCTCCGACGCCATCGCCAACGACATGTCGCTGGCCGGGGTGGGCTCGGGCGCGGCGGGGGTCTCGGGCCAGGTCGGCAACTCGACCCTGGGCCGCATCGGCGCCGGCTACATCTTCGCCGACTTCTTCCCGCAGATTCAGTACGCCACCCCGCAGCTGGCCGGCTTCCAGCTGGTGGCCTCGGTCATCCAGGGCTTCGACGCGGTCCCCATGGCCGACATCAACGGCGTGAAGCTGATCGAGCACCCGCTGCCCGGCGCGATGGGCAAGCTCACCTTCGACTGGACGGGCCTCCTGTCCGGGCGCACCTGGGTCAGCGGCTGGCTGCAGAGCTCCGCCTCGAGCAACATGCAGTTCGCCACCCAGGAGAAGATCACCAGCAAGGCCGTCGACCTGGGCGCCCGCCTCGATCTGAAGGCCCTCTCCCTGGTCGGCTACTTCTTCATGGGCAAGGGCGTGGGCAACACCGCCCCCCTGCGCGACGGCGTGGCCCTGGTCGACGGGCTGCCGGCCCGACGCCGCTCGAACGGCTACTACACCCAGCTCACCGGCCGGATCGCCGGGCTGAAGCTGGGCGCCAGCTACGGCGCCTGCAACCTCTTCCCCGCCCCGGGGGAGATCGGCGCCGAGCAGCTGGTCAAGCGCAACAGCTCGGTCATCGGCGGGGCCTACTACACCCTCGGCGAGGTGGTCACGCTGGCGGCGGAGTGGACCAACACCACCTCGCTGAACCAGGCGGGCGGCCAGGTCCGGGACAACAGCCTGGCCTTCGGGGCCAGCGCCGGTTTTTAGTTCAGTTGAGTCGAGTGCGTACAGTAAACCATCCAGCCAAGGGGTCGATCATGAAGAACGTCGTCACAGGTACCGCCGCCGGCCTGGCCACCGTCGTGATGCTCGCGCTCGCGCCCACGGCGCAGGCGCAGTCGAAGCCGCTCACGCTCTGCTGGGCGGCCTGGGATCCGGCCAACGCCCTGGTCGAGCTGTCCAAGGACTTCACCACCAAGACGGGCACGCAGATGAAGTTCGAGTTCGTGCCCTGGACCAGCTTCGCCGACCGCTTCCTCAACGAGCTGAACTCGAAGGGGAAGCTCTGTGACCTCTTGATCGGTGACAGCCAGTGGATCGGCGGGGCCGCCGAGAACGGCCACTACGTGAAGCTGAACGACTTCTTCGCCAAGAACGGCATCAAGATGTCCGACTTCATGCCCGCCACCGTGACGGGCTACTCGGAGTGGCCAAAGCACACCGCCAACTACTACGCCCTGCCGGCCATGGGCGACGCCGTGGGCTGGACCTACCGCAAGGACTGGTTCGCCCGGCCGGAGCTGCGCAAGGAGTACAAGCAGAAGTACCAGCGCGAGCTGGCGCCGCCGAAGACGCTGGCCGAGCTGAAGGACATCGCCCAGTTCTTCCAGGGCCGGATGATCGACGGCAAGAAGGTCTACGGCGCGTACATCTACACCGAGCGGGGCTCGGAGGGGATCACCATGGGGGTGACCAACGTCCTTTACGACTATGGCTTCCAGTACGAGAACCCCAAGAAGCCCTACCAGATGGCCGGCTTCGTCAACTCGGCGGAGGCGGTCAAGGGGCTCGAGTTCTACCGGTCGCTCTATTCCTGCTGAACGGCTCCCGGCATGACCAACGCGTACATGCAGGAGGGCCTCGACGCCTTCAAGTCGGGCCAGGTGGCGATGCAGATGAACTTCTTCGCCTTCTTTCCCGGGCTCTACAAGGATCCCAAGGTTGGTGGAGACAAGATCGGCTTCTTCGCCAACCCGGGCGCCAAGCAGCACTTCACCCAGCTGGGCGGCCAGGGGATCTCGGTCGTCTCCTACTCGAACAACCGCCAGGCCGCGCTGGAGTACATCAAGTGGTTCGCCCAGCCCGAGGTGCAGAAGCGCTGGTGGGCGCTGGGCGGCTACTCCTGCCACAAGGCGGTGCTGAACGACCCCGGCTTCCCGAAGAGCGCGCCCTTCGCCCAGGACTTCTTGAGCTCGATGGCGATGGTGAAGGACTTCTGGGCCGAGCCCTCCTACGCCCAGCTCTTGCTGTCGATGCAGAAGCGCGTCCACGACTACGTCGTGGCGGGCAAGGGGACGGCCAAGGAGGCCCTCGACGCCCTGGTGGCCGACTGGGAGAAGGTGTTCAAGGAGGACGGGAAGATCTAGGCCGCTTCGCCGCCGTCGACAGTCGACAGTCGACAGTCGACAGCTCGGAGTCGACAGCCGGAAGGGCCACCTTACTGCTGCCGACTGACGCACCGTCAACTCCGGAGCTGTCGACTGTCGACCGTCGACTGTCGACTGGGACACACAGACGCCGGCGCAGCCCAGGAGGGATCCCATGAACGAGACCAGCGTGCCGCTCACCATCGCCGAACGCGCCGCCCGGGCCACCCCGGAGGCGATCGCCCGCCGGGCCCGCGGGCTCTCCGATCGCGCCGTCGCCTGGCTCTTCATCTCGCCCACCGTCGCGCTCCTTTTGGCGCTGAACGTCTTCCCGCTGGTCTGGACCGTCCGCCTCTCCTTCACCAACTTCCGCGCCAACCGCCCCAACGCCCCGGTGTCGGGGGTGGGGATCGCGAACTACGTCTCGGTGCTGACCGACCCCGACGTCTGGGCGGCCATGCAGTCGACGGCCCACTTCCTGTTCTGGACCATCCTTCTGCAGACGGTGCTGGGGTTCGGGCTGGCCTGGCTCGTCGACCGGCGCTTCCGTGGCCACGGCTTCTGGACCACGGTGATCCTGGTGCCGATGATGCTGTCGCCCGCGGTGGTGGGGAACTTCTGGACCTTCCTCTATCAGCCGCAGATCGGCCTGTGGAACTACGCGGTCCAGTTCGTAAGCGGCGTCGACGCCTCCAGCTTCAGCATGATCGGCTCGGTCAAGCTGGCCCCCTGGGCCATCGTGGTCGTCGACACCTGGATGTGGACGCCGTACGTGATGCTCATCTGCCTGGCCGGCCTCCGCTCGATCCCCGGCTACCTCTACGAGGCGGCCGAGGTGGACCGCGCCTCGCGGTGGCGGCAGTTCTGGACCATCACCCTGCCCATGGCCCTGCCCTTCATCATGCTGGCGGTGCTGTTCCGGGGCATCGAGAACTTCAAGATGTTCGACATGGTCAACCTGCTCACCAACGGCGGACCGGGCTCGGCCACCGAGCTCGCCTCGATCACCTTGAAGCGCGAGGCGTTCGAGAAGTGGCGCACCGGGTACTCGTCGGCCTTCGCCATCATCCTGTTCGTCACCGTGTTCGGCCTGGCGAACATCTACGTCAAGGCGCTCAACCGGGTGAAGAGCCGCTAGCCATGGCCACCGCCACCGTTCACTCCGTGGTCGAGCCCTCGCGCCGGTCGAAGGGGATCGCCGGGCTCATCGTGGTCGTCTACGCGGTCCTGTCGATGGTGCCGCTGGCCTGGATCTTCCTCACCGCCTGGAAGTCGCCCTCGGACTCGATCGCCTACCCCCCGAAGGTGGTCTTCCGGCCGACCGTGGACGGTTACTGCAGCCTCTTTTCCACCCTGTCGCGCCAGACCCCCGAGTACATCGCCGCGCTCCCGCCGCCGGCCGGGATCTGCGACAAGGTGGCCCGCGCCCGCAACATGGTGGTGGCCGGGCCGTCGAACTTCCTGCCCCGCTTCTCGAACTCGCTGATCATCGCCTTCGGGTCGACCGCCCTGGCCGTGCTCCTGGGCGTGATGTCCGCCTACGGCTTCTCGCGCTTCCGCGTGCCCGGCAAGGACGACCTGCTCTTCTTCATCCTCTCGACCAGGATGATGCCGCCCATCGCGGTGGCCATCCCCATCTATCTGATGTACCGGGCGCTGGGCCTGTCCGACACGCGCCTGGGGATGATCCTGCTCTACACCGCCATCAACGTCTCGCTCGCGGTCTGGTTGCTGAAGGGGTTCATCGACGAGATCCCCCGCGAGTACGAGGAGGCGGCCCTGGTCGACGGCTACACCCGGCTGCAGGCGTTCCGGAAGGTGGTGCTGCCCCAGGCGGCGACCGGGATCGTGGCCACCGCCATCTTCTGCCTCATCTTCGCCTGGAACGAGTACGCCTTCGCGGTGCTCCTGACCTCGGGCCAGGCCCAGACCACGCCGCCCTTCATCCCCTTCATCATCGGCGAGGGGGGCCAGGACTGGCCGGCGGTGGCCGGGGCGACGACGCTGTTCCTGATCCCCATCCTCGTGTTCACCGTGTTGCTGCGCAAGAACCTCCTTCGCGGCGTCACCTTCGGGGCGGTGAGGAAATGAGCGCGCCGTCATCAGCAACTTCGGGCTGGCCCCGCTGGCTGCGCCGCGGACCGATGGAGGCGGCGGCCACGGCGGTGATCGCCGCCGGCGTGATCATGATGCTGCAGCCGCTCTCGATGGCCCTTTACCGCCACTCGTTCATCACCACCCTGGTCGGGACGCTGATGTTCACCATCGTCTCGAAGTTCCCGGAGTAACCCATGGCCGAGATCCGCGTGGAGAAGCTGCACAAGTCCTTCGGCGATCACGTGGCCGTGCGCGAGCTCGACCTCACCATCCCCGACGGTGATTTCTTCTGCCTGCTCGGTCCCTCGGGGTGCGGCAAGACCACCACCTTGCGGATGATCGCCGGGCTCGAGCTGCCCACCTCGGGGCGCATCCACCTGGGCGGACAGGACGTCACCTTCCAGCGGGCGGGCCTCCGGGACATCGCCTTCGTCTTCCAGCTGTTCGCGCTCTACCCGCACCTGAACGTGCGCCGCAACATCGGCTACCCGCTGCGCTGCCAGGGGATGGCCCGGGCCGAGGTGCGCCGCCGGGTGGAGGAGACGGCGCAGATCCTGCGCATCACCCACCTGCTCGACCAGCCCGTCTCGGGGCTGTCGAGCGGTGATCGGCAGCGGGTGGCGCTGGGACGGGCCATCGTGCGCGAGCCGGCCGCCTTCCTGCTGGACGAGCCGCTGGGCGCGCTGGACGCCGAGTTCCGCGAGCTGATGTGCGACGAGCTGCGGGCGCTGCACGACCGGCTGCGGGCCACCACCGTGTACGTCACCCACGATCAGCTCGAGGCGATGGCCATGGCCGACACCATCGCCCTCATGAACG
>Ga0134123_10002774_pt1 | contig 11425 bp, 12 predicted proteins | sample KB303_FD_96460 | JGI IMG/M metagenome (GOLD analysis project Ga0134123, IMG submission 96460) | Terrestrial soil microbial communities without Nitrogen fertilizer from Kellogg Biological Station, Michigan, USA - KB3-0-3 | ecosystem: Environmental > Terrestrial > Soil > Unclassified ...
CGTGAGGTCGTAGGTGTGGCAGACGCGCACCGCGTAGTAGCGGTCGCCTTCGAAGGGAGAGCCGACGCGATCGAGATGGAGCCGGCTGCCGACCACCATGTCCGGCGTGCCGTTGGTGGTGCCGACCGCGGTGACGAAACCGCGGCAGCGGCGCAGCATCTCGGCGCGCGCCCAGGCGCCGGCCTCGCCGGAGGCCAGCGGGTTCTCGCGCACGCGATAGGACACCCGCTCGCCGAACGCCTGCTGCAGCACGTCAGGGCCGGTGCGCCCGCCGGAGATCTCGGCCTGGATGGCGTCGGGGCCGGCTTCCTCGTCGATCTGGTCGCGGGCGCCCGCGTCGAAGCCGCTCGCCTTGACCTTGGTGCGCTGGTGCGCCAGATCGGCCCGGAGCTGCACGTCGATCAGCTCGCGGCCCTGGACCAGCGTGATCGACGTTCCGCTGCGGTTGCCGCGCGACTTGAAACACAGCTTGTCCGCCTCGAACCAGACCTCGGCCTGGATGAGCCTTGCGCGCTCGCGGAGGAAGGCGAGATCGCTCTGGTTCCACTGCTGGACGACCTTGTAGGTCGGTCCGGGCGCCGCGGTGTCCGCGCTCAGCCCGTGCTCCGCGGCGATGGCCTCGGCGATGCCGGCATCGCTCACGTTTTCCCAGGTCTTCATCCGCCGCGTCATGCGCAGTCGCATGAGCTTGTCCTCGGCGTAGACCACGACGTGCGGCTCGGAGCCCGCGGCGAAGATCCCCTCGAGGCCGCTGACCAGGCCGGTGAAGAGGATGCGCGCGCCGCCGGCGGGCCCGATGGACACTTCGATCGGCTTGCCGAAGTCGAAGAGCCGCCCGTCGAGATAGAGCTGCCGCTCTGCCGGGGAGTTGGCCTGCGGGCCCTGGGCGATCAGCCGCAAGGTCATGGTCTTGAGCCCGTCCGTCGCCTCCTCGACTTCCAGGAGAGAGACGTCGCGGCGGAGCGCTCCCTCGACCTGGCCGTCGATCTTGAAGACCGGCGCCGTGGTGACGAACAGGTCAGTCATCGTAGCCTTCCGCGCACGTGCGCCGGTCGAGGCGGGCCGCGGCCGCGAGGAGGAAACGGATCCGGGCGAGCTCGCTCAGCCGGGCGGGCGCCGGTGTCGCGCCCGCCCCGGCGAGCCGCTGCTCGGGCTCGGTGGTGACTTCGGTGGTCAATCGGTCGATGACGACAGCCATGGCTCGACTCCTCGTTTCATTTGCATTTGCCGCCGCAGTGGCAAGGCCGCGCCGGAAAGCGCCGCGCTTGCGCCCGGTCGCCGGAGGTCCGGCCGCGGTCCGGTGGCAACCGGGTCCACGGCGGTGCGGACGGATCGGTCGAACGGAAGAGGTCGGCGACCGGCGCGCGCGGTCGCAACGGGGCACGGCCCGCGGCCACGTCGGCCCGCAGGTCGGCGGCGCTGCCTCCACGCGGGCGCAGCGGCACGCCCTGGCCGAAGGACGTGGCGCGCGGGTCGGCCAGCGGACGCGGCGGCGCCGCGGGGGCGGCCGCCTGCTGCGCCGGCGTGGGGAGGCCGGATCGCTGGAGCGGCGTGCGCGTCTGATCGGGCAACGCGGGCTTGAGCGTGGCCCCCGGCGGTGGAACCTCTCGAGAAACGTTCGGCGCCGTGCCGAGGGCCGCGGCGCTGGCCGCGGGAATCGATGCAGAGCCCACCGCGGCCGCTCCGCCGGAGACGCTCACCAGGGGCGGCCGCGGCGGCGCGGACGGTACGGCTGGACCGAACGAGCGGCGCGCGGCGGCGGCGGCGGATGCGGTCTGCGCGATGGCCACGGTTTCGAGCGCAGCCCCGAGCCCGCCCGCCGCGGACAGCGCAAAACCTGCCGATGCGCCCGCGTCGAAAGAAAAGCCGGCGCTCGCGGTCGCTTCGAGGCCGAACGACGCCTCCAGCGACAGGCTGGCGCCGAAGTCGACGCCGGCCGAGATTCCGATGCCTCCGCCGACCGACAGATTGGCGTTGAAGTCGATGGAAAGCCCGGCCTCGAGCGAGAGCGAGCTGCTCGCGCCGAGCTGTCCCGCGATGCCGCGCCAGGCGCCCGGATCGAGGCCCATGCGCACGGCGAAATCGGCGGCCGACTCACCGGAGTGCGCCTGCGCGCTGCGATCGGTGGGACCGCCGCCGCTGCTGCCGGGGCCGGTGCCCGGCTTGCCCGGAGGCGTCGCGTTGTTGGTCTCGTTCTTCGCAGGATCGGCGTACATGTACTTGGGATCCTGTTCCTTGATCGAGACGCTCATCTTGGCGCGCAGCGGCGTGCCGTTCGCGGCGAACAGCTCGAAATCGATCGACAGATTGTCGATGATCCCGTCGATCAACAGCTCGTTCCATTGAAAGCGGCATTTGGGAGGCGTCTGCTTGCCCTTGCCGGGCAGCACGAAGCGTTCGACCATCGCGGTCTGTATGCGCACCGAGACCGGCTTGTCGGTGTCGCCCTGATCCGCGGTGTCGAAATGCAGGTCGAAAGACAACGTCGTCGAGGATTTGCCCAGGTGCTGGCGGCTCTGCAGCTCGCGGGTTTCGCCGCCCGACACCTGGTTGCCCAGCACCAGCTTGAGCGATTGCGGGTTGAACTGCACCGCGAGCTCGGTTTTCGGCACCGGCTTGGGGTCGCTGCCGGCGGTGATCTCCAGCAGCTTGGCTTTTTCGAGCGAGGGCATGGTTCGGCTCTCTTCCGTTCAGATTTTCAGACGCAGCCCTTCGTGAGCGATGGTGAGCTCCTCGATCGCGATCTCGCCGGTCTTCGCATTGAGCTGCGGTCCGGCGATCTTCGACGGCAGACCGCGGTCGAAAGTCCAGGTCGCCACGATGTCCTTGGAATCGGCCGACAGCACGTCGATGACGCCGTCGTAGCGCGCCACCGGACGCACGCCGGCCAGGATGCTCTGCAGCCAGCCCCAGAGCTCGCTGGAGACCTTTCCGCCGGTGGGAAACAGCATGCCGCGCTTGAGCACGACGTTGCTGTACTTGCCGCGGCCGACGAGCCGCACGGTGCCGTCGTTGCGCCCGCCTTCGATCAGCTCCTGCACGTCCATCTCGACGTCGAGCCCGCTGCATTCCTGGAAGCCGCCGTCGCCGAGCGGTGGTGAGCCGCCGCCGCTGCGGTTGAGCGTGATGCGAAAGTTGAAGGTGCTGGCCAGCCCGCCGGTCGCCATGGCGTCAGCCCTCCACCGTCCGGATGGAATCGGCCGAGCGCGCGACGTTCAGCACGATGAACTCGAGCGGCTCGGCAGGAGCGATGCCGACCTGGGCCAGCAGCCGGCCCTGATCGGACACCGACGGCGGATTGAGCTCGTCGTCGCACTTGACGAAGAAGGCCTGCGCTTCGGTGGCGCCGGTGAAGGCGTTGGCGCGATAGAGCTGGCGCAGGTACGCCTCGAGCATGCGCGAGATCCGGGCGCGCAACGGGCGGTCGTTCGGCTCGAACACGGCCCATTGCATCTGCCGGTCGAGCACGCGGCGGATCAGGGTCACCAACCGCCGCACGTTGAGCTGGCGCCAGGTCTGGTCGAGCGCGAGCGTGCGGCCGGCGGTCAGGCGGATGCCTTCGGGCTCGGAGAGAAAGACGTTGATCGCGTGCTGGTGCAGCTCGGCGTGGCGCGGCGGCGAGACGCGGTCCTCCACGCTCACGGCGCCGGCGGCGAGCACGTTGGCCGGCCCGTAGGCGACGCCGAGCTCGATCTCGCGCCGCGCGATGATGCCGGCGGCCACGGCCGCGGGATTCACCGCGACCGGACGGTGGCGCGGATCGTCCGCCGGGGCCATGTTCACCCAGGGGTGGTAGCCGGCGCACCAGGCCGAGGTGAACCTGCCGCGCCAGGCGAGGATCTTGCGCTGGCTCAATCCCGGCGGCACGTCGAGCAGGACGATGAAGGAGCGCAGCTCCTCGGCGAGATCGGCCAGGCGGCGCTGCAGCGCGGCGATGGTGTCCAGGTCCTGGACCGGGTCGAGCCGCAGGCCGTACAGGTCGTCGGCCGGCTGAGCCTGCGTCGCGCCGGGCGGCGGCTCGATGCACTCGGCGAACTGCGCGCCAGCGAAAATCCGCGGATCGACGATGGGCTCGACGGGCGCCAGGGGGCCGGGTGCATACAGGTCCGGCGCCACCACCAGCGAGACGTCGGGGATCTCCGCGAGCGAGTGGGCTCCGCGGCCCGGTCTTTCGTCGCCCCGGGACCCAGTCGTCGTCGAAGAAGTCCCCGGGAACGACGTCGGCATGGCGGTTGGCGCCGCCGCTGAACGCGTCCGTGGTCGAGGGCGCGAGAGCCGCGTCCAGCTCGAGGTCCGAGGCGAGCCAGCTCGCCAGCGGATCGGCGGGCGCGAGCGTGAGATCGTTGGCGGGATGGAGCAGGGCCGACTCGTTCACCAGCACCGAGGCCAGCCAGCGCGGGTGGTCGGAGGACAGGCCGATGCGATCGAGGATCTCTTTGGGATGGACGCCGTCCTCGACGGCGAGCGAGCCTTCGACGAGCTCGGCGGCTTGCGCGGCCACGGCCGTCGGAGCGTCGAGCCAGGCCCACGGCTCGCGCGTGCCGCCGGAGGCATTCCACTCCTCACGCAGCGTCGCGACGCGCCGCAGGGCCTTGACCCCGCCGCCCAGCGCCAGCCGCAGCAAGGCGCCCTGGACGATCGGGAAACCCGCCGGCAGGTGCACGCGATCGGTCAGGAAATCGGCGGGAGCGAGCGCCAACGGGCGCGTGGTGAACGACAGCGTGGCGCGGAGGCGATTGCCCCACGCCCCTTCATTGCGGGCGGCCAGCCAGACCTTTCTCCCGCCGCTCGCCGTCAGGCCGGCGAGAGGCGCGCGCGCGATCCCGGCCTGGTTCTTGGCGTCGTCGGGCGTCCCGTCGGGTTGGAAATAGCGATGGACGATGCGTACGACGTACGCGCGCCGGCCGCCGTTCTGGAAGAACGCCGACACGGCATAGGGCAGCAGTCCCGGCCCCTCGAAACCGCCGTACAGCCGCAGGTAGGCGTCCCAGCTTTCGATCGCCACCGGGACCGCGAGCTGCTCGGTCTGGCCGGGCGTCGAGGGCCGCGGCGCCCAGGCCTCGTGGAACCAGGGCTGGCGCGCCGGGCCGCGCGGCGCCACGCCCAGAAAGGCGCAGACGTCCATGCGCTCGCCGGTCAGCGCGCGCAGCGGCTCGTCGGTGACGCGGTAGATCCCGGGCGCGCCGAGAGTCACACGGGGGTTCATGCCCGGCTCCTCATTGATATTCGATGCCTTCGTGCACCAGGTGCAACTCTTCCATGGCGACCTCGCCGCCGCCCTTGGCCGCCAGCGTCGGTCCGGTCCATTTCTTGGGCTGCGCATTCCGCAACTTGAATTCCGCCACCGGCCTGCGCTCTTCGCTGAGCAACGTGATCGTGACGCTGCGCGGATCGGCCTTGCCGTCGCGCACGCCCTTGAGCCATTCGAACAGATCGACCGAGCCCACCAGGCCGCGCTTGAGCGTGATCTCGTCGGTCTTGAACGTGTTCGGGACGTGCCGCACCGTATTGACCTTCTCGTTGCCGTTGCGGTAATCCGAATAGCTCACCTCGTAGCCGAGCCCCGAGACGTCGGAGAAGCCGCCGACGAGTGTGCCTTCCGACCCATCGCCCTGCTTGCCGCCGAGCGACACCAGATAGTTGAATGCCCCGTAAGGATTATCGTGACGAATCGTGGCCATGGCCTTCTCCTTAGCTGATGGACGCGTCGGCTGTCCACTGGCCGATGCGGAAGATGACGAACTCCGCCGGTTTGGTCGGCGCCACGCCGATCAAGCAGATGAGCCGTCCGTTGTCCAGGTCGTTCTGCGTCATGGTGGTGCGGTCGCAACGCACGAAGTACGCTTCTTCGGGCCTGGTGCCCATCAAGGCGCCGCTCTTCCAGGTGACCAGCAGGAAGTCCTCGATCGTGTTGCGGATGTTGGCCCACAGCCGTTCATTGTTCGGCTCGAACACCGCCCACTGCGTGCCCTTGTCGATCGAATGCTCGAGGTAGATGAACAGGCGCCTCACGTTGACGTACATCCACTCCGGGTCCGAGCTGACGGTGCGCGCGCCCCAGATGCGGTGGCCGCGGCCTTCGAAGAATCGCAACGCGTTGATCCCCTCGGGGTTGAGCACGTCCTGGCGCACCTTGTTGATGTTGTTCTCGAGCTTGATCAGGCCCAGCACCTCTTCGTTGGCCGGCGCCTTGAACACGCCGCGCTCGACGTCGTTGCGCCCATAGATCCCGGCGACGGACCCGCTGGGCGGGACCTGCAGACGCTCGGGTGGCGCTCCCTGGGCCGGACGCGCGGTCGGATCGAAGATCTCGAGCCAGGGGTGATACACCGCCGCGTGGGAGCTGTCGAACTGGCCGCGGAAGTTGCGGATCTTCGTCATCGAACAGTTGAACGGCGGGTCGATGATCGCGAACCGGTAGCGCAGGCGCTCGGCGTGCGCGATCAGCGCATTGCCCGCCGCCACGCAGCGTTCGAACTCGCCATAGGCACCGCCGTCGGGGAGCGCGACGATGGCGACGTCGTCGATCTCGCCCAGCGCGGCGAGCCCGGTCGCCTTCAGGGTGACGACGTCGGGGTGGGCTTCGTTTCCGGCGAGGTCGGCGGGAGTGGCGACGAGGCCGTCGTGTCCGCCGGTCAGGCGCTTGTTGGGATTGCCCTGGAGCGCCACCATCAATTTGGCCGGAATGTCGGTCTCGGGCGAGCCTTCGGGCTTCCAGTCGAGCCAGACCACCGCGTTTTCATCCTCGGGATTGTCGAGCTCCAGAATCTTCCCGATGTAGCGCTTCTGCGCGCGCGAGGCGCCGAGCTGGTCGTAGACGCGAACGCTGCCGTCCTCGGTGGTGACGAGAACGCGCAGCGACACGTTCTGGATGACGTCGGCCGGAGCCGGCGAGACGGTTGAGGTGCCGCGTTTGAAGATCTGGTGGCCGTCGTCGGGATCGATGGTGATTTCGGCCAGGTTCGCCAGCGTCAGCGGAGCGTTGCCCGACGGAATAGAGCTCGGGTCCGGGGGGTCGGGAATGATCTCGACCACCGACCCCTGCTTCGCGCCGTTGACCTGCGCGCCGTGCTGCGGGGTCTGATAGGCGGCGTTCTTGCTGCGCACCACCTGCGTCTCGATCCATACGTTGCCGTACTCGCCGGGCCAGCGTGCGGTCCAGGTCGCGGTCAGGCCGGTGGCGACCTGAACGGGGCTGCTTGCCACGCCCCAATCCGTTCCGCGCGGGCTGAACACGCGCGAGACGTAGAGCCGCGTCCCGCCGTTCAGGAAGAAGGCGCGGGCGGCGTGCGCGGTGTAGCTCAGGCGCTCTTTGGCTGCGTCGGGCGCGTGGAGGACCTTGAGCCCTCCGTAGACGCTCTCGAGCTCGGTGAAGCTGCCGATGAGCCTCGGCTCGCTGGTCGAAGGCCCACCCGGATAGAGCACAGGCCCGTAACGGGTCATCCCGGCAAAACCGGTGGTGCTGGTGGGCACTCCCTCGATCGACTTGGAGCGGAAGCTCACCTCTTCGACATACACTCCTGGGGCCAGATATTCGGGCATCTCACGGCTCCTTTGCGATCTATGGCTGAAAGAAGAACTTCTCCTGACCGGTCAACGGAACGCCCAGCTTGAAGATCACCACACGGCTGCTGAGCAGCCCATATTCGGGCGGAATCTTTTCGCCCGGGGACACGTCGTCAGGGTCGCCGGCCAGGATCTCCACCGGCAGGTCCGCGAGCGGATCCTGCATGGAGACCTGTCCCGGCGCCCTGCCGAACACGGTGACCTGCGCCGCCAGCTCCAGCTTCTCGGGCAGCGCTCCAAAGCCGGTGGCGGAGCTGTCGAGCAGCAGCAGGAACTCGCCGCGGTCGTCGCCGTGGGCGCGCCCGACCAACCGGCCGCCGATGCGCGCCTCGACGCGCACCCAGCGCACCGGTGTTTCATCGGCGGCCGATGCGCTCCAGGTCACCCGTCCACGCATCCCGGTGAAGCTGTTGCCCACGTCGTAGGCCGCGCCGGGATACAGAGCCGGACGGCGCACGCGCGGAGACGGCGTCTCGATGTCGGCCGGAACCGGATAGCTGATGCGGCGCGGCACGAAGCGGCGTCGGCGGTCCGACATCCGGATCACAATGGGCGTCTTGATTCCCGGTTTGAACAGCAGCGCGTGCCGGCAGGAGTCGTGACGCGGGATCTTCACCGGGCGGCCGTCGAGCGTCACGTCGATGGGGTGGACGATCCTGCCGGCGCGCAGCGCGTCGAGCGGCTCGATTCCGAGCATGAGCCGGTCGATCCGTTCGACGAACCGCTCGGGGAGAAACTTGTTCATGGCGACGGCGTCTTTCCCGTGATGATCGTGGTGACCGGTGGAGCCTGCACGGCCTGGCGGCCGTCGAGCCGGACCACGCGCGCGACGTAGGGCACGCTGATCCGGTAGTCGGAAGGCAGCGAGTCGAAGGTGCGCATCACGGCTTCGGTGGACAGCTCTTCCATCACCAGTTGCACCGCTTCGTTGGGCGCCCACTCGCCGGATTGATGGAGCAGCGGTCCGCTCAGGATCGGAGTGGCATCCAGGCACTGCATGGCGCAGCCCAGGAGCGCGTGCTCCGACTCGGCGTTGTCGGCCCAGGGGGTCAGCAGAAAATGCAGGTCGAGCGGCAGGTGCGGCAGGCCGTCGTGATACGTGACCCCCGACCACGCGGCGCGCATCGCCTTGTTGAAGTCGACGCGGTAGAGAAAGATCGACACCGCCGGGCGCTGGATGATGGTGGCGTTCGGGCTCTGATCGAAGTCCTCGGTGCGGATGAGAAAGGCCTTGGGGGTCTTGGGCAGCTTCAGCACGTCCAGCACGTCCTTCTCGTTGAACGCCGCGGTGAGCAGACGCTCGATGCTCTTCCCGGCAGCGGAGATCGAGCTGAGATTCGCCACCGGTCACGCTTTTTCTCCCGAGTCGTCGCGCGTCCCGGCCGCAAGGAAATCGCGCGCCTCGGCCGCCTTCTCGGGGTTTGCACTGAAAATGGATCCCGTTCCTGCCGTGGTGGTCGCGCACAGATAGCCTCGGGCCACCAGCCAGTCCAGCGCGCGCGCCGTCTGCTCCACGCGCCGGGTGACGAGCTCATCGAGCAGCCGCCAGCGTGCGATCCCTTCCAGGTTGTCGGCAGCCTGGGGATTGCGCACGAAGTACCGCAGGATCTCTCGCACGGCTTCCGGATCGGGGCTCTCGTCGGCCATGCGCGCTGCTTTGTGCAACCCGCGGACCAGTCGGCTCCGATCACGTAAACCATTCAAAAAAAAGAGACAGCGCGCGCTGCCGGAGCGGCGGGTGGGTCGCGGCCGTCCCGGTGCCGGCGCGACGCGCGGCGGGCCGCATGGAGAGGCGGTCCTGTCGCCGCGGGAGCTCGCGAGGGTGGGTCGCCGGCGACCCGGGGGGTGGGCCGGCGGCGTCCCACTCCCCTGCGCGGAGCCCCCTCTCCGTCCCGGCGCGATCGGATCAGCAGGACTCGCGATCGATGTTGTAGCGCTTGACCAGCCGTCCGAAGGCGCGGCGGTCCTTGCCGGCCTGACGCGCGGCCTGCGTGATGTTGCCCTTGTGTTGGTGCAGAGTCTCGAGGACGTACTGCCTCTCGAAGGACTCGATGGCCCGGGCGCGCGCCTCCCGGAAGCTCCTGGACGCACCCGGGACGGGTTCTGCCGCCTCCGGTGCCTGGATGTGGCCGGGCAGGATCTGCGTTCCCTCGGCGAAGACGAAGGCGCGCTGGATCATGTTGGCCAATTCGCGCACGTTCCCCTTCCAATCCATGGCGGAGAGCAGGGACAAGGTGGCGGCGGCAAACGTCTTGCGCGCCGATCCGGTCTCGGCGCACAAGGTGTCGACGAAATACCGGGCGAGCAGCGTGATGTCGCCGCGGCGCTCGCGCAGGGGGATCATGTGCAACCGGAGCACGTTGAGCCGGAAGAAGAGATCGCCGCGGAAGGCCTGTTGGTGGACCAGTTGATCCAGGTTGCGATTGGTCGCCGCCAGCACGTTGACGTCGGCGCCGAGGAACCGGTCCCCGCCCAGCGGGCGATAGGTGTGCTCCTGCAGGAAACGCAGCAGCTTGGCCTGGGCCGCCAACGACAGCGAGTCGATCTCGTCGAGGAAGAGAGTGCCGCCTTCGGCGAGAGCGATCAGGCCTTTCTGATCGCGATGCGCGTCGGTGAACGCGCCGCGCGCGTGCCCGAACATCTCGTTCTCGAACAGGTGATCCGGAAAGGCCGCGCAGTCGACCGGAAGGAAGGGATAATCGCGGCGCTTGCTGAGGTGATGGACCGCCCGCGCGCACAGCTCTTTGCCGGTCCCCGTTTCACCACTGATGAGCACAGGCCGGTTGCTGCGGGCGATGAGCGGGATCTGGGCGATGACCTTGACGAATGCCGGATCGTTGCCGACCAGCGTGGCCAGGCCCTTTTCGTCGAGCAGCCGGTCGCGCACCGATTGGCGGTCGCCAGCCCCGCCGAGGATGCGCTGCACGCGCTGGATCAGCTCCTCGGGCTGCGCGGGCCAGATCATGAAATCGGTGGACACCCGCGCCGCGGCCCGCAACAGCTCCTCTTCCGCCTCGCCGGGCAGGATCGCGAGCGTAGGTGAGCTGAGGGGATTGTCCAGCATCCATTGGAACAGGCGAGCCGGCCGGTCCTGCCCGTGGAGAGCCACGGGCAGGATCAGGTCTGCCGGATTGTCACGAAGCCTCTGCGGAATCAGCGAGCGCCACTCGATCCGCTCGTAGCGGATGGCCGCACCGAGGCCGGCGATGCCGCCGAGGATCGCCTGCAGCGAGATGCTCCCATCTTCGATCAGCAACACACGCCGTGTCATGAGAGGGCCTCAGAACAAGGTGAGCTCGAGCACCTTCGCTCCGTGGAGCCGGTTGCGCTCCGAGAGCCGGGTGCGAGCCCGTCTATCTCACTTCAGTCCTGCCCGCGGCAGAATGGTGCTCCGCTCGCCGATTCGAAGTATAGACATAGGCTTCTATTAAGTGCTGATACGTTCTGGGCCATTGTAGTGCCGGAGAAGCCTGAGCTCAACGCCCCGCCGGCGCATCGCGCAGCGTACGGGTCTGCCTCCCCTCACGACAGCAGCAGCTCGAGATCCTCCCGGCTCAAGTTGGCCATCACGCTCTGGTCGGCTTGCACGATGGCGTCGGCGAGGGCGCGCTTGCCGGCCTGGAGCTCCAGGATCTTCTCTTCTACGGTGTCGCGGGCGACCAGGCGGTAGGCGAAGACGGTTCGCGTCTGGCCGATGCGGTGGGCGCGGTCGACGGCCTGGGCTTCGACCGCGGGATTCCACCAGGGATCGAGGAGGTAGACGTAGTCGGCGGCGGTCAGGTTGAGGCCGAGCCCGCCGGCTTTCAGGCTGATCAGGAAGAGCGCGCTCCCCGCGTCCGACTGGAATCTCTCCACCAGC
>Ga0134123_10002780_pt1 | contig 11406 bp, 12 predicted proteins | sample KB303_FD_96460 | JGI IMG/M metagenome (GOLD analysis project Ga0134123, IMG submission 96460) | Terrestrial soil microbial communities without Nitrogen fertilizer from Kellogg Biological Station, Michigan, USA - KB3-0-3 | ecosystem: Environmental > Terrestrial > Soil > Unclassified ...
AGGATTTGAACCTGCGATCTGCGGATTATGAGCCCGCCGAGTTGGACCACTACTCTACCCCGCGATATATAGTTAATTTTTAATTTTTGAGTAATGATGTTAAGTCAGTAATTTAATCGTTTTGCTAAATCTAGCCTAAATTTTTGGTTGACGGCAAAATAAACAAAAAATAACCATATAAATGAATGAAGAATATTTGCGAATCTGTTGCTTAGTGCTTGAAAAAGGTCAAAAGAAAAAAGACCGTACTGGGGTTGGCACTATTTCCTATTTTGGCACTAAAATGGAATTTGATTTAAAGCAAGGTTTTCCTCTCTTAACTACCAAAAAAATTTCTTTTCGCCTAATAATTCACGAGTTATTATGATTTATCAAGGGAGACACTAACCTTAAATATCTAGTAGACAATGATGTTAATATTTGAAACGAATGACCGTTTGAAAAATACAAAAAAAGTATTCATTACCAAGGAGAAAGTTTCAAAGAATTTATTGAAAAAATTAAGCAAGATCAAGCATTCGCCCAAAAATATGGTGATTTAGGTCCAATTTACGGAAAACAATGACGAAATTTTAGCGGAGTAGACCAATTAAAATTACTAATCGAAAATTTAAAAAACGATCCTTTTTCACGTCGGCATATTCTAACTGCTTGAAATCCCACCGAATTAGAACAAATGGCTCTGCCGCCTTGTCATTTGCTTTGCCAATTCGAAGTTTCTTCTGACTATCATTTATCTTGCCTTCTTTATCAAAGAAGCGGTGATCTATTTTTAGGTGTTCCTTTTAATATTGCTTCTTATTCTTTACTAACTATGATGTTAGCCCAAGTTTGCGGTTATAAAGTGGGAAAATTTGTTCATGTCATTGGCGATACTCATCTTTATCTAAATCATTTAGAACAAATTCAAATTCAACTTACTCGTCAGCCAAAAAATTTACCTCAAGTAGAACTAAATCCTCAAATTGTTTCTCTTTTTGACTTTACTATTCAGGATATTGTTTTGAAAGATTATCATCCTTGACCAACTATCAAAGGAAAAGTAGCAGTTTAACTAGCCAGTTTAGCAAAAAATTAAGTATTAAAAATATCTGCCAAACTGCTAAAAATATATTTATTATGAATATTCCTTGTATTTGTGAAAATTTCTTAAAAAATTAAGTTATGAAATTAGTTGACAAGCAGAAAAAAAGAAAACAAAGAAAGTGAAGAAGTAAATCAATAAGAGGAAATTTAGTTAGACCACGAGTTGTATTATCTAAATCTAATCGTTATTTAATTGCTCAAGTAATTAATGATGAAAAAGGGCATACTTTACTTTATCTCAATACTGCTAATTTGGATGAAAAAGTAAAAGAAACTTCCCAATGTCGAAAAAGTCAAGAATGAGCCAAAAAATTAGGACAAATAATGACAAGCAAATTAAAAGAAAAAAAGATAGAAAAAATTGTATTCGACCGCAATGGTTATCCTTATCATGGTAAAATTCGAGTTTTTTGTGAAATAATGCGTCAAGGAGGAATCGAGTTTTAGATGGAGATTATGAACAATAATGACTTAACTTGACAGACACCCAGAAGGGAAGAAAAAAATTACAAGCGGCGAGCACCACGAAGGGAAACAAAAGAGCAATTAGAACGAACAGTTCTTCAAGTTAGACCAGTGAGCAAGGTAACAAAAGGAGGAAGGCAGCGAAGATTTATTGCCCTTGTTTTAGTAAAAAGAGAAAAAAGCATCGCTTTTGGTTATGCCCGAGGCACAGACGTAGTTACTGCTATTAGCAGTGCCGTAAGAAAAGCAAGCAAAAGGCTAATTACTTATTTTGCCGAAGCACCTCGTACTCTTCCTTATGATTTTCGAGTAAAATACTGTGCTACAAAAATTCTCTTTTTTCCTGCTCCGCCGGGGAGTGGAATTAGAGCAGGAGAAACAATCAAATTGATTTTTAAATACCTAGGTATCAAGGATGCAAGCACTAAAATTATTGACTCTAATAACATGCTGAATGTGGTCAAATGCACTTTTAAAGCTCTTGATAAAATTACAAAAAGGAGAAATAATTGATAATGAATACGCAAGAATACTTAATTAAATTAACCAAAGCCAAAAAAAATTGACGAGGGAGTAAAACTCATGGACGGGGCACTAAAGGACAGAAAGCTCGCAAAAGTGGTCATGTTCGCCCCGGATTTGAGGGCGGACAAACTCCTGTTTATCGTCGTGTTCCCAAATGAGGCGGAGGATTTAGACCTAAAAAAATTGTTTATCAATTAATTAATCTCGAAAAATTAGAAGCAGATAAAAATATAATCGCTGGGCAAACCCTTGATTTCACTTCTGAAAAATTACCCGTCAAGATTTTAGGGAGGGGAAAATTGACCAAAAAACTCACCGTTCTAGCAGCCGCTTTTTCCCAAACGGCTCAAGAAAAAATTACCCAAGTCGGAGGCGAAACTAAGGTAGTAGGCAAGATTAAGTAAATATGAATAAAAAAAGCCAAAAGAAACTTTTATCCTTTACTTTCCTTAAGGCTTTAGTTTGCTCTCTGGTTGGTCTTTCTTTTTACATTATTGGTAAAAAAGTAATTCCGTTTCCGGAGAAATGAATGGGAGCCGTAGATAATCGGAGTTTATTTTTTATTGGAATTTCTGCTCACTTAATGGTTAGTTGGATTATTACTGGCATCTTTATGTTTATTGATTCCGAAAAACACGGAGATAAAGTCAAAAAATGAAGAGACCGCCTCAGTAAAATATTCACTCTTCTAGGCTTTATTGTGGTTGGGCTAGCCAGTTATTGGAGCTATGTCCAAAATAGCGTTGGATACATTGCTCTATTAACTTTAATTTTGCTGATAATTAATTGTTTAATTGATGCTTTAATCCAATGAATGAATAAATATGGAGTTTGTAGCGGATTTAGCCTGTTGCTTTTTGTGGAATTCTTGCCAACCCAATGGATTTCAAAAACACTTTGACCTAGTTTAAAAGGAGAAAGCGGTAATTGAACTAATGCCGGTCTTCTCCAACAGCCCTGATTTTGTATGCTTTTGGTTTTAGTAATTTCGGTTTTCTTTATTTGAATTATTAACCTAAAATGAGAAACGCCAATTGAAAGTAATGCTACGCATTTTGCCGATAACCCGTTGGTAAAAAAACATCGTTCAAAGTTAGGTTTTCGAATGAATTTTAGTTTTATGCACCTTTATCAATTGGCTCAATTTTTAGGTTTTGGTTTTATTTTAATTAAATTATTAGGAGGCTGAGGGGGAGCCAACCGCCCTGACGTTAGCAGCAATTTTTTTGTGAGAACGATCCAAAAATGGCAATGAGTAAGCAGCGACCCTCGTAATCCCCAAAATTTAGCCCGCCAGTCTGTCGTTTGAGAAGGAGGGAAAGAAGGTGTTAGAGAAAGTTTCTTTCTTTTAAACAACAAAAAAAGGATGTTCGGCAATTTATTCCAGTGAATTGGAGGCTGGAAAGGAGCGATCCTTTTTGCTCTGTTATTATTAATTCTTTTTCGCTGATTTGCGGTTTGACTTGGAATTCGCAAGTTAAATTTGAAAACTAGAAAAATTAGCGGTGATTTAAAAAAAAGAGGCACTTATGTTAATTATCTTCCCTCTGGCAAATGAACTCGCGAATTATTAAGAAAAATAGTTAACCGCTTAGTTTTCTTTTGGTTTTGTATAATTTTACTTTTCAATATTGTTTTTGACCAAATTTTCACTCATTTAGAAAGAAAAGATGTTGAAATGGTAAAAGAAGCAGGCAAAATATCTCCTGGAATTGCGGAGGTTCGACCAGGTCAATTTTTCCCCCGCTTTTTAGATTGATTTGGTAGCATTGGTATTGGTATTGACCTCTATCGACAAATCAGAACTAAGTACAAATACACCCAAAAGAGTTAAAATTAATGAATATATGACCGAAAAAAAATCACCAGTACCTAGTAAAAAAAGTAATATTATTTCTTTATTAATTAATCCACTACTCAATTATGTTGACTGAGAAGAAAATCCGAAAATACATTATTATTCTCTCAACGAACTTGTTGTTGACCGTAAAGAAAAATTTATTGCTTGGCAAAAACAAAAAAGCGGTGATTTAACTCTTCTAATGGAAAAACTAAATAATTTAGAGATTGCTAGTAACGAAAAACTTAAACAAATTTTAGAAATTCGTGAAAACAAAATTATTTTTATTAATTTTCCGCGAAAGAAAGAAGATTTACAAGAATTAGAAAAATGAATTCGTTTTGCCGATCAAAATCCTCCTGTCTTCCTTTTAGTTTACTTTCCAGAAAAAACAGAAGGAATTTTTATCGAATTGAAAAATGAAAATATTATTTGTCCCCTTTGTGAAAAATCTTGAAAAAAAAATTCATCCATTAAAGAGGGCAATTTTATTTGTCCTATTGACGAAACAACTTTCTCCCAAGAAGAAGTAGAAAAATTTACTGAATGCTTGATTAATGATTACGTAAAAAGAAGCCTTGAAATAGTTGAACATGCTAAAAAAAATAAATATAAAATACTACAACGAGAATTATCGCTTAGAATAGATTTTGAGCCTGAAATTCTCCAAAAATCCTTACAAGAAAAAATCAACGAAATTAAATAAAATGGAACTCCAGGAATTACCAAAAATGCGAAAAGTAGGTCAAGCAGTGGCTGAAATTTTGAAAACTCTAAAAAAAGAAATAAGAATTGGTATGACTGGTCGAGATTTAGAAAAACGCGCCGAGCAATTAATGAAAGAAAAAAAAGTTAAGTCCTCAATCAAAGGATATTTAGGATTTCCAGCGGCAATTTGCGTTTCTATAAATGACGAATTAACTCATGGTATACCTGATAATCGTCCATTTAATGCAGGAGATTTGGTGTCTTTTGATATTGCTTGCCATAACAAAGACAAAAAAGGGATTGCTTATCATGCTGACGCTGCCATGACTGTTTTGCTTGAGAATGAAAGAGAAAATGATGATAAGAAAAAAGAAAAATTAATTTCTGTTGCCAAAAATGCACTTCAAAAAGCTATTGAAATTATCCGCCCTAATTTAACCACTACGCAAGATATTGGAAAGACAATCGAAGAATATGTGCAAAGTCAAGGCTATCATGTAATAAAAGAATATGGAGGACACGGAATTGGTCGATTTATGCATGAAAAGCCCTTTATTCCTAATTATAAAATCTCTTCTGAAAGAAGTACAATTATCCGAGAAAACACTGCTATTTGTATCGAACCATTAGTTCAAATTGAAAACGCGGAAATCAAATTATCCCCCAACAATTGAACTGTGCTTTCGACTCAGGGTCAACTCAATGTTCATTTTGAACATACTATTTGAATAGGCAAAGAAAAAGCGGAGGTTTTAACTAATCATGACGAATAAAAAAGTAATTTTCTTAGAAGAAGAGGGAAAAATAGTTAAGAAGTATAACATTAATTCTTTTCAGGTTCAATTGAGCAAACGTAATATTTTAGTTACTGCTGATATTGCTAATCGCTTAAAAAGCAAGGACAGAAGATGAAAAGGAATTACCGAAGGAGACCAGGTTCTGGTTGAAATTCCCTTAGGAGATTTAAAAGGCAGGATTATTAGACTTCTGTCTTAAAATTATAAACAAGAAATAAATTTTAATTTTAACTCTAAATCCTGATGCTTTTTCTAATTCTTTTTCGGCTGAGGCGGCTGTAATTGAACCAGCGATGAAGGAGTCAAAGTCCTTTGCCTTACCACTTGGTTACGTTCATTTTTGTTTATATTCTCATTCTCGTAAGATAAATTTACAGTTTTTCTGCAAAAGAAGTCTAAAATAGTAATCGCATGAAATAAAGTAAAAAATAGAAAAAATTCCTCTATTTCTCGACCTCTATTATTATTTTTCTTGCTTTAAGCCAAGTAGTTTGCAGCCTTTAATATTCAAAAAAAAACAATATGGAAAACTGAGAAAAGGTCAAGGAACTGAGCGAAAGTTATTTTTATCCACTCCGTAGATGGTGGTGAATAGCAATTTTAATAGTCTATTGGGCTTTTTGTTGCCAAGGCAAGCAAATTTGATTTTCTTTGCGGAGAGAGAAGAAAAAGTGTTTTCAGCAAACCAGCATTTTCCTTCTGGTAATGGCTTTAATTCATTTTTTGGTTAAATTACTCTCTCTCTCTCTCTCTCTAATTTACCGCCGCGAGCAAAGTTAATTGAAAGATTAGTTCAACAAATTACTGAAGCAAAAGGTTTTTGGGGGCTGCTGCCGGTAATCGTAGGTTCTTGCTTTTTTGCCCCTATTGTTGAGGAATGTCTTTATCGTTTTTTTATTTTTGAGATTTTGGGAAAGAACAACCCTTTTTCTTACTTGCTTTCTTATTTTGCTTTTATTTTAGCTCATTGGCAAGTCAGAGGAGAAAATTTTGCTGCTCTTTTTATTCAATATTCCGTAGCCTCAATTGGTTTTATTTGGATTTATAAAAAAAGCAACTGAAATTTACTTTACCCTATTGTTTTACATTCTTTGGTAAATATAGTGTTTATTAGCATAGCGTTAGTTAATCCTAGTTTTTCTTTGATTTAATAAAAATAGCAATTATACCGATAATCACTCTTATCAATTAAAATTTTTCTGTCTCAGGCAAACTTTAATAAGTCAAAATCTCAAATATTGGTTTGTTGTCCTCGAGTGAAGCAATTTCCCAAGTTTCTAGACACAATATTTTGTTAAAAATCGCCTTGATTAACAATCACATAAGGCATTAGTTTCATTTGCCTGGCTCTTTTAATATTTTTGGCTACTATTCTTTGAATTTTACTTGGCAATTTAGCAAAAGTTTTAGGAATTATTTGTCCTTGTTTATTGACAAAATGATTTAATAGTTTGGTGTTTTTATAATCAATTTGAGCAATATTATTACGAGTAAAATAATTATTTTTTTTTACTATCTGAGCAGGAATTCTTTTCACTTTGCGAGATTTGAGAGAAGTTTTTTTGCGCGCCTCTAATCCTTCTTTGTCTTTTTTATCTTCGCTTAAGTTCTCTGGTTCTTTTTTTTCTTCAATTATTTCATTTTCCATATTATCTAATTTTTTATAGTTTTTTATTTGTTTTATGTTCTCTTTAATTATTTCAAAGCCATTGCTTTTTCATTGTTAATGCTTGGTGTAAATTACTAATCTATTTCGGGATAAATTTTCTAAATTAGTTTCAAAATTCTTTTGTTTTTCCAGGTCTAGAGCGTTATCAGCTTCATCAAAAAGAAAGATTTCAGCCGCTTCTTTGGTTTTCAAAACTTCATTAATATTCGCTAATTGCCTTTGACCGGTAGAGCCTTCTCTAATTAAATTATCATGCGAAGCATAAGCTACGTTGTTTTCTCGTCAATGTTTTAAATTGATTTCTTTTAAATTGTAGATTTTATCATTTTCACAAATAATCAGGATTTTTCCCTGTTGAGGCTGGAGTACCCCTAAAATTAAATAAAGGATAGTGCTTTTTCCAATGCCATTTTTTCCCAGCAAGAGATTAATTTTCCCTTTGCTGAAAGTGTGGGTATAATTTTCGAGAATTCATTCGTGGCTGTTTTTGTATTTAAAACTTACTTTTTCAAAAGCAACGGCTTTAATTGCTATTTTGGGCAAAATTATGCCTTGCAGATTATCATTTTTTTCTGGCAGGGCCAAGAAATTATTAACTCTGCTCAAAGAAGAAGAGTATTCACCATATTCCCAAAAACACCTAAATACTTCCCGGAAATTTTCAAAAATTATTCACATTGGTAATAAATTGCTTCTAGTTACCGAAAGTACTCCAATTAAAAGTAGCAAAAGGTAAGGAAACATTTCAGCTAATCAAGAGCCAGGAATAGTTTTATTCAATGATTTAGTATGAGCAAAAGAAAGCAGTAAATTTTCATTTTTTTGCATAATATTTCGTTGTTTTTCTCTATATTGAGGAATTAGCCCCATGCTTTCAATCAAAGTAGCTTTTTCAACCTCTTTGTTTTGTGCTTCTCACTCTTTAGTTAATTCCGCTTTGTATTTTTTTTCATGGCTTAGAACTAAACGAGTAAAAAAAACACTCACTATGTTAATTAATAGTAGCCAAAAAAGAGAAAAAGTTAGCCCTTGGGTACTCATTTTTTTAAATTTTCCTCACTGAAAGAAAAAAACTAAAACAATCGTTAAGACGCAGTGGTAAACGTGATTAGGCAAATGTTCTCAAGTATAACCAATTTCACCAGAGTCAAATTCTACCAAGGTGTTAATTTCTTTGCTTTTAGTTTGTTTTTCTTCAAAGGGCAATCGACGAAATTTATCTAAGAGGCAATTTTTAACATAATGGCCGCCTTTAATTTTTAGTTCTTCTTCTCACAAATTAACAAAATATAAATTTAGAGCATAAAAGCAAACTAAAATTAGTCCAATAAAAGCAAATTTTTGTAAAGTCAAATTAGGAAAAATTTTTTGTAATTGTTTAGGCAACAAGGGAGCGTAATTATTGCCTATTTCTGCTTCTCCTGAGTCAATAATATTACTAATAATAGCTATAATAAAAACATGAAGTATGGTTCAAATAGTGGCAACTAAAAAGTGTCTAACCACTCTTAGTTTAAATTTCTCAAATAGGGTTAAAAAGTTAATTTTTTGGTTTTTCCTTGGCGGCGGCATTTTTCTTATTATAATCATTTTTAAGTTGAGTTCTTGTTCTTTTCATTATTTAGACATCATCAGGGGAAGCAAAATAGGTGGAATTTTGGAAAATTATTTGTCTAACTCAAATAAAAGTGTAGACGATCAATTAACTCCTCCTTAACTTGCCCCAATTAATTACTTTTTGTTTTATTCAATGTTTAAAAGTTTTTAATTCATTTGTTAATTCACCAATTTTCACCAAAAAGCCAATTTTGGTACGAATAAAACTTTCTTTGGTTTAACTATCAATAATATTATTTTTTGAATAATAAACTCGCATCTAGTTCTTTTTGTTCATTTTGCAGCCTTTTTAGGATTTCGGATGCTAACATTTTATAACTGATATTTACTACTCTATAATTTTTCCTTTTATAACTTCAATTGTTTCCGATTTAACAAAATTCATTTGAGAAAGTTCATTAAGTAAATTATCAAATTCCTTGTTGTCTGCCAAAATAATTTTGTCTAAGCCAGCGACGTCTCCTTTTTGAATTTTTCGTTTTACCCCTTCATACTCTTTGGCACTTAAAGTAATTAAGTAATTTTTAGCTCGGCGGTGAACATTTTTCAAGGCTAGCCCTTCCAAATCAGCCTGCTTGTATCTTTCTCTTAAAGAAGTTTTGATACTCAAAGTTATGGGATAACCCTCAGAAGTATACAAAACGATATCATAAGTGGCGTTTGGGACAAAACCGACCTTTGCCTGAATATAAAAGGGCAATATTCCTTTTGAGTACAAGCAAACAATTACTAAATATTCAAATATTGCTCCATTATCGTTTCTTGTCAATTCGTTACTTAACACTTTTTCTCAGGATAAGCGAATGAATTCTGCCGGAGATTTTATTTCCTGGCCTCAATTTTCGCCGAAAACTTTGTAATAACTTTCCACGGCCTTATTTTTTTCGTTAATTCCTTTAATGTATTTCAGCATCGCGTTTATTTTCTTGTTCCAAATTTTTATTGTCAAAATCCTCATTATTAATGTTGAGCGAACATTCTTTTTTTATCCTCTCTATGCTATTTTTAATATAAGTTTCGTCAATCTCTAATCCCCAAACATAGCGTTTATTATTAATGGCTTCAATCAAAGTAGTTCCACTACCAAAAAAAGGATCCAAAACAACATCACCGACAAAAGAAAACAATTTTAGACATCTTTTCGGCAATTCGCGGGGAAAAGGAGCTGGGTGATTTACTTTTTTTGAATTTTCGCCTGAAAAGGTTCAGAGACCGTTGGTTCACTCAACAAATTCTTCTTTGCTAATATCAGAAATGCCCCGTTTGGTTTTTTTTCACTCTTCTTTGTAAAAAATGATAATAACTTCGACCGGAGAAATAATTGAAGGAGCCGAAGCTGACATTCAACTGCCTCAAGCAGTGCGGCGGGAAATATTGCCTTCATTTCAGATAATTGTGGTTTGGTATTTTCAACCGACTTTTTTAGCTAGCGTGGTAATATCAGCACAGACACTATTTTTGCCATTTTTATTTTTATCCAAGGGAATATTGAGGCATAACCTCCCGGTCGGTTTAGTTCAATGATAACAATTTTTTAATCAAGTTTGCGAAAAATTCAAGTATTCCTCATAGGTTAAATCATCACCATTAGAGCCATAATCAATGCCGACATTATAAGGAGGTGAGGTTATTATTAAGTCTACTGTCTCTTGCGGTACTGAATCTTCTTCCAAGGCTGATTGGTGCCTAATGCCTAATAAATATTTGCTATTATTTTCATAAATCGCACTCATTAGAGAAGAACCAGTTTCTTTTTTGATGGAAATAGGCTGATTTTTCGCAGTTTCGCTTTTTTTTTTAAGTTTGAGCCGATAATTTTGGTCATGTCATTTTTTATAACAAACCAGACAAACAATTTTTCCTTCTTTTTTTAAATCCTCAAACCATTTAGTATCTTTTTTCTCTTGCTTACAATCGTGACAAACGAAGGACTCACTAATATTTTTTTTTCTCTGAAAATATTTAGTCATTAATTATTTTTTACTCGTTTAAATATAAACCTAATTAAGTTAATTTATTGATCTAATTGCTTCAATAACACTTTTCTCAACTTCCTGATAAACTTCGGGATTTTCTAGTAAGTAATCAGCAACATTTTCTTTCCCCTGGCCTAATTTTTTGTTTTCATAAGAGTATCAGGTTCCGCTTTTTTGAACAATTTTTAACTCGGTGGCTAAATCAATAATTTCTCGCTCTTTTTGGATGCCTCGGGAAAAAATTATCTCTAACTTGGCAGTTTTTTCAGGTTCCCCTATCTTACTTTTTTTTATAAATGCTTCCACCTCAATACCAATTAATTTGTCATTTCTTTCAATTTTCCCTGTTCTTTTTAATTTAATTCGTAAGTCGGAATCAAACCTTAGAGCCATTCCGCCAGTAGTCGTTTCTGGATTACCACCATAATAACCGGTAGAAATTTTATTCCTGATTTGATTAATAAAAATGATAATCGTGTCTTTATTAGTTAATTCTGGTTTCAACATTTTTAACCCTTGCGACATCAACAAAGCATGCGAACCAATTTTATATTTTTCTAAATCCTCTACTTGCGGGGACAAATTAGAAACTGAGTCCACTACTATCAAACCAGTATCTTTTCTAATTAAATCTCTAATTATTAAAAAAGTTCTCATAGCACTGCTAGGATACGATATCATTAAATTTTCTTTTTCTACTCCAATATTTTGTGCATATTTGAT
>Ga0134123_10002781_pt1 | contig 11403 bp, 11 predicted proteins | sample KB303_FD_96460 | JGI IMG/M metagenome (GOLD analysis project Ga0134123, IMG submission 96460) | Terrestrial soil microbial communities without Nitrogen fertilizer from Kellogg Biological Station, Michigan, USA - KB3-0-3 | ecosystem: Environmental > Terrestrial > Soil > Unclassified ...
CACCGTTCGCCGGTCGCGAGGGCAAGTACGTCACTTCGCGCCAGATCGCCGAGCGGCTCGAGAAGGAGCTGCAATCCAACGTCGCGCTTCGAGTGGCCCCCGGCGATACGGCGGATGAATTCAATGTCTCCGGCCGCGGCCTGCTCCATCTCGGTGTGTTGCTCGAAAACATGCGCCGCGAAGGCTATGAGCTCGCGGTCGGACGTCCGCGAGTGGTGATGAAGACGGTAGACGGCGAGAAGCAGGAGCCGTACGAACTGCTTACGGTAGACGTGGAGGACAGTCACCAGGGTGCGGTGATGGAAGAACTCGGCCGCCGCCGTGGCGACCTGCAGGACATGCAATCGGACGGCAAAGGCCGGGTGCGTCTCGAGTACCGCATTCCCGCGCGCGGGCTGATTGGTTTCCAGGGCGAGTTTCTCACCATCACGCGCGGCCTGGGGTTGGCCAGCCACATTTTCGACGACTACGGCCCGGTGAAGGGCGACATGGAAGAGCGCCGCAATGGCGTTCTGATCAGCCAGGACGTCGGCGAAGCGGTGGCCTATGCACTGTGGAAGCTGCAGGACCGCGGCCGCATGTTCGTCTCGCCGGGCGATGCGCTGTATGAAGGCATGGTGATCGGTATTCATTCGCGCGACAACGACCTGGTCGTCAATCCGATCAAGGGCAAGCAACTGACTAACGTGCGCGCGTCCGGTACCGATGAGGCCGTGCGGCTGGTGCCGCCGATCGAACTCACGTTGGAAAAAGCGGTGGAGTTCATCGCTGATGACGAACTGGTGGAGATCACGCCGAAATCCATCCGCATCCGCAAGCGTCATCTGAAAGAGCACGAACGCAAGCGCGCGTCGCGGGATACCACCACGGCTGCGGCCTGATCGGTACGGGAATCGATGACGTTGAAAGAGCCTTCCTTTGTAAGGCTCTGCTGCGACGGGCCGCCTGCACACTCAATATTCCAACTGCATTCAATCGATCAGCAGTTTAGAGCGTCGAATTGAGAAATTTGTTGAACAGTGCTTCGCGACCATGTTGACACTCCCCCTTCTCGGGGCGTAGCGTGCTCTAAGTGGATAAGTTAATAGAAAAATTAAGGAAGGTCTTTTCAGGGGGGATGGCAGCGCTCCTGCTGTTGCCATTTGCGGCTGCGGCAGACAGCATTGATCTTGGTCTGGCTGGCCAGTATGCCGTGTTCGGGCTCGGCTCCGCGATAGACGTCGGCACCGCGGATACTCTGGGGGCGAACACAGCCAGGATCTACGGAAATGTCGCCGTAGGCGCCGACAGGACGTCAGCCTCTGCCGATGGCAATGCGACGTTCCAAAAAGGGTTCATTGACGGCGATCTCTACATCGACGGCCCCGGGACCCCTGCAAGCTACACGATCGTCAACAAGAATTTCAGCGTCAGCGGCACGGTGTTTGGAACGGCTCCGGACAATCCGGGCCCGCACCCCAACTCCGTAGGTACCGGCACGTTCGATCTATCGGCCGCGGTTCAGGATGCGGTCAATAGATCTTTGTTCTACGCTGGGCTACCGAGTACCAACCTCGGTAATTTCAGCTTCGGCTCCGGGACTCATACGTTGTCGGCGGGCATCTACTCGGCCACCAACTTCCTGATCAACAGTCATACCACTTTCGTAATCAATGGCGACCCGGACGACATCTTCGTCCTGAACGTCAGCGGCGGATTCGATTTCACCAAGAGCTACATGCAGCTTACCGGCGGCATAACCGCGGCGAACGTGCTGTTCAACGTAACCGGCACGGGAACCGACGCGAAGATTACTGGCGATGATTCCATATTTTTTGGAACACTCCTGGCCGACTACCGTAACATCAGCATCCAGGGTATCGGGTCTGGCTCAGCGCAGGGAGTGGGATTCGGGATTGATGGCATTGCGGGAACCTCTGACGACAACACAGGTCTGTCGGGTCGCGTGATCGGTGCGCTGGGCACGACCGGCAGTCCGCGTCTTCTCAAAGTCTATTCCGGAGCCGAAGTCAATATGCCCCCCATTTCGCCGGTACCCGAGCCGAGCAGCATGCTTCTCCTCGCCTCCGGCCTGGCGCTTCTGGCGGCTCGCAGACGCGGGAAGGCGGCGTAGGAAGAAAGTCGCCTCGGCTGGCCGCGACGACCGGCTCGGTCTCGCTCGCAGCGCAGATAAATGTCCGGGAGTAGGATTGCTCAGGCGCAGGGCGTGTGCAGCTCTGTGGCGAAATTGATTTCCGACGCTTGGGCTATATACTCTGTTCATGCCTGAGCTCCCCGTCCCTTTGATCGTTTCCGCCGCGACGCTGCTCGCGGTCATGGTCCTGATCTTCCTCGTTTCGTCGATGGCGCGCCGCCAGGTGAGCCATCCCGAGTCGCTCGCCCGGGTGCTGGAGGAAAAGCATCTGGCGATGTTGAAGGACCTGAACCTCGGGCTGAATCATCTTGGCGATCGGCTCTCCGCCTCGCAGGCCGAACTTTCCGAGCGGTTGCGCAATACCGTTTCACAGGAGCTTATCCAGACGCGCACAGCGCTCGCCACCTTGCAGCTCAAGCAGTCGGAGGAACTGTCCGCCAATCGCGAGACCCTGACGCAGCGGTTAGCGCAGATGAATGCCGAGCTGCAGAGCAAGCACGATCAGCTCCGCAGCGAAGTGCTCACACGGATACTGCAAACGCTGGCGGAACAGAACCGCGCTGAGCAGGAAATGATCCAGACCACGATGCGAAACGCCACCGCGCAGCTGGCTGGCTCGATGGAACTGCTGGCCAAGACTACAGATACCCGTCTGGAGCAAATCAGCGGTCGCGTAAGCGAGCGGCTGGAGGAAGGTTTCAAGAAGACCAACGAGACTTTCGTGAGCGTTATGGAACGCCTTGCCACCATAGACGAAGCACAGAAGAAATTGGATGGCCTGACCACCAATGTGGTGAGCCTGCAGGATCTGCTTGGCGACAAGCGTTCGCGCGGGGCCTTTGGCGAAGTCCAGCTTGAGAACCTGGTGCGCAACATCCTTCCTGGAATTGCCTACGAATTCCAGTACACCTTCAAATCGAACGGCGCGCGCGCCGACTGCGTGCTGAAGCTTCCCGAGCCCACCGGCCTGGTGGCGGTGGATTCGAAGTTTCCGATGGAGAACTACCACCGCATGTTCGAGGCAGGGGTCGTCGAGGCGGACCGTGCCGGGGCACAACGGCAGTTCCGCGCCGACGTGAAAAAACATGTCGAAGACATCGCTGCCAGATACATCATCGCCGGGGAAACTTCCGACGGCGCGGTGATGTTCGTGCCGGCCGAGGCGGTGTTTGCCGAGATCCACGCCTATCATCCGGAGGTGGTGGATTTCGCCATGCAGCGGCGCGTCTGGATCGTGTCGCCGACCACCTTGATGGCGGTGCTGAATACAGCTCGGGCAGTGATGAAAGACGTCGCCACCCGGGAACAGGTCCACATCATCAAGGACGAACTGAGCAAGCTGGGCAAGGACTTTGCCCGCTTCGACCAGCGCATGAAAAAACTTGCAGACCACATTCGTCAGGCCCACCAGGATGCCGAAGAGGTTCGCGTCTCAAGCGACAAGATCACCCGCCGCTTCAACCAGATCGAGCGTGTCGAACTCGAGCAGTCCGAACAGGTGCGCGAATTCAAGACCGCGTTGCTCGATTTGCCGCAAGAGGACGAGGGCGGTCCGGCGAAGTCCATTCCCGAGTAGCGCCGGTGTTCGGTTTCAGACAATGGCGCAGGCGGCACATTCTGCGGAGCAGCGGAGTGGACGACGCGGTCTGGCTGCGTGCGGTGAGACGCTTTTCATTCGCGATGCGCCTTACCGAGCCGGAGCGCGAGCGATTGCGCGACCTGGTGGTGTTGTTCCTGCACGAGAAGCAGATTTCCGCGGCCGGAGACCTGGTGCTCGACGAGGAGATGAAGCTCGGGATCGCGATCCAGGCCTGTGTCCTGGTGCTCAATCTGGGAATCGACAATTACGCCGGCTGGGTCGAGATCATTGTCTATCCGGACGAGTTCGTTCCGCGCCACGAATTCCGCGATGAACACGGTCTGGTCCAGACCGACGAAACCTCTTATGCGGGCCAGGCGTGGCTGCGCGGGCCGGTAATTCTGTCCTGGGCAGACGTAGAAAATGCCGGTGATGCGGATGGCGTCAACGTGGTGATCCACGAGTTCGCGCACAAGCTCGATATGCTCAACGGCGATGCCAACGGGTTCCCGCCGCTCAACGCTGGCATGAGTCGCGAGGCGTGGACGAAAGCATTCAACGAGGCCTACCAGGATCTTTGCCGGCGCGTGGAAGCCGGCGAAGATACCGATATCGACCCCTATGCGACCGAGGCGCCGGGGGAATTCTTCGCGGTGGTGAGCGAGGCCTTCTTCGAAATTCCCGACATCGTGCGCGAGACCTATCCAGCCGTGTATGCGCAACTGGCGGCATTCTATCGCCAGGACCCTGCGAGCCGGGAATTGCCGCGGGAGTGGAGGCTGCGTGGGCAGGCGAAGGGTGAGGGGTGAGGCTCAAGGTGAAAGGTAAAAGGTAAAAGGGTGCGCGCACTCGTTTTCATGATCATGTTTGCATTGGCGCTGGCGGCGCAAGCGCAGCAGAACGTGCTCGAGGTCATCGAACTGAAGTATCGTAACGCGGATCAAGTGATCCCGATGCTCAAGCCGTTGTTGGTGGCCGGGGGAACCATCAGCGGCATGCAGAACCGCATCATCGTGCGTACCACGCCACAAAACCTCGCCGAGTTGCGCAAGGTGCTCGATATCGTGGACGCCATGCCGCGCAAGCTGAAGATATCGGTGAGACAGGAAAGTGCTGCAAGCGAAAGCAGGACCGAGACTGAGCTCTCCGGTTCGATCGGCAACGATCGGCGGCGCGTAACGGTTCCGGGCACGGGCAACGAGGAGGGCGGAAATGTGGAGATCCGCCGTGGCGATGACAAGGTCCGCGGTCGTGCTTCGCAGTCTCAATCGGGGGCTACGGACAACAGCGTGCAGACCCTCCAGGTGCTTGAAGGCAACGAGGCTTTTATCCAGATTGGCCAATCGCTGCCAGTGAGCAGTCAGTCAGCGCAGGGGTCGGAGACAGTGCAGTATCGCGCCGTCGGGTCGGGCTTCTATGTCAGGCCGCGGGTCAGCGGCCAGCAGGTCACGCTTTCGATCAGCACGCAGCGCGACAGCGGCGCCGACCCGAACAGCGGAGCAATAAACGTCCAGCACGTCGATACTGTCGTATCCGGCCGGCTCGGCGAGTGGATTGAGCTGGGCGGGATTACGCAGGAAAGCGCGCAACGCGAAGGCGGCACGGTGTATCGGCGCAGCGTCACGGGTTCGGACAATCGGCGGATTTTTTTGAAGGTGGAGCAGATACAGTGACAGTTGTTAAGTTCCGGGCGCCGGGTTTGGCCATTGATCATCGACGTTGGGCTTGAGGAGAGGACATGCGGCTGTGGACGCTTCACCCCAAGTATCTCGACGCACAGGGACTTGTGGCGCTCTGGCGCGAGGCGCTGCTCGCTCGCGAGGTACTGCGCGGCCGCACCAAGGGGTATCGTCTGCATCCCCAGTTGACGCGGTTTCGTGCCTCCACTTCTCCGCGAACAGCGATGAACCGTTACCTTGCGCTGGTCTATGCTGAGGCGGCAGCCCGGGGCTATGAATTCGACCGGTCAAAACTGGGTCGGGTCGGTGCCGTTCAACGCATTCGCGCAAGCGACGGACAATTGCAATACGAGTGGCGATGGCTCATGAGCAAATTACGGCGGCGCAGCCCATCTGTTTATCGGCGGCACCTAGAAGTTTCAGTACCCAAGGCTCATCCCCTTTTTCGCGTCGTACCGGGCCCGGTCGCGGATTGGGAACGCGTGCAACGGCGGGCGAGCCTGCGCTCGACCCGATCGGCAGCTAGGAATGTTCCCGCCTAGGCGGCGCACCTACATGAATGATCGTCTCGAACGAAACAAGCGCACGGTGAGGGAGTTTTACGATCTCATGTTCAACCAATGCAGGCCGCGCGAGGCAATCGAGAGATACGCCGGAGCAATGTACAAACAGCACAACCCTCACGTAGCCGATGGCATGGAGGCGTTCATTGCGTACTTCGAGAAAATGGCTACGGAGTACCCGGGCAAGCGGGTTCACTTCAAGAGAGTCTTCGCCGACGGCAATTACGTGATCCTGCATTGCCACCAGGAGTGGCCGACCGACAAGGACCGGGATTGGGCCGGCATGGATATTTTTCGCCTGGATGATCAGGGCAAGATCGTCGAGCACTGGGACGTGTTACAGACGGTGCCCAAGGCCGCTGCCAACGACAACACGATGTTCTAGGCGTGGCGTGCGCGTCCCGGCCAAGGTCTCTACCATTCGATTCCGGCGCCGCGTCGGCGCAACCGGAGAACTCTTCCCGGCAATCGATCTCCAAGGAGACGAGGCATCCTTACCGGACAGCCAAAGGTGCCCGCTCTCGGCGATCTCGAAGTTCGCCCGACTGTGGGGTGTAATGAACATTCTCGTTAAACGGCCCCCATCGATGGCGGGTTTGACCAATGAAGGAGGAGATATGCAGGCGCGCTTCAAAGTACTTTTGTTGGCGGCCGCGCTGTTGGCGTGCGGCGCGGCACGGGCCGACATAACCGTGCAAATGAATTCCGTGGATGACAAAGGAATCGGAAAATCGGTCGGCCAGGTGGTCGTCACCGAAACAACCTATGGGGTCGTGTTCAGTCCCGCGCTTGCCGGACTGCCACCGGGAGTGCATGGTTTCCATGTGCATGAAAATCCAAGCTGCGCGCCCAAGGAGCAGGACGGCAAGATGGTGGCGGCCCTGGCCGCGGGCGGGCACTACGATCCGGCCGCGACCAAGCGGCATGGCCTGCCTTGGGGTGACGGACATCTTGGAGATCTTCCGGCGCTGTTCGTGGATGCTTCGGGTAACGCCAACAATCCGGTACTGGCGCCCAGACTCAAGCTCATCGACGTCAAGGGCCATTCCCTGATGGTTCATGCGGGTGGCGACAATCATGCAGATCATCCGGCCCCCTTGGGCGGGGGCGGCGCACGGCTGGCTTGTGGCGTAACCCAGTAATGTGTTGAGGGCAATCTGCAGCGAGCACGGATCGCTGAGCCGCGCCACAGTGCGGCAGGCGAAACTCGTCTAAAGTTCCGCTGCAGCGCCAGGAACGCGATGTTTCCCATCTGCGTCTGAAACTTCTGCAGCCCCGCTAATCGAACCGTCCCTGCCGGCGCAGCATGATCCACTCGGCCCATGCCGGCTGGCGGGCCGGTTCATGTCAGTCGCATACCTTTCAATCTACCCGCATCGGCGGGAGTTTCACCGCAGGGGTAGGTGACGTGCATGGCTGGCGTTACTTCGGTCATCGCTAACCAGGGAGCCAAACCCTTGCATCGGGCGCACAGCGCCGGCGCGGCCGGACGCAGATCGCTCATGTCAATCGTTTGACGACTTGGAGGCGCTTTATCTGCGACTCACAGTCACGGCAAAAGGAGAAGCAACATGCTCGAGACCATTGCAGTCATCCTGGTGATCCTCTGGCTACTGGGTTTTGTCACCTCGTACACCATGGGCGGACTTATTCATGTCCTTCTGGTGATCGCGGTCGTCGTAATTCTGATTCGTGTGATTCAAGGTCGACGCCTCTAGGTGTCCGGTGAACACCCAGGCGTTTTATTGCAGGAGGAAATGAAATGGATGCAGTAAAGATGGTGGCATTCGTGCTTATCCTGGCCGGAGCGCTGGGCTTGGCATATGGCAGTTTCACCTATACCAAGGAAACTCACGAGACCAACGTGGGCCCGATCAAACTCTCGGTAAAAGACAAGGAGACAGTCAATGTTCCAGTCTGGGCGGGAGTGGGCGCGATAGTCGTTGGCGGCGCGCTGCTGCTCTTCGGGGGCAAGAAGTAAGAACAGTTTGATCTCGGCCCCTAGCGGGTGAGGTTTGTGCAGGCCGCACGCTGTCTGGGCGACGCCAGGCATGGTGCTCGATGTAAGATACCGCCACACCCAGCGGCGGACTGGCTCTCGACGGACGGATGGGGTCCGTTGCGGTGCATAGCCCCATTCGTGACGGTCGTCGGTGAGCGCGTTTGGCTTCCCCGACGATCTCCAATTTTCCCTCGCCAGCGATTGATTGCCCTCCCTGTTCGACTCCGCGGCATACAGGGGCTTATCACATCCGGGCTTTGATCTCAGCGGCGATATCGACACTGCCGGCAACGGCTAGGATTTCTGCGACCCTTGGCTGAGCCTGAGACTGCGCGTCACTCAGCGTGCCGGGCTTTAACATTCGATCCGGGGAGCTTCGTGTCGAAGGCGCTGCTTGAACCTGTTCTTCGCAAAGGCGTCGAACGTAACCAGGGAATTTCAGCGTATGCCCGGTCGCAAAAAACGCATGGGATAATTGTACGGCCCGTGGCCACGCGCACCCGCGCCTGGATCGGACATAGCGGGCGATTCAAGGAACTTGCATGGACGCAGACGAACGGGCGATACGTGATCTGGTCGCGCTTTGGCATCGGGCAACCGCTGCGGGGGAGGTCGGGACCATCCTTGCTCTAATGGCCGAAGACGTGGTTTTCCTTGTTGCCGGTCAACCACCAATGAAAGGGCGCGAGTCGTTCGAGCGCGGCCTGCGAGGACTGCTGGCGCAGCATCGAATCGAATCGATGGGCGAAGTCCAGGAAGTTCAGGTATCCGGGACCTTCGCATGGTGCTGGACAAAGCTGACGGTTCGCGTTGTGCCACGCAACGGCGGAAGTGCCATCAATCGTGCCGGTAGCACACTTTCCATATTTCGCAAGCAGTCGAATGGTTCGTGGGTACTGGCGCGGGACGCCAACCTGTTGACTCAGGTATCTTGAATCCAATCGTTAGCTTTCGCTGAAGCATGCCCTTGCCCACAAATACGACTCCGCCCTGCGCCTGTGGTCTACATCACAGCAATGGCCGCATGGTGGGCCGGAACGAATATGCGCAAGCGCCAGAGGTTTGACGCGGTCCGATCCGTCCCCAAATCGGGATCCCTTCACGACGGATCCCTTCGCGCCGCGCCGCGCGTACTCTTACTGACCTCCACCCTGGGCTCGGGGCATCTGCGCGCCGCACAGGCCATCGAGTGCGCGCTGCAGCAACGTTCACCGTCTCCAATTGTGCACACGATCGATTTCTGGTCCTTGATGGATGCGGAGGTCGCCCATACTGTGCGCCAGACCTATCTGCGACTCGTGCAGGAGCGCCCCGAACTCTACGACCGGATCTTCCAGCTCGACGAACGCACATGGCGCCACATCCTCGAGAGCAACGAGCCGCCTCCGCCGGCGCTGGCCGAAGGGCTGGAGTTGCTCGCCGCCACCGGCGCGAACGAGGCCCGGACGCAACCGAGCGGTGACCGATATGCGCTGGATCAAGGGATGTTTCGCCTGCTCTGCGCGGCCCTTCCCAAGCGTGTGCGCAAGAGGTCTGGAAAGCGCGCGCTGGGGCGCAGTGCGCTGATCAAGTGGTGCTGGACCAGGCTGGGGCGACGGCTGGAGGCGCGCCTGCGGGCTTTCGATCCCGATGTGGTGATCGCCACCCAGATGGCGCCGGCGGCGCTGCTGTCGTTCGTGAAAGAGCGCCGGGGTGTGAGTGCGCCACTGATCGGTGTATTGACCGATTTCGGTGTGCATGACCTGTGGATTCAGGCGGGGATCGATTGCTACTGCGTCGCCCATGATTCAATCGCCGAATCGTCGGAGGCGGCCATCGAACGTTCGCGCATGTCCGTCACCGGTATTCCGCTTATGCCGGGGTTCCGCAGTCCGCCGGGCGTCAAGCATGCCCGGCTGCAGCTCGGACTTAACCCCAACGCTCCGGTAGTGCTCGTACCGGGCGGTGGGCTGGGATTGGGCGTGGATGCGGTCGCCGCACGTCTGCTCGGCTGTCTGCCTCGCGTGCAAGTGCTCGTACTGGCGGGTCGCAACGCGTCCGCGCGCACGGCGCTTGCTCCGCTCGTAGCGCGCTATCCGGAAAGACTCAGCGTATGGGATTGGACCGAGCAGGCGGAAATTTTCATCCGTGCCGCCGATGTGGTGGTCGGCAAACCCGGCGGGCTGACGGTGGCTGAAGTGCTTGCGTGCGGCCGGCCGCTGCTGGCGACGCGCTCTTTGCGTGGCCAGGAAGGCTTCAACGTGCGCTTCCTCGAACAACATGACGTCGGCCGCCTGGTGCGCGACGGCGCCCTGGTGGCCAGCATCGAATCGCTGCTGGCGAACCCTGCCGAACTGGTCCGGATGCAGCAGCGCGCATGGAATCTGGGCAAGCGTGATGGCGCTTCGAGGATTGCCGAACTCGCGCTTGCGCTCGTCCAATCGCGAAACTACCGTGCACGACTTGCCCTGGTGGACCGGGTGCGCCGGGTTGCGCAAAGCGGCCTTGGCAGGGTGGACGACTTTTACCGTAACCGCCATCGGTTGCAGCCCGTCGGAGAAATTCTTTACGTGGGGCGTTCCCGCCATCGCGGTCCCCCACTGCAGTTCGCGGACGGCACCCGGCTGGCAACCGGGGACATGGTGGGCAAACTGCATTTCAACAATGCGCGGTTCTTGCAGATCGAAGCTGAGACTTCGAGAGGGGCAGCCTCGCGCTTTGTCCGGCTAATGCTCGAGTCCCTGCACATCCTGGCGGACAAAGCACGCCAGGATCCGGTATTTTCGGACCTTACGGTCTATCATGCCGTCAGCGGGCTGCCACCCCATGGCCAACGTATCGGTTTCATTACCGAGCCGTTCCCGGAAGGAATATGGAAGGGTTTGATCGCCGCATATTTCCGCGTTCTGGTGTGGGTGTACGCGCCCGCGGCGCAGACCCGGGCTTCGGCAAAGCCGGCTCCGACCGTTTACTGGCTCACCCGCAAGGAACTGCTGCAGCGATTTGGCGAAGTGCACGATGATGGGGAGCAAAGAAATGCCGAGTCTTTCCGGCGAATTCGCGTGCTCACGTGACCCCGCGCCTGTACCTGACCTTCGATGACGGGCCGGATCCGCAGTGGACACCGCGGGTCCTCGACATCCTGGCCGAGGCGGCCATTCCTGCCACTTTTTTCCTGATAGGCCAACTCGCGGTCCGTCATCCCACGCTGGTGCGGCGCATTGCGACCGAGGGTCACGAGGTGGGAAATCACACCTGGAGCCACCGGCATCCGTGGGCGATCCTCCCGGCGACCGCGCGCAAGGAAGTTCAGGATGGCGCTGCCGCGATCGCCGGCATCGTCGGCCGCGTGCCGAAGTTATTTCGACCACCCCATGGGCGCCTGCGCCGTTGCATGATCGAGGAGGCCGACCGCGGTGGCCAGGCCTTGGTGCTATGGAACCGCAGCGCGGTGGATTGGGGCCCGC
>Ga0134123_10002790_pt1 | contig 11390 bp, 15 predicted proteins | sample KB303_FD_96460 | JGI IMG/M metagenome (GOLD analysis project Ga0134123, IMG submission 96460) | Terrestrial soil microbial communities without Nitrogen fertilizer from Kellogg Biological Station, Michigan, USA - KB3-0-3 | ecosystem: Environmental > Terrestrial > Soil > Unclassified ...
CATCGCGGTCTACGACCTCGGGGGCGGGACCTTCGACATCTCCATCCTGCGGGTCAAGGACGGCGTGTTCGAAGTGCTGGCGACCAACGGCGACACTCATCTCGGCGGCGACGACTTCGACCGGGTGCTGGTGGACTGGCTGCTGGAGGACATTCGCGCCGCTCACGGCGCCGATCTCTCCGACGATGCCGAGGCCCGCCAGGAGCTTCGGCTGGCCGCCGAGGCCGCCAAGTGCCGCCTCTCCTTCGAGCCGCGGACCCAGCTTGCCATCCCGTTCGGCGATTTCGTCTACCGCCGAGACATCACCCGTGAGGACCTGGAGGCGCGCTTCGGCCCGCTCGTGGAGCGGACGCTCGGACCCTGCCGCCTGGCGCTCCGCGACGCGGGGCTCGAGCCCGCCGACGTGGACGAGGTGGTGCTGGTGGGCGGCTCCACGCGGGTGCCGCTGGTGCGCCGCCGGGTGGAGGCGCTGTTCGGCAAGACCCCGCACAGCCAGCTCAACCCGGATGAGGTGGTGGCGCTGGGGGCGGCGGTGCAGGCTCAGATCCTGGCCGGCGGCATCACCGACATGCTGCTGCTGGACGTGACGCCGCTGTCGCTGGGCATCGAGACGCTGGGCGGCATCGTGAGCATTCTCATCGCGCGCAACACCACCATCCCCACCATGGCCAAGGAGCAGTTCACCACCTCGGCGGACGGGCAGACGGTGGTGGACCTCCACGTGCTGCAGGGGGAGCGCGAGCTGGCGCGGGACAACCGCTCCCTCGCGCGCTTCGAATTGCGCGTCGATCCCATGCCGGCGGGTATGCCCAAGATCGAGGTGACCTTTCTCATCGACGCCAACGGCATCCTCCAGGTCCACGCCAAGGAGCTGCGCTCGGGCAAGGAGTCCTCCATCGAGGTGCGGCCCACCTACGGGCTCACCGAGGCCGAGGTCGAGCGGATGGTGGACGAGTCCTTCGAGCACGCGGAGGCCGACGTGAGCGCGCGGCTCCTCATCGAGGCGCAGACCGAGGCCGACAACGTGGCCAACCACGTGCAGCGCGCGCTGACCCAGGGCGCGCAGCTCGCCGAGCCCGGCGAGCGGGAGCGCATCGAGGCCGCGCTGGCCCGCCTGCGCGAGGCGCGGGCGGGCACGGACCGCGACCTCATTCACGAGCGCACCACCGAGGTGAACCGGGCCACGGAGCGGCTGGCCGAGGCCATGATGGACGCCGCGCTGAAGGGGGCTCTCACCTCCAAGCGGGCGGACCGTATCCTGGAGTCCCCCTGATGGCGAAGCACAAGGTGACCTTTCTGCCCCAGGACGTGACGGTGGAGGTGGACGACGAGAAGTATCCGCTCGCCGACCACGGCCGGCCCGGCTCGCTGCTGGACATCGCGCTCGCGAACGACATCCACCTGGAGCACAACTGCGGCGGGTCCTGCGCCTGCACAACCTGCCACGTCATCGTCCGGGAGGGCGAGGCCAACCTCTCCCCCATGGAGCCCGACGAGGAGGACCGCCTCGACACCGCCGAGGGGCTCACGCTGCACTCGCGCCTCGGCTGCCAGGCGATCGTGAAGGGCAACGTCGTCGTGGAGATACCAAAGTGAAATGGAGCGACGCGGAAGACATTGCCATCGCGCTGCTGGAGGCGCACCCGGACACGGACCCGCTCACGGTGCGATTTACCGACATGCACAAGTGGGTGATCGGGCTGGACGATTTCGACGACGACCCGAAGGGCTCCAACGAGGGGATCCTCGAGGCCATCCAGATGAAGTGGCACGAGGAGTTTCAGGACCGATGACGCCCTGCCGACCGTCGCTACCAGCTGATGACGTGATCCGCCTCGAAGATGAGGTCGAGCAGCTCGGCATGGTCGAGCCCCTGGCCGAGGCGCAGGAGCCGCGCGCCCGGGGGCAGGTCGGGCGGGGCGCTCCCGTCCAGCATGACCACGGTGACGGTGGCGTCGCCGGCGGGGCGGCCGATCACCGTGGGGGCCAGCGCGGACGCGTCGGCCTTGAGGAGATGGAGATAGCGCGCCATCAGAAGACGAGGTATCGGCTGGCGCGGGCGGCGAGCGCGGCCACGCCGCCCGCGTCGATGGGCGCCACCGGGTGGCCGTCCGCGTTCCAGTCGGGATCCGCCGGCGCCGCGCCGGCCTCGATGTGGAACACGATGCCGAGCTTCTTCAGCGCGGCGCGGAACTTGGCGATGTCGTCGCCGTCCACGAGGTCGTCGGTGTCCGCGTCGAGCAGGTGGACGGCGGGACCGCTCAGCACCACCGCCACCTCGTTCTCCCCCGCCACCACGCCCAGCGCGATGCGCATGGCTTCGTTGGCGCGGTGGGACAGGCGCGGGTCCTCCGAGATCACCACCAGCACGGGCCGGCCGTCGAGCACGCGGTCAGTTCAGGGCGACGAAGCGGTCGGTGCCGTTGATCACGTCGGTGAGCACGACGAGGCCGCAGTTGGTGGCGCGCTCGGACAAAGGGAGGCCGCGCTTCTGGCAGCCGAACGCGCAGACGAACAGCCGCGCGCCCCGCTCGGCGAGGGCCTGCACGCGCGGGTGGTCCACCGCGACCACGCCGTCGTCGATGAGATACAGATACACCTGCGCCCCGCGACCGAGCGCCGCTTCGGAGAGCCCCACCGCGGTGTCGAGATTTCCGTTTTCGGGCCCGGTGGAGAGCATCAGACCGAGTTTTTTCCCCGCGTATTGCATTGCGGGCTCAGCCTAGCATCGTGAAAGGGGACCGTCAATGAACCGTCGCGTGTATCTCGATCACAACGCCTCCACCCCCGTGCACCCCGAGGTGCTGGAGGCGATGCTGCCGTATTTTGCCGATCGCTTCGGGAATCCCTCCAGCATCCACGGCTTCGGCCGCGAGGCGCGCGACGGGGTCGAGGCCGCGCGCCAGAGCGTGGCGCACTTCCTCCGGGTGGGCAAGGACGAGATCCTGTTCACCTCCGGCGGCACCGAGTCCGACAACGCGGCGGTGAAGGGCATTGCCGCCGCGCGCGGCCGCGGGCACATCGTGACCTCGGCGGTGGAGCACCACGCAGTCCTGCGCAGCGTGCAGGCCCTGGAGAAGCAGGGCTTCGAGGCCACCTATGTGCCGGTGGACGGCCACGGCATGGTGGACCCGGACGACGTGCGCCGCGCGCTCCGTCCCGACACGATCGTGGTGTCGATCATGCACGCCAATTCCGAGGTGGGCACCATCCAGCCGGTGGCGGCGATCGGACGGCTCACCCGCGAGCGCGAGATTCCCTTCCACGTCGACGCGGTGCAGACCTTCGGCAAGCTGCCGCTGGACCTCGACGCCCTCGGCATCGACGTCCTCTCCTTCTCGTCCCACAAGATCTACGGGCCCAAGGGCACCGCCGGTCTCTATATCCGCAAGGGCACCAAGATGGTGTCCGTGCAGCACGGGGGAGAGCACGAGCGGCGCCGCCGGGCGGGCACCGAGAATGTGCCCGGCATCATCGGCCTCGGGAAGGCGGTGGAGGTGCGGGCCCGCGACATGGCCGCCGAGGAGACCCGGGTGCGCGCGCTGCGGGATCGCCTGTGGGAGGGCCTCGAGCGGCGGGTGCCGGAGATGCGGCTCAATGGCCATCCCACCGAGCGGCTGCCGGGCACCTGCAATGTCTGCTTCCGGCACATCGAGTCCGAATCCATCGTGCTGGGGCTGGATCTCAAGGGCATTGCGGTATCGGCAGGGTCGGCCTGCACCTCGGGGAGCATCGAGCCCTCGCATGTGCTGGTCGCCATGGGGGTGCCGCTGGACTGGGCGATGGGCACCGTGCGCTGCTCGCTGGGGCGGACCACCACCGCCGAGGACATCGACTATGTCCTGGACTGTGTGGAACCGCTGGCGGCCAAGCTGCGGAGCCTCTCTCCGCTCAAGGTGTGAGGTGCGCTATAGCCCGACGCTGATCGAGCACTTCCGCCACCCGCGGAACGCGGGCATGATGCGGGATCCCGACGGGGTGGGCGAGAGCGAATATCCGGAGTGCATGGATCTCGCCCGCGTGTATCTTCGAGTGCGCGACGGCCGGGTGACGGAGGCGCGGTTTCAGACGTACGGATGTGGCCCGACCATCGCGGCCTCGAGCGCGGCGACCGAGCTGATCCAGGGGCTGGCGGTGGAGGAGTTGCTGGAGCTGGCGGACGCGCGAGTGGAAGCGGCGGTGGGTGGCCTGCCCGCCGACCGGGCGCATGCCGCCCAGGTGGTGACCGCGGCCATCCGGGCGGCGGCGCGGGACGCGATGGCCCGATCGCAAGAGGCCGGCCTCAGGCCGGCAGGGGGAGCTTGAGCCGATGTTCGAGCGGATGAAGCGCGACGTGCAGACGGTGATGGAGCGGGATCCGGCGGCGCGCTCGAAGCTCGAGGTGGTGCTGGCCTATCCGGGCGTCCACGCGATCTGGATTCACCGTGTGGCGCACCCTCTCTGGAACGCGGGCTGGTTCACCCTCGCGCGCCTCGTGGCCCACCTGGGGCGCTTCCTCACCGGCATCGAGATCCACCCCGCGGCCAGGCTGGGGTCCGGTCTCTTCATCGACCACGGCATGGGCATCGTCATCGGCGAGACGGCGGAGGTGGGTGAGAACGTGTCGCTGCTCCAGGGGGTGACCCTGGGGGGCACCAGCGTGCGGCGGGAGAAGCGTCATCCCACCCTGGGCGACAACGTCACCGTGGGCGCGGGGGCCAAGATTCTCGGCGGCTTCACCATCGGGGCGGGGAGCCGTATCGGCGCCGGCTCGGTGGTGGTGCGCGAGGTTCCCGAGAACTCGGTTGTCGTCGGCGTCCCCGGCCGGGTAACATATCGTGACGGCCGTCGCGTGCAGGGCGAGATCGACCTCAACCAGGTCGACCTGCCCGATCCGCTGGCGCGCACCGTGGAGCACCTCCTGGACCGCATCCGAGCCCTCGAGGCCGAGCTGGAGAGCCTGAAGCATCCGGCGCGCGAGCGTGAAGAGCAGGCGTGAGACCGCCGCCGAGAGAAAAGGAGACGAAGTGGTCCCCAAGGACACGATGACCATCAAGGAAGCGTCGCAATACCTGGCCATGGACGAGCAGACGGTGACGCGCATGGCCACCGAGCGCCGCATTCCCGCGCTGCAGCACAATGGCCAGTGGGTGCTGTCCAAGAAGTCCATCGACAAGTGGAAGGCCCGCCAGCCCGCCGCTCGCGCCTGACCTGGGATCGCCTTCCCCGCCTCGGCGATGATCGATCGCTCCGCCGCCTGGAGTGTCCTCACGGAGTTCACGCATTCCGATAGCCTGCGCAAGCACGCCCTGGCGGTGGAAGCGGCGATGCGCGCCTATGCCGGCCGCTATGGCGCCGACGCGGAGGCCTGGGGCGTGGCCGGCATGCTCCACGACTTCGACTACGAGATGCATCCCACCGCGCCCGCGCACCCGCTCAAGGGCGCGGAGATCCTGCGCGCGCGCGGGGTGCCCGAGCCCATCGTGTACGCCATCCTCGCCCATGCCGACTACTCCGGCTGCCCCCGCGTGTCGCTCCTCGACCGGGCGCTGTACGCCTGTGACGAGCCGGCCGGGTTCGTCACCGCCTGCGCCCTGGTGCGGCCCGGGCGTGCCATCGCCGGGCTCGAGCCGGCCTCCGTGCTCAGGAAGCTCAAGGACAAGGGCTTTGCCCGGACGGTGAATCGCCTCGACGTCACCCGCGGCGCCGAGGAGCTGGCGGTGCCGCTCGAGGAGCACCTCCGCTTCGTCATCGGCGCGCTCACCGCGGTGGCGCCCTCTCTCGGCCTCGGGGGCCCCGCGCAGTAGCCGGCCATGCCCGGATCCGCGCCCGCGATCCGGACGGTGATCCACGTGGACATGGACGCGTTCTACGCGTCCGTCGAGCAGCGAGACCGGCCCGAGCTCAAGGGCCGACCGGTGGTGGTGGGCGCGCAGCCGGGCGGGCGGGGCGTGGTCTCCGCCGCCTCCTACGAGGCGCGGCGCTTCGGCATCCACTCCGCCATGCCCATCAGCCGCGCCTACCGGCTCTGTCCCGACGCCGTGTACCTGCCGGTGGCCATGGACAAGTATGCCGCGGTCTCGCGCGAGATCATGTCGCTGCTCGCCCAGTGGACGCCGCTGCTGGAGCCGGTGTCCATCGACGAGGCCTTCCTCGACGTCACCGCGAGCCGCGCGCTGCGCGGCGACGGGCCCCGCATCGCGCGGGACATCAAGGCGAAGATCCGCGCCGAGGTGTCCCTGACCGCCTCGGTGGGCGTGGCGCCCAACAAGTTCCTCGCCAAGGTGGCGTCCGATCTCGAGAAGCCTGACGGGCTGGTGGTGGTGAAGCCCGGCGCCGAGGAGGAGTTTCTCGCGCCGCTGCCCATCGCGCGACTCTGGGGCGTGGGCAAGGTCACCGCGACGGAGCTGGAGGGCCTCGGCATCCGCACCATCGGCCAGCTTGCCCGGATGCCGCCCGCCTCACTGGAGGCGCGCTTCGGCAGCGGCGGGCTGGCCCTCGCCGAGCTTGCTCGCGGCCGGGACGATCGCCTCGTGGAGCCGTTCGGCGCGCCGAAGTCCATGGGGGCGGAGGAGACCTTCGGCGCGGATCACCGAGACGTCGACCGGCTGCGCGCCACGCTGCGCGCCCAGGCTGAGCGGGTGGCGCGCGAGCTCCGCGCCGAGGGCTATGCAGGCCGCGTGGTCACGCTGAAGATCCGCTTCGCGGACTTCTCGACCTATACGCGCGCCCATACCGGCGAGCCCACCCAGGACGGCTTGCGCATCTTCGACGAAGCCGCCGCGCTGCTCGGCCGGGTGAGGCTCACCCAGGCGGTACGGCTCATCGGACTCTCGGTGTCCGGGCTGGGGCCCGCTGGGCACGGACAGATCCCGCTCTTCGGCCCCGATCTCGCCCGGCGGGAGCGCCTGGGGCGGGCGCTGGACCAGCTCACGGAGCGCTTCGGCGAGGACACGGTGCGCCCGGCCAGTCTCCTCGGCCGGCGCCGGCGGCGCCGGGACCCCGGCGAGGAGGGGGAGGGGCCTCCAAGCGGCCGTCGGGTTTGACTTTCCGGTGACCCATTCCTATACTCGGGCCACTTTTCGCCGAGACCAGGTGACATTGACGGCGCCCAGCGGAGGGCGACCGTCTCCGGAGGTCGTTCTCTGGATACCATTCTGCAGCTCGCCCTGAACGGTCTCGCCGTCGGCTGCATCTATGGACTGGTCGCCCTCGGCTTCGTCCTCATCTACAAGGCCACCGAGCTGGTCAACTTCGCTCAGGGCGATCTCCTCATGCTCGGCTCCTTCGTCTGCTACATGTTCGTGGTCTGGTACGGCGTCGGCTACTGGGCCGCCTTCGCCCTCGCGGTGGCGATCGTGGCGCTGTTCGGCGCCGCCCTCGACGCCACGCTCCTGAGGCGCGTCATCGGCCAGCCCCAGTTCGCGGTCGTCATGCTCACCATCGGCCTCGGCGCCATGTTCCGGAGCTTCGCCTCCATGGTCTGGGGCTCCGAGATCTACACGCTGCCGACCCCGTTCAGCGCCAAAACGACGCGGCTCGGGGCGGTCAGCGTGAGCCACGAGTACGTGGCCATCATCGTGGGCACGGTGCTCCTGTGCGCGCTGCTCTACGCCTTCTTCACGTATTCGCGCGTGGGGGTCGCCATGCAGGCCGCCTCCCAGAACCAGCTCGCCGCCTACTACATGGGCATCCCGGTGAAGCGAATGTTCTCGCTGATCTGGGCCATCTCGGCGGGGGTCGCCGCCATCGCCGGCGTGCTGCTCGCGCCGGTGTCGCTGATCGACATCAACCTCGGGTTCATCGGGTTGAAGTCCTTCGCGGCCGCGGTCCTGGGCGGCTTCGGCTCCATCCCGGGCGCGCTGGTCGGGGGCATCACCATCGGCCTGATCGAGCTGTTCTCGGGCGTGTACCTGCCGCAGGGGTTCAAGGACGTGGCGGCCTACATCGTGTTGCTCCTGGTGCTGGCCGTCCGCCCCCAGGGCATGTTCGGCACCGTGGGTCGGAAGAAGGTCTGACCCGCGCATGCGCTTTCCGTTCAAGACCGCGTACGACCAGGACCTGGGCCTCTTCCGCGATCCCGTCCAGCGCCGCTGGTACGGAGGCCTGCTCGCGGCCGTGCTCCTGCTGCCGCTGGCGATCCCCGCCTACCTGTCGGACATGAGCATGGTCTTCATCTACGGGCTCTGCGGCCTCTCGCTGATGGTGCTGGCCGGCTACACCGGCCTGGTCAGCCTGGGCCACGCCGCCTTCCTCGGCATCGGCGCGTACGCCCACGTGTACTTCACGCAGGACCTGGGGCTACCCTGGATCGTCGGGGTGGCGCTGGCCACGGTGGCGGCGGCCGCCTCCGGCGTGCTCGTGGGCCTGCCCGCGCTCCGCATGACCGGCGTCTACCTCACCATTGCCACGCTGGCCTTCGCGCTCATCATTCAAGAGGTCTTCACCCGGTGGGAGCGCGTGACGCATGGTCTCAAGGGCCGCCCGGTGGACAAGCCGGTGATCTTCGGCGTGTCGTTCGCCTCCGACTGGGCGTTCTACTTCCTGTGCCTGGCCATGCTCATCGCCGGGCTCTGGCTCACCGCCAACCTGCTGCGCGCGCCCACCGGCCGGGCCTGGGTGGCCATCCGCGACAGCGAGATCGCCGCCCAGTCCATGGGCGTGCACCTGGCGCGCTACAAGACGCTGGCCTTCGCCTACTCGGCCGCGCTCATGGGCGCGGCGGGCGCGCTCTTCGCCCACAAGATCGGCTTCATGGCCCCCGACATCTTCACCGTCCTCCTGTCCATCCAGTTCCTCTTGATGGTCGTGGTGGGCGGTCTCGGCAGTCTGCACGGCGCGCTCTACGGCGCGGTCTTCGTGGCTCTGCTCCCCGTGCTCATCTCGGAGGCGCGCGATCACGTCCCCGCCTGGGCCGGCCACGCCGCGGCCGTGCTGGGCAAGGGCGTCGGCGACACCGTCTTCCTCTCGCTCGACCGCTTCGTGAAGCAGCCGGGCCTGGAGCCCGGCGTCTTCGGCCTCATCCTGGTGCTCTTCATCCTGTTCGAGCCGCTCGGCATCTACGGGCGCTGGCGCAAGATCTGGCTCTACTTCTCCACCTTCCCCCTCTACAAGACGGCCACCTTCCGGCGGCAGAAGACCTACATGCGATCGGAACGCCTGCGGTGACGACGCTCTTCGCGGCCGACGCGCTGGTGGTGAACTTCGGGGGCATCCGGGCGGTGGACGGGGTGAGCTTCGAGGTGGAGGCGGGCGAGGTCTTCACCATCATCGGACCCAACGGGGCGGGCAAGACCACGATCTTCAACCTGATCTCGCGCATCTACGATCCGACGCAGGGCCGGCTCCTGTTCCGCGGGGAAGACATCACCCGTGTGCCGCCGCACGAGATCGCCCGGCGCGGCATCGCGCGCACGTTCCAGAACATCGAGCTGTTCGAGCACGCCACCGTGCTGCAGAACCTGCTGCTGGGTCGTCACGCCCACGCGAAGCGGCGCTTCGCGCAGGAGCTGCTCTTCCTGCCCGCGGTGCGCGCCCGCGAGCGCGCCCACCGCGAGGCGGCGGAGAAGGTGATCGACTTCCTCGATCTGCAGGCCTACCGCGACAGCTTCGTGGTCAACCTCCCCTACGGCGTCCGGAAGGTCGTCGAGATGGGCCGGGCCCTCTGCACGGAGCCCGCCCTGCTGTTGCTCGACGAGCCCTCGTCGGGGCTGAGCGTGGAGGAGACCGCGGACATGGCCTTCTGGATCCAGGACATCCGCGCCCTGCTCGGCATCACCGTGCTCATGGTCGAGCACGACATGAGCCTGGTCAGCGCCGTCTCCGACCGCGTGCTCGCGCTCAACTACGGCCGGGTGCTGGCGTGCGGGACGGCCCGCGAAGTCCAGGAGCATCCCGAAGTGATCAAGGCGTACCTCGGAGGCTGAGCGATGGCCGAGGCGCTCCTGACCGTCAACAACATCGAGACCTACTACGGGCCGATCATGGCCCTGCGCGGGGTGAGCTTCTCCGTGCCCGCGGGCGCCATCGTGACCATCCTGGGGGCCAACGGGGCGGGCAAGACGACCATCCTCAAGACCGTCTCCGGGGTCATGGACCCGCAGAAGGGCAGCGTCACGCTCGAGGGCCGCGCCATCCACGGGCTCGATCCGGACCGGGTCGCCCGCCTCGGGCTCTCGCACGTGCCCGAGGGCCGCGAGGTGTTCCCCTTCCTCTCGGTGCGCGAGAACCTGCGCATGGGCGCCTACGCCCGCCGCGACGCCGCCGCGGTGGCGCAGGATCTCGAGATGGTCAACGAGTACTTCCCCGTCCTCGCCGCGCGGGCCGAGCAGCGGGCGGGGTCCCTCTCGGGCGGCGAGCAGCAGATGCTGGCCATCGGCCGGGCGCTCATGGCGCGGCCCAAGGTGATGCTGCTGGACGAGCCCTCGCTCGGCCTCTCCCCCAAGCTGGTCAGGGATATCTTCGAGATCATCGGGCGCATCAACCGGGAGCGCGGGGTGACCGTGCTCCTGGTCGAGCAGAACGCGAACCTCGCGCTGCAGACCGCGGACTACGGCTATGTCCTGGAGCTGGGGCGCATCGTGATGGAGGATACCTGCGAGCGGCTGCTCCAGAAGGACGACATCCGGGAGTTCTACCTGGGCCTCAAGGAGTCGAGCGTCCGCGGCACGCGGCGCTGGAAGAGGAAGAAGACATGGCGCTGACCACCCGCCACGCTTCCCCCGCCACCGGGGCCGGCCGCCCGGTCACCGTGTACGGCCAGGACACCTTGCCGAAGCTCTTCCGCCACGTGGTGCGGGAGCGCGGCGACCGCGTGGCCATGCGCGAGAAGCATCTCGGGATCTGGCGCGCGATCTCGTGGCGCGAGTACGGGCAGCAGGCCCGCCGCGTGGGCCTCGGGCTGGTGGCGCTCGGCCTGCGGCCCGGCGACGTGGTCTCGATCATGGCCGACAACTGCCCGGAGTGGCTCTACGCCGATCTCGGCATCCTGTCGGCGGCGGCGGTCCCGAACGGCATCTACACCACCGACTCCGCCCGCCAGGTCGAGTACATCGTCAACGACAGCGGCACCCGCTTCCTCTTCGTGGAGAACGAGGAGCAGCTCGACAAGGTGCTGGAGGTGCGCGGGCGCTGCCCCGACCTGGTGAAGATCTTCGTCTTCGACATGGAGGGGCTGCACGGCTTCCAGGACGACCAGGTGATGACCTTCGACGCCCTCCTCGCGCGGGGCGCCGCCTACGATCGCGAGCACCCCGAGGCCTACGATCGGCTCGTCGAGATTCCCCGTCCCGAGGACCTGGCCATCCTGGTCTACACCTCCGGCACCACCGGGCCCCCCAAGGGCGCGATGCTGAGCCACCGCAACATCTTGTTCCAGCTCGAGTACGCCGACTTCATCACCCCGCTCCACG
>Ga0134123_10002791_pt1 | contig 11388 bp, 7 predicted proteins | sample KB303_FD_96460 | JGI IMG/M metagenome (GOLD analysis project Ga0134123, IMG submission 96460) | Terrestrial soil microbial communities without Nitrogen fertilizer from Kellogg Biological Station, Michigan, USA - KB3-0-3 | ecosystem: Environmental > Terrestrial > Soil > Unclassified ...
GAACAACGTCATCATGTCGTCGAGCGAGTCGATGGCGACGCCGACGCGGCCGACTTCGCCGGCGGCGAGCGGATGGTCGGAGTCGTAGCCCATCTGGGTCGGCAGATCGAACGCGACGCTGAGACCGCTGACGCCGTTGGCGAGAAGGTACCGGTACCGCGCGTTGGATTCCGCGGCGGTCCCGAAGCCGGCGTACTGACGCATCGTCCACAGCCGGCTGCGGTACATCGTCGGATGAATGCCGCGTGTAAACGGAAACTCACCCGGTGTGCCGAGCTCGACCGTAGCGTCCCACCCCGCGAGACTCTGCGGCGTATAGGTACTCATCGCGTTGCCTGACAAATTGTAGCTGAGCGTGCCGGTACCTGCCTTGACAGTTCACGGCTGCGTGGTACACTCACGCAACCGTCAGAAATTTTCCGACACACTCAGATGAACCAGACGCGCCCCGTCTCTATTCATCGCTCCTGTACAGCTTGTACTCGATGCGCGGGGACGCGTTTGACGCACGGCCCGGCGGCCTGAGGAGGACATTGGGATGGACGACGTCGTCAACCGGTTCGCAAGAGAGCTGGCCGACGCGATTGCCGCCGCAGTCGCTGAAAATCCTCAGGTCGAAGCGTGCCGCGAAAAGGCGCGCGCCGCCGGTTTTGAAATGAAACTCACGCTCGAAGCCGTCGTGGGCTTCGTCAGCCGGACGCAGACGGGCGGGGCCCTGGCCAAAGTCGCGACGCAGGCGCGCGCGGCCGGCACCGGCGCCGAGAAAAGCAACGTCGCGCAGCCGCCGCGCCGCAGTTTCGAGGTGACGGCGAACGACCGAAGGTTCCTGCGTTCGCTGCGGATTGCGGCCGACGAGACCGCCGAACCAGTCGAATAAGTCAGGTTTTCTGCGAGGTTTGCGCGGCCACGCGCGCCGCGGCGGCCGCAGCGGCCGCCGGATCCCCCAGGTAGTAGTGGCGGATGGGCGTGAGATCGTCATTCAGCTCGTAGACGAGCGGAATGCCGGTCGGAATGTTCAGCTCGACAATCTCCGACTCCGACACATCATCCAGATACTTCACGAGCGCGCGCAGGCTGTTGCCGTGCGCGGCGATGATCACGCGGTTGCCCGCCTTGATCTGCGGGGCGATGGTCTGTTCCCAGTACGGGATGAACCGCTCGACGGTTTCTTTCAGTGACTCGGTCAGGGGCAGTTGCTTGCGATCCAGGCCGCGATACTTCGGATCGCGGGCAGGGTCGCGTTCGTCGCCCGGGTCGAGCGGCGGCGGCGGGATGTCGTAGCTGCGGCGCCAGATCTTGATCTGCGCGTCGCCGTGCTTCGCCGCCGTCTCCGCCTTGTTCAGGCCCTGCAGCGCCCCGTAGTGGCGCTCGTTCAGGCGCCAGTCCTTCGTCACCGGAATCCAGAGCAGGTCGAGCTCGTCGAGCGCGGTCCAGAGCGTGCGGATCGCGCGCTTGAGCACGGACGTATACGCCAGGTCGAACGTGTAGCCGCCCTCTTTCAGCAGCCGTCCCGCGGCCTTCGCTTCTTCGCGGCCGCGATCGGACAGATCGACATCGGTCCAGCCCGTGAACCGGTTCTCCTTGTTCCAGGTGCTTTCGCCGTGACGCAGCAGGACGAGGGTGATCATTTCGAGAGCGACCGGATCGCCGAACGTCCGGCGAACTTCGCGCTGCCGCCGAGCTCTTCCTCGATGCGGAGCAGCTGGTTGTATTTGCAGACACGATCGGTGCGGCTCGCGGATCCAGTCTTGATCTGGCCGGCGCCCGTGCCCACGGCGAGATCGGCGATCGTCGAGTCTTCGGTTTCGCCGGACCGGTGCGAGATCACCGACGCGTAGCCGGCCTCGCTCGCCATCCGGACGGCGTCGAGCGTCTCGGTGACCGTGCCGATCTGATTCAGCTTCACGAGCAGGGCGTTGCCGATGCCCTCGCCGATGCCGCGCTTGAGGATCTCAGGGTTCGTCACGAACACGTCGTCGCCGACGAGCTGGACCTTGTCGCCCAGTGTCGCGGTCAGCGATTTCCACCCCGGCCAGTCGCCCTCGGCCAGCCCGTCCTCGATCGACGCGATCGGATACTGCCGCAGCCAGTCCTCGTAGAGCGCGATCATCTGGTCCGAGGTGCGATCGGGTTCGCCGGACTTCTTGAACGTATACCGGCCGCCGCCGGCCCAGAGCTCGCTCGAGGCCACGTCGAGCGCGATGTAGACGTCCTGGCCGGCCTTCATGCCCGCCTTGCCGACGGCTTCGAGCACGACCTCGATCGCGTCGCGATTGGACTTCAGGTTCGGCGCGAAGCCGCCTTCGTCGCCGACGCCGGTCGACTGGCCGCGCTTCTTCAGGATGCCGCGCAGGACGTGGAAGATCTCGGCCCCGGCGCGCAGCGCTTCGGCAAACGATCCGGCGCCGACCGGCTGCACCATGAACTCCTGGAAGTCGACGCTCGTGTCCGCGTGCGCGCCGCCGTTGAGGATGTTCATCATCGGCACGGGCAGCGTGAACCTGTCGTTGCCGTAGAGCGCGCCGAGATGCCGGTACAGCGGAAGCCGGTTCGCGACGGATTCGGCCCTCACCGCCGCCATCGACACGCCGAGGACCGCGTTCGCCCCGAGCTCGCTCTTGGTCGGCGTCCCGTCGAGCGCGATCATGACCGCGTCGAGCGATCGCTGATCGAGCTCGCGATTGCAAATCGCCTTCGCGATCCGCTGGTTGACGTTGCCGACGGCCTTCCGGACGCCCTTGCCGTTGTAGCGCGACGTGTCGCCGTCGCGCAGCTCGAGCGCTTCGCGCTCGCCGGTGGACGCTCCCGACGGCACGGCCGCGCGTCCGAACGCGCCGCCCTCGAGCGTCACGTCCACTTCCACGGTCGGATTGCCGCGCGAGTCGAGAATCTCCCGCGCGCGCACGCTGATGATTTTCACGGCTTCTATCCCTTCGTCGTCGTCAGGCGCCGCCGCGCCGGTCCGCATCCGCCTCGAAGCGCAGCGCCTCTTCGCCCAGCGGTCCGATCAGCGGCTCGTCGTCGGTCGTGACGACGACGATGCCCTGGTCGGTCACGACGTGGCGGCGGCGATCCTCGTCGAGGTCGTAGCCGATGAGCGCGCCGCGCGGAATCAGCACGTCGCGGTCGATGATCGCGCGGCGGATGCGCGCGTGGCGTCCGACGCGGACGCCGGGCATCAGGATGCATTTCTCGATGTGCGAGAAGCTGTGGACCCGCACGTTCGGGCAGAGCACGCTCCCGTAGATGCTGCTCCCCGAGACGATGCAGCCGGGCGAGATGACCGAGTCGAGGGCCTGGCCGCAGCGGCTGCCGGCCTCGGCGAACACGAACTTCGCCGGCGGCGCCTGCGGCTGATGGGTGCGCAGCGGCCACTCGGGATCGTAGAGGTTGAACTCGGGGTTCACCTGGCAGAGATCCATGTTGGCTTCGAAGTAGGCATCGAGCGTCCCGATGTCGCGCCAGTACTTCGACGCCTTCTTGTTCTCGTCATAGAAACGGTACGCATACACCGGCGCGCGGTGAATCAGCGACGGGATGATGTCCTTCCCAAAATCATGCGTCGTCGGCTTGCCGGCGTCGCTCTCCAGTTCGCGGACGAGGACATCCGTATCGAAAATGTAAACGCCCATTGACGCCAGCGCGAAATCGGGCGAGCCCGGAATCGAGGGCGGGTGGGCGGGCTTCTCCAGGAAATCGGTGACGCGCTCCTGGTCGTCGATGGCGACGACGCCGAAACGGCTGGCTTCGGCGATGGGCACTTCGATGGCGGCCAGCGTGCAGGCCGCGCCGTGTTCCTGATGGAAGCGGAGCATCCGCGAGTAGTCCATCTTGTAGACGTGATCGCCCGAGAGCACCACGAGGTACTTCGGGTTCTCGTTCGTGATCGAGTACAGGTTCTGGTAGACGGCGTCGGCCGTGCCCTGATACCAGTGCTCGCTGACGCGCTTCTGCGGCGGCAGGATCTCGACGAACTCGCCCAGCTCCTCCGAGACGATGTTCCAGCCCATCCGGATGTGCCGGTTCAGGGACAGCGACTTGTACTGCGTGGCGATGAAGATGCGGCGGAGGCCCGAGTTGATGCAGTTGCTGAGGGCGAAGTCGATGATGCGGTACGGGCCGCCGAAGAAAACCGCCGGCTTGGCACGTTCCTTCGTCAGCGGGTAGAGCCGTTCGCCGGCCCCCCCGGCAAGCACGATCACGACGGCGTCGTCGACCAGCGCAGGCATGGAAGCGATTATGTTTATACTCTCGCTGTCTCTGCAATGGGGGAATGAGGTGCCCGAGAGGGCCGAAATGACGGCAGCAGAAGGGTTTGACTTGGCCAGTACCGCCGCCTATCATGAACCGTTCGACCCTGTCGGCAGGACTTCTTGGAGATGCGTGCAATGGTGGTAAATCGGCGTGGACTGACGCTCGCGATGGCGGCGGTCCTGATGCTTTCCGCGGCCCTCGGCGCTCAGAAGAAAGACGACAAGAAACAGAGCGACGCCCAGAAAAAAGAGACCCTCGACATCGTCAAGCTCGCCGACGGCGCGGCCGCCGGCCAGCCGGCCACGAACGACTTCGGCCTGGCGTGGGCGAAGGAAGACTATTTGAAGGCGACCGGCAACAAGGAATACGTGCCGTTCACCCTGACATTCGACCAGTCGAAAATCCCGGCCGGTTCGCAGGTGGCGCTCTACTGGCGCGTGGTGGCGAAGGACGGGGGCACGACGGCGGCGCTGACCCTCCCCGCGACCGGCAAGAAGGACGACAAGGACAAAGACAAGGGCAAGGCGGCGCCCAAGTACGCCTACGAAGACATCAACTACATCATGCCGGCCAACGGCCGCGTGAGCCGCGCGTTCACGGTGGGGTCCGGCAGCTACGACGTGTTCGTGATCATGAAGGAACCGTCGGGCACGCAGAAGAACGCGCCGCCCGCGAAGGTGTCGGTGCTGAAGCAGACGATCACGGTGCCGGAGTTCTGGTCGCCGGATCTGACGACGAGTTCGGTGATCGTCGCGCAGAAAATCGAGCCGCTCAACGCGCCGCTGTCGCCCAACGAGCAGCTCGACCGTCCGTACGCGCTCGGGATGATGGAAATCATCCCCGCGCTCGACATGAAGTTCTCGATGAAGAACGAGCTGTCGATCTTCATGCTGATCTACAACCCGAAGATCGATCCGATGAACAAGCCCGACGTGACGGTCGAGTACAACTTTTACCAGAAGCCGGCGGGCGCCGCGGAGAAGTTCTTCAACAAGACCTCGCCGCAGGAACTGAACGGCAAGACGCTGCCGGCGGCGTTCGACATGTCGCTCGGCCACCAGCTGCAGACCGGGCAGGCGGTGCCGCTGGCGTCGTTCCCGGCCGGCGACTATCGGCTTGAAATCAAGGTTACGGACAAACTCGGGACGAAGACGGTAACGCGCGACGTCAACTTCACCGTTACCGCCGGATAGCGCACGCGCGCTCCCGGCGGCGACCGAGGGACGCATGAGAAAGACCCCCAGCCTGATCGCGGCGGCGGCCGGCGTTCTGGTGCACTTGTGCGTCCCGTTCCCCGCGGGCGCCCAGTCATCTCCCTCTTCAGCACAACCGGTCAGCGCGCTGGCGGCGCTCGCGTCGCTGACGCCGGGCGCCATTCAGGGCTCGGTGCAGGACGAACTGGGCGCGCCGGTGGCCGGCGCCGTCGTGTCGGCGCTGGGATCGAGCTCCGCCTTCGCCGTCACCGATCGCACGGGTCGGTTCGAGCTGAGGCCGCTGCCTCCCGGTCCGTATCTCCTTCGCGCGCACCTGGTCGGGTTCGTCGCGCCGCGCGGGCAGGTGGTCCGGGTGCTTCCGAGCACGAAGGCCTCCTCATCGATCGCGTTGCGTCGCGTCACGGCCGCGGCTGTTCCGGCCCCGCCCGTCGTTCCGGCGTCGTTCGGCCCTTTGGCCGCGCAGGCGCCGCCCGACGCCGCCAGACCTGACGACGGCGGGGCGTCCGGCAACAGCGGCCAGAGCGATCCCGGTGAGATCGCGTGGCGGCTCAACCACACGCGCCGCAGCATCCTGAAGGACGTCGATCAGGCAATCGTCGCCACCAACTCCACGCAGCCGGCGACCTTCGGCAACTCACGCGTGCTCAGCCACGCGATGGAGTCGTCGGCGCGGCTCGCGTCCAACTTCTTCACCGACACGCCGTTCTTCGGCCAGTTCAACATCGTCACGACCAGCTCGTTCGACGCGCCGCAGGATCTGTTCGCGGCGCGCGCGTTCCTGGCGCGCAGCGTCGCCAACATGGTGGTGGGTGCTCCGGCCGGCGACGCCGACTGGACGGTCCGCGGCGCCGTCACGCAGGGGGACATCTCCTCGTGGGTCCTGTCGGGCGACTACATCTCGCACGCGACCGAGCGCCATCGGTACGACATCGGGATGTCGTACAGCACCCAGCGCTACGACGGCGGCAATTTCGCCGCCCTGAGGAACGTCACCGACGGCAGCCGCAACGTCGGATCGTTGCACGCGTTCGACACGTATTCGATCGCGCCGCAGCTGCTGGTCACCTACGGCACGCGCTACGCCCGTTACGACTACCTCGACGGGAGCAGCCTGCTGAGCCCGCGCGTGGCGGTCACGGTGCTGCCCGATGCGCACCTGCGGGTGACGGCCTCGGTGTCGCAGCGCGCGCTGGCGCCCGGCGCCGAGGAGTTCGTGCAACCCGAGCAGGGCCTGTGGCTGCCGCCGCAGCGGACGTTCTCGTCGCTCGACGATCGCGCGCCGCTCGCCGCCGAGAAGACCACGCACTACGAAGCGGCCGTCGAACGCGACCTGGCTCCGGGAGCGACGGTCAGCGCGCGTGCCTTCCATCAGCGCGCCACCGATCAGGTTGTCACGTTGTTCGGCGTCAGCCAGCCCGGTCTCCCGTCCGCGGCGCTCGGCCACTACTTCGTCGCCAACACCGGTCCGGTCGACGCGACGGGCTACAGCGCCGGCTTCAAGGCTGTCTTCGCCTCACGGGTCCGCAGCGCGGTGGAGTACTCGTACGCGCGCGCGAGCTGGAACTCACCGTCCGGCTACAACTACCTGCTGGTCGTCTCGCCCTCATCGGTCCGGTCGGGCGAGGAACGCATTCACGACGTCTCGACGTCGTTTGAGGCCGACGTGCCCGAGACCTCGACCCGCCTGATGGTCCTGTACCGCATCAGCAACGGGTTCGCGCGGCGCGATCTCTCGTCGCGTCCCGGCGTCGACGGCCGGTTCGATGTCCAGGTCAGGCAGTCGCTGCCGTTCCTCGACTTCAGCAACGCGAAGTGGGAGATGCTGGTCTCGGTGCGCAATTTCTTTCATGACGCCACGAGCGACCAGTCGATCTACGACGAACTGCTGGTCATCCGCCCGCCGAAACGTGTCGTCGGCGGCCTGACCCTGCGTTTCTAGAGAAACGCCGGGTTCCAAAGAGTTCCCCCAGATCCATATGATTGGATAGTGGCCTCCGGCCGCTTGGAGTGCCCGTGCATTTTGTGCTTTAACAGATTGCAAACGCTTTTGTTTTCAAATATTTAAGTACTGAACGAACATGTCGAGTTTACAGAGGCCGACGCGCTTGGTGGTGTGGGGGAGGTCGCTCCTTGCCCTGGCCGTCGTCGGCATGTTGCTCGTGCTCGGCGTCGCGAACATCGCGCTTCGCGCGCAGGCCCACCAGGTCGAGGACGGCGTGTTCTGGGCCGACCGCGCCGAGGGCGTCACGGTGTCCGAGATCGCCGCCGGCTCGCCGGCCGCCCGCGCCGGCCTGCAGCGCGGCGACGTCCTGCTCGCCGTGAACGGCATGCCGGTCGAACGGCGCGCCGACGTCATCGAATACCAGCATCGGGGGACCGCGGGCACCACCCTCCAGTACACGCTCGTCCGGCTCGGCACCCGGCAGGCCATCGACGTCGAGCTGGCGCCGTCGCCGCATGGCAGCTCGATGTACTTCGTCCTGGCGGCCGTCGGCCTCTTCACGCTGCTCGTCGGGGCGTCGGTCCGGCTGCGGCGTCCCGACGACCAGGCGACGCTCCACTTTTTCTGGCTGTGCGTCGCGTTCTTCGGCGCGTTCACTTTCTCGTTCACGGGCCCGCTCGATCGCCTCGACTGGATCTTCTACTGGGGTGACGCCGTGGCCATGGCGCTTGTGCCGGCGCTGCTCCTGCACTTCACGCTCGAATTCCCGGAGCGTCCCGAGCGCGCGCGTCCGAATCTCACGTTCATCGCCCCTCTGGTCTACGCGCCCGCCGTCGCTCTCGGTACCGCCCGCATCGTCATCGTCGCGCGCGGGTCGTCGGACGGCGCGATGTTCTCGCGCGCCATCGACCTCATCGAGCGGGGCGAGCACATCTACCTGTTCGTCGCGGCTGCCGCGGCGCTCGGCGTGCTCATCAGGGCGTTCCGCCAGATTACGTCGGAGACCGGCCAGCGGCAGCTCCGCTGGATCGCGTGGGGCACGGGCCTCGGCGTCGGACCGTTCGCCGTCTTCTATGCCCTGCCGTGGGCGCTCGGCATCGACCCGCCGCTCGCGCTGCAGCTCACGGCGATTCCGCTGGGTGTCGTGCCGCTGACGTTCGCGTCGGCGATCGTCCGCTACCGGCTGCGCGACGTCGAAGTCATCATCAAGCGCGGCGTCGCCTATACGGCATTCCTCTCGGCGACCGCCGTCCTGTATTTCGCGATGCTGCGGACGACGGGGTTCTTCTTCTCGAACGACTCCGATCAGCACAACTGGATCGTCGCGCTGCTGGCGACGCTGGTCGTCATCCTCGTCGCGCGGCCGGTGCGTGAGTCGGTGCAGAACGCGCTCGACCGCGTCTTCTACCGCGATCGCTACGACTACCGCCGCGCGCTGCTCGGCTTCGCCCGCGACCTGAACAACGATCTCGACGTCATCCGGCTCAGCCAGCGCCTCGTCAGCCGCATCGTCGAAACGCTCGGCGTGGACAAGATGTCGCTGATGCTGGCCGACGAGCGGTCGGGCGACTTCGCGGCCATCGGCGACTACGGGTTCGCCGGCGCGGTGCCGACGCTCGAGCGCGACTCGTCGCTGATGGCGCGGCTCGACGCCGGCCACACGGTCGCGCTGGACGATCCGCTGGCCGCCGCGCTGTTCGCCGCCGAGGACGTCGAGTTCTGGCGCGACGCGGGCATCGACTACTTCGTGCCCTGCCTGTTCGAGGGCGGCGCGATCGCCGTGCTCGCCCTGGGCCGCAAGGACACCGACGAGCCGTTCAACAGCGAGGACCTCGCGCTGCTGACCTCGGTCGCCGGGCAGGTGGCGACCGCGATTGAGAACGGCCGCCTGTACCGGCAGCTGCATCTCAAGGCCGAGGAGCTCGGCCGCATGCGCGAGTTCAACGAGAACATCCTCGAGTCGCTCGACGATGGGCTCGTGGTGTTCGACGCGGACGAGCGGATCGTCCGATGGAACCGCGCGCTCGAAGGCTTCTACGGCATCTCACGGACGGGCGCGATCGGGCGCCAGCTGACCGATCTCTTCGACCGGCCGTTCGTCGACGCCGTCCGCGCCGCACATCGCGACAATCCGTTCGGCACCACGCTCTACCGGATTCCGCTGTCCCGGCGCACGCGCACACCGATCGACGACAGCGGGCAGCACCCGAAGCTCCTCGTCAACGCCACCGTCGTTCCGCTGCAGGAAGGTTCCGGCGGTCCGGATGCAGTGGTCGGCACGATTCTGCTGATCGAAGACATCACGGATCGCGTCCAGCTCGAAGAACAGCTCCAGATCTCCGAGAAGATGGCGTCGATCGGCCTGCTCGCCGCGGGCGTGGCGCACGAAGTCAACACGCCGCTCACCGGCATTTCGAGCTTCACGCAGATGCTGCGCGAGGGCGCGGATCCGGACGACCCGAAGACCGTGCTCCTCGAGAAGATCGAGAAGCAGACGTTCCGCGCCGCAAAAATCGTCAATGGCCTGCTGAATCTCTCGCGCCCGGGCCCGGGCACGGGCGACACCGATCGCAACTCGGTGGACGTCAACGCCGTCATCGGCGACGTATTCGCGCTGCTCGAGCACCAGTTCGAGGCGGCGAGCATCAAGGTCCGCCGCGAGCTGACGCCGGGGACGGCCATCGTGCTCGGCATCGAACACCAGCTGCAGCAGGTGTTCCTGAACCTGTTCCTGAACGCGCGTGACGCGATGCCGCGCGGCGGCTGGCTGACCGTCGCCACGCGCTTCGACGAAGACGGCATGGTCGTCGTCGAGGTGTCGGACACCGGCTCCGGTATTCCGTCCGAACACCTGGCGCGCATCTACGATCCGTTCTTCACCACCAAGGCCATCGGCCGCGGCACCGGGCTCGGCCTGTCGATCACGTACGGCATCGTCCGCGATCATCAGGGCACGATTCAGTGCGACAGCGCCATGGGCCAGGGCACCAAATTCACGATGTCCCTGCCGCTCGAACAGATGCCCGCGCGGAGCGCGACGAACTAGCCATGGCCGGCTCCAGCAAAGGCACCGTTCTCGTCGTCGACGACGAGGAGATCATGCGGGAGATTCTCGAGACGCTGCTGTCTCGAGAGGGCTACGAAGTGCGCCTGGCCTCGTCGGGGACGGAGGGGCTCGAGCTCGCGCGGTCGCTCCCGTTCGACGCCGCGATTGTCGACATCATGATGCCCGGCCTCGACGGCATCGCGACGCTGGACGAGCTCAAGCGCATCGACGAAGACCTCGCAGTCATCATCATCACGGCCTACGCGTCGGTCGAGAGCGCCATCTCCGCGATGAAGAGCGGCGCCTTCGACTACATCACCAAGCCCTTCAAGAACGACGAAGTCCTCGTCGTCGTCCGCAACGCGATGGAACGGCGCCGGCTGGTGAACGAGAACCGCTCGCTCAGGCAGAACATCCAGGAGCGGTACCACAAGTTCGCGAACATCATCGGGCGCAGTCCCCGGATGCGCCAGGTGTTCGACCTGATCATCCAGGCGGCGCCGAGCCGGTCGACCATTCTGATTCAGGGGGAGAGCGGAACGGGCAAGGAGCTCGTCGCGCGCGCGATTCACGCGAACTCGTCACGGTCGGATCGGTCGTTTGTCACCGTCAACTCGGGCAACCTGCCGCCCGATCTCCTCGAGTCGACGCTGTTCGGCCACGTGAAGGGCGCCTTCACCGGCGCGGTCTATCCGAAGAAGGGCCTGTTCGATCTGGCCGACAAGGGCAGCATCTTCTTCGACGAGATCGGCAACGTTCCGCTCGAGACGCAGGCCAAGCTGCTGCGCGTGATCCAGGAACGCGACTTCATGCGCCTGGGCGGGATGGAGACCATCAAGGTGGACGTCCGCATCATCGCGGCGACCAACGTCGATCTCCGGAAGATGATGGAGGAGGGCAGGTTCCGCGAGGACCTCTTCTACCGCCTCCAC
>Ga0134123_10002793_pt1 | contig 11383 bp, 20 predicted proteins | sample KB303_FD_96460 | JGI IMG/M metagenome (GOLD analysis project Ga0134123, IMG submission 96460) | Terrestrial soil microbial communities without Nitrogen fertilizer from Kellogg Biological Station, Michigan, USA - KB3-0-3 | ecosystem: Environmental > Terrestrial > Soil > Unclassified ...
AAGGGTTGAGGCCACCGCTAGTGAGCCAATTCGTAGCGCACCGCGTCCAACAACGGCAACATGCTGAAAGGCTTTTGCATGGTCCGCCGTGCGCCGATGAGTTTCGCGACATCCAAACCATTCTTTTCCCTTCCTAGGCCCGAGATCGCAATCACCTTGGCGTCGAGAAAGTACCGCGTCAGTTCAAGGATCATGTCCAGCCCATTCATCTCGGGCATGGCAATGTCGGTGATGATCAAGTCCGTCGGCTTGCGACGATACAGCGCTAGGCCTTCACGACCGTTGGCCGTTTCCACGACCTCGTGTCCTGCCGCCCTCAGCGCAGAGAGGAGGAGTAGGCGGACGCTTTCTTCGTCATCGATGATGAGAATGGTTGCCATCGGTAGAGACGCGACTGTGACACCGTGTCAGGAGGGAATCCCTTCGTGTGGGTACAGTGCGCCTCGTACCATTGTTACACGGTGGCTTCGTGCAGGTGGTGGTTAGCCTCGATCACAGCATCCACCGCATAGCCGCAGTTCATACACCGCCAGCCCCTCATCCACATGAAGCCCTGAGTTCCCTCAAAATCAAAAAACTGGTCTTCTGTCATCAAGCCTTGGCATCGTTTGCATTTCATGATGGTGCCTCCTCGCAATCTGGCCTTCGAAAAAGGCTACGGCACGACGTTCAACAGGTTACTTACAGGCCGCCGCTGCACCTTGGTGTCCTGATCGATTCGCTTCAGGGCATCCAATTGACTGGACAAGACCTCAATCTGGTAGTTCTGCATGGCAATGGTCCGCTCCCGCCCCTGAAGTCGTTTCTGTAAGGCTTGAATCGTGGCCTGGTCCTGATTTGTGGCGAGTCGAGTGAGGGCTGTAGGAGGCGATATCGTGCTCGCGCAGCCTGACAGCACCATGAGGCCCAGTAAGCAGACAGCCTGAGTGGTCCAATCAGTGTCCTTCATGTTACGCCTCCCAATCCCTCGCGGTGCGTTAGGGAAATTCGCGGCCCGCTGCTGCCATTCAAAGGCTATCACCATGACAGACGACACGGTAAGACTCGAAGGGGTTACTTCCAAGGAGGTAGGGATTGGTGGAGATGTTACGCAGCTAGATGGAATTCTTCTACCGCACTAGTACCCCATGAGTTCGCTGATGATTCGCCCCAGCCGGTCTGTTTCCGTAATCCGAAAGAAGGCCAGTCCGAACATCTGACCGCTCACCCATTGCATATTGGCTGCGTCAATCATCAGAGGCCGGTCGAGGTCTGCTGCATAGATATGCAGTTCCAACGTCATGCCAGATTCCACAGGGACCGGACTTTCGATGCCTCATCTTGGCTACCTCATCGAAGCAGTTCATAGCTTCTTGGTCACAGTTTCACGCCAAGTCTCAGTGGTCCTACTGCTCAAGTCGCTTGAGCCCTGAAGCAGTGATGCGAACTATCTGTTCCATATCCTCGCTCACTTCGACATACCTCGCGTCTTTCAAAGCATGTAAGACAGGCTGTCTATCGGTCTTTCGGTCTATGGCGTAGTGACTATACAGCGTGTCCCACTTCTCTTGGCTGTACACCATGAGATGCGCGAATACCTCTCGCTACAGAGCAGCCTTCCTTCGATACTCCTGCTCTTACTTCAGGCCAAAATGTGCCATGGCGGATAGTATGCAGGCAGGGTCAGATATTCACCACGGAAAATGAAGATGATTCAGTTGGTGGTGTGCTCGACCACAAATATGGGCGGAAGGCAACGAGCCGATAATCGTGCAGGGGGTCAATCTAGAACGAGATGTCGGTGTTTGTTGGTAACCGATTCACCGCAGTCAATACAGTAAAGTAAAATTTGCCCGTGAAACTCCCGACACCACTACACTCCAATTTCAGTGTGAGATGCTCACAGACTGGCGGATCAACTTGTTGGGTCCACCTTCGCTGTATTTCGTTGCTTCAGCCTTGATCATATCAGTCGATTGGAGGGATGTGGAGAGCGTCGACGCCAAAGGCGCGTCATTGAGGGGCGGTATATGAGAAAAATTCAATCCTGGCATTTAAGTTCCATGGCCTCGCCAGCGGATATGGACAGGAGTCGGGTAGTCAGGACGAGCAGGAGATAGGGCAAAGGCCCGGTGCCGTCGAGCATCGAGCCTTTGCAATGATTCCACGATGGTTCCCCAGAATGTTCCACGCGTCGGCGTGTCCTGGGCCGGAGTTCTATCGCGGTTTCTTATAGTGCAGCATAAGGCCAACACAGCTGGAGGCCAACTAGGAAATCCCCTAGTTCCATAAGGCGAGAGGTTACTTCCCCTTCGGCAGCAGGGCACTAGCCCACAGAAAACCCTGGGACCTTTCCGTCAATGATGCGTTGGCCATAGGTGATCCCGTGAAGGTCGGCTTCCGCTTCTGTCGGGTAGGTATTTTCAGTTGCTGAGAACGGGCGCCCGGTCACCCGCCCGTCACGTTCCCAGTCAATCACGATGGAAAGCATCCATTGCTTCGAGTCAAGAAGCTGGAGGGGGTCGACCGAATGGTATAGGTCTTATAAATAAAGACCCGACTCACGCCGTTAACCCTTCCCCTTCGGCAGGAGGCCCTTTGCCTTCGTCCGTTTGTACCAGATGAAAAGAAACACGGCCCACATAATCCAGAAGCCCATGATGCTGGCAACGAACCACGGGTTGTCAGCAGGTAAGTCGATGTCAAGCAAGTCCATGACCATTCAACCCAAGAGTGAAAGGAGCACATCGTAAAACCCGTCCCGCTTCGCTCAGCTCTTCCCCTTCGGTAGCAGCCCCTTCTTCTCCATCTCCACCCCAATGCGCCTCGACCAACTGAGCCACGATAATAGCGTGTGGCCTGATTGACCTATCGTGGATTCGTGCAGCCACGTTCGTCGGTCCAGATCGCCCTTTGCTCCGTTGGACACAGGGCGCGCAACATGGTCCATGCCGTGATCCGAATGACCTTAAGGTGGCATCGCTTTTCCCCGCGATTAATCTGTAAGACTCTAGCGCACATCGGGCCGCGGGTCCGGAACAAAACCGTTCAGGTTCGGCATTTCGATCTTTGATAAGATCTGCGCATCGATCACCACATCTTCGGCGATGATTTGGTTCTGGAACAGAAGCCAGGCGATGACGGAGTAGGTTTCGTTTGGAGTGAGAGACTGGGGCGCATCGAAGGGCATAGCTCGACGGATGTAGTCGTACAAGGTCGTGGCATAGGGCCAGTAACTGCCGATGGTGCGCACCGGTGTTGGTGTCTGCAACGTATTCTGCCCGCCGACCAGCCGGTCCTTCGGACCCTCTGTGCCAGTCGGCCCATGGCAAACGGCACACTTGGCGGCAAAGACCTGCGCACCCTGTTTGGCTGTCCCTTCCCCCGGAGGTAATCCCTCACCGGTCGGCGAGACATCAATATTCCAGGCGCGAATTTCCTCATCAGTTGCCGGACGTCCTATCCCCTCATACTCGCTGGCCTTCTCGCCCGACCAGGATGCCGAAATGCAACTCAAGACAATAATCGATGCTCCAACGTAACGCAGAAAACGCCTATGCATAGATGTTCCATATGCGTCCATTGCGGTCTACCCTCCAGCTCTGAATAGCATTGTAGTGATAGAGCGAATTTGTTCCGCGTACCTTCACCAGCTCCTCCCGTGTCGGCTGGATATAGCCAGTCTCATCGACTGAGCGGCTTTGCAAGATGGCTTCTTGTCCATTCCATTGCCACGGGAAACGGAATCGAGTGTGACACTTTGGAAGTACCGGCTCCTGAAGATGAGCGGTGGACCACGTGCGTCCTCCATCCAGGCTGACCTCGACCTTTGTTACTTTTCCTCGGCCGCTCCATGCTAAGCCATTGATCTCGTGGAACCCGGGTTGTATTTGTTGTTGGCCGGAAGGATGGATGATCACCGACTTGGCCTCCATGACCAACGTAAATTGATAGGCCTTTCCATCCGGCATGAGATCCGTGTATTTGGCCGTCTCCCAACGGGTCATAAATGGGGCAGCCCCCAGCTTCAGTCGCCGGAGCCATTTCACATTGATATTGCCTTCGAAGCCAGGCAAGAAGAGCCGCAAGGGATATCCCTGCTCGGGGCGTAACGCCTCACCATTTTGGCCATAACAAATCATCGCCTCATTTAAGACCTCTTCCGTTACGGGGACACTGCGGTCCAATCCGGCCGCATCGCTGCCCTCCGCGAGCATCCATGTCGCCTCGCGTCGTACACCGACTGCCTCTAAAAGAGTCGAGAGTTTCACTCCGGTCCACTCGCTCGTGCTCGTCAAGCCGTAAAGGTCCTGGACCATCACATCTTGCGCCTCTCGCCAACCGTCCCGGGTGTTCCCCGAACATTCCAAGAAGGCGATTCGCGAGGTGGAGGGCAGCCGTTTCAATTCTTCCACGGTAAAGATCAACGGTCGATCGACCAGCCCATGAACCAGCAGACGATGTCGAGCTGGATCGATGGTAGGTACGCCGTTATGGTGCCGCTCAAAATGCAAGGCCGAGGGAGTGACGATCCCATGCAAAGCTTGAAGAGGCGTTAACGAGTTGACGTTATTCGAAGCATTGTTTGCCCATCCATGGGGCGCTCCTGGCCCGGCTCCATTCGTGCGCGTCAGGCTCTCAAAGGGCGATCGAGTTCCATAAGGACGAGGCAAGTCCCCAGGGACACGCATCGGATCATCGCTGATTCTGAGCTCTTCAGCCTTCGCCGACGACAGAGCAAGAGTGGCAGCGTTGAACGCGAAGACTGAGGCGCTATGCCGGAGAAACATTCGTCGGTCTATTTTCTTTTGGGCGTCGTTCATACAGATCTTCCTTGAAAGGGATTACCGCCTTCGCCGCGTCGCCTCGCACGATTGAACTTCTTCTTCGGCCCCGGTTTTTTGGCAATCCTATAGGAGGTGTTTTTCGGCAATTCTTTACTGTCTGACCATCCCTCGTCAAGCGGCATTCTGTCAGTAACTGACCCCTCACCTGTTTCCAACCGGGTCCCTTGGTGACAAAGAAGGAATCAGTCTCGAGGCTCAGCAGTCTAGAATCCGTGGGTGGTGCGAGGTCAATGGATATAAGCTGGCGAGCGTACAGATCGACGCCGGTCCCTCTGGATCCCGTGCGGATAACCGACCCGCTCTTCAAGCAGCTCTCGGTGAAGCCTACCGTACCAAGGCCGCGCTCGTAGTTTATAGCCTCAGCCGACCGCCCGTTCCACAAAAGACGCGATCGCGATCAGTGAACGGCTGGCCAAGAGTGGTGCCGATCTCGTCAGCCTGAGTGAGCGCATCGATACGACTTCCGCATCGGGGAAGATGATCTTCCGCATGCTTGCTGTCCTGGCCGAGTTCGAGCGAGACCAGATCAGCGAGCGCACCAAGGCCGCAATGGCACATCTTCGCCGGCAAGGACACCGCGTCAGTCGACACATTCCCTATGGATTCATGCTGAGCAACAATGCAGCACACTGACATCCCATCTCGCAGAACAGCACGGCCTGGCTCGGATCCGCGCACTTCGACTGGAAGGTCTTTCGCTCAGACAGATCGCCGCGGCACTCACACAATCGAAGATTTCCACGAAGACCGGCCGTCCATGGACAGCCAAAGTCATTCATAGTCTCTTAAACCGGGAGGTGGCATGAAAGAGAAACCAGACCGCTCGAAGGATCATTTTAAAGCAGTAACCGAGAGCTTCCGCCGGCTCACGCCCGAACGGCTCGAATCCATCCTCGCGAAACGACAAAAGATGCAGATTCGGGTCTCAGAGTCGGACAAAGCTGACATCGCAGCTACTACCAAATGGCTGCGGCTCACCGCCACAGAATACCTGCTCCGTCTGCACTACCTGGCTGGCAATCTGCTCCGAGAACGGATGGAGAAGACAGGCGGATCGCGATAACTAACCGAACAATCATGAGAAAGGACGGTGACCCCATGTCACAAACAGCAACCTCCGCTCCTCTTCCGTCTGACAATTCGCGAAAGGATACAACGCGGGCTTCAATCCAGATCGCGTCGTGGAATGATGTGTTGATGCTCGTCCGCGAACCAAATCGCCATGGTAAGCCAGTCTTGTTCATCCGGATCATGTTCGGAAAAATGGAGCCGCGGCGGTTCGGCCCCTTCCCAAATCTCAAGCAGGCCCAGGCCTGTCATCGTGAAATGGTGAGACATCTGAACAATACCCTGCTCGATGAGATCAATGAACTGGGCGACATTTGCGGTCGATATGGATCATTATCGTCAGGGCTACACAATATCGAGTTTTGAGGGACAGATAATGGTGGGGGCGTGCAATGCTTGGGATTGTATGCCTCCTAGGAAGACGGAAGGGAGTCATCATGGGAATTGACATGTCTACTCGAAGCACCACCTCGACTTCTCATCAACCCCGACTCACGGCTAGGGAAATTGCTGTACAACTGCGTGTCTCCATCGGGCAGGTCTACCGTCTGGCCCGGACCAAGCGGATCCCGGCCTATCACCTGGGCAACGCGGTACGGTTCAACCTGTCCGAGATCCTGGTGGCCACGATCACGACGCCTCCGCCGGTCCATGTGCCGAAAACAGCGGCGCAACGATTGGCCATTGTGCGACTCCAAAATCTGGCACGTCGACGCCCGGTGCGAAGTTCAAAGGCAAGTGAGATGGCGGCGATTGGTATACAGGTGTGAGTGAGTTCGCGAATCGTATGGCGGTTTTTGCGTGGGGTAGAAGTCTCACAGGTCCCGTGACACAACGCAGAACCAGAGCCCACAGGACGGTTACAGGGGAGTGAATCATCCTGCGTCAGAGTAGCTTGGCACCAAGTCCCGTAGCAGAGAGAATACGGATCACGGCCGAATTAACGGTTGTTCCTATGGTGCCTTAGCGCGATGCATAAATCGGCAACCGATAGCTCCAAGAGCCTACTTCGCGAAACTTTTTCGAGAATACCATGCCAGGCCTACGAATCCTAATGCGAGCAGCAATAGGGCTGATGGTTCCGGGACAGACGCTATCGGGGTTATTCTCACTGCGAAATCTCCGTTTGGGTCGGAGTTGTCACTGTAGTAGATATCATGAGCGGCGACGAAGAGATAATTGGCTCCAACAGGAACGTGAAGAAACGTGTTCGTGATACCAAAGACGTCGTGACTATCCGTCGGCATGTTACCAAACAAGGTATTCCAGGTAGCAATGTGGACCCCCGCATCAAGAGCGTCTGGGACCCGATCGAAGATATTTGGAGCCAGGAGGGTATTGCTACTACTGAACACTCCAATCATCTCCTTAACAGTGTCCATGGCCGAGACGTCTACACCCAGACCATACCCGGCATGACCATCGTACCAAGCGCCTACTTCCTCAAGTTGGATGAAGTCTCCTCCGCTGATGCCCAACGCACTGAGCGCAAATGGCGTGGTGCCCGGAACCGAACCAACCCCAGACCAAGGATCATTATTTGTGAACAGATACGTTTGGACCGGATCAATGGGGATCGTTATCGACGTAGCCATCGCCTCGATGTTGAAAAACAACATGAGGAAGCTAAAAGAGAATATCTGAAGAATGTTATGTCGCAAGATGCGTCTCCTTTCTTGTGAGCGCATTCGAGAGAGTGAGTCGTGATTGAAAGGTCAGCAAGAGCTATACCGAAAACATCCGTCTGGGTTCACGTGTCATCTTTAATAATGAATTTGGCGGCTTATGAGCTATTCGATCTTCCTGAGGGAGAGACGTTTCTGTCATGTGCGGCTTTTGAGCCGCATGTGGAATGGAAAGATGCGGATGAATTACCGCATATTTCAACGTGTATCATGGCCGGAATGGCCAAGTCCCAACAGAGAATCCAAGAATTAAGGAAGCCATTATACGAAGTACGATTCCGCTGACGAAGAGTCAGCAGGCTTACTTTTTTCACAACATGTTGGTATAGAATTTTGGCGGCAACGGCTGAGCTGATCCCTTGGCCGACGGGCGTTCCTGGCGTCCGTGCCTCCTTCCCTCTCACCAGGACCCTGACCAGCAGGGGCATGCCTACCAAATATCCGAAGCTTTCACTCGCGCTGAAGAAAATCCTGGATGAAACACACCTAAATCCTGCAGACCGGTGGCTTATTTTAAAGCAGGATCCGCATGAACTGGCTCGGATTCTAAAGGCGAAGCTTTCCGAGAACCAATGGATTCGCTACTACAACGCCCCTTCGAAGGACCTACCGAGACTCCTGAATCAAGACGCCGAGAATCTTGAGAGCAAAGCAAAGTTGACATCGATCCTTGATGCAAAAAGACAATATCGACGGCAAGCTAGCGTCCCTAAACGCCTGCACCAATCCCGCCATACATAGGCCATCGCTCTCCGCGTTCTCGATCTCAGACCGACCAGTCAAAAAACATCTGTCTACTTTGTTGCCCAAGTTTTATTCGAGCGAGTGACCGACATTCTGGCTGAGCTTGTGCTGGCGGACCTGAAGCAGTTTCCTCAGATACACACAGGTCCAGGCGTTGACAGATTCAGCCGTCGGGAGAATACTGTGCTCCTCACACAGAAAGGTGGAGAGTGCTCATCGGACCGCATCCCCGGCAACGACAATTTGTTCGACAAGGCAGGAACGAGTGGACGAGTTCATCAGCGAGGATAATCTTCAGACATTCGAAGGTTGCTGAGCTATCAAGCTGTCGGCCCATTGACGGAAACTGGGTTAGCGACCTGGCGGGGGTTCTTCGAAGATGCGAGGTGGCAGTGTAAAGCGAATCCCAAAGTCGGACTGATGAAGCTCCAGCCGGTTCCAGGTGAATTTAGATACGCAGTCGCGGTCAGAGAAGGCGATGAAGGCTGGCAAGGTTGGTCTGCTGGATGAAGCTCGATTGAAGCGAGAATTGAAAACCCGAATGGCGGACATGCGCGGGTTACGCGAACGGCATGTCTCCTCTGCATGAAGCCTCTTGAAAGTCTTGCTTGAGCAACCGTTACGCTTCGAAGCGGTCCACGAAGGGAACCGGAGAGCGTATCGAATCCTCGGGACCGGCAGCTATCTCCCTCTCCTCCCGGAACTACCAACCTCTCTCAATTCCTCAGAAGCATCCCTGCTCCCTGGAGTGTGGTGTCCCCCAACGGGATTTGAGGGGCTTTGCACCGCCGCGCCTCCTTCCTGGGAAATCCCCTTCCAAGGCATGGTGGTGGCCGCATGAGCACCCGGCCCTCCCCGCTCGCCGCAATCACATTACGCAAAAAGTGAACATCGCCGGCCAGCGCACGCTCTACATCAGCGTGCATGATAACGAACAGCCGGCGGAAATCTTTCTTCAACTCAAAGGGTCCGACTGCTGCTCCGAATTAATCGGTTTGTACGACGTGATCGCCCGCCTAATGAGTCTGGCTTTGCAGTATGGCGCTCCACTTGAGAAGGTCGGTGATCTCCTTGCAGGCGCCAAGTTCGCTCCATGTGGACCGGTATCCGGACACGATCGCCTGAAGTCCTGCACGAGTCTACCGGATCTGATCGGTCGGCACTTGTTGGTGGAGTACTGCGGACGCCATGACCTGGCTCATGTGTCCGGGTTTTGAGCTCTACTGGACGGTGGTCTCCCGGGTTCCTCCGGTACACAAGTTTGCTCAACTTCTTGCTTAACCCTTCCCGTACCCCCTTCCTCCAATGAACAACTTTCCCGTGGGCATCGACATTCTATGCACTCATTCGCGATCCATTATCGAACCACGAGCACGGGGCAGTTCGCATATTGCACCACCCGGGTCGATACGCTCCCAAGCAGAATCCGATCGATGGCGCTCAGCCCTTTGGCGCCCATCACGATCATATCGGCATGCTGCTTGGCAGCCACTTTCATAATTTCTTCGGCAGGGTCCCCAATTTTATAGATAGGCTCAGCAGTAAATCCCGCCTTGATCAGTTGTTGCACAGTTTGGTTGACCAACCTGCGGGCAGCATCCTTCACCTTCTGTTCTGACTTGATCCACGGTGCCGTAAATCTGACCGAGATAGGAGCCAGAGGTTGGGGTTTGATCACATGGAGCACGCTCACATGAAATGGTGCCCGCCCGCCTTTCTCGGTCGAACGATCTGGTTGAAACTTGGTCAGTACAAAGGCCAAGGCTTTGGCCGATGCGTCTGAGGTATCGATGGTCAACGTAATCCGGCGCAACGGCACCGCCTTGTCCTTGCGTGCAGTCATGTTGCACCTCCTTGTGTCCAGACAATCCATCTATCTGCTCTGCCAGCTAGATTACGGTACTTTCCTCGTAAAGAAGATTTGGCTCTCTAGGCCACGTCGTCACCTGTAATTGGAGCTGCGTGCCTGTCACCAAACTTCCCACATGATCGTACATTCTATTGGCATAGAGACGCAGTTACTGCGAGTAGGATATGCCCTAGTTTTGTCTTGTCGTCAGGAATAACCTATGAGGTGGCATGACCGAAGGTCGCCGCTGTGTCAATTATCGACGGGAACGCGCCGTTGACTGTGAATGTTAAGGGATTGGATAGGTGAGGGCTTTTCGAGGTTGGCGACGTGTCTCCTGGTCAATCTGCTTCAAGGCCTCTAACTGACCGGTGAGGACTTCAATCTGGTGGGTTTGTGCGGCGATGGTCCGTTCCCTCTCCTGAAGACGCTTCTGTAACGCTTGAGTCATCAAAGTCTGATTCTGGCTATCGGAGAGCGGAGCCTTGGTGGAGGTAGCGGCACAAGGCAGCGACGGAAGAGCATCGGAGGGATGGTTATGCAACCAGAGAGCATCACAATACCTAGGAGCCACCAACCTGCCGGTATGATTTGAGCGAGATTCTGGTAGCGCATTGAAAAATGCCCCCCACGTAATGAACCAATGAGCGACGGTATCATGAGGGTGCTCAGGGCCAAACTATTCTTATAAATGTGGCACTGGATCTTTATTCCGGTCTTGGCCGTCAAACAGGTGAAAGACCTGCTGAGAAAGCCCGGCGACCCCACCGAACCGCCATCGGCATCCTACATAGTTGTACTAGGGCCACATTTCCCTTCTATTACTAGGGCATTTGGACCATTGTGGCAATACTTTGGTGCACGAAGTGAGATACATAATGGACGTAAGCTGGTCAATCAGCAGGGCAAGGCGGTTTCACAATCTGAGGCTTAAATTCCAGACACAGTTTACCCTACGGTATTATGGACCCCGAACAACTTCCTGCACATCTTTCCTCCATACTTATTGTGGACGATGAGCCCGATATCTGTTTGGCTCTTGAAGATCTCCTTCGACATGACGGTTATTCGGTGCGCAGTGTGAGTACGGGAAGGGAGGCATTGCGCGAGGCCGAACAGAACCAATTTGACGCCGTGATTTTGGATCTGGGATTGCCGGACCTGAGCGGGTTCACGGTCCTTCGGGGCTTGGACGAACTCGATCCCCTGCT
>Ga0134123_10002795_pt1 | contig 11379 bp, 5 predicted proteins | sample KB303_FD_96460 | JGI IMG/M metagenome (GOLD analysis project Ga0134123, IMG submission 96460) | Terrestrial soil microbial communities without Nitrogen fertilizer from Kellogg Biological Station, Michigan, USA - KB3-0-3 | ecosystem: Environmental > Terrestrial > Soil > Unclassified ...
CGGTCCCGGCATTTGGATTGTTCAGCGGCAGCACGAAAACACCCTGCTGTCCGGTGTTACCCACCAACGGGGCGGGCAGGAAGTGCGGCGCAGGTTGCGCGGCGTTCTCGGCGGCCGAGCCCAGGCGCATCTGCATCGGTCGCTGCGGCAGTGAAACCACCTTGTTCGCGGCGATCAGCCGGTCGAGCTCGGGCATGACCACGTTGCGGTAATGCGGCTCGACCTCGGCATCCTTGAATTGCGGCGACTTGAGTTCCCGGATCACGCCGAGGTAGTCGGTCGACTTCAGGCCCTTCGCCTTGGCAACCAGCGGCGCCAGCTGCTGCATGGCGTTGCGCGTCTCCATGAATTCCAGTTGTGCACGCTCGATCAGCACGCGCGGATCGATGTCGATGCCGAAGTTCTTGAGCGACAGCGCGTACAACTCGTCCGGCAGCTTGTAGTCGGTTCTGGCCGTCGGGAGAACCTGGGTCTTCGACCAGTCGGCGTACTCGTTGAGCTGGCGATCCAGCGCGTCGAGTGCCGCGGCGGCGTCGCCTGCCAGCTGGTACTGCGTGAACAGCTCGCGGATGCCCTTCTGGTAGGTCTGGGTGTTGTCGAGCGACTGCTGCACCTCGATCCGCGTCGGCTGCACCAGGTCCTTGGCGCTGCGCTCCGCGTAGCGCTGGCGTGCCAGGGTGGTCAGTGCCGTGGTTCCGGGTGCGAGGCCCGCGTAGCGTTGCAGGCGCGTCACGGCCTTGGCCCGACGTTCCGGCGTGCTTTGCTCGGACAACAGCGACTGCATGCCCTGGAAAATGGTCTGGCCCGCGTCCAGCCACGGCCGCGTCAGGCGCTCGGTGACTTCGCTCTGCTTGATCTGGTCATCGGCCGCCTGCAGCAGGATGGCAATGTCCTGCTTGACGTTCGGATCGGTCTCCTTCGCCGCCTTGGCGACCACCTCGGCCCTGGCCTTTGCAATGGCGTCGCGGAAACGCTGCGCGTAGCCCGGCCCGAAATCGAACACCTGGTCGTCGAAGCCCGGTATGCCGAAGAACGAAGCCTGCTCCGGCTGCAAGGGCGCCTGCGCACTCACCAGGATCTGCGTGTACTCGTTGCTTTTCTCCACCCAGGCCGGCGCAGCCTTGGCGGGCCCGGCGGCCGCCTTCGCCGCGGGTGCGGCCTGCGCCACGGCGACCGAAGATTCGAGCAACGCAAGCGAGGTAGCGAGAAAGAGCACAGCGGCGAGCATGAACCTGGTCATGTGAAGCTTCCCGGGGTGAACGAGGCCGTCGAAGTTACCGGTAGACAGGTCGCAGTCAAGCTTTTCGCTGGGCAGGCATGCGTGAAGGCGGCGATAATCGCCCCCAGCCATGCGCATCACCCTCATCGTGGCACTGCTGCCGATCGCGGCTTACGCCGCGGAAGACGCGCAGCCCGCAAATCCACCGAACGCCGGTACATCGCCGGTGGACGTCGTGGTGGTCACCGCCTCGCGCACGCCGAAAAACGTCATGACCGAGCCCGCCAGCGTGTCGCGCATTGGCGCCGACGAAATTGCCGAGCTCAGCCCCAAGCACCAGGCCGACGCGCTGAACCGCGACGCCGGGGTGTACATCCAGCGCGGCAGCGGCGCGGAAAGCCTGACGGCGATTCGTTCCCCCGTGCTCACGGGCGCGGGCGCGTGCGGTGCGTTCCTCGTGGCCGAGGACAGCCTGCCGATCCGCCCGGTGGGCTTCTGCAATCTCAACGAGATGTTCGAGCTCAACTACGAACAGGCCGGTGCGCTCGAGGTGCTGCGCGGTCCGGGTTCGGCCATGTACGGCGCGAGCGCCGTGCACGGCATCGTCAACCTGTTGACGCCGCGCGTGTCCGAACTGCCGGAGTATTCCGCCGGCCTCGAGGGCGGCTCGGATTCGTTCGCGCGACTGCGCCTCGGGTTCGCGCACGAATTCGGCGACTGGGGCATCGGTGCCTACGGCGTGGGCACGGATGCACCGGGCTGGCGCGATTCCTCCGGCGTCAAGGAAGCCAAGCTCAATCTACTGGCGGATGGCCAGGTTGGCGGCGGACAGCTGCGCCTGCGCGCCGCGGGCACGGTGTTGAACCAGGAAACCGCGGGTTTCATCCAGGGCTACAACAGCTACAAGGACGAGGACATCGCGCGCAGCAATCCGAATCCCGAAGCGTTCCGCGATGCCTCGAGCGCGCGCGTCTCGGCTCATTGGCAGCGTGACAACTGTTTCGGGCGCGACTGCACCTTCGAACTGGCCGGCATCTACCGGCGCTCGCGCATGGACTTCGTGCAGCACTTCCTCATCGGCAAGCCGCTGGAGCACAACGCGCAGACCAGCTACATGGTGAGCAGCACGCTCGCGATGAAATTCCTCGAGGGCCGCATCGAGACGCGCATGTCGCTGGATGCCGAGACCGCCGACAGCGAGCTCACCGAGTACCAGTCCGGACCGGCCACCGACGGCACGCCCCCGCAGAATGCGGTTCGCCCCGCGGGCTTCCACTACGACTACACCGTGGATTCGGGCACGGTGGGCGCGACGCTGGCGCTCGAGTGGCATTTCGCCGATACGTGGGCGCTCGCCGCCGCGTTGCGCGCCGACCGCACGCGCTACGAGTACGACAATCACATGATCGACGGCAACACCGCCGATGACGGCACGCCCTGCCCCGGCCCGACTGGGTGCCTGTACTCACGACCCGCGGACCGCACCGACACTTTTGACAACCTCGCGCCGCGCATCACGCTGTCGTGGCAGCCGGGCACGCACTCGCTGCTGTATCTCAGCGGCTCGAGCGGCTTCCGCCCGCCCGAGATGACCGAGATGTACCGCCTGCAGCGCCAGCAGTCGATCGCCGAGCTCGACAGCGAGCAACTCGACTCGCTCGAGGCCGGCTGGAAATTCCACCTGCAGCGCTTCTCGCTACAGACCGCGCTGTTCGCGATGCAAAAGGACAACGTGATCATGCGTGAGGCCAATGGCTTCAACGTCAGCAACGGCAGCACGCGCCATCGCGGCTTCGAGTACGAGGCGCGGTTCGCGCTCAACGACATGTTCGCGCTGCGCGCCGCGGGCACCTGGGCGCGCCACGAGTACGACTTCTCGCGCGCCATCGAGGGCGGCGAGACCATCATCGACGGCAACGACGTCGATACCGCGCCGCGCAGCCTGCACAGCCTCGGCGTCGAAGGCCGGTTCGGCACCGCCTGGAGCGCGGCACTCGACGTTGCGCTGGTGGGCCGCTATTTTCTCGACGCGGCGAATACCGCGACCTACCCGGGACACGAAGTGGCCAACCTGCGAGTCGACTGGCTGCCGCGCGCCGACATGCGCGTCGGCCTGCACGTCGACAACCTGCTCGACACCGCCTATGCCGACCGTGCCGACTTCGCCTTCGGCAACTATCGCTATTTCCCGGCGCGCGGCCGCGCGTTCTTCGTCTCTTTCGATTACGCGACCCACTGAGGAGTACGGCGTTTGCCCTGGGCTATCTACATTCTCTCCGGGGCTCTGTCTGTCAGCCTCATCGTCCACTGCATCAAGACCGGGCGCAACACCATCTGGGTCTACGTGATCATCGTGCTGTCGCCGTTCATCGGCTCGCTGGTGTACATCGGCGCGGAGCTGTTGCCCGAATGGCTGGGCTCACGCTCGAGCCGGCGCGCGATGCGCGGACTGCGCTCGACGCTCGACCCGGAGGGCGACCTGCGGCGCGCCGAGAACGCCATGCAGGTCAGCGGCAATGTCGCGTCGCGGCAGAAATATGCCGACGAGCTGGTGCGCCTCGGCCGCGCCGGCGAGGCCGTGACTATCTATCAGAGTTGTCTGACAGGAGTTTTCGCCGATGATCCCAAGCTGATGCTGGGATACGCGCACGCCCGCTTCGCGGCCGGGGACTTCGGCGGCGCGCGCCAGACGCTGGACGAACTCATCCAGAAGAATCCCGACTTCAAGTCTCCCGACGGGCACCTGCTGTACGCGCGCGCGCTCGAAGCCGAGGGCAACCACGACAAGGCGCTGAGTGAATACGCCGCGCTGGCCGGGTATTACCCCGGCGCCGAGGCGGCAGTGCGATACGCGGTGTTGTTGAAGCGCCTGGGGCAGCGGGAACTGGCCCAGCAGACGCTGAAAGGGCTGCTGGACCGCGCGAAATACGCTCCCGGCCACTATCGCAAGGCCCAGCGCGAGTGGCTGGACGAGGCGCACCGGGAACTGGCGGGCTGAATTACTTCCTGCGATTGATCGAGCGGAAGGACACGCCTTCCATCATGGCCTTGTAACGCACCGCACCCGGCGAACGACCCAGCTTCTGCGCCGCGACGCGCGCCGACACACGCTGCTTGGCGAACTGGCGCAGTTTCTTCATGTCGCCCGCGGACCATTCGCGCATGTGCCGGGCACCTTTCTTCGTGGCCATTAGTGCAGTCCTCTGGAACTTGGTGGGTTTTGAGGGGCCTAGTCTAACAACAATTCCCCGGGTCCGAGTCAATCGTCGCCGGTTGCCGACATGCTAGGCGCCTATCAAAGTCACACCAGCTTGATAGTCCGGGGATCGAAGTTAGGTGCGGGAAACCTTAGTGGCAACTGCTCGAACTCGTAAATAAGCAGTTGTGACACCGCAAAATCGCGAAACCACTTGCGATTCGCCGGAACTATGTACCAGGGCGCGTGGTCGGTGCTGCAGCGGGAGAACATCGCCTCGAACGCCTTCGTGTAGGCGGCCCACTGCTGCCGCTTCTCCAGATCGCCGGTATCGAATTTCCAGTTCTTGCGCCTGTCGCTCAGGCGATCCTGGAAGCGCGCGAGTTGTTCGTCCTTGCTGATATGCAGGAAAATTTTTACAACGCGCGTGCCCGATGCCTCTAGCAATCGCTCGAAATCGTTGATCTGGTCATAACGACGGCTCCAGACGTCCTCGGGAACCAGGTCGTTGACGCGCACGATGAGCACGTCTTCGTAGTGCGAGCGGTTGAACACCGCTACCTCGCCGCGCGGCGGCACGTGCCGGTGGATGCGCCACAGGAAGTCGTGGCGCAGCTCCTCGGCGCTCGGCCCCTTGAACGCGGTCACCGTGCAGCCCTGCGGATTGAACGCGCCGAACACGCGGCGGATGGTGCTGTCCTTGCCGCCGCCGTCGATGGCCTGCAACGCGATCAGCATCGCGAAACGGGCATCGGCATACATCTTGTATTGCAGTTCCTCGAGCCGGACCAGGTTCTCGGCGGTGGCGGCCATCGCCTTGTCCTTGTCCCAGCCGAAGCTGCGGTCGGCGTCCGCGTCCGCCAGCTTCAGGCGCGAACCCGGTTTCACGCGGAGTGCGTCAGGAATATCGCGTCGCGGCGTCGTCTTTTGTGCCACCAGGGCCTCCCGTAGCGAATTGACTCGTCGTTTCGGTGCGTTGCGGCACGCCGCTCAGCGCGGCGTCGCCGGCACCTGCTGCGTGATGCAGTGGATATTGCCACCACCTAACAGGATTTCGCGCGCCGGCACGCCGACCACCTTGCGGCCGGGAAAGGCGCGCTTGAGGCGCGCGGCCGCGGCCTTGTCGGTGCGCGGGTCGAGCAGCGGCATGACGATGCCGCCGTTGGCGATGTAGAAGTTCACGTAGCTCGCCGCCAGCCGCATGCCGGCAAGCCGGCCGCGGATGTGGTCGCGCACCTGCACGCCGGCGGATTCCTCCGCCGTGTAACGCAGTGGCCCGGGCATGGGCAGCTTGATCACCGTGATGCGCCGGCCGCGCGCATCGCGCGCCGCGGCGAGGCGATCCATGGCGTCGCGCGACACGGCGTATTGCGGATCGCGCCGCTCGTCGGTCCAGGTCAGCGCCACGACGCCCGGCTTCACGAAGCAGGCCAGGTTGTCGATGTGCCCGCCGGTCTCGTCGTCGACCACGCCCTCGCCCAGCCAGATCACCGACTGCACGCCGAGATAGGAAGTCAGGTGGCGCTCGATGTCGTCGCGACCCAGGTCCGGGTTGCGGTTCGGATTCAGCAGCACCGCCTCGGTGACCAGCGCCGTACCCTGGCCGTCGACGTGGATGGCGCCGCCCTCGGTAACCAGCGGGGCGCGGTAGCGGTCCTGGCCCTCGATCTCCAGCACCTTCTGCGCCACCAGGTCGTCCTGGTCCCAGGGGAAATACAGTCCGCCCTGCAACCCGCCCCAGGCATTGAAGCGCCAGTCGACGCCGCGCCGCGCGCCCTTCTTGTTGGTGACGAACGTCGGTCCCGTGTCGCGCATCCACGCATCGTCGTGCAGGATCTCGACCACGCGGATGTGCGGCGGCAATTGCGTGCGCGCGAATTCGTACTGCGCGGGCGACACGCCCATGGTCACCGGCTCGAAGCGTGCGATGGCGGTCGCGACCTCGGTGAACGCGCGCTGCGCGGGCACCGCGCCGAGGCGCCAGTTGTCGGGACGTTCGGGCCAGAGCATCCAGCAGCCGGCGTGTGCTGCGTACTCGGCCGGCATCGCGAAGCCGTCGTTGAGAGGTGTGGAATTCAGGGTGCGGGGCATGCCGCCCGCATCTTACAGTCACACACGCGTGGCGCGCACGATGCGGTACTCCCAGGCGCCCGAACGCATCTGCTCGTAAACCATCGATCCCGGCACCGCGAGGAAGTTGTCGATGGCCGCGCCGCCATTGCCAAATGCCTGGGCGCGCGTGGCCGCGACCTTGTCGCAGGAGGCGAGCACGTTCGGCGTGATGACGCGATCGCTGCGTATCGTGAGTCCGAGCGGCGGCAGTAGCGCGCGCACCTCGTGCCAGCGCTCGATCGGCAGCAGGTCCGTATATAGAAAGAGTCCGTCCTTGCGCAACACGCGCGCCACCTCGGCATAGAAGGCGCGCAGGTTCGGGTAGGTGTGCGAGGACTCGAGGTTGGTGACCACCTCGAAACTCGCCGGCTCGAACGGCAGGTTCTCCGCGTCGCCGACCTCGAAGCGTACGTCGTTGTGACGATGCGTGCGGCGACAGAAGGCCACGGCCTCGGGAGAAAGATCCACGCCGGTGGCCAGTGCCTCGCAGCGCTCGGCCAGCAGGCTGACCGTGCCGCCGCGTCCGCAGCCCACGTCCAGCAGCTTGCGTCCCTTCAGGGGAGTGTTGCCGACGAGTTCGAAGGCGAGCCGGATCGAACTCGGGTTGAAGGCGCGTTCGGGTACTTCATAGGCGGCCTCGTTTCCTTCACCCAGCGGAATGTAACCATAGTTGAGGAAGAACGAGGCTTCGGCCACGCCCGAGTTCTCGAGCTTGCGCGTGACGTCATCGTAGAACTCGCGGTAGCTGGTCTTGGCCGCCACACCCGGCGCCTCGCCTTCCAGGCGCGTGGCCTCGGGCACCGCGGTGGCGGTCGTGGCCGAGGTCCACGGCAGGCCGGCGGCCTCCTCTTTCGTGCCGCTCCTCGCCTTGTCGACCACCACGGCGAGCTCGCCGATGGTCGGCGCCTGGAACAGGCGCAACACCGGCAGGTCGACCTCGAAGCGGTCGCGAATTTCCGAAGCCACCTGCACGGCGAGCAGCGACTGGCCGCCGAGATCGAAGAAGCGGTCGTGGATGCCGATGGGCGCAACCGCCAGCTGCGAGCTCCAGATATCCGCGAGCTGCCGCTCGGTGTCGGTGCGCGGCTCGATGAACGCGGTAGTTAGATTCGGGCGTGGATGCCGCTCGACCACCAGCGCCTTGCCCGCGCCCTTGTCGGCATGCCGCACCCAGGCCTTGAGCCGGGCGGCGAGGTCGTTGACCACCACCACCACGCGCTGGCCCACGTCCGCGCCCAGCAGCCGCACGAAAGCCTCGGCGCCCTCCGGCGCGTGGATGGCCACGGGCATGCCGGCGGTGTTGGCCTCCGCGGCGTTCTCCCACAGGTCCCAGTCCACGCTGACCCAGTGCGGGCCGCCGGCCAGCGCCCAGGCATCGAGCATGGCGTTGACACCCGAGTACGCGCCCAGGCCCAGCCCTCCGAGCACCGTGGATATCGATGAGTGCAACACCCAGCGCGCGGGCTCGCGGCCGCGAAACGCGTCCACCAGGTGATACAGGCCGCGCAGCTTGGGCGAGAACTGTGCCTCCATGACGCTGGTGCCGGTCTCGGCGATCGACGCGAAGGCACCGGCATCGATGCGCGCAGCGCCGTGCACCAGCATGTCGATGCGGCCGAAGCGTGCGAATGCCGCGTCCACGGCCTGCTGCACCTGTGCGCCGTTGTTGAGATCGGCGTTGAGCACCAGCACCTCGTCGCGCTGCTCGCGCAGCGTCGCCAGTCTTGCCAGCAAGGTACGCATCTCGGGCTTGAGCGATTCATCGGTGCTCTGCGCGCGCCATTGGTCAGGCGGCGGCAGCTGCGTGCGGCCGAGCAGCACCACCTGCGCGCCGAGCCGGTCGAACACGGCCTCGGACAGGATCATGCCCATGTGACCGAGGCCGCCCGTGACCATGATCACCGGCTTCTCCGGCAGGCCGCGGGCCGGCGCCGCCTCGCGTATCACCAGCGGTTGATAGGTTTCGGCGTAGCGCTTGCCGTCGCGCAATGCCAGTGCCGGTTCCGGCGCTCCGGCCAGGCATTCGGCCAGCACGCCGTCGGCAACCCCCGGGCTGTCGTCGACGTCGATGTGCGCGAGACGCAGGCCAGGGTGTTCCTGCGGCAGCACCTTGGCGACGCCGGCACCCAGCGCGCGCGGCGGATCGATGGCGTCGCCGTCGCGCACGCGCGTGGTGCCGCGCGCGACCAGGATCATGGGCAGCGGCCGTGCCGTGCTGCGGTTGCCGAGCGCGTGCGCCAGGCGCATGGGTGCGAGCAGGCCTTCGATGCCGGCGGCGTCGAGATCGGTATTGCCCGGTGGCGCGGCGCTCCAGCAATCGATCACTGCAGCAAGCTTGAGCTCGGTGCTGCAGACCGCGTCGGCGAGCCGTTCGAAGTCGCCAGGGTCGGCGGCATTCAACGTGTACAGCAGCGGGCCGACCGTGGCGAAATTCGCGCCGCGCTGCGCGCAGCACGGCTCGCCGCCCGCCGCGCGCACCCGCCCGGCAACCGCGGCGCCGAGCCCGGTGCCCTCGTCGAGTATCAGCACGCGCTGGCGTGCGAACGAGCGCCGCTCGGCCGACGGCGCAGCGATCTCGCGCCACTCGGGCCGCTGGAACCAGCTGGATGTGTCGCGCGCCTCGTGTTCGCGCGCCGGCTTGCGCGCGCCGCTGCGCGCACCGATCCAGTAGCTGCGCCGCTCGAACGGGTAGCTAGGCAGGCTGACGCGTACGCGGTTCTCGTTGCGATGGAACGCGGTCCAGTCGACTGTCGCACCTGACGCCCACAGGGCACCGAGCGAATTCAGCATGATCTCGGTGTCGACGCGCGAGTCCTGCGCGGCCGGCAAGGAGGTGACGCGCGGCGGCCCCGCTCCATCCGCAGTCGGGACATCGGGCCGGGTCAGGTTCGCGAAGGTGACCAGGGTGTTGCCGGGGCCGACCTCGATCAGCGCCTTGCCGTCCTCCACGGCGTTGCCTTTCGCGAGAGTCAGCAGCGCGTCCGCGAACCGCACGGTCGAGCGCAGTTGCGACACCCAGTAGGCAGGCTGCGCCACGCGCGCGTCCGCCCAGGCCGCATCGAGCGTGGCGACGAACGGCAGCGTGGGCGGATTGAGCGGCACCCCCGCCAGGATCCTCTCGAACTCGCCGAGGATGGGATCCATCATCGATGAGTGGAATGCGTGCGAGGTATGCAGGCGGCGCGTGGTCACCGCGGCGCGCGTGAGCTCCGCTTCGACGGCGTCGATGGCGGCTTCCGGCCCCGACAGCACGTAGTAACCCGGGGCATTGTTCGCCGCGACGCTGATCGGGCCGCGCGCACAGCGCTCGATGACCTCCGCAGCCGCAACCACCGAGAGCATCGAGCCGCGTGGCAAACCTGACACCAGCCGGCCGCGCAGCGCCACCACCCGGAGCGCGTCTTCGAGCGAAAACACGCCGGCGAGCGTGGCGGCGACGTATTCGCCCACGCTGTGACCGATCATGGCCGCGGGCTTCACGCCCCAGGATTGCCACAGCTGCGCCAGCGCAAACGACACCGTGAACAATGCAGGCTGCGCCATGCGCGTGTTGCGCAAGTCTTCCGCGGCGCCGGCCGCCTGCCGGTTCGGCGGGAACAACACCTTGCGGATGTCGAGATCGAGATCGGGCGCCAGTAGTTTGGCGCAGCGGTCGATGGCGGAGCGTAATACCGGTTCGGTGCGGTACAGGTGACGCGCCATGCCCGGATATTGCGCACCCTGTCCCGGGAACATGAACACGGCGGCGGGCTCACCCGCCTTGCAGAACCTGAGTTGTTCCGGGGCTTTCAGCCGGGCGATCAGGCCGCTGCGATCATCGCTGCCCGTCACCAAAGCGCAACGCCGCGTGAACGCGCGCCGCCCGGTCTGCAGCGTGAAGGCCGCGTCGGCGAGATCCACCGCCGGATGAGTCTCGAGATGTTCGCCGAGGCGCCGCGCCGCTTCGGTGAGCGCCGTCTCGGTGCGCGCCGCCAGCACGATGACCTGGTGCGAACGCCGCTCGACGGGCGCCTCGCGCTCCGGCGACTCCTCGAGGATGACGTGCGCGTTGGTGCCACCGACACCGAAGGAGCTCACACCGGCACGCCGCGCATGACCATTGCGCGTCCAGGGCGTGAGCCTGGTGTTCACGTAGAAAGGACTGCTGGCGAAGTCGATGGCCGGATTCGGCGCCTTGTAATGCACGGTCGGAGGAATCGCGCCGTTCTCGAGCATGAGCACCGTCTTCATGAGGCCGGCGACACCCGCCGCGCACGACAGGTGACCGAAGTTGGACTTGGCCGAGCCGATACCGCAGAAGCCCCGGCGCGGCGTCGCCGCGCTGAATACCTCGTTCAACGCGGCAAATTCGATCGGATCCCCGAGAATGGTGCCGGTGCCATGAGCCTCGACATATTCGATGGAGTCCACCGGTACGCCCGCCATGGCATGCGCGGCCCGAATCGCGCCGGCCTGGCCGCGATAGCTGGGCGCGGTGTAGCCCACCTTGTCGTTGCCGTCGTTGTTGAGTCCCGCGCCGAGGATGACGGCGCGCACGTTGTCGCCATCCGCCAGCGCAGCACCCAGTCGCTTCAGCACCACCAGTCCCACGCCGCTGCCGACGATGGTGCCCTGCGCGTTGGAATCGAACGGCCGGCAGTGGCCGTCGGGCGAGAGGATGGATCCAGCCGTGTAGAAGTATCCGCCGCGCTGCGGCACGCGCACCGTGACTCCGCCGGCCAGCGCCATGTCGGAGCGACCCATTTGCAGGCTCTCGCAGGCGAGCGAGATGGCCACCAGCGAGGTCGAGCATGTAGTTTGGACCACCACGCTGGGACCGCGCAGGTTCAGCCGGTACGAAGCCTGCGTGCAC
>Ga0134123_10002799_pt1 | contig 11372 bp, 8 predicted proteins | sample KB303_FD_96460 | JGI IMG/M metagenome (GOLD analysis project Ga0134123, IMG submission 96460) | Terrestrial soil microbial communities without Nitrogen fertilizer from Kellogg Biological Station, Michigan, USA - KB3-0-3 | ecosystem: Environmental > Terrestrial > Soil > Unclassified ...
ACCATCCCGGCGGTCGGGCCGCTACGGAGCACCGGGATCGTGAGCATCGGTGTACCTTCCGTGACCGCATAGGTGGCCGCGGCGAAGCGCACCTGGGGGCTGCTGTCGAGGATCGTGAGCGTCGCGGTGCCGGGGGCGCCGATCGTGGCGTTCGTCGCCGCGGTGAGGCCGATCACCATCGTCTCGGGTGCCTCGGGAATTCCATCGTTGGCGATGCCGACGGCGATCGTCCGGCTCGTCACGCCCGGGGCGAAGGTCAGCGTGCCCGGGGTCAGCGTGTAGTCGAGGCCGCCGCCGGTCGCCGTCCCGCCAACCGCCGCGTACCCGACCGTGACCGGCACGCTCGCCGAACCGGTCCGGACCACGGTCAACGTCGCGGCCGGTGTGCCTTCCTTCACGGTGTACGTGGCCGTGGCGAACCGCACCTGCGGCTCGTTGTCCTGCAGCGTCACGGTCGTGGTGCCCGGCGTGCCGACGACCGCCCCCACCGCGTTCAGGAGCTCAACGACCACCGTGCGCGAGCCCTGCGCGACCTGATCGTCGGCGATGCCGACGGTGAACGTACGGCTCATCACGCCCGGCGGGAACGTCAGCTGGCCCGCGGACAAGGCGTAGTCCGCCGGGGGAGCGGTGCCCCCCGAACGGCGATAGTCCACCGTGACCGTGCCGGTGCTCGGTCCCGTCCGGCGCACGCTGATGACGGCCCGCGAAGCGCCCTCGCTCGCGGTGTAGCCGGTGGCGGCGAAGCTGACGGTGGGGGGATTGTCGGCGATGGTCAACGTGGCGGTTGTGCGCGGGCCGATCGTTGCGTTGCCGGCCGGCGCCTCGAGCGCGAGCCGGACCGTCTCGTCGCCCTCCACGGCCACGTCGGCCAGCGTGCGCACGCTGAAGGTCTTCCGCATCACGCCCGGACCGAAGGTGAGGCGGCCGGGCGAGCCAGCGAAGTCGGACCCGGCGGCGGCCGTGCCACTGGTGACGGTGTAGCCGACGCTGACGGTACCGAGCGCGCTGCCCACTCGCCGCACCGTGATGATGGCCGTCGCGCCCTCGGCAATACGGTAGTCGGCCGCCTCGAACTCGAGCGCCGCGTCGTCGTCCAAGATCGTGAGGACCGCGGTCGACGCCGTTCCGAGCGCAGCCGGCGGTGTCGACCCGCTCAGGAGCAGCTCGAGCGTCCGCGGGCCGTCGACGTTCGCGTTGGCCACGATGGGGATCGTGACCGAACGGGTGGTGACCCCGGGGGGGAAGTCCACCGAGGTACTCACCGCCGTGTAGTCGACACCGGCGCGCGCGGTCCCGTCACGCGTCGTCAGCACGACGCTCACCGGCGTCGTCGTCGGCCCCACGCGCCTGATGGTCACGATCGCGCTCCCGGCGCCCTCGACAACCGTGTAGGCGGCGGCCGAGAAGCCCACCGTTTCCCCGCCGTCATTGTCGACGATGGTCAGGATGGCCGTCGATTGGGCGCCGAGCAGAGCCCCGGCACTCGGATTGCGCAGGGCCAGCAACACGGTCTCAGGATGTTCCATCTCCGCGTCCGGCAGCGTGGCCACGGCGAGCGTTCGCGTGCGCACGCCAACCGGGAAGGTCAGGGTGCCAGTCGCGGCGATGTAGTCCACGCCGGCCGTGGCGGTGCCGTCGTGCGTTGTCCACTCGATCGTGGCGGGCCGTCTCGTCGGCCCGGTGCGGACGACGGTGATCGTCGCCACGCCACCTTCGCTTACCTTGTAGATGGACGGCGCGAAGTCGAAGGCCACTTCCTCGATCGTCACCCTCGTTCGCCGAAGCGCGCCGAGCGTTGCGCCGCCCCCGGGATCCTGCAACGCCAGCTCGACCGTTTTTAGGCCCCTGCGTACGTCGTGCTTGACCAGCGCGAGAGGAATCGTGGCCGTGGTGGCGCCACGCCCGAACGTCACAGTTCCCGTACCTCCGCCGCTGAAGTCGAGGCCTGGCGCCGCGGTGCCCCCGGTCACTGCGTACGCCACGCTGGCGCCGGCGGCGGTGCCCCCGGTCCGGGTGACGGTCACGTTCAGCGTGCCGGCCCCGGCCTCCGTGAGGTACTGCGCGGCCGCGAACTGGACCGTGCCGGCCACGTCGCTGTCAGTAATGGTGATCACCGCCGTGTTGGGCATGGCCAGCCAGGCGAGGGTCGGGTTTGTCAGACGCACGCCCACGGTCTTGGGACCGTCCTGGACATCATCGTCGAGGATGGGAACCGTGAACGTTCGGCTCATCTGGCCGGCGAGGAACGTCAGCGTTCCGGCGACGGGAAGATAGTCACCACCCGGCCCGGGAGACCCGGTGCCCGGCGTCGTCTCGTAGTCGACCGTGAGAACATTGGCCGGACTGCCAATCCGGATCACGGTGATCGTCGCGCGGACGGCCGTCTCGGCGACGGTATAGCTCGCGGCGCTGAATCGCAGGCTCGGCTCGTCGTCGACAATCGTGAGCGTCGACGCGCTCGGCGTGGTCAGCACAGCACCACCGTCCGCGGCGCTGAGCGTCAGCGTGACGCTCCTCAGCCCCTGGGCCACCGTGTCGGGCCGGGTGGCCACGGTGAACGTCCGGCTCATCTGGCCGGCAGCGAACGTAAGCGTTCCGGCGGCGGCGGTGTAGTCAGCCCCGGCCATCGCGCTGCCTCCACCCGCGGCGTACCGCACCGTCACGTCGCCGTGCGTGCCGCCGGTCCGGCTCACCGTGATCGTGGCGGTGCCGCCTTCGGTCACCGTGTAGTCGGCCTTGCTGAACCGCAACAGGGCCGGTGTCGTCGTCACCCCCGTCCCGGTCACGGCTCGCGACAGGCTGTCTCCGTCGCCGACGATGTTCACGCTGCTGAGGAACGACCGGGCGGTCGTCGGCGCGAAGCGCACGTTCACGGTCTGGCTGGCGCCCGGTGCCAGCTTCAGGCTGCCACCGGCCGCGATGCTGAACGGCGCCGCCGCCGTCACCGTTCCCGTGACGGGCGACGCGCTGGTGTTGGTCACAGTCAGACCCAGCAGCGCGCTCGTGCCGAGCTTCACGTCGCCAAAGCTCAGCGCCGTCGGCCCGACGCTGAGGATCTGCCTGGCCACGCCCGCCACAGGCTCGGTGCATGGGCTCTCGTTTCCGTAGGGGTCGAACGCGGTGACCTGAACCCGGTATGCCGCGCCCGCGGTCAGACCCGGCAGCGTCGCCGAGACCAGAGTTCCCGGGGTTGGGGTCGAGACGGGCGACAGGACGACCTCGACCGAGTCAAACGACGAGGGGCAGGGAGAGCCGGATTGTCCGACGTACACGCGATAGCCCCACAAGTCATCCAGTGCGGACCCGTCGGTATTGGTTGTCGGCGCCTCCCACTGAACCAGCAGGACGCCGGCGACAACGTCGGCAGGCCATGCGAGGGCCACCAATGCCCACGCGGACAGCAGGGCACACCACGTCGACAGCCGCTGGCGACGCCGTGGACGGCGAGCAGTTGCCCCTCGCCAGTCCCGGGCTGCCAACGCGCGTGCCGCGAAAACCTCGACCTCTGCAGCTGACCGCACTGTTGTCGGCGCCTCGGGGATTCGCCCTCAGATCCGACCCGTCCGAGGACAGGGGCCGGAAGGCCGTTCAAGAGTTGGCTGCGCGCCCGACGATCACCTTTGATGCTGCCAGGGACAAGAACCGTACCATAAAATGTGCGGTCGGCCCGCGGCCCGAAACCTCACACAGCGCTGGCCACCTTCGTCTCCGGGCCGCCACGTCCCGCGCGGCCCCCTCGTGCGCGGGAAAGCGCAGCCCCTCCCAGTCGGGACTCCGGTGAGCGCCGCGGACTTCGGGGGAACGTTAGCGGCCGGGTCGCTGTTCCAGCACCGAGCGCAGGGACCCGCCGGCCGCCCGCAAGGCGCGGGCAGCGGCACCGGCCGGCAGCTTCCTGCGCACCATGACGATCGCGAGCCGCGCGTGGCCGCCGGCGGCTCGCAGAGCAGATTGCGCGCGCGCCGGTCCCACGCCGCCGAGCTCGGCGACGAGACGCTCGGCGCGCGCGCGTAGCTTCGCCGAGCGCGGCTGCAGATCGACCATCCGGTTGCCGTAGACCTTCCCGAGCCGGGTCATGCTGGCGGTGGTCAGCGTGTTCAGCACGAGCTTGGTGGCCGTACCCGCCTTCAGGCGCGTGGAGCCAGCGAGCACCTCCGGGCCCGGCGACGGTGCGATCACGATCGGCTGGCCGGCGCGGCGCAGCGCGGCCCCGATCGGGCGGTTGTTGCACTGGATCAGGATGGTGCCGGCGCCCCGGGCCGCCGCCGTGGTCAAGGCGCCGTGCACGAACGCCGTGACGCCGCTGGCCGAGATGCCGACCACGACGTCGCCGCGCCGTACGCGCGCACGCACCACGCGGGCAGCCGCCCGCGCGTCATCCTCGGCGCCCTCGCGCGAGCGGAAGACGGATTGCCGGCCGCCCGCCATGATCGCCTGCACGAGCGCCGGCCGCGTGCCGAACGTCGGCGGACACTCCGCCGCCTCGATCACGCCGAGACGGCCGCTGGTGCCCGCGCCGACAAAGAAGAGCCGGCCGCCGCCGCGCAGCGCGGCGACGATGCGGTCCACGGCGGCGGCGAGGGCCGGCGCCACGCGCCCGACGGCGGCGACGGCGCGGCGGTCCTCCGCGTTCATGAGGCGGGCGATGGCCCGGGGGCTCAGCCGGTCGAGATCGCGCGAGCGGGGGTTGGCGCGCTCGGTGGTCAAGCGCTCGTACCGCGGGCGTGGCATGCGGCATGGTAGCACCGCCTGCGCTACACTCTGGCGTGCCCTCCGTCTCGAGCGGTCTCGACGTCCTCGTTTCGAGTCAGCTGAAGCTCCTGCGCGGGCGCCGCTTCGGCCTCCTCGCCCACCAGGCGTCGGTCAACGGACGCCTGGAGCACGCCATCTCGCTGCTCCACGACGTGCGCGGTGCGCGGCTGACGGCGCTGTTCGCGCCCGAGCACGGGCTGTGGGGCGCGCCGCAGGACCACGCCACCATCGACAACGATCGGGACCCGGTCAGCGGCCTGCGCGTGACCAGCCTCTACGGCGAGCGCCGGGAACCCACGCCGGCCATGCTCGCCGGTCTGGACGTGATGGTGATCGACCTGCAGGACGTGGGTTCCCGTTACTACACCTTCCACTGGACGATGGCGCTGACCATGCGCGCCTGCGCCCGCGCCGGCGTGGCCGTGATGGTCCTGGACCGGCCAAACCCGTTGGGCGGCGAGATCCTCGAGGGCAACGTCCCCGACCCCGCCTTCGCTTCGTTCGTCGGTCTGCATCCCCTGCCGATTCGCCACGGGCTCACCATCGGCGAGCACGCCCGCTACCTGGTTCGCGAGCACGGCTACACCTGCGCGCTGACCGTGGTGCCGATGCGCGGCTGGCGGCGACGGATGCTCTGGGAAGACACGGGGGTTCCCTGGGTGGCGCCCTCGCCCAACATGCCGACGCTCGACACCGCGCGCGTGTATCCCGGTGGCTGCCTGATCGAGGGCACGAATCTATCGGAGGGCCGGGGGACCACACGGCCCTTCGAGTGGATCGGCGCGCCCTGGCTCGACGCCCACGACTACGCGAGCGCTCTGACCGCGCTGCGGCTGCCCGGCGTGCGGTTCAGGCCGGCGCGCTTCACGCCGACATTCCACAAGTGGGCTGGACGCCTGTGTGGAGGCGTGCAGGTGCACGTCACCGATGAGGCGCGCTTCAAGCCGGTGCTCACGTACCTGGGGGTCATTGCGGTCGCGCGACGACAGGCGCTCCGCGGCTTCCGGTGGAAGCAGCCGCCCTACGAGTTCGAGCGCCGGCGCCTGCCGATCGACATCCTGCTGGGCACCGACGTCATCCGGCGAGGGATCGAGCGCGGACGGTCGCTACGCGACATCGAGGGCGGATGGCTCGGCGACCTCGCCCGCTGGCGCCGCCGCCGCGCCCCCGCCCTGCTCTATCGCTGAAGGCGGGCAGCCCCCGCGTCCTAGTTGAACAATCGAGTGAAGAAGTTCTTCACCGAGTAACCGAAGGAGTTCGCGCTGTCCTTGAAGCTGCTCCACGAGCTCTTGGCCTCGGGCTCGGCGGCCTTGCCCGACTCCTTGAACTTCTCCCCGGTGTACTTCGCGCCCTCGGCGACCGTGTTGCCGATACCCTTGGCCGTCTGCTCGACGCCGGTACCGACCTGGCCGTCCCCGATCTTCTTGGCGCCGGTCTCCACCTGGTTGGTCGCGGCCTTCACCTTGGAGTCGTCGGCCGCGGTGGCGATCACCGCCGGAGCGATCAGGAGCACCACACTGAAAGCGACGAGTAGGAATTTCATTCGACATACCTCCCGGGCCGCTCGAGGCCCGCTGCGTGTTCTCTAATGCTAGCAGCGGGCCAGGTGTCGCGCTCGGTTAGACGGTAGGGTGCGACGACGGAGCCCCGAGACGGGCGAGCGGATGCGAGGACGGCAGCGCCGGCACGCCCGTGAACCGGGCGTCGCGGTCCAGCGACTCCCAGAACCACGCCTCGCCCACGGCCACGTGGCTGTCGCCCGCACCCGACCGGCCGCAACGGCCGAGGCCGCAGGCCAGCACGGCCCAGACGACCGTGACGACCATCACGAGCAGGAGGATCTTCACTTGCCCTTGGCCGCGCTGGCTGCCGTCGCCGCCGCGCTGGGTCGCTGATATTTGCTGACCACCTGACCGAGGTTCTTTTCCTGTACGAGCCCTTGATCCCGCATGGTCTGGAAGATCTCGCCCCACGCGTGACCGCCCTGCTTCTGGGCCGCGATCTGATCGAGCGTCATCGGCTTGGCCGCCGGCGTCGTGGCGCTCGCGGCCGGCGCCGTCACGCTGGCGCTCGGCGCGCTGCCCGTGCTCGCACCATTGCCGCCCGGCATCACGTGCGCCTGCTGCGCGTCGAAGAGCGCGAGCGCGATCTTCTGGTTTCCGGTCGACAGACGAGAGTAGGCGCCCTCAGGCGCCAGCGACTGCGCTCCCACCGGCGTCGTGGCGACGCCGAGGAGAAGCAAAAAGCCCGCGAGTGCTGATGCGTTGCCCATGTGAGGCCCTTTCCTACAGCGAGTGAGGCGACACGGCCGAGCGGCCATGACCTGTACGGTGGGACCATGAGCAGCGGGCGTGCCACCAACTCTACAATTGACTCAAGTCATATTTTCCAATCACTTATGCCGCAGTGAGGGGTCATCGGGAGGGGGTCCCAGGCGTCCATCGATGGACGCGGTGGCCTTCTTACACGCCAGAGTGGCATTTCCTGGATTCGCATTTCGCGGCCGCGAGCGTGCAGGACCTGACACGACGATCCGATAGAATCGACGTCGTGACCGAGATCGCCGACCTCGTCGGAGAGCGCCTGATGATCGGGCTGCCGGGACCCACGCTCTCCGACGCCGACATCCGCCTCTTCCAGGACACGCGCGCCGCCGGCCTGATCCTGTATCGCCGCAATTTCGAGACGCCGGAAGGGCTCGCGGTCATGCTCGACCGCCTGGACGCCGCGCTGGGGCGGCGCGTGCTCGTGTCGACCGACCACGAGGGCGGGCGGATCGTCATGCTCGGTCGCGGTGTGACGATCTTTCCGGACAACCTCGCGGTCGGCACCGCCGGCGAGGAAGCGTTCGCCGCGCGCCAGGGGCTGATCGAGGCGCGCGAGATGCGCCGGCACGGTGTCGATCTCACGCTCGGCCCGTGCCTGGACGTGCTCACCGATCGTTACAGCCCCAACATCGGCATTCGCTCGTACGGCAAGGATCCCAAGCTCGTATCGCGCTACGGCGTCGCGCGCATTCGCGCCCAGATGCGCGGTGGGCTCTCCGCCTGCCCCAAGCACTTCCCGGGCAAGGGGCACTCGCCGCTCGACGCCCATCTCAAGCTGCCGACGATCGACTCCACGCTGGAGGAGATGGAAGAATTCCACCTGCCTCCGTTCCGCGAGGCCATCGCCGCGGGGGTGGAGTCGGTGATGACGTCGCATCCGGTCTATCCCCGGCTCGATCCCAGCGGGGTGCCCGCCACGTTCTCGCGCCGGCTCGTCCACGACTGGCTGCGCGACGACCTGCGCTTCGAGGGCGTCATCGTCTCGGACGATCTCGAGATGGGCGCGGTCAGCGAGGCCTGCCCGATCGGCGAGGCGGCCGTGCGCACCGCCGCGGCCGGACACGATCTGCTGCTCGTCTGCCACACCGAGCCGGCGCAGCGGGCGGCCACCGAGGCCCTGGTCGCCGCGTATCGTGACGGTCGCCTGCCGCTCGCCGAGTGCGAGGCCGCCGCCGCGCGCGTGCGCCGGCTGCGCCTGGCGCGCTCGGCCCGGCGCGAGGGTGGCCCGGCTGTCGCCGAGCCCGACGGACGGCCGCTGGCCAAGGCGATGGCCACGCGCGCGGTGACCGAGGTCGGCAGCGCGGTGCCGGGTCTCGCGCGGGCGCTGAACGGCAACGTGTTGGTCGTCTTCCCCCGCTTCTCGGACCTCGCGGCGCGCATCACCATCGAGCCGGAGGTCGCCGACGAGCGCGGCTGGATCGCGACGGTCTTCGGGGCGGCCGGCATCCGGCCCGCGACGGCTGTCGTCGGCATCGAGCCGCGGCCCGAGGAGATCGCCGACGCGGCCGAGCGGGCGGCGTCCGCCGACGCCACCGTGCTCTTCCTCTATGACGCGCACCTCTTCGCGTCGAATCGCGCGCTGCTCGAGGCGCTGCAGGCGCGGGCGCGCTGCCTGGCGGTGGTCCTGCTTCGCGATCCCTACGACGCCGCCCTGCTGGCGCCGGGCGTGCGTGGCCTCACGGCCTACGGCTGGCGGGCCTGTCAGATGGAAGCCGTGGTCGCGCGACTCACCCACCCGTGAGCCGTCGCCCCACGCAGCACCTCGTCGTCTACGAGCCGTTCCACTCGATCTTCTACGCTCCGCAGTTCGTCGCCATTCATGGTGGCCACTTCGCCGCCGAGGGCTTCGACGTGGAGGCCCGCGCCGCCGGAGGTGGGGTCAGCAGCGCGGGCGCGCTGGTCGACGGAGCGTCGAAGGTGAGTCTGGGCGGCGTGATGCGCAGCCTCGACCTGGCCGACCGCGGCGGCCCGCCGCTCATCCACTTCGCCGAGGTGAACAGCCGCAACGGCTTCTTCCTGCTGAGCCGGCAGGCGCAACCGCGCTTCGCGTGGTCGCAGCTCGTCGGCCGCACCGTGCTGGGCTTCGCGGAGGCGCCGACGCCGTGGCAGTGCATGCTCACGGTGCTCCGGCGCCATGGCGTCGATCCGGCCACCGTGCGGATCGAGCGCACCCTGCCCGCCGCCGAGGCGGTCGCCGCCTTCAAGGCCGGGGGTGCAGACTACCTGGAGACGGGCCAGCCGTTCGCCGAGATCATGCTGGCCGAGGGCAGCGCGCACCTGGCGGCGTCGATGGGGGAGGCGACCGGGCCGCTGCCCTTCTCGTCGTACATGACGACGGCGGAGTTTCTGCGGACCGAGCGCGAGGTCCTCACCCGCTTCACGCGCGCGCTCTACCGAGCCCAGCAGTGGATGGCCCGCGCCTCCGCCGCCGAGGTGGCGGCGCTCATCGCGCCCGCGTTTGGCGACGTGGCCGCGCCGGTGCGCGAGAAGGTGGTGGCGCGCTATCTCGCGCAGAACACGTGGGCGGCCGATCCGATTCTTCGCGCGCCGGGCTACGAGTACCTGCAGCAGATCCTGCTGGACGGCGGCTTCATCCAGCGCCGCCACCGCTACGAGGATCTGATCGATACCTCGATCGCGCAGGCCGTCGTCAGCGCCGGCTGAGCGCGGTCAGCAGCAGCGACAGCCCGATCGTCCCCAGCGTCCCCACGACGGCCATCCACGACCAGGCGAAGGGCAGCACCCCATACTCGGACAGGACGAGCAGGGTGAGGTTCACGCCGACCATCGCGACCATGGCGATGACGTTGGCGTTGTCGCTCACCGGGCGGCGGGTCAGCAGACCGAGCAGGAAGACTCCGAGCAGCGAGCCCGACGTCACGCCGGCGATCTTGAACACGGTCCACAGCATCTGGCCCGGCACGAAGGCAAACGCCCACGCCAGCACTCCCAGCACGATCCCGAAGATGAGGACGGCCGCGCGTGAGACGGCGAGGTAGTGCTGCTCCGAGCGATTCCGGACGAGCAGGGGCCGGTAGATGTCGGTCACGAACGAGGCGGCCAGCGAGCCCAGCGGGGAGTCGATCGACGAGAGCACGATGGCCGCGAGCATCAGGCCGCGCAGCAGGGGGGGCATGGCCGTGGCCACGAAGTGCGGAAGGATCTCGTCGGGGCGGGCCAGGGTGGGCGCCGGGTGTTGCGTGTAGTACGTGAAGAGCCCGGCGCCGAGGCCGAGGTAAATCAGCAGCGTCACGAACGTGCCGATCGGGGTCAGGGCCAGGGTCCGCTGGCTCTCGCCCCGGGTCTCCACCGTGAGCAAGCGCTGCATGAGGTCGTGGTCGGTGCCGAACGCGGCCATGGAGCCAAAGATTCCGTTGAGCAACGCCACCCATACGATGTTCGGATTGGTCAGCAGGCTGGACCAGAAGTTCGGCGCGCCGATCGCGGGGCCCCAGTCGATGACGTTCAGGCGGCCGGCCGCGCCCGCCGTCGCCAGCACCGTGCCGAGCCCCCCCGAGACGTTGGCCAGCAGATAGGCGAGGGTCACGGCGCCCGCGACGAGGAACATCACCGCCTGGAAGACGTTCGTCCACACCACGGCCTGCACGCCGCCGGTGGCGATGTAGAGAATCGACACGATGCTGAACACGACGATGGTGGGGATCAGCGACCATCCCATCAGGTAGCCCACTGCCACGGCCGTCAACGTCAGGCGCGCGCCCGAGCCGGCCAGGCGCGTCACGAAGAAGAAGATCGAGCCGGTGACCTGGCTGCGCTGGCCGAACCGATAGGCCAGGAACTCGTAGATGGTCGTGACGTTGTGGCGGTAGAAGGCCGGGATGAACAGGAATGCCACGGCCAGCTTGGCCAGGCTCGAGCCGATGAAGAACTGGGCGTACTGCCAGTTCTCGCCGTAGGCGGTGGCCGGCACCGAGATGATGGTCACCGCGCTGATCTCGGTGGCGAGGAACGACAGGCAGGCGGCCCACCACGGCACCCGGCGGCGGGCCAGGAAGAAATCGGCGGTATCGTGCTGGGCGCGCGCGAAGCCGAAGCCGATGGCGAGGAGGACCGCGAGGGCACCGGCCACGACCGCGTAGTCGGGCCAGGTGAGCGACGGGGACGCGCCGGGCACGTCCTATCTTAGTCCTACGAGCGCGGGGAACCGCTCTCCTTCCGCAAGCGCTCGATGAGCCCGCTGTAGTCCTCGCGCTGCAGGATCCGGGTGAACTCGCTGCGGTAGGTGGCCACGAAGCTCACGTGGTCGATGAGGATGTCGTAGACCTTCCAGCG
>Ga0134123_10002800_pt1 | contig 11371 bp, 12 predicted proteins | sample KB303_FD_96460 | JGI IMG/M metagenome (GOLD analysis project Ga0134123, IMG submission 96460) | Terrestrial soil microbial communities without Nitrogen fertilizer from Kellogg Biological Station, Michigan, USA - KB3-0-3 | ecosystem: Environmental > Terrestrial > Soil > Unclassified ...
CGCCCGAAGACGGCGCCATTGGTGAGGCCGCTGCCGCCGGGGTAGTTGAACCAGAAGATCCCGCCGACCAGCTCGCCTGCCGCATAGAGACCGCGGATCGGTTCGCCGTCGGAGTTGATCACCTGCCCGTCGTTGGTGATCTTCAGGCCGCCGAAGCTGAACGTGATGCCGCAGGTGACCGCGTAGGCCTCGAAGGGCGGCGTGTCGAGCGTGTTCGCCCAGTTGGTCTTGTTGACGTCCAGGCCTTCGGTGCGCCGGCCGTCCTTCACGTTCGGGTTGAACGGGATCTCGGTGCGCACCGCCGCGTTGTACTTCTTCAGCGTCTCGAGCGCGACCTTCTGGTCGGTGTCGTCCATTTTCGCGACCAGCTCTTCCAGCGTGTTGCCGGTGATCTTCGTCACCTGCTTGATGCGGTACTCGTCGCGCAGCTGCTGCTTCACCTTGCCGTCGAAGATCTGCCAGGCGAACTGCTTCGGCTGCTGCAGGATCACGCGGCCGTACTTGGCGTACGTGTAGTTGCGGAAATCCGCGCCCTCGTCGACGAAGCGCTTGCCGTCGGCGTTGATGTACACGCCCCACGGATAGGAATGCTTCTGGAAGCCGTCGCCCACCGCGAGGTCGCCGGTCTCGGGCGCGTTGCGATCCCACGCCACCGCGTGGCATCCCGACCAGTTGCCGTGCGCCGCCGCGCCGATCTCGAGCGCCATGCGGATCGCGTCGCCGGTGTTGAAGCGCGTGCCGCGCACCTTGGCGAGCTCCCAGCCCGGGCCCATGTAGCGCGTTCGCCATTCGGTATTCGCCTGGAATCCTCCCGCAGCCAGTACTACGGATGTGGAGGACAGGGTTTTCGTCTTGCCCTGGTCCTTGACCACCACTCCATGAACCCCGGCGTCATCCGCGACCAACGAGATGGCTCTTGCGCCGTACATGATCTCGATGCCCGCCTTCTTCGCGAGCTGCGTCAGCGATTCGACCAGCCCCGGCCCGCCGCCGACCGCTTCCACCGTGAGGCCGCCCCAGAACTTGAACTTGCCGCCGATCTTGAACGCCTGCCGGCCCCACGCCGCGGTGAAGCGCACGCCGCGCTTTCGCATCCACTGCGCGGTCGCCAGGCTTTGCTTGACGAGGATTTCGGTGAGGTCCGGATCGCAGCGGTACTCGGTGACCCGCGCCATGTCGTCGAGGAATTGCTCTTCGGTATAGGTGCCGAAGTCGGTGTTGGCGATTTCCTCCGCCGAGAGGTCGGGGATCAGCGTCTTGAGATCGTCCGGCCCGCGGTAGGCGAGGCGGAACAGTCCCGCGGTGAAGCGCGAGTTGCCGCCCGATTCGTCCTCGGGGGCGCGCTCAAGGACGAGGATCTTCTTCTTGTGCTCGGACGCGGAAAGCGCCGCGCACAGCGCTGCGTTCCCTCCGCCCACTACGATGACGTCGTGTTGCATCAGTCGATCTTGATGTGGGCCTTCTGGATGACGTCCTTCCAGCGAGCCTGCTCCCTGGCGACGAAGTCGGCGTACTCCTGCGGCGTCGAGCCGATCGGCTCTGCGTCGTCGGGCTTGAAGCGCTCGATGACCGCGGCGGTCTTCACCGCCCTCGCCGCCTCGTCGGCCAGGCGCTTGACGATGGCGGGCGGCGTCTTCGCGGGCGCCGACAGCCCGTACCACTGCGAGGTCTCGAAGCCGGGATAACCCTGCTCGGCAACCGTGGGCGCCTCGGGCAGCGACTGCAGCCGCTTGGGCGAGCCGACGGCGATGACGCGCAGCTTTCCGGACTTGACGTGCGGCATCAGGGGCGGCGTGCCTGCCGAAGTCGCGTGCGTGCGCCCGGCGATGAGGTCGATGAGATTCGGCCCGGTGCCTTTGTACGGCACGTGCTGGATCTGAATGCCGGCCATGAGCTTGAGGTACTCCATGGCGAGGTGACCCGCGCTGCCGTTGCCGGCCGAGCCGTAGTAGAGCTTGCCCGGCTCTTTCTTCGCGAGCGCCACGAACTCGCGCAGGTCTTTTGCCGGGACGCTATCGTGCACCACGAAGATGTTCGGCACCTTGGCGAGCAGCGAGACGTGCACGAAATCGCGGTTCACGTCGAACGGCAGGTTCGAGTAGAGGAACGGGTTGAGCGCCAGGCTGCCGATGTGCGTGATGAGCAGCGTGTAGCCGTCGGGGTCGGCGCGCGCGACGTCGAGCATCGCCGGGTTGCCGCCGCCGCCGCCCTTGTTCTCGATGACGAAGCTTTCACCGAGGCCCTTGGCCATCTCCTCGGACACGAAACGCGCCACCAGCGTCGAGCTGCCGCCCGGGGCGAAGGGGACGACGAGACGGATGGGCTTGGCGGGATAGGACTGCGCGCAGGCCTGCGACACGAACAGCAGCAGTGCAAGGAATCTCAGAATTGGTATCTCCTCAGTCCACCGTCGACGGGAATCATGGTGCCGGTGATGTAGCGCGCGAGCGGTGAGGCGAGGAAGCAGACCAGGTTGGCGATGTCCGAAGGCTGGCCGTATTCGCCCACCGGGATGTCGTGCTCGCTCTCCTTCTTGCGGAACTCGGGCGAGTAGTTGCGGCGGATCTGCTCGCTGTCGATGCGCCCCGGCGGAATGCAATTGACGGTGATGCCGTGCTTGCCGACCTCGCGCGACAGGCCCTTCGACCAGGAATGCATCGCCGCCTTGGCGGCGAAGGCCCCGTTCAGGCCCTCGGGCTCGGACTTGCCGGTGATGTTGATGATGCGGCCCCACTTGCGCGCCATCATCTGCGGCAGGAGCTTGTGCGCGAGCTGGCGCTGGCGGGTGAAGTTGAGCGTCAGCGCTTCTTCCCATTGCTCGTCGTTCGACTCGAGCGTGAAGCGCCGGCTGCCGCCGGCGTTGTTGATCAGGATCTCCACCGAGCCGAGGCCTTTCAGTGCCGCATCGGCGATCCTGTCCGGCGCCCCTTCCTGGAGGAAATCCTGCTCGATGATCACGAGCTTGGTTTTCAGTTCTGCCTGCAATTCATCCAGAAGATTTTTTCTACGAGCAACCACGGCGAGCTTCACCCCCTCGCGCGCGAGCGCGACGGCGATGCCGCGGCCGATGCCGATGCTCGCGCCGGTGACGAGCGCGGTCTTGCCGGCGATGCCGAGCTCCATGCGCTAGCGGTTCAGTTCCAGGATGTGCATCCCGGTGTTGGCGCGGTCGACGATGTAGACGTAGCCGCGGTCGTCGACCTCGAGGTTGTTGGTCTGGATGGCGATCTTGCAGGCCTCGCCGCCCGCCGTCTTGACGCAGCGCTTGTCGGTCTTGTCGGTGGTCGCCGGAATGTAGTAGCCGACCTCGCGCGGATTGAACGGATCGCTGATGTTGACGGCGCGCACGCCGGCGTTGAACCAGGCGACGAACAGGATGCGCTTGGCGTACATCGGCGGCTGGTTCTCGTTCGACGAGTGCGAGCCGAAGCGCCCGCCGCGGCTGCAGAAGTCGCCGGGCTTCTCGGGCACGTTGAAGGTGGCGACGCCGACCGGCGTCTTCTCCTCGGTGACGTCGACCACGAACACGTGCTGGCGCGGTTCGGTGCATTCGTTCGCCAGCGATTCATTGACGACGAAGACGAAGTCGCGGGGTGCGCCCTTGTCCTTCGCGAACTCGGGCAGGCTCATGCCCAGCACTGGCAGCGCGGTATGCGCGCCGTTCATCGACGAAAGGTTGAAGCGGCTGACTTCCGGCGCCCGCAGGTTCGCCGCGGTCGGCTCGTGCGGGCCGGCGAGGAGTTTCGCGCGGTCGACGATCTGCATCACGCCGGACTTGTTGGTGCCGTAGCCGAAGTAGACGCGATTGCCTTTCGGGCCGGTGGAGATCGGCCCGTGCAGCTCGGTCGGCACCGGCCCGGTCGCGCCCGGCTCCTGGCCGGCGAGGCCGAAGTTGCGGATGAACTTCGGTTGCGCCGGGTCGGACAGGTCGAAGATCTGCGTCATGCGGCGGGTGCGCCAGTCCGGCAGGCCGGAAACCAGGTAGGCGATGCCGGTGTCGCACTCCCACCAGTTCTTGTGCGTGCCTTTCAGCTTGTCGATCACCACGCTGACGCGCGAGGGCTTCTCCGGCGTGGTCACGTCCCAGACTTCGTGCGCGAGGTTGCCGAAGGTGCGCAGCAGGTAGACCTTGCTCGGATCACCTTTGGGCAGCTCGGAGCCGTTGCAGACGCGCACCATCTGCGCGCCGCCGGTCTCGCCCAGCCCCGGCTCGCCGGGAATGTGCGCGACGTAGCGCGGCTTGCGCGGGTCGGTGACGTCGACGATCGAGGTGCCATTGTCTTCGGCGCGGCCGGTGAGCGCGTTTGTCGACACGCCGCCGTGATGGCCGATGTAGGCGATCCAGCGCCCCTTGTTCTCGCGGATCACCGGCTGGTAGGCACTGCGGCCCTGCAGGTCCTGGTAGCCGAGCAGCGTCATGTTCGAAGCGCTCGCCGGGTGTTCCGCCCAGGCGACGGGCGAGCCCAGCAGGAGACTCGCGATTGCAGCGCAATAGCCGGTGGTTTTCATAGCGCGCGCTCCGATGGCCACGGGAAGGAGCGCATCGTACCCGAGCCGCCCGGACTACGGCACGCAGCTTGCACGGGCCGTTGCGAACCAATTTCCCGTGGAGAAGACGATGAACTGGAAGACCCTGGTCGCAGCGGCCGTCGCGGCTGGTTTTGCCCTGCCTTTCGCGGCGTCCGCCGACAACGACAAGCCCAGGAGCGAGAAGGCCGCCGGTTCGGCCGCGAGCGGGCGCACGACCGGCTCGGCGGCGCTCTTCGACCGCCTCGACAAGAACAGGGACGGCTTCGTCACCCGCGACGAGGCGCGCGACGCGACCGAGCTGCAGGGCCGCTTCGCCGAGCTGGACACGGACAACGACGGCAAGATCTCGCGCAGCGAGATGCGCGGCCTCGACAACGAGCGCCGCGGCGCCGCAGGCTCGACCAAATGAAGCGGTCGACCGCCGCGGCGTTCGCCGCCCTGCTGCTCGCCGCGGGCGCGCAAGCCGCGCCGCGCGCCGAGAGCGCGCTCGAGTGCGGCATCGCCGCCGACATGGCGGTGGTGGCGCATTCCCTCGCCCGGGAGGACGTGCAGCGTCCCAAGGCGAGCCAGATCATGGCGCGCATCTACGACGTCGCCGAATCCGAGCGCGGCAGGGAAATCATGAAAGAGATCCTCGAAGCCGCCTATGCGGGAAGCGGCAGCTCCGGGCACAAGTTCGCCGAGGACCTGTTCGCCGCGTGCATGAAAAGCGGCGGCAACCTGGATACCGTCCTCGGGAAACGCCTCTAATCCGCCTTGGCGCCCGACTCCTTCACGAGCCGGGCCCACAGCTTCGCGTCCTCGTTGAGAAACGCGCCGAAATCCTCCGGCGACGATGAGCTCGAGGTCTCGGTGCCCTCGCGCGCCAGCGTCCTGGCGATCTCCGGCAGCTTGAGCACCTGCCCGGTCGCGGCGAAGAGCTTCTTCACCGCCTCGTCGGGCGTTCCGGTCGGGACGAAGAAACCGTACCAGAACGAGATCTCGTAGTCGGGCAAGCCCGCTTCGGCCATCCCCGCCACGCCGGGCACGAGCGGCGTCGCGTCGCGGCTTGTGACCGCGAGCGCGCGCAACCGCCCCGCCTGCACGAGCGGCAGAACCGAGGGCGGCGTGGCGAACGCGAGCTGCGTATCGCCGGCGAGCACCGATTGCACCGATGGCGCGCCGCCTTTGTAGGGCACGTGAGTCATCTCGACGCCGGCGAGCCGCATGAACAGCACCGCGGAGAGGTGCGGCGCCGAGCCGTTGCCCGAGGTGGCGTAGTTGAGCTTGCCGGGATTTTTCTTCGCCAGCGCGATCAGGTCCTTGACGGAGCTCACGCCGATGGCCGGATTGACGGCGAGGATCAGCGGCGAGGAGCTCACCTTGCTGACGGGCACCAGGTCCTTCAGCGGCTGGAACCCCGCCTTCGGCGTGAGCAGGGGATTGACGAGGATGCTCGACGGGCTGGCGATCAGGAACGTATAGCCGTCGGCCGGGCTCTTCGCCACGTATTCGGCGGCGATGCTCGAGCCTGCGCCCGGGCGGTTGTCGACCACGATCGGCTGGCCGAGCGCGCGGCCGAGCGGCTCCTGGAAAGCGCGCGCCACGAAGTCGGCGGCGCCGCCCGGCGCGAAGCCCACCACCAGGCGCAGCGGCTTCGCCGGATAGGGCTGCGCGAATGCCTGCGCGGCGAACAGCAGGAGACAGACGAATCTCATAGCGCTCCCTCCACGGATGACAGCAGCGCGCCGAGCTTCGGCGGGCTCGCCTCGACGCCGACCTTCACTCCCGCTTCGCGCAGCGCCGCCGAGGCCACCGGACCGATGGAAGCGACGAGCGTGCGATTCAGCGCGCCTTGCACATCCTTGTTCAACTTTTTCGAGACCAGGAACAGGTTCCGCACCTGCTCCGCGTTGGTAAACAGCACCGCATCCATCTCGCCGCGCTCGAGCCGGCCGACCAGTTCGGCGAGCAGGACAGTGTCCGGCGGCAGCGACCAGCGGTAAGTCGGGATCTCGATCACCTCGGCGCCGCGCGCCTCGAGCGCGCGGTCGAGCTCGGCGTTGACGCTGCCGTAGCGCTGCACGATGACGCGCTCGCCCTTGACCGGCACGTCCCGGATGCAATCCAGCAGCTCGCGCGTGGTGAAGGGATCCGCGGCGCTGCGGTCGATGTGCACGCCGCGCTGGCGCAGCGCGCCGGTCGGCTTGGGGCCGCGGACGGCCACGTTCACGCCTTTCAGCAGGGAAAGGAATTTCTCCGTCAGGGAAAGGGAATCGGTCGCGGCGAACAGCGCTCTCGTGCCGACGCCGGTCTGGAAGATCGCCAGCTTCGCCGGCCGCGCTTCCAGCGATTTCACCAGCGCCGCGATGGCCTGCGGGTCGAGGTCGGGGAGCTCGGCAAGCGCCGGCGCGTGGAACGGCTGCGCGCCGCGTCCCGCGACCAGCTCGGCAAGCTCGCGCCCCAGGCGGCTCTCGAGCACCGCCACGCGCTTGCCCTGCATGCCCATCAGCGCGCGAGGCGGGTGTTGGCGAGTTCGAGGCGGTCGGCGACGTTGCGCACCAGCGCGCGGGTGAGCTGCAGCTGCGCGCCGAGGCTCATCTTCTCCAGCGCCGCGGGCTGGAACTCGGAGATCAGCACGTCGGTATGCGACTCGACCGTCGCGTGGCGCGCCTCGCCGCCCGCGATCCACGCCATCTCGCCGAAGAACTCGGTGCCGCTCACCATGTTGAGCAGGCGCGTGCCCTTGGTGACCTTGGCCTCGCCTTTGGCGAGGAAGAAGAAGCTCGTGCCCTTCTCCTTCTCCTTGACGATCTGCTTGCCCTTGGCGAGCCGCGCCCACTTTCCGGCGCGCGCCAGCTCCCAGAGCTCCGAGTCGGCGAGCGTGGAGAGCATCGGCACGTTCTTCAGCATCACGTACTTCTCGCTGTCGGGGATCGCCCCCGCCGGCAGCACCAGCGGCCCGACCTTGGAAATCTCGAGCGCGAACTCGGCCCAGGTGGCGTAGCGCTGCTTCGGGTCCTTCTTCAGCGCGCGCAGCACCAGGGCGTCGAGCGGCTTGGGCAGCTCGGCGCGCAGGCTCGAGGGCGGCGCCGGGTCCTGCTGGATGATCTTCTGCATCAGCGTCTCGATGTTCTCGCCGCCGAACGGCCGCCCGCCGGTCAGCAGCTCGTAGAGCACCACGCCGAGCGAGTACATGTCGCTGTGGAAGCTCACTTCCTTGCCCTGGATCTGCTCCGGCGACATGTAGAAGGGCGAGCCCATCGCCGCGGTCTGCACCACCTGGCTCTTTTTCAGGAACGCGGCGCCGAAATCGGCGATCTTCACCTCGGTGCCCTCGGCGATCATGATGTTCGCCGGCTTGATGTCGCGGTGCACGATGCCCTGGCTGGCGGCGTACTCGAGCGCGCCGCAGCACTTGAAGCCGATCTGCAGCACGTCGGCGATCGGCAGCAGCTTGCCGGAGATGACGTGCTTCGACAGGTCGCCTCCCATGACCAGTTCCATGGCGATGTGGCCGGAATCCGCGGCCACCACCGCGTCGAGGATCGAGACGATGTGCGGGTGGCGCAGCTTGCCGGCGAGCGAGGCCTCGTTCAGGAATTGCGTGCGGTAGACCGTGCCGAACTCCGGGTCGCGGAACACCTCGGGCTCGATGGTCTTCAGCGCCACCTCCTTGCCGGTAAAGCTGTCCTTCGCCAGGTAGACGGTGCCGGTCGCGCCCTTGCCGAGGTGCTTCTGCACCTCGTATTTTCCGACTTGGAGCGTAAGGTCCATTTGCGACAGAATGTACCTCAGCCATGACCAAATTACTGACCTTCGTTCTCTGTGCGTTCACCGCCACCGCCGGCGCCCAGGTGAGTGGGCAGGCTCGTGCACAAGTGCACGTCCAGGAATACCCGGTTCCGCCCGGCCATGGCGTGCACGATGTCTGGGCAGACGCGAATCCCGGCGGACCGATCTGGATCTCCGCACAGAGGAGCGGCAACCTCGGCATCCTCGACCCCAAAAGCGGCAAGGTCGAGTTCGTCAAGCTCGGCACCGGCTCCTCGCCGCACGGCGTGGTCGCCGGCGCCGACGGCGCGCCCTTCCTCACCGACGGCGGGCAGAACGCGATCGTGCGCGTCGATCCGAAGACCCGCGCCGTGAAGCGCTGGCCGCTGCCCGCGGACAGCGGCTACACCAACCTCAACACGGCGATCTTCGACAAGAAGGGCGTGCACTGGTTTACCGGCCAGAGCGGCATCTACGGCCGGCTCGACCCGCGCAACGGCAAGATGGAAGTGTTCGAGTCGCCGCGCGGTCGCGGCACGTACGGCATTCACGTCACGCCCGACGGCAACGTGTACTACGCCTCGCTCGCCGGTTCTCACATCGCCCGCATCGATCTTGGCAGCGGCAAAGCCACGGTGATCGAGCCGCCGACGCCGCGCCAGGGCGCGCGCCGCGTCTGGTCCGACTCCAAGGGCAACATCTGGGTCTCGGAATGGAACTCCGGCAATCTCTCCCGCTACGAGCCCGCGACCGGCAAGTGGAGCGCGTGGCGCGCGCCGGGCGACGACCCGCACATCTACGCGGTGTACGTCGACGAGAACGACAAGGTCTGGGCTTCGGAGTGGAGCGCGCAGGCGATGCTGCGCTTCGATCCGGCGACGGAAAGGTTCGAGAGCTTCCGCTCATCGAGCCGCAACGCGAACGTGCGGCAGATCCACGGCCGCAAGGGCGAAGTCTGGACGCCGGAATCGGCGGCCGACAAGATCGTGGTGTACCGCTACTGACTAGTTCGGGGTCAGGGTAACAATTCGTGAGCCGGAAAGCGCAGCGCGACTACGGCGTGAATTGTTACCCTGACCCCGAATTGCCCTAAGGGCGCTCCAGCCGCCGCGGCGCCAATGGCACCGCGGCGGCGAGCGCGAGTCCCCCGGTCTCTCCCCCGCGGTCTTGTTACTGCAGCGTGCGCGCGAACGTGCGGCCGCGCAGGTAGTCGTAGGCGTGCGGCTCGTCGTGCACGAGGTCCGAGACCGTCAGCGTGATCTCGTCGTGGATTTCGTCGTACTTGGAATCGAGCTTCGGAAAGATGCCGATCTCGGTGATGAACAGGTCGGCGTCCGGAATGCGGTTCCTGTCGACGCTGCGCGGCAGCATCGCCCGGTCCTGCACCGAGAAGCCGTGCAGGCTGGGGCAGCGAGCGAACAGCGCTTTCATCTTCGCGTCGACGTTCGCTTCCAGCCGCCCGAGCAGGCCTTCTGCTGCCGAGCTGAGCTTGAATTCCGGGATCTTGCTGCTGGTGCTCATGGTGACGCCCTCTGTGTAGCGTGACGTGGAAGCCACGTGTCACTACGAACACTACAGGGAGGGGAAAAATCCCGGAATCGGGGATTTCCCTAGACCACTACAGGGGGAGCCTGTCGCTGTGTTTTAGATTGTTTTAATGCAGGGTGCGGGCAAAGGTCCGCCCGCGCAGGAGATCGCCGGCCTCCGGGCGCTCCTCGAGAAGCTCGGAGAGCGTCAGAGCGATGTCCTGGTAGATCTCGCCGTACTGCTCGGCGGAAAGCCGCGGCGCGATCCCGACATCGCTGACGAACAGCTCGCCGGCCTCGCCCCGCACGGAGAACCCCGAAAGCTCGGGGCAACGCGAGAAGAGCAGCTGCAGCTGCTGCTCGACCTGGTCCACCACCTGATGCTGGATTCTCATGGCTCCAACGTATTCCCCAGAGGTTTCAGGCGGCTCCGTGCCCCCCGTCCCGTGCGGTCTAACCGCCCGCGCGACACCTATCGTCGTCCTCCCGCGACAGGGTTTCGCGGCGGGAATGCACAGGCCTTGCGGTTTTTTGCCGTTCCGGTAAAGATACTATCTTTAGAATGACCGTCCATCCCCTCTTTGTCGGCCGTTCGGCCACCCTCGCCTCGCGCATCGTCGCCGACGTTCGCGAGGCGCTCTTCGAGCGCCGCTACCGGCCGGGCGAGTTTCTCGGCACGGAGAAGGACCTGGCGGCGCGGCATGGCGTGAGCCGCATCGTTGCGAGGGACGCGCTGCGCACCCTCGAGGCGCTGGGGATCGTCGACATCTCGCGCGGGGCCGGGGGCGGCGCTCGCATCACGCGCGGCAACCCGCAGCTTTTCGCCGAGGCGCTGGCGGTGCAGCTCGAGCTCGCCGATATCGACCGCGAGGAAATCATGACCGCGCAAGGCGCGGTCGAAGGCCTCGCCGCCGAGCTTGCAGCGCGGCACGCGACTCCCGCTCAAATTCTTTCATTGGCGAAGCTCGTGGATGAAGCCGAGGCGCTGCTGGACGATCTCGACGCCTTCACGCGAGCGAGCCTGCAGTTCCACCTCGGCGTCGCCGAGGCTTCGCACAACCGCGTGCTGCACTACCAGTTGATCTCGCTGCAGCACGTCTCCTGGCCGACCCGCAACCGCACGCTGAACCGGGCGCTGGCGAAGAAGATCCTGGACGCGCATCGCCGGCTGGTCGCGCTCATCGAAGCGCGCGACCCCGTCGCCGCGCGGCAATTCATGGAGGCGCACGTCGGCATGATCCGCGAGCGCCGTGTCGCCGAATCGAAATCATCGGTCTGCTGCTAAAGAGGAGAGAACCATGGCGAAATTCCTGATCACCCCGCATTTCCGGCTGCACGAGTGGGTCGCCGAGGAGAAGGGCTACTTCAAGGCCGAAGGGCTCGACTACGAGTTCCGCCCGGCCTTCAAGGGCCAGGACCTTTCCGCCGCGCACAAGACGCCGGACAAGGTCGGCGCCTACCAGAACATCGAGGCCGGGCGCGAGAGCAACGTGAGCTGCGCCTGCCACTGGACGGTCAACGTCGCCGCGTCCAACGGACACACCAAGATGTACGCCGACGCG
>Ga0134123_10002806_pt1 | contig 11360 bp, 5 predicted proteins | sample KB303_FD_96460 | JGI IMG/M metagenome (GOLD analysis project Ga0134123, IMG submission 96460) | Terrestrial soil microbial communities without Nitrogen fertilizer from Kellogg Biological Station, Michigan, USA - KB3-0-3 | ecosystem: Environmental > Terrestrial > Soil > Unclassified ...
GCCGTCGGTGTGGAACTCGTCGAGGATGGTCTGGATACGCTCCGGCCGCGCCACCTTCTTCTGGTTGGCGAGGAACGCGAAGTACGAGTCCGGCATGTCGTCGAAGTCCATGACCAGATCGCACTCGTCGCAGCGGCAGGTCGGCGGCTCGTGCGGCGGCGGGCCCATGTCGCTCGTCTCGACGAGCAGCACCTTCTCCTCGTCGCACTCCGGGCAGAAGTACGGGACGTAGAACGACTTGACGACGCCGTTGCCGGTGAAGTTGTTGACCAGGTTGATCTGCGCGACGATCGCCGGCGAGCACTCGACCAGCACCGATCGCGTGCCGCTGGTCTCGAGCTTCGAGAGCCAGTTGACCCAGTCACGCACCCCGCACGAGTTGATGCGCTCGATCTCGCCGAGGTCGATCACCGCCGTCCCGCCCGGAATCTTCTCGACGAGGTCCGCCAGCTCGTTGTCCTCGTCGATCACCCCACCCAGTTTCACGAAGCTCACATCGCCGCGGTGCTGGACGGCGGCCTGGAACTTTTGGCTCATCGACCCTCCGCGCTGTAACGATGGTATTGGTGATTACACCACACCAACATGTGCTCGTCACTCTACTCGGAGCCATTTCATGGATCTAGTCACGTCTCGCTGAATCACTTCATCCCTGTAGAGAGTAGGACCCCCTCTTAGGGAGGGAGCCTCGCACCTACATCTCCCCTACAGCGTGAGCACGTCCCGGAGGTGCTGGTAGTCGTCGGAGAGGTAGAACCGGACTAGGTCCGGGCCCCCCAGCACCGAGCCGAGGGCCACGGTCGCGTCGTGGCTGGCGAGCCGCTCCCCCGCGAGCCGCGCCACCATCCAGATCGCGGCGTTGAAGTCGTCACACGCGAGCAGCCCGGCGCGCTTGGCGAGCGCCAGCATGCCATCGATCCAGGTCCCCGGATCGAGATCGCGCTGGCCGGCGTGGCGCGCGAGCAGGGCCTCCACCTCCCGCGGCGCGGCGGCGACCAGATCCGCGGCCGGTCCGGTGCGCTCCGGCTCGGGAGCGAGCAGGCTCCGGAGCAGCTGCGCGAGCTCGCGGCGCCACCGGGCGCCGACCTGGAGCAGGATCGCGTAGCCGCCGCGGATCGCCTCGAGCGCGTAGCCGAGCAGGAACCGCAGCGCGGCCTCGGACTCGTGGACCAGCGTCCGATCGATGACGATCAGCCGGCGCGGGAACGCGGTGACCGCGGCGAGCCCCGGCACCCGGTCGCCGAGGAAGATCTCCGCCTCGGTGGCGTACAGCGCAAAGACCTCGGCGGCCAGCTGCAGGAGGTGCGGCTCGCTGCTCGGGTGCGCCGGCGTGAGGTTCGCGCCGAGCGACGGCTGCGGCACCAGGCCCGAGATCCCCTCGGCGAGCGCGGCGAACACCTCGCCGAGCGGCGCGCGGGCGGCCGGCGTCAGCAGGAAGCGCTCGCGGTGGGCGTCGTCGAGCTCGCGCTGCAGCGGCGCCGTGACCCGCATCGTGCGCAGCCGCTGCAGGGTGGCGCGATCGGTCTCCTCGGCGAACCCGAGCAGGTCGAGCGCGGTCAAGACGCGGCTCGCGCGCTCGGTGTCGCCGGTCCGGCTGTAGAACGATGCGAGCAGGCGGTACGCCGGGGCGTGGTGGATGTCGCGATCGAGCACCTTGCGCAGCTCGCCGATCGCGCGCATCGGCTCGTCGACGGCGTAGATCTCGGCGAGCGCCACGCGATCGCTCGCCCCGTCGGGATCGACGTTGAGGATGCCGCGGTACGCCTCGATCGCCGCGGCGCGATCGCCGGACGCGAGCAGGATGCGCGCGAGGCCGCGCTGCAGCGGCACCGCGGCGCGCGGGCCGCCCTGCGCCATCGCGGCGTGCGCGGCGTCGATCAGGAGCGTCTCGGCCTGGCGCTGGTCGCCGCCGTCGGCGGCCCGCCGCGCGAGCACGAGCGCCGGCGGCGCGTAGCCCGGGTCGTAGTCGATCGCGCGGCGGTACTGCGGCGCCGCCGCGCGGGTCTCGCCCGAGGCGTCGAGGATGCGGCCCTTGTAGTAGTAGTAGCGGGCGAGCGCCTCGGCCGACAGCGGCTGGCCCGGCGACGTCGCGAGCTCGATCACGCGATCGACCGCGGCCCGCGCCTCGGCGTAGCGCCCGACGAGGAAGTGCTGCTGCGCGAGCAGGTAGTACGCGTCCTGGTGCGTCGGCTCGAGCTCGAGGACCGCGAGCAGCACGGCCACCGCGCGCATCGGATCCATCTCGCCGTCGGCGTGGATCGCGGCCTGCCGCATCAGCGCGGCGATCCGGTCCGCCGGTGACGACGCGTCCGCGTGCACGAACCGCTCGATCGCGGCCACCGCCTCGGACCAGTGCCGCATGTCGGAGTGGAAGTCGACCAGCGCCGACAGCACGGTGAAGTCGCCCGGCGCGAGCTCGAGCGCCTGCCGGTACAGCTCGGCCGCCTGGTCGAGGTCGCCCGCGCGCTCGAGGATCGCGGCGCGGCCGACGTGGACGCGCGCGAGCAGCGGGCCGGCGTCGTCGCGCCGCTTGTACAGCTTCTCGAGCTCGCGGTACGTGGAGTCGAAGTCCCACGCGTCGGGCTGCTCGCGCGCGAGCGTGCCGAGCGCGTCGAGCGCGTCGGCGTTCGCCGGCTTGATCTCGAGCGCCACGATGATGCTCTCGGCGGCGCCGCGCGGGTCGCCGGTCATCCGCGCGACCACGCCGCGCTTGCGGTAGAAGTCGCTGCGGGTCGCCGGATCGCCGTCGCGCGACGCCTTCTGCGCGAGCAGGTTCGCGATCGGCTGCGCCTTCTCCCACGCGCCCTGCGCGAAGAAGAAGTCGAACAGCGCCTGGTTCGCCGGCAGGCAGTCGGGATCGACGGTGAGCGCGCTCTCGTAGAAGTGCATCGCGCGCTCGACGTCGGCGAGCTGGACCTCGTAGATCCCGCCGATCTGCGCGAACACCCCGGCGCGCTCCTTGTCGTCCTCCCACAGCTTGACCTCGAGCTCGAGCGACTCGATCACGCGCGGCCACTCCTCGCGGCGGCGGTACAGGTCGCGGAGCCCGTGGACCGCGGGCAGGCACGACGACGAGGTCTTGATCGCCGCGTCGTAGTACCGGATCGCGTCCTGCTCGCGGTTGAACTTCGCCTCCATCACCGAGCCGCAGCGGAAGTAGAGCAGCGCCTTGGTGTTGCGATCGGAGGTGACCTTGATCTGCTTGCGCGTGACGTCGATGAACTCGGCCCACTGCTCGGTGGACTCGTAGATCCGGGCGAGCGCGTCGAGCGCGTCGCGGTTCTCGGGCTGGAGCTCGAGGATCTTCTGGTAGTGCTCGGTCGCCCCGACGACGTCGCGCGCCCCCTCCTCGGACACCCGCGCGATCCGCTTCAGGATCTCGACCGACTCGCTCGAGCTCCGCGCGTTCTGGAGCCGCGTCTTCAAGACCTCGACGAGCCCGGTCCGGTCCTGCGCCTCCTCGTAGAAGCGCTCGAGCGCGGACGCGGCGCCCGGATCGTGCGGATCGATCTGGAGCAGCTTCTCGTGGAGCCGCATCGCCTGCCGCGTGTTGCCGACGTGCTCGGCCGAGAGCTTGGCCGCCGTGCGCAGCGCCTCGATCTGGCGCTGCTTGTCGCGCTGGGTCTCCGCGCGCTTCTCCCACGCCTCGATCAGCGGCTCGTAGTCGCCGCGCCGCTTGCAGATGTTCTCGAGCGTCGTCGACGCCACCTGCGGCTGCGAGTCGACCTCGATGACCTTCTTGTAGGACTGGATCGCCGCGTCGGTCTGGCCGAGGAAGTTGAGCTGGACGTTGCCGCGCCGCGCGTAGAGATCGCCCAGCCGGTACGCGCGCGCGTGGCCCGCCTCGACGTACGCGATCGCGCTCTCGTAGAGCTGCATCGCCGCCGCCCAGCGCTCCGCCTTGTAGCAGACGCGCTCCATCGCCGTGAACACCTCGCGGTTGGCCGGCTCGGCGGAGAACGCGGCAGTGTAGGCGGCGATCGCGCCGTCGATGTCGCCGCGGCTGTGGCGCAGCGCCGCCACGCGCGAGAACAGCTGGGCGCGCCGGGTCGGGTCCTCCTCCTCCGCCTCGGCGCGCGCCTCGAGCAGCCGGGCGAGATCGCGGTCGCGGCCGAGCTGCTCGTAGAGCACCTCGAGCGCCGCCGTGGCCACCGGCTCGGCCGGGCGGCGCTGGAGCACGGCCTCGTAGGCCTGGACCGCCTCGGCCTGGCGGGACAGCCGGTGCGCGCGCAGGTCGCCGAGCTCGAGCAACAGCTCGACCTGGCGATCGACGTCGGTCGCCTTCAGCGTCGGCAGCGCGCGCTCGAGCACCGCGGCCACCTCGGGCCAGCGCTGCGCCGCGCGCAGGAGGCGGAGCAGCTCGCGCTGGCGCGCCTCGTCGTGGTGCGCTGCCTGCGCGAGCAGCAGCATGCGGACCGCGCCGTCGTTGTCGCCGAGCTCGCGCTCGTAGAGCCCCGCGAGCTCGTCGGCGCGCCGGGCCCGATCGGCGGGCGAGCTCGCGCCCTCGAGCAGCCGCCGCCGCACCTCGACCAGCTCCGACCACTCGGCGATCCGCTCGAGCGCCTCGGCGAGCACCTCGAGGTTGCGCGGCGTCTGCGGCGCGCCGCGGAACGCGCGGGCGAGCTCGTCCCACAGCCCGAGCGCGCGCGCCGGCGCCTCGATCCCGGCGAGCGCCTCGGTCTGGTCCGGCTCGAGGCTGAGCACGTCGAGGTAGGCCGCGACCACCGCCTCCGGCTCGCGGTCCAGCTCGGTCAGGAGCTGGCCGATCAGCGTCTGCAGCTGCATGCGGCGGTCGAGCGCCGGATCCGCCGCGAGCTCCGCGCGCGCGAGCTCGAGCGCCTGCTCGAGGTTGCCGGCCGCGCGGTGGAGGCGCACCAGCTCGGCCGGCGCGTCGGGGTGGTGGTCCTCGGCAGCGCGCTCGATCGCGGCGAGCGCGGCCGAGAGGTCGCCCCGGCGCTCCTCGCCCCGCGCGATGTCGATCCAGACCTCGCCGGCGCCCGCGGGCGCCGCCTCGACGACGCGGCGGCGCAGCTCGAGCGCGCGGTCGCCGTCGCCGTCGCGATCGCACAGCTTCGCCAGCACGAGCATCGCCTCGGTGTCGCCCGGTCGATCGACGAGCATGCGCTCGATCGCGATCCGCGCGGTGCCGGGATCGCCGAGCTGCTCGTCGAGGAGCTCGGCGTACTCGCGGGTGGCCGCCCCCCGCAGCTCGCGGCTGGTCAGCGACATCGACAGCTCGGACAGCACGGTCGCGAGGTGCTCGAACTGGCGGCTGGCGCGGTGGACCTCGGCGAGCGCGGCGCGGCAGAACGGGTCGCCCGGCGCGAGCCGCGCGGCGCGCAGCAGCGACTCCTCGGCCTCGACGAAGTCGCCGCGGTTCAGGTCGACGATGCCGCGCGCGCACCACAGCGCCGCGGCGCACCGCGGATCCGGCTCGATCTCGGCCCACGCCGCGTACGCGGCCGCCAGCGCCTCGGCGTCGCCGCCGCGGTGCAGGCGCACGAGGTGATCGCGCGTCGTCGGCAGCGCGTCCGGCTCGGCGGCGGCCCGCTCCCAGAGCTGGATCGCCCGGGCCGGCTCGTCGCGGCGCTCCGCGATCGCCGCCGCCCAGCGCAGCGCGGCGCCGCCACGGCCCTCGTAGCGCGCGATCGCGGCGGCGCCCGGGGCGGCCAGCTCGAGCTCGTCGAGCCAGCGCTCGGCGGCCGGGCTGCCGGCCGCGTCGGCCACCGTGCGCGCGAGGTCGCCGACCGAGGTGTCGCCGGTGACCGCGGCCAGCTCGAGTGCGCGCCAGGAGTGGGTCGCGGCCACCTCGCCGCACTCGCTGTCGGCGAGCCGGCGGTGCGCCTCCAGCGCGAGCGCGCACAGCTCCGGCGCGCGGGGCCCGCCGGGCGCGCCGGGCGTAGAAGACCCGCCCGCCGACCACGCGGCGCGGAGCAGCGCGACCCGGCGCCCGGCGCCCGGGCCCTGCGACGCCGGATCGTCGGCGAGCTGCATCCACAGCTTCGCCGCCGCGGCGGGCTGGCCGGTGCGCTCGAGCTCGGACGCCATCGCGTGCCGGGTCGCCGCCGCCTCGAGGGCGCCGCCCGGCAGCGCGGCCACGAGCGCCGCGCGCTGCTCGATCAGCTCGAACCGGCGGGGATCCTCGAGCGCGCCCGCGGCGTCGATCGCCACGTCGAGCGTGCGCAGCCAGCCGAGCGCGCCGGCGCTCCCCTCGCGCTCGGGCCCGGGGTAGCGCGCGAGCTTGCCGCGGCACATCGCGAGCGCGTCCGCGGCGTCGCCGGCCCGATCGAGCGCGAGCGCCGCCAGCGCCGCGACCTCCTCGGGCTCGCTATCGTCGCGCAGCGCGGCGCGGCGCAGCTCGAGCGCGCGCTGCGGGCCGCCGCCGGTGTGGGCGAGGGCCGCCAGCTCGCGCGCCGCGGCCAGCAGCGGCGCCGGCGGCGAGCCCGCGAGCAGGCGCTCCAGCACGGCGCCCGCGCGGTCCGCCCGGCCGTGGCGCCACATCCAGGCCTCGGCCAGCTCCAGCTGGAGCGCCGGCGCGTCCCCCAGCACCGGCTCCACGGCCGTGAGCGCCTCCTCGTCGCCGGCGGCCAGCGCCGCCGCCAGCCGGAGCCGCGGCGCCAGCGGGTGGCTCTCCGCCAGCTCCAGCAAGCGGAGCGCCTCGTCCGGTTGATGCAGCGCGTCCCAGCTCGCGAGCGCGCTCCGGACGTTGAGCTCCGCGAGCTTGTCGTCGGTGTCCTCGCCCTCCAGCAGCGCCTCGGCCTCGGTGGCGACCAGCGTCAGCACGTGGCCCACCAGCTCCCCGGCGTCGGGCGCCTGGAGGAAGCTGGTATCCTCCGGTATCAGGATCTCCGACGAGTGCATCCCGATGTCCGTCTCCGCCGGGGACGGCGAGACCGGCGTCAGCTGAGCCACCGGGGCCACCGGGGTCACCGGGGTGCGAATCGTCGGGGGCGGTGGTGGAGCCACCGCTGACCCCCGGCTCGGAGGAGGATCCGCCATTCGACGCGCGATCGTACCAGGAACTGCTGACAGACACGCTCTACTCCCGAGCGCGCCGCGTGATACCGTCGGCGGATGCGGCCACGGCGGGCCTTCTGCGTGAGCCACGACGACGCCGTCTGCGCGGTCGTGGATCGAGCGCACACCGCCGCCGGGCTCGCCGTCGAGCACGTGCGGACCGTCCCGGCCGACACCGCCGGCGCGGCGCTCGTGATCGCCGACCGCGGCGCCCGCCAGGCCGACGGCGACGCCCTGCGCGCCCAGCCGGTCCCCGTGGTGGTCGTGGGCGACGACCTCGACGACGACGCCCTGATCGCGCTGATGCTCGAGGCGCCGGTCAGCCACCTCGTCGAGGACCCGCGCGATCGCACGCTCGAGGTCGCCTCCGAGAAGCTCGCCTCGGGCGACGTCTGGGGCCTCGAGAAGTACCTCGAACCGGACGCGTGCGTGGCCGAGCGCATCGTCCGCAGCGAGCTCGACAAGCGGCGCGCCATGGACGAGGTCTGCGCGTGGGCCGAGTCCGTCGGCGCCCGCCGCGCGGCCGTGCACCGGATCGCGAGCGTCGTCGACGAGCTGCTGATGAACGCCCTGCTCGCGGCGCCCGCCAAGCCGCGGGCCGTCCTGCGCTGGGGCTCCGACACGCAGACGCTCGCGCTCTCGGTCCTCGACGACAGCGGCACGCTCCGCCAGCGCGACCTGATCGATCACGTGCGCCGCGCCCGCCGCGAGCGCGGCCGGCCGCAGCCCGCGAACCAGGGCGGCGCCGGGCTGGGCCTGTACCTGGTGCTGGCCAATGTCGCCGGACTGGTCGTCAACATCGCCCCCGGCCAGCGCACCGAGATGGTGTGTCTGTTCGATCGAGCGCTGGTGTCGCGGCCGCGCTCGCTGCACGTCTTCGCGGGCGCGTAGTCCCCGGACTGACCCGGCCCGCGATAGGTCGTTGGCAATGGCGCGCCAACGTATCCCCCCATGAGGCAGATGCGGCCTGCCCTGGCCGTCATGGAGGCGTGCTACCGCTTCCGTATGGTCCTGGTCGTGGACATTCGCCGCTGCTCCCCGCGATGTGGAGCAGCTGTGTGAGCAGCAAGTCGAAGCGAGAAGGTGTGGCCGGGCCGACCGGACTGGTCGGCCCCGCGCCGTCCGAGCTCCTCTTCTACCAGACCGAGGACGGGCTCACCCGGGTCCAGCTACGGCTGCACGAGGGCACCGTCTGGCTGACCCAGAGGCAGCTTGCCGAGCTGTATCAGGTGACCGTCGCGGCCATCAGCCAGCACATCGGCAAGATCTTCGAGGAGCACGAGCTGGCACCCGAGGCAACCGTCAAGCAATTCTTGACGGTTCGAACCGAAGGAAATCGCTCGATTTCCCGGACGGTCGACCATTACTCGCTACCGGTCGTGCTCGCGGTGGGCTACCGGGTGCGGTCCGCGCGTGGCACCCAGTTTCGCCGGTGGGCGACGACCCGCTTGGAGGAGTACCTCACCAAGGGCTTCACCCTCGATGACCTGCGGCTCGAGAACCCACCCGGACCGGGGGCACCGGACTACTTCGAGGAGCTCCTCGAGCGGATTCGCCGGATCCGAACCTCCGAGCGCCGCTTCTACCAGAAGCTCACCGACGTTTACGCCAGGTGCAGCATCGACTACGACCCGAACGCCGAGGTGACGAAGACCTTCTATGCGACGGTCCAGAACAAGATGCACTGGGCGATCCACGGCCATACCGCTGCCGAGCTGATCCGCGCCCGCGCGGATGCAAACCGGCCACACATGGGATTGACGAGTTGGAAGGATGGCCCAAAGGGGCCCATCCGAAAGTCGGACGTCACCATCGCGAAGAACTACCTGTCGGCCGAGGAGCTGAGCGCGCTCGAGCGCGTGGTCGGGATGTACCTCGATTATGCAGAGGAACAGGCGCGTAAGCGGCGGCCGATGACGATGGCCGACTGGGTCGGAAAGCTCGACGGCTTCCTCCAGTTCAACGAGCACAATATCCTCACCCATGCCGGCACGGTGAGCCAGGTGCTCGCCGCAGCACATGCAGAGGGCGAGCTCGAGCGCTACGATGCGGAGCAGCGTCGCCTCGAAGCCGCGGTACCGTCGTCGGACTTCGATCGCCTCGTCGAGGCTGCTGAAAAGCTGGTTCCGGCGGAGCCCGCGAGGTCGATGAAATCAAAGAAACCGTAGGGCGAAGCCGAGCAAGGATGAGGTCACTCATCGAAGCGTGCACCGAATCTCGCCGTCCTGGACCCTTGGCAAGACCGAGCCTTCACCACGGTCACCGTCTCCGACGTGCTCCGGTAGCCGCGGGCGCTCGCCGCGTCCACGCCGCCAGGCAAGACAAGATAGGATGGGCGTCAGCATGGCGAGATCCAGGTGGCCGCGGACCGGACGTTTCAGTGGGGACCGGGCCCTCGGACCGGGATTGCTTCTCGAGCGCCACGCCACTAGCACACAGCTGTCGACCGACCGTTAGCCGGACACTCCCGGACAACGCTCCGGCCAGCATGTCCGAAATCCCGGCCAAGGTCCGGGGCGGCCCGCTCTGATCTGAGCCTCCCAATTAACCCCGGTCCGGATCTTCCGCGGCCTTGAGGTCGCTCATCGGCCAAGGCTACCAGCCGGCTCCGACACGCTGCGATCCCGTGCAGATAGGCGCCATCAATCCGGGCGGTGAGGTCGTCCCGTGGCCATCGGCGGTCGAATCGCCCACCCGAGCGAGGGTGACGTGCCGTCGACGGTGACCGACGACGCCGCAGACCCCGACGAGTTGTTGGCCCGGGCCAACCGCCGGCAATGCGAGCATCCTACGGTGCCGACCTATGTGCCCGGCGCTCACGCGCTCCTCCGGCCAACGCACGTGGGGTTGCACGCCCCAAGGCCGGCGAGCAGCCCGCAGGCCGATGCGATCGCGTTCCGGCTCGAGATCCCGCAGCTCGTACTCCGCGGGGCGGCCGACGCCTACGCGTACGCCCACGGCCGGGACGAGGTGCGACGGCTGCGGGCTTGGGTCAAGGCGCTCGCGCGGAGAGCCAGTAACAGTAGTGCTAGCCTTCAGAACGGGATTTCTGGGCGAATAAGTATCCGGCCACAGCGCCGAGGATTGTGCTCGCTTCGCCACGCAACGTTTCGGTTGCGCTTAGTCCTACGATGGCCCCAATTACAATCACAAGCCCGATTGTTTTTAGGCGCCATGTCTGGATCAGAACTAACTTCTTAATTTCTCCTGCGAGCTGTTTCGATTTTGCTTGTTCGTCGAGCGTAGCCTTCTTCAGCCCCTCCAGCAGATCCAGCCCCCGGCTGGCGAGTTGATGACCACGTTCGCTTTGAAGGAAACTCAAAAGGGGTGGGCCGATCTCGGCCTCGGCATCCGCGACATCGGCATCTTCGGCCCTGCTTACGACACGAACTGTTTTGGGATGAGCACTTTCGTTGGCTCTCGATTCTTCTGCAGTAGCCAGCATGCTCGGACCCTACGAGGCCGGTCTGATCACTCTTCAGGCAGTGGGGTCCCGTGATCCGTCACTTGGTCCGCCGAAGTAATCGAAAATACGACAGATCCGGGACGGCTGGCTCGCGGCCAGCGAGCATGTCGCGCCGGCTAACGGGCCGGCAAGGCGGGCGCGCCGGCTCCCGCGCGACTTCCCGGCGGCGGTTGCGCTGGTCAGGGACCGAGCGCCGACGTGCAGATCATCGTCTGTGCAGAGGCGCATCACGAACCACACCCGTTCGCGATCCTGCCTCCCGATCGTCGTGCCGTCGATCCAGGAACGCGCGAGCGAGGTGCCCCGGATCGTCGACGGATACGCGGCCGATGCCATCAGCATGCTGGGCGCTTACAAGGAATCGTTCACCGACAGTGATCGGACATGGGTCATCAGCCATGCGGCCACGCTCTCGGAGATCGAGAAGGCGGCCATGCGGCTCGTGGCGGTCAGGTTCTCAGGGACGAGCACAGAGGCGGCCGAGCGCCTCGGGATGTCGGGGCCGGCGCTCCGGGCATGGCTTGGCAAGCGCAGGCGGGCGGCGGGCGGCGGGCGGAACCGACCGGCGGGCGTGCCCCCCCGTGGCCGCCCACCGCCCGCCATGACCATCGACATCGTAACAGAGCGTAGGCGGGCGCACGCGCTCTGGCGACCTCGACCGCAGCACGGAGCGGCGGTTGCGGTGCACCGAGCCGGCGCAGATCGGCCACTTCGCGATCACTTCGGCCTTTGGGCCGATCTCCGGCTGCGATTCCTCCCGCGCGCGGGAGCAATGGCCTAGAATCACTAAATATTTGAGTGCGTGCATGAGCTGGGCACGCTCAGCGCGAGCCTAGCGTCTCACGGGTGGCCGCAGAGCTGTCGCCTTTGCGGCACC
>Ga0134123_10002807_pt1 | contig 11359 bp, 8 predicted proteins | sample KB303_FD_96460 | JGI IMG/M metagenome (GOLD analysis project Ga0134123, IMG submission 96460) | Terrestrial soil microbial communities without Nitrogen fertilizer from Kellogg Biological Station, Michigan, USA - KB3-0-3 | ecosystem: Environmental > Terrestrial > Soil > Unclassified ...
CACCGCGCGCTGGCGTCGGTGTACAGCGATCACCTCTGGCGCTGGGACGACGCCGACCGCGAGTACCGCCGCGCGCTGGAGCTGAATCCGAACGACGCGGTCGCGCAGCTGGGCTACGCGAATCTGCTGCTGTACCGGAGGAGGTTCGACGAAGCACTCGAGCACAGCCGCCGCGCGCTGGAGCTCGATCCGACGTCGCAGCGGATCGCGGTCGCGCACGGTTTGATGCTCCGTTTCAGCGGCCGCAATGAAGAAGCGATTCAGCATTTGCAGGAGGCGCTGCGGCTGTATCCGGATTCAGGTCCCATGCGGCTGCACCTCGGGATGGCGCAGGTGAACGCCGGTCACGCCGCCGAGGGGATGAAGACGCTGCATGACGGCATCGCGTCGGCGCGTAACAACTCGCAACTGCAGGCGCTCTACGCGTACGCCGCCGCGAAGGCGGGGCGGCGCGACGAAGCGCTGCGCATGGTGCGCGAGCTCGAGGCGCTCAGCACGCGCGAGAACGTCGCCTCCGCGAACCTCGCCCTCGCCTGGACCGCCCTCGGCGATCACGACAAGGCCTTCGCATGGCTCGAGCGCGCCTACGCCGACCGCCTTTTCCTCCTGCGCATGATCACCGTCGAGCAGGGCTATGACCCGCTGCGGAAGGACCCGCGGTATGCGGATCTGGTGCGGCGCATGGGGTTATAGGAGTGCGGTGGCGCCAGCCACCGCTTTAGACGGCGGGCGTCCCGCCCGCCCTCCTTTACTGGTCACACCTCCGAGTCCGGCGCTTATTGTCCATTGCGCTGGTCATCGCCACGCTCACGGGAGTCGCAACGACGCCTGGACGCCTGTGACTCCCGCGGCAGAGCGGCGTCCAGTTCCGCCGCCTAATCTTCAGTATGCTCGAATCTACTCCCTGTGGAGTTCCCGCCGAGCAGGTGCCGCGCTGCATGGCGGAGGCAGCAGCTGTGCTGCTTGAAACTGGCCACTCTTGTCGGTGTTCGTTAGCATGTGCTTGAGGACTGCTACGGCAGTCAGCCACGCCTGCGCGGGTGCTCGTCCGCCGGTGAGATTCCGAAAACACTGCTCATCACATACCTCGGGCGTATCGCGCAGACCTCTCGACTAGAACGATGAGTACGAAAAGAGTATCGAGCCCGGCGGCAACCGGCGGCGAGGGAACGTTCTTCGAGCAGCATGTGAACGCGTACTGCCTCGCGCTGTTGCTCGTGGAAGCTGTTCCCCCAGTCTTCCTCCGCACGACGATTACTGAGGTGAGCTTCCAAACCGAGCACCTTGGGTGGGCAACCGACGACGTGCTGCTCGTCGCCCGGACAGGTGCAGGAAAGCCGCGCCGTCTCGCTGGGCAGGTGAAGAAAACGCTGACGATCAGCGCGAGCAACGAGAACTTCAGCGACGCCATCACCGACGCGTGGACGGATTTCAGCAACCAGAATCTGTTTGATCGGAACCGTGATGCGCTACTGCTGATTACGCAGATGGGAACAACGGCGCTGTTGAAGCACTTCGTGACCCTGCTCGACTGCGCGCGCGCCTCGTCTACCGCGGAGGACTTCGAGCACCGCTTGACGACGACCGGCTACGTCCGTGCGCAGGTACAGTCGTACGGCGAGGAGGTACGGAGGGTGGCGCAGGACGCCGCAGGTGCTGCGGTGTCACTCGCCGACCTCTGGCCGTTCCTGCGCCTGCTGTATGTAATTAGCCTCGATCTGAACACATCGACCGCGCTCACGGAGGGGCACGTGCAGACGTTGCTCGCGCACGCGAGTTCCGAACCGGACCGCGCGGGTGCCGCCGAAGCCACGTGGAGCGCGCTCCTGAAGGAAGCCGCGGGCGCGATGCCGAAGGCGAAGACCTACCTGCGCGCGGACTTACCGGAGGAGGTGCGCCGCCGGCACAATGCGGTCTCCGCGAGCGACCATCAAACGCTCGCGGCACTGCGCGATCACTCCACGGTCATTGTGGAGAACGTCCGAACGCTCATCGGCGCGGATCTCCATCTCCCGCGGCAGACGGTCGTCCAGAAGGTGCTCGACGAGCTCGAAGAGTCGCGCGTGGTGATCGTCAGCGGCCCCGCGGGGAGCGGGAAGTCCGCCGCCGCGAAGGCCGCCGTCCATGCGCTCAGCGAGGCGCATTACGTGTTCGCGTTCCGCGCGGCGGAGCTCGCGCGGGCGCACTTGGACGAAGCGCTCGCGGCTGCGCAGATCCCAGCGCGCGTCGCGGAGCTGACGGCGATCACAGCAGCGCAGCCGCGGAAGATCCTGCTGGTCGAGAGCGTCGAGCGCCTCCTCGAAGCCAGCACGCGTGACGCGTTTACCGATCTTCTCGCACTCGTGCAGCGCGATCCGACGTGGCGGCTGATCCTGACGTGCCGCGACTACTCCGTGGACCTCGTGCGTGCCGCGTTCCTGCACACCGTCGGCGTCTACGCCAAAGTCGACGTCCCTCCGTTGACCGATGAAGAGTTGAAGGCTGTCGAGGCGAAGCACCCCGTCATTACCCGGCTTCTCGCGAACGCCCGGCTCCGGGCGCTGCTGCGGAACCCGTACACGCTCGACATGACGATGCACATCGACTGGACGCGGGATGATGAGCTGCCCGCTACGGAGCGGGAGTTCCGCGGGCAGTTCTGGCGTCACTTCGTTCGTGCTGAGCCCCGACTCGGGCAGGCGATGCCGCAGCGCCGGGCGGACGCTTTTATGGAGCTCTGCGCGAGGCGCGCTCGCGCGCTGTCGCTGTACGCGTCGACGAAGGGGCTGGACCCGAAGGCACTGGCGGCGCTCCACGGCGACGGGCTGGTGCACTTCGCACCGGAGAACGACGCCTTGGCCGCGCCGGCGCACGACGTACTCGAGGACTGGGGCGTGCTGGAGTGGATCGGCGGGCAGCACGCGACCAGCGGCGGTGCGCCCGCTGATCTTGCAACGGAGGTGGACGGCTATCCGGCGATCCGTCGCACCTACCGCCAGTGGGTTGCGGAGCTGATTGAGCGCGAGGAAGATGCCGCGGACGCGCTCTTTGAGCGGGTCATCACTGAAGAGCTGCCAGCGCACTTTCGCGATGACACCATGCTCGCGTTCCTCAAGTCGGACCACGCGCCGCAGGTGCTCGACCGCCACGCGGCGCGCCTTCTCGCGGATGGGCGGCGCTTGCTCCACCGCGTGATCCACCTGCTCCGCGTCGCGTGCGTGAAGATCCCGGGCTGGCTGCCGATCCCGAACGCGCCGTCGAGCATCCTCCTGCAGCCGGAGGGCGCTGTGTGGCCCGCCGTGCTGGGGTTTGTGCAGAGGAACCTGGCCGTTCTAGGCGCCGAAGACCGGCCGCTGCTTATGGGCCTTGTCGAAGACTGGGCGACGAGCGTGTCGTTATTGGCACCGTACCCCCGCGGCCACGAAGCAGCGGCGGCGATCGCAGGGTGGCTGATGCCGAGCGAGCGCGCGATGAAAATCCTCGCGAAGATCCCCGCCTCCGCAGCGGATGACGTAGCGGCTGCCCTCCGCAGGCGTGAGGGACCCGCGCGCGATCCGGAGGCGCAGTTCCACAACCGGCTCGTTGGTGACTTCCGCACGCTCATCTTCGACGGCGTCGAGGGCACGGCGGTGGCGCGCGATCTCCCGGACCTCACCATCGAAATCGGCAGAGAGTACATGCTCGCATCCGACGAGGAGCTGGACGCCGACGACCGCTACCACTATGGCAGCGGCATCGACATGGAACTCTGGTTCGGCATCAGGAAGGAGCGTTCGCTCGGCTTCTTCCCGCCGAGCACGCTCCGCGGCCCGTTCCGCTCGCTCCTCTTCCATCACCCCGACCAAGCGCTCGCGTTCATCATCGAGATCTTCAACCACAGCGCGGACTGGTACGCCCATCCGCGCATCCCGATGCGGCTCGAACCGGCGTTCGAGATCACACTCACCCTGCCTGACGGAGCGACAAGGACGCAGTGGTGCAACGCCAGGCTCTGGAATCTCTACCGCGGCTCCACCGTCGCGCCCTACCTGCTGCAGAGCGCGGCCATGGCGTTGGAAGCGTGGCTCTTCGACATTGCGGAAACGGACGTGATGCGGGTGGAGCCGATCCTCTTCCGCATCCTGCAAAAGAGCAACTCGGTCGCGCTCACCGGCGTCGCGGCGAGCGTGGCGACCGCGTACCCGCATGCGTGCGGCAACATGCTTCTCGCGTTGCTCTCCAGCCCGATCTGCATCGCGCTCGACCGTGCACGGATGGTCCAGGAGATGTCGGCGCGCTTCCTCGGCCGCATGGTGTCGCAGCGCGATCCGATTCACGAACTGTACGCGGAGGAACGCGCTGCGTCGAACGCGAGGCCGCACCGCAAGGAAGACCTCGAGGGGGCGATCGCGAAGCTCCAGCTCACGCTGTTCGCTACGCGGGTGCACGAAGTGATCGACGCGCACCGCAAACAGTTGCCGCCGATGGAGGCGCAGACGGAAGAAGATCGGCTCTGGCGGCTCGCGCTCCACCGCATGGACCTCCGCGGGTACACCGTCACAGAGGCGACGGAGGAGACGCTGCGCGCCGCAGGTGCGGCGGTGCCCGCTGCGCCGGAGGGATCGCAGTTCGTCGTCCTCAGCGGCACCATCCCGGATACCGATCTGCAGGAAATGGTGGCAAGCGGTGCAGCCCGGCACGCGCGCATCGGCGCACGGCTCGGGCTGCACCTATGGGGCGTCAAGGTGTTCGCAGCCGAAGAGTCCGAGCGCTACCAGCCCGCAGCGTGGCGTGAGAAATTGGCCGAGGCCATGGGCGGCGCGCACACCGATCCAGAGGACGGCGAGGTGGAGCTGGTAAAGTTTGGTGCAGAAGGCGCAGGCGTTATCGCCGCGGTCTGCGTGCGGGATCACTGGGCTGAACTGTCGGCTGCCGAGCGGAAGTGGTGCGTGCGGCGGGTCTGCGAGGATGCCGCCGGAGACGCGAACGCATGGCAGGAGCGATACGGAGCGGGGGTGGAGGCAGCGCCCGCTGCTGCGAGCGTTCTCCCATACGTCGTCACGCAGCAGCCGAGCAGTGCCCGCGTGCTCCGCGCGTTCGCGTGCGCGCTGACGCACCCGAGCGGCGATGTCCGACGAGCTGCTGCCCGCGGGGCGCGCTGCTTCTGGTCGGCGAACGCGCAGCTCGCCCTGCGGTCGGTGCGCGCGCTCGCGATCGAAGCAGCGGCGATCCAAAAGACGGCCGACGCCGAGAAGGAGAAGCCGTACGAGCGTCGGCGCGACCACGATGTGCTGCGTGCGGACGCCGCGAAGATCGCCAGGCGGTACATCCGGCAGCCGTGGGACGAGGAGAACGACCCGCTACTCTCGTATAACCAGAGCGAGTGGTACGGCGCGGAAGCGACGCTGCTCGTGCTGACGATCCTCAGCAGCGCACCCGACGACGCGATGACGATCGCGGCGTTCAAGCGTCTCACGGAGACCGTCGTCGGGTGGTGGGATGAGGATGCACAGTCGCGCGGCCGCAGGTCGAGCCGGCGCGATGAGACGGAGAGCGCGCTCACAGATCTCCTCGAAGAGTTCGTGTTCAAGGTGTCATCCGCGGCCGTGGCGGCGGAGGTCCTCCAGCCGTTGCTCGACGCTGTGGACCGGCACGCCGACGAGCTCCAGTGGTTCATCTCCGGCGTCGTCGCCCGCGAAGACAGGCAGCCATCCACTGAGCGATTCTGGTTCGTGTGGCAGCTCTTCGCCGATCGCATGGCGCGTGCCCCGTGGCTCGCCCGCGTCGATGACCGGCACAGGCGGGGCCACGCCTTCCTCGCCAGGATCTTCCTTGCGGTCGGCTGGAAGAAGAATGCGCGCCACTGGAGGAGCCTCACCGGACATGTCGAACGACTGCACCAGCTCTTCGAAGCGCTGCCCGTCTCGAAGGCGATCTTGTACCAGTACGTCCGGTTCCTTTACCACGTCGGTGAGGAATCGCTGCCGACCGCGTACATCCGCATCGCGGCGAAGCTCAAGAGCGGCGATCCGCGCGTTCTGCTCGACGACAATGAGATCGTCTTCATGCTCGAGTCGATCCTGCAACGGCAGGTGTACTCGAAGCCGGTGGAGCTCAAGCGGCGCGACGACCTGCGCACGTCTGTTCTGTACCTGCTCGACCAGCTCGTTGATGCTGGATCGTCCGCCGCTTTTAGGATGCGGGATGACTTCGTGACTCCGCTCCCTTCAGATGATCGTGTCGCGTAGCGGCGGCAGTAGCGCGGTGGCAAGCGTGAACTAAGAATCGCAAAGTGGCCACGCGAACGCTGGCGGAATCGCTGGGCATCGAACACTACGCCGCCGAGGTCCTGCCGCAGCACAAGGCGGACTGCGCGCGCGAGCTGCAGCAGAACGCCACGTCGTGGCCATGGTCGGCGATGGCATCAACGACTCGGTCCCCCTTTCGGCCGCTGATGTTTCCATCTCGCTCCGCGGAGCGTCCGATATCGCCATGGACGTCGCCAGCGTCATCCTCATGAGCGGCGACCAGTGAAGACTCGATGATCTCTGGACGATCGCCGAGTAGCTCGACTCCAACGTCAAACGCAGCGTGGGCATGATGCTCTGGTCGAATACGGCCGTGATCGTCGGCGCCTTGGGCGGCGTCTTTTTGGACTCGCTGCCTCGATCGTTCTGAACGACGGCGTGAACCTCCTCGCCACCCTCAACGGCCTGCCGTACTATTCCGTCATGGTTGCAGTCGTCGCTCCCACGACTGAAGTTTTCGGCAGGCTCACTCCGCGCGGAGGCCTCCATCACTTTCTCTCGTAGAAGAGCCTGTCGAAGGTCGCGCCGCCGAACGTGAAGTCGACGCTTGTGACACCGAGGCCGAACGTGGTGTGGTCGGAAGTGATCTGCCGGGCCGTTCTTCCCTCGATCCTCCGCCGGTTGATGAAGATCCCTTCCAGCGCCTCCGTCGTGCCATCGGCGAACTGCTTCACCGCGGTGAGGTGCGACCCGTCGACGCGGCCGTCGCGCAGCTCGAACGTGCGTCCGTCCTCGGCGCCGCCTCCGGCCACCGTTCCGTCGGCACGCACTTCGAGCGTCAGCGTGCGTCCGAAGTCGGTCGCTTCGTAGCTGCCGGAGCGGCTCGGCGCGAGCCTGCTCTGCACGTTGAGATAGCTCTCCATCTCCACGCCGTGACGGTGCTTCGACTTCACCTTTACCTTGTTGAACCGCGCCAGCATTTCGTCGACGGTGAGCGCGTACGAGGAGAGTGCCGTCAGGAGAGAAAGGGCGAGCAGGGTTTTTCTCATGCTCGGTTGGACGGACGAGATGGATTGGAGTTAGTTCGGCTGAGCCCAGGAGCCAGCCGGACGTAACGATAAACATATATTGACAAACGATAAACAGGAAATTACGTTGGGGGGTATGAATCAAGCGCCATCTGCAAAACGAAGCGCGACGATCTTTCTTCAGGTAGTCATCGTGCTCATCGGCATCGGCGCTCTTGCTCTCATGCTTTGGGAACCTCATCTCGAGGGCAGAAACGCGCACGCCACGCTTTTCGAAATTTACTTCAAAGATCCCTTTCTGGCCTATGCGTATCTCGCCTCCATTGCGTTTTTCGCGGCACTCTTCCAGGCATTCAGGCTGCTCGGATACATCGGGCAGAATAAAGTATTCTCACTGGATTCAGTCAGAGCTTTACGGATTATAAAATCCTGCGCAATAGCCCTTGTGGCGATGATCGGAGCGGCGGTAGCTTACCTGTTTATCGCCGTGCGAGGCAGGGACGACATTGCGGGAGGGGTTGCTGTGGGTCTTTTCATGATGTTTCTGTCCGTCGTCATCGCCGCTGCGGCGGCTGTGTTCGAGAGGCTTCTGCAAAACGCCGTGGCCCTGAAGTCGGAGAACGACTTGACCGTATAGAGCCATGGCAATCATCATCAACATCGACGTCATGCTGGCGAAAAGGAAAATGAGCGTCACCGAGCTTGCCGAAAGAGTCGGCATCACGATGGCGAATATTTCCGTGTTGAAAAACGGGAAGGCAAGGGCGATCCGCCTGTCGACCCTGGAAGCGATCTGCCGTGCGCTCGGATGTCAGCCCGGAGATATTTTCGAATATAAAGATTAGGCGACGCCGGGGCTGCGTGCGGTGACGCGAGAGCGACGACTTATTTTCGGCCGTAGCGTTTCTTTTCAGCGTTGTCCATGGTTCGTGCAGAGATTATTAACGCGCGCTCGTCGCTCTTGTGGATGAAAAAGGCAATGACCGTTGTGCTTTTGCGCCAGCTTCTCTCGCCGTGATGAACAAACCGGCGATCGATCGCATCGAGATGGCTGCGAAGTGTATCGTCTCGTTCAACGAGCGCACCGGCGTGCTCGCGGAATGAACGATCGCCGCCGCGCATCGCAACGATGACATCGCAAGCCACATCGATGCGATCGCGGAACACAATCATGCAGCCCGGGAACACAACGATCCCGTCGCCGAACGCAACGCCCCCATCGCGGAAGGGACCGATCCCATCCCGTGTGCCAACGATCCCACCGCGGAGTGCAACGATCCCACCGCGGAGCGCAACGATCGGGTCGCGGAACGCAACGATCCCGTCGTGGAGCGCAACGATCCCATCGCACAACGCAACGATCCCACCGTCGAGCGTAACGATCCCGTCGCGGAGCGCAACGATCCCATCGTCGAACGTAACGATCCCGTCGCGGAGCATAACGATCCCGTCGTCGAGCGTAACGATCCCATCGCGGAGCGTAACGATCCCGTCGCGGAGCATAACGATCCCATCGTCGAGCGTAACGATCCCATCGCGGAGGCCATCGTTACGGTCGGAGAGCCCGTTGTTGCGTTCTCCGAGCGTAAGTCAGTGGCGAACGAGCCAGCGGCTGTCGGTTTCGGTCGCGTAAATGCCAAACTCCTTCGCGGAGAAGTTCCTGTGCAACATCGTTCGCACGGTCGCCGTGAAGTTCTTCGCGCGGGTCGGGTAGCCGCCGGCCTGCAGTGCCTCTGCGATCTGGCGCGCGGTCCGCGGCTCGCCCGCCGAGGATAGATACGCCGCGGCTGCCTCGTAAAAGCCGGACGTCGCGTACGGTCCGGGCGGGACTGGCGGTGCAGGCGCGCCAGCGCTCACCGGCGGCGCATTCTGCTCCGGCGCGGTTCCCGCCGGCCGCTCCTCCGTCCCCATCACTTCTTCGAGCGCGGCAATCGCGCGACGAACCCCCGAAAGCTCGACCGAGAGCCGGGTCTCCTCTTCCCGCAGCCCTTCCAGGACCTCTGCGACTTTTTTCATCGCGTAACAGTATCGCTCAGGTGCACAACTGTTATGTTCCGTCACTCAGTACTTTTACTGACCTTGTACACACACCCTCCTCGCGCGGACGCAGATTGCTGTGCAGGAGGCTGTCATGAAAATCGCCGGAACACTCATTGCCATTGCGCTGGTCATTGCCGGGATCGCGGGAGTCGCAACGATGACCGCGACGCCTGCGAAGCCTGTGACTCCCCCGGCAGCGCCGAAGAAGCCGCTGATCCAGGTCGCCATCCTGCTCGACACCAGCGGGAGCATGACCGGCCTGATCGATCAGGCGCGCACGCAGCTGTGGCGCGTCGTCAACGAGTTCGCGACCGGGAAGCGCGACGGGCAGACTCCCGACATCCAGGTCGCGCTCTATGAGTACGGCAACGACGGACTGCCGGCGGAGCAGGGATACATCCGCCGCATCCTGCCGCTCACCACGGACCTCGACAAAGTCTCCGAGGAGCTGTTCGCGCTCACCACGAACGGCGGATCGGAGTACTGCGGACAGGTCATCGACGAAGCCACGAAAGAGCTGAGCTGGAGCATGTCGAACGACGACCTCAAGGTCATCTTCATCGCCGGCAACGAGGAGTTCACGCAGGGCAGCGTCCCGTACAAGGGGGCGTGCCAGCGCGCCATCGCCAAAGGCATCGCCGTCAACACCATCTACTGCGGCGCGAAGCAGGACACCATCGCCGTCGAGTGGAATGACGGCGCGACCCTGGCCGACGGCAGCTTCATGGCCATCGATCAGAACGCGCAGGTGGCGCACGTCGCCGCGCCGCAGGACCGCGAGATCGAGCTCCTCGGCGAGCAGCTCAATACCACCTACATCGCCTACGGCCAGGCGGGCAGCGCCGGCGCCGCGCGGCAGAACGCGCAGGACGCGAACAGCAAGATCAACGCGAGTGCGAACGTGAGCCGGATGGTGACGAAGGCGAGCGCGAACTATGCGAACTCCACGTGGGACCTCGTCGACGCGAAGAAGGAAGGCAAGGTCGACGTCGAAAAGCTCGATCCAAAAGAGCTGCCCGCCGAGATGCAGAAGATGACGCCGGCGGAGCGCAGGGCGTACGTCGAGCAGAAGGAAAAGGCGCGCACCGAGATCCAGGCGAAGATCCGCAAGCTCGACGACGAGCGGAAGAAATACGTCGCGGAGCAGATGAAGAACCAGCCGGCGGCGGCGAGCACGCTCGACAAGGCGGTCGTGAGAGCCGTGCGCTCCAACGGAACGAAGAAAGGCTACACGTTCCAATGATCCGCAACGCCGTTCTCAGTCTCGTCTTCGCGGCATCGGCCTTCGGCGACGGCATGATCGTCGTCCCGAGGCCGATGCCTTCGGAGGCGTTCCCGCTCGCGGTGAAGTACCACCGCGTGCAGGTCGACATCCGGGACTCCGTCGCGAAGACGACCGTCGATCAGGAGTTTTTCAATCCCACCGGTGCGCGTCTCGAGGGGATCTACATCTTCCCGCTGCCCGCCGGCGCGGTGATCAGCGACTTCTCGATGGAGATCGACGGCAGGGCCACGCGCGCGGAGCTGCTCGACGCGGCGAAGGCGCGCGCGGTCTACGAAGGCATCGTGCGCAGCATGCGCGATCCCGCGCTGCTCGAGTACGCCGGCAACGGCGCGTTCAAGGTGCGCATCTTTCCGATCGAGCCGCGCGCCGCGAAGCGGGTGAGGCTCTCGTACTCCGAGGCGCTGCACCGCGACGGAGACTTCTACGCGTACACCTATTCGCTCAACACCGAGAAGTTCTCGTCGGCGCCGCTCGAGGACGTGTCCATCCGCGCCGACCTGCAGACCTCGCGCGGGCTGAAGACGATCTTCTGCCCCACGCACGAGGTCGAGATCCGCCGCAGGAGCGATCGCTCCGCGACGGTTGGGTTCGAGGAGAAGCAGACCAGGCCCGACGCCGACTTCACGCTGTACTACAGCACCGACGACGACGGCGTCGGCCTCTCCGTGCTCGCGTATCGCCCGTCCGGCGAGGACGGCTATTTCCTGCTGACCGCGACGCCGTCGTACGACGCGTCCGGCCCGGTGCTTCCGATGGACATCACCTTCGTCGTCGACACCTCGGGGAGTATGTCCGAGCGG
>Ga0134123_10002810_pt1 | contig 11356 bp, 10 predicted proteins | sample KB303_FD_96460 | JGI IMG/M metagenome (GOLD analysis project Ga0134123, IMG submission 96460) | Terrestrial soil microbial communities without Nitrogen fertilizer from Kellogg Biological Station, Michigan, USA - KB3-0-3 | ecosystem: Environmental > Terrestrial > Soil > Unclassified ...
ACAGATCACGGCGTTGTACAACCGCGTCAGGTTTGGCAGTTTGCGATTGGATGAGAGCGAAGTCAGACGAGTGTCGAGCTTGCTGGGCCAGTTAAAACTGCGGTTAAGACGAGGTGCTGGTTAGCCTGCCGGCCCTTGGCGTGACCCGAAATTGACAAGCATCGTCGGACGAAATAGCATACCTCGGGTATCGAGAAAGGCCCCCCGGGTATGAAAATCTACGATGTGACCGTTCCCCTCTCCAAGGAACTTGTCGTTTTCCCCGGAGACCCACACGTCAAGATCATCAACAGAACCGCGATCGGCCGGGACGATGCTCAGTGCAGCTTGAGCCGTTATTCGTTCAGCTCTCACGCCGGAACGCACGTCGATCCGCCCTCTCACTTCATCGAGAACGGCGTTACTGTAGACAACCTCCCGCTCGAACTTCTGATGGGACGCGCGCGAGTGGTCGAAGTGACCGCTCCGGTGATAGATGAATCGGTGCTCGAAGAATTCGACTTCACCGCCGATGCTCGTGTTCTGTTTAAGACTCGAAACTCCTACCTGTGGAGCCAGAAGAAGTTTGTCGAGGACTACGTGTACATCACAGCGGGCGCGGCGCGCGTTCTGGTGGCGGAAGGGATCAAGGTCGTCGGTATCGACTATCTATCCGTTGACAAGTTTGGAAACGGCGAGGCTGAGACTCACCTCACGTTGTTACACGCGGGAGTGGTCATAATTGAGGGGCTCGACCTCCGCGAGATCGAGCCGGGCGATTACGAAATGATGTGCCTGCCGCTTAAGGTTAAGAACGGCGACGGTGCGCCGGCGCGGGTTGTACTGCGGCAGAACTAGCGGGCAGCTGAAAATGGAAGTGCGCCACCAAGACACAAAGACACGAAGTTTCACCAAGTCAGTGAATACAGAGTTGATGGGCTGGGCTTTGTGCTCCTTAGTGTCTTCGTGTCTTAGTGGCGACGAACTGATTGTAGCTGGCTAGGAGAGCAAGCGTCCGGTTGAAACGACTGTATGAAGGACGACGAGTTCATTCGATTTTCCGCGAAGAACCGAATCTTCGGTGTGCTTGGTGGGCACTCGGCCGAATCGGCGTTGCGGGCTGCCGAAGCCGCGATAGCCGGCGGCATCAGGATGATCGAAGTCGCCCTTGGGACGCCGGGCAGCTTCCGAGTCATCTCCGATTTACAGCGTCATTTTGGTGATCGCACCTGCATAGGCGCGGGCTCGGTCATGAGTATTGACCAGATTGACCGCGTGGTTAAAAGCGGCGCTCAGTTCATCTCGATGCCTCACACAAGCGCGCCCCTGATCGAAGCAACTCGAAAACATCGCGTGCCAGCAATTGTTGGAGCAATGACGCCGACCGAAGTAGTAGCGGCGGAGTCGATGGGAGCGCCGCTGGTTAGCTTGTTTCCTGCGTCATTGCTGGGCGGACCGCTTTACCTCGGCGCGCTGACCTCCCGCATCACCGGAGTGCGGTTGGTGGCTTCAGGCGGCGTCAGCTCGGAGAACATCGCCGAATACTTCGCTGCCGGAGCGTTCGCGATAGCGGTTGGAAGCCGGCTGTTTACTCGAGGCGACTTGCAGCACGAGAACTACACCGCGATAGCCGAGCGCGCCCGAGGGATGATTCGACTTGCGGGAGCCGGTTGAGCTGGCTTCGTCTGGCATCGCGGTCGGATTTGCGGTGCCGTCCTAACTTGTGTTGCTGGGCGTTACGCATCAGAAGTGATATCGGCCGCGGAGCCGGCGCCGGAATTTTAGCCGGTGGCAAGCCGAAGCCGCCGCCACCGGAGCTTGTCGTCTTCTCGAATCGCGCCCTGAAAGGGCGCCGGAGGCTTCAGCGGCGAACTCTCCGCCGCCCCGCCGGGGTGGGTTAATCTCAAACGCTCTTCCCGGTGGCGGCGCCTTCGGCTTGCCACGCGCTAAATTCCATTGCCCCTCCGGGGCAAAATGCGAGTCCGCAACACATCATCGGACAGTACGGGATTTCCTAACCTTCCAGACAACTCACCTACCCTCCGAGTTGAGCGTCGAAGATCCGGCCGCCAACGCCCAGCCGCAACCCGTTCGCGACGTCACGCGCCGGCATTCTCCGCTTGCCTTCAAGCTGCATTTCATCAACTCGGAGAAGAGTCGGACCAGCGCACCACACCGTCACTGCGGTTTGATCGATTGCCGCAATCGTACCGGGTTCGCTGGAGCTTGCCGAAGCCTTACCCAAATCCGGCTCGTCGTTGAGCGCAGTTAATTCTTTCGCGCGCCAGATTGTGAACCTTGCACCGTTTAGAAACGTGTAAGCGCCCGGCCAGGGCTGAAATGCCCGAACCCGATTTGCGATCTCGCCTGCGCTGCGTTTCCAGTCGATCAAGCCGTCTTCACGCTTGAGCATCGGCGCATAAGTGGCTTGCGAGTCTTGCTGAGCTTCGGGATCAATCTCATCCCGCTCAACTCGGGGCAACGTTGTTGACAGCAATTCGGCGCCGAGCACCGACAGTCTGGAGCTCAACTCGGGCGCGGTTTCTTCTTCACCAATCGGGATCGCGAGTTTTGCCAGCATCGCTCCGGTATCCATTCCCGGATCCATTTGCATGATAGTGACCCCGGTTTCGCGTTCGCCGTTTGCAATGGCCCAGTTGATGGGCGCCGCACCGCGATATTTCGGCAGGAGCGACGCGTGCACATTTAGGCAACCGAGCCTTGGAATGGAAAGCAGCCAGGCGGGCAGAATCTTTCCATAAGCCGCGACTATGCACGCGTCGGGTTTTGCGGACTCGAAAGTAGCGCGCACTTCTTCGTTTGTTTTGATCTTTGCGGGTTGATGGACGGGGATTCCATGCGTGAGCGCAAGCGTCTTCACGGGCGGCTCGTGCATATGTTTGCCTCGGCCGGCCGGTTTGTCTGGTTGGGTGAATACAGCCTGGATGTCGTGGCCGTCGGCGATCAGCCTGGCTAAAGACGCAACGGCGAATTCAGGAGTGCCCATGAAGATCAATCGCACGAGTCATTGATAACCGAGCGGCGCGATAGATTCAAACGGCAAAAGGGGACGCAAAGGACAAAAAAAAGAACGCAAAGGACGAAAGGGATGAAATCGACAAAACGACAAAGGGGCTCGCTGTTGTCCCTCCGTCCCTTTTCCTCCTTTCTGTCGCTTTCGTCCTTTTTGACCTTTGCCTTGGAGCGCCTCACATTGCGCCTCCGAAGAAGCGCCCTCTATAATCCAAACCTGCTTTGCTGCAACAAGCCGCAAAGCGTCGACGTAGAACAGAGTCACAAGAACATGGGAAACCTTCGACTCAACGGGATAATGCCGCCGCTGACGACGCCGTTCACCGTAGACGGATCACTCGATCTAGGCGCGCTCCGCGCCAACGTTTCCCGTTACAACCAGACCGGACTCGCGGGTTACGTCGCGCTGGGCTCAAACGGCGAGGCAGTTCACCTCTCGTCACGCGAACGCGGACAGGTCATCGAGACAATCAAGCTGTCTGCAACCGATGGCCATACGATCGTCGCGGGAGTGAACGAGCTTTCAACGCGCGCGGCAATCGAAGCGACCGCCGCCGCGGCAAACTCCGGCGCCGAAGCCGCGCTGGTCATCACTCCATACTTCTACAAAGCCTCGATGACTGCGGGAGCTCTTTCCCGCTTCTACACCGATGTCGCCGATCAATCGCCGATCCCGGTCTTGATCTACAACGTTCCACAAAACACCGGAGTGGTGATCGACTCCGCGACGGTCGCGACGCTTGCCGAACATCAGAACATCGCCGGAGTAAAGGACAGCTCGGGCAACATGGGCGCGATCTCGGACACCATTCGCCGCGCTCCAGCGAGCTTCGCGGTTATGACTGGCAACGGCGGAATTCTGTATCCGTCGCTGGCGATGGGCGCCCGAGGCGCTGTGCTTGCGGTTGCGTGCGCCGCGCCCAAAGCCTGCGTGGACCTGTTTCAAGCAGTCCAGTCGGGTGATCACACACTCGCGCGCGATCTTCAAAGCCGGCTTGCGCCGTTGTCTCACGCGGTCACCGCAGGGTTCGGAGTTGCGGGGCTCAAAGCCGCGATGGAGATGACGGGCCTTGCCGGAGGCGAGCCGCGCGCCCCGCTCACACGAGTATCGGAAGCCGATAGCCAAAAGATCAGAACCGTCCTGCGAGAGACGGGCTTATTCCCTGACCTTGAATGAACGGGTGCAGGGCGCGGTTCCGGACTGCCTTCCTGCCTAACTGCTTGTCGCCGATTGTTATGAGCGAACCTGACTGTCGAGATCTCGAAGCCGCCGCCAGCCGTCTTACCGACTCGCTGCGATTCACCGACATCCCGCGCACCTCGCGGTTGTTCAGCGACTTTTTGTACGACTACCCAAAGGTGGCTCGCTTCTACACCGATTTTGGGCGTTCGGTTACGCCGCTTGCGGATCACGCGCGTAAGGTGGGCGCGGGGGAGTTTGATCGCAAGCGAGTTCCCGACGCGCTCGAGCGAATCAACCGGGCTGCAGGATCGTCGGAGCTTACATTCAAGCACATCGAGACGCTGCGCAACCCGGGTTCAGTCGCGATTGTAACCGGTCAGCAAGCGGGGCTCTTCACCGGGCCGCTCTATACGATTCACAAGGCGCTCACCGTGATAAAGCTAGCCGCGTGTCTGCGCGACGAGGGCGTCGAGGCGGTGCCGGTCTTTTGGGTCGCCAGCGAGGACCACGATTACGAAGAGGTGAATCACACCAAGGTTCTCGACCGCGAAGGTCAACTGAAGTTGATCCGGTACGAGGCGAGCGACCTTCCGAAAGACGCGCCAGTCGGCAGGGTCGTTGTGGACGACGGTATTACTCAAACCATCGACGAGTTTATTGCGATGCTTCCGCCTTCGGAGTTTACGCCGGACATCGAACGTGATCTCCGAGAGAGTTACAAGCCGGGCACGGGTTTCGCCCAGGCTTTCGCGAAGCTGATGGCGCGGTTGTTCCAAAGTTACGGGGTCGTGCTGCTCGATCCGCTCGACGAAGAACTAAAGCAAGTCGTCGCCCCGCTCTACTCGGACGCGATCGATAAGTCCGAAGCGATCGCGAGCGCGCTGGTTTCTCGCAGCAATGAGCTTGAGGCCGGCGGCTATCACGCACAGGTCAAGGTCTCCGAAGACATGGTCCCGTTGTTTATCATCGACGATGGGCGCCGTGTTGCGATGACTCGCGAGAACGGGCGCTTCCATGTAAAAAGTTCGGATCGATCGTTCAGTCACGAAGAACTTGTCGAGCTCGCAAAGCGATGTCCGAGTTGCTTCAGCCCGAACGTGACGCTCCGGCCGGTTGTGCAGGACTACCTGTTGCCGACCGCGGCCTACATTGGCGGGCCAGCTGAGATCGCTTACTTCGCGCAGCTTCGTGCAGTGTACGAAACGCTGGGACGACAAGACCCCTGCGTGCTTCCGCGCGCGAGCTTTACCATGGTCGAAGGACGACATCAAAAGACGATGAAGAAGTACGGGCTCGAGCTCAGCGACTTTTTCGAAGGGCTGCACGCGGCCGTGACCAAGGTCGTCGAGCAAAGCCTTGATCGCGAAACGGCAAGGACCTTTGAAGAGACTGAGCGAGTAGTGAACGAACAACTCAACAAGCTTGAAGCGTCGCTAGGCAAAGCCGACCGTACTCTTTCGAGCTCAGTCGAGGGCGCGCGCGCCAAGATGCTGTATCAAATCGAACACCTGAGAACGCGTTTCATCCACGCCAGCGCTCACCGTGACGAAACGGCTTATCGTCAGGTCGAACGGGCTTACACAACACTGTTTCCGGAGAAGAACCTGCAGGAGCGCGAGCTAAGCGCTTATTACTTTTTGTCGCGATACGGGCCCAGCTTGATTGAGGAGTTGTACAACGCGGCGGAGATCGGCTTCTCCAATCACAAGCTTGTGTACATCGGCGGCGCGGCTTCGCAGGTGGTGAATGCTCGTTGATCGCCGAATGAACCACCGCTAACAATCGGAATATTGGATTATTCACCTCGCTTGCCGTCCCTTCCTCGCACATATAAACTCTGCTCGAATCAGCAAGGTGGTCCGAGAAAGGAAACATTAAGGTGCGCAAGCGCGTTCTCCCAATCGCCTTTGTGATCCTCGCCGTTCCACTGCTTGTTGCGGCGCAAAGCAAAAGCAAGCGTGCGACTCAAAGCGGGCAAACACGGCAAGCCTCGACTACCGATCGAGCGTTGAAAGACGCTGAAACCCGTTACAACGAAGGATTCAAGAATCGCGACAAGGCCGCCCTGGGTCGTATTCTCGCCAACGACTTCATCTACACGGACGACGAAGGCCAGGTTCACGATAAGGCTGATTTCATTAAAATCGCGACCGAGATGATAAAGGTTGATTCGTACATTCTGGACGATCTGCAAACGCGGATCGCCGGCGTTGCTGGAGTCGTGACCGGCCGATGGTCCGGCAAGCTAACGATAAACGGCAACGCTGCGGCGAGCGCGTTTCGTTTCACCGACACGTTCGTCAAACGAGAGGGCCGATGGCAGGTGCTCGCTTCACATTACTCACTAATACCACAACAAGGAGCCAAATCAATGAATGGTGAAATCACCACTCCGTCAGGTTTGAGGTACGTAGATCTGGTCGAAGGGACCGGCGCGAGCCCCAAGCCCGGCCAACAAGTCACCGTTCATTACACCGGCACGCTTGAGAACGGAACAAAGTTCGACAGTTCCGTGGACCGCAACGAGCCCTTTGTGTTTCCGATCGGCATGGGGCGCGTTATCAAGGGGTGGGACGAAGGCGTGATGACCATGAAGATCGGAGGCAAGCGCAAGCTGATCATCCCGCCAGACCTCGGTTACGGATCGCGAGGCGCCGGCGGAGTGATCCCGCCAAACGCAACGCTTATCTTCGAGGTCGAGTTGTTAGGCGCGAAATGAATTTTGGATTTTAGATTTTGGATTTTGGATTGACGAAGGCTGTTGTTGAACTCGGCACCGAGTTCTTCGAATCCAAAATCCAAAATCCAAAATCCAAAATCCAATGTCATGTCCGAGGAGCACGAACACGTTCACGGTCACACACACGCGCCGGGTTCGAACCGGCGGCGGCTTGCGATAGTTCTTGCACTGACCATTACCTACATGCTCGCCGAAGTCATCGGCGGATTTCTGACTAACTCATTGGCTCTGCTCTCAGACGCAGGCCACATGCTTGCCGACGTGGCAGCTCTGCTCCTGGCGATGCTCGCGTTGTGGTTTGCCGCGCGGCCGGTAACGCCAAAGAAGACCTACGGATATTACCGGCTTGAGATCCTGGCCGCGCTCGCAAACGGAGTCGCGCTAGTCGTCATCTCGCTGTTGATCTCTTATGAAGCAGTCCAACGCATTCGCCGCCCGGAAGAGGTTCACGGTTTCGAATTGACGCTGGTTGCGCTCGGCGGGCTGGTCATCAACGCCATCAGCGCATGGCTCCTGCACTCGGCCTCCGAAGACAACCTGAACATGCGAGGCGCTTTTCTTCACGTCGTCGGAGACATGCTCGGATCAATTGGCGCGGTGGCGGCGGGTGTTTTGATTTGGCAATGGGGCTGGACGATTGCAGACCCGGTCATCAGCGTTTTCATGTGCCTGTTGATCGTTTACAGCTCGTGGCAGTTGATTCGGGAGTCGGTGAACATTCTTTTGGAAGGCACACCTTCGCACATAAACATCCGAGCTCTTGTCGAAGCGATGCACGAAGTAGCGGGAGTGACCGATGTGCACGACCTTCATGTGTGGACTATAAGCTCGGGCAAAGAAGCGTTGTCGGCGCATGTGACGATCGACGCCGGCGCATCGCATACGGAGACGCTTGAGGCGCTCCAAGAACAACTGCGCAGGATGTTCAACATCGGGCACGTGACATTGCAGCTCGAGCCTGCCGACGAAGACGAAACGAGCAAGCTGTATCAGATCACCCGTCACGCCGGAAGCGACGGGGGCTGAGACTGTGCAACGTTCAATTCATCGAATCCTTCCCGTCAGAGGTGACTCCCCAAACTTTGTTACCAACCTCAGGAGGTCAATGTTTATAGAAGCGTTACCAACAACCGGCCCTCCTGACGGAGGGCGAACTGGTTCTTCTTCGATTCACCTGTCCTAGTGAGATTCCACTTGCTAACATGTCGATTCAATTGAACCTCATGAACTCAAGGCACTGATGAGCACCACACCCAACAAAGTCATTTACTCGATGGTCGGCGTCGCGAAGTTTCACGATAAGACACCCATCATCAAGGATATCTATCTTTCTTACTTCTACGGCGCGAAGATCGGCGTCATCGGACTCAACGGCTCGGGCAAGAGCACCCTGCTTCGCATACTTGCAGGCGTCGATAAGGAGTTCGTCGGCGAGACCGTCATCTCGCCTGGCTACACGATAGGGTTTCTCGAACAGGAACCTCAGCTCGACAACTCGAAGTCCGTTCGCGAGATCGTTGAAGAAGGCGTGCAGGAAGTAGTCGACCTGCTCAAGGAGTTCGATCAGATCAACGAAAAGTTCGGCGAAACAATGTCGGACGACGAGATGAACGCGCTTCTCGAACGTCAGGGCGCGGTCCAGGAGAAGCTTGACGCGACCGGCGCGTGGGACCTTGATAGCCGGTTGGAAATGGCAATGGATGCGCTGCGGTGTCCCCCCGGCGAGACTCGAGTCGAAGTGCTGTCGGGTGGCGAGCGCCGGCGAGTCGGGCTCTGCCGTCTGCTGTTGAAGCAACCCGATATCCTGCTCCTTGACGAACCGACCAACCACTTGGACGCCGAATCGGTCGGTTGGCTCGAACAGCATCTTCAGAAGTATCCCGGCACGGTGATCGCCGTGACCCACGACCGATACTTCTTGGATAACGTAGCCGGCTGGATACTTGAACTGGATTCGGGCCGAGGTATTCCGTGGGAAGGAAACTACTCCTCGTGGCTCGAGCAAAAGCGTCAGCGACTTGCGAACGAAGAGAAATCCGAAAGCGAGCGCCAGAAGACTCTTCAACGCGAGCTGGAATGGATTCGCATGTCGCCGAAGGGCCGCCACGCGAAAGCCAAGGCTCGCATCAACTCCTACGAAGCGCTCCTGGCGCAGGAAAGCGAGAAACGCGCGAAGGAACTGGAGATTTACGTTCCGCCCGGGCCGCGATTGGGCGATGTGGTCATTGAAGCGAATGACGTCAGCAAGGCTTATGGCGACAATCTACTTGTCGAGAACATGACATTCGCGCTTCCGCCGGGCGGCATCGTCGGTGTAATCGGCCCGAACGGCGCCGGAAAGACAACGCTGTTTCGAATGATCACCGGCAGCGAACAACCCGACGCGGGAGCAATGCGAGTCGGCGAGACAGTGAAACTGGGGTATGTCGACCAAGGCCGAGAACTCGACCCAAACAAGTCGATCTGGGAAGAGATTTCGGGCGGGCAGGACTTGCTCGAGATTGGTAAGCGGCAAGTGAACTCGCGAGCCTACGTTGCGCGGTTCAACTTTTCCGGCACCGATCAGCAGAAGCGAGTCGGAATGCTGTCGGGCGGTGAGCGCAACCGTGTCCATCTGGCTAAGATGTTGAAGGAAGGCGCAAACGTGCTGCTGCTGGACGAGCCGACAAATGACCTTGATGTAAACACTCTGCGGGCGCTTGAAGAAGCGCTCGAGAACTTCGCAGGGTGCGCGGTGGTGATCAGCCACGACCGATGGTTTCTGGACCGCATAGCGACTCATATCCTGGCATTTGAAGGTGACAGCCGCGTTGTGTACTTTGACGGAAACTACTCCGAATACGAAGCAGATCGGAAGATAAGGCTGGGCGCGGCGGCCGATCAGCCTCATCGAATAAAGTATCGTCATTTGACGAGGAATTGAACGCTCGCCCTCGGGTTGGGAGTCCTTGACTCGCGATCGAACGGTAATTACATTGTGAGTATGAAAGCGCAGATCGTTCGAATAGGCAATTCCCAAGGTATCCGGATTCCCAAGCCTTTTTTGCAGCAGAGCGGGATAGCTCAGGAAGTCGACATCGAAGTCCAGGGCAACCAGATCGTGCTTAGGTCGTTGCGACGCCCTCGCGAGGGATGGGAAGAGTCGTTCCGTCAGATGGCGAGCAAAGGCGACGACCGCTTATTGGATGAGAAACTTCTGAAAGAGACCAGTTGGGATACAGAAGAGTGGCAGTGGTAGTCAAACGGTTTGATGTCTTCCTTGTCGTCCTGGATCCAACAATCGGCAGTGAGATCAAAAAGACCAGGCCCTGCCTTGTAGTCTCACCGGATGAAATGAACCGTCACATAAGAACAGTCATTGTCGCGCCGATGACTACCAAGGGTGCTTCCTATCCGACAAGAGTGTCCGCAAAATTCAAAGGAAAGCAGGGGCAGATTGTTTTAGACCAGCTTAGAACCGTTGATAAGACCAGGCTCGTTAGAAAACTTGGCACGGTCGCTCGGGCGGCGCAAGAGGAGGTGCTTTCGGTTCTGGCGGAAATGTTCTCGGATTGAATGAATCGAAAGAACTCGGTGAATTGGACGAGAGAGGTGACCAGATGAAAAGGCTTTTGGCTTTCGCACTGATCGGCACGATGGCAGCATGCACATCAAAGCCGATGGAACAAACGATGAAGAACTCGGGTGACAGCGAACTCAAAAAGCTCCACGATGCATACGTAGTCGAATTTCTAAGACGGAACCCGACAGTTAACACCTATCTCGGGGGGGCCGGGCTCGATGCTTCGCTAAAGGATGTTGACGGCACATTGCGCGACCACTCGGCGGCCGCGCTTGAGGCTGAAGACCGCTGGCTCGCGGAGGCGCAAAAGTCTTTCGAGGGTGTGGACGCGAACACGCTCTCGGCCAACCTCCGGATCGATCGTGAAGTAGCGCTCGCCCAGATTCGCTTCCTGCTTCGCCAGCATCAAGTCCGACGTTATCAGGAACGCGCTCTGGACACCTACACCGACGAGCCGTTCCGCGCGATCGACTGGCAGTTGCAGGGAATGACGCAAACGGGCGAGAAGACTTACGGAACTGAGGGCGAATGGGAGCTTGTGGCCAGACGCGTCGCGGCGATTCCTCGCTTTCTTTCCGTAGCCGAGGAACAACTGCTCGCCGGAGTGAAGTCAGGCAACACCCCCGATCATCGGATGCTGAAACGAAACGGCATCGATACCTCCATAGCCGACGCAAAGTACTTCGAGGAGACACTGCCGAAGTTGGCTGAGGAGCGAGCGACAGGCGCTCGACGAGATGAGCTTCTCGCGAAGCTGCGCGATGCCTCGAAACAGGCTTCCCAGGCTTATCGCAAGCTGCGGGATTTCGTGGCAACAACCTTCTTTGACGACGTTGGCACCGGCGCGCTCAAAGCCGCA
>Ga0134123_10002811_pt1 | contig 11355 bp, 8 predicted proteins | sample KB303_FD_96460 | JGI IMG/M metagenome (GOLD analysis project Ga0134123, IMG submission 96460) | Terrestrial soil microbial communities without Nitrogen fertilizer from Kellogg Biological Station, Michigan, USA - KB3-0-3 | ecosystem: Environmental > Terrestrial > Soil > Unclassified ...
AAGGCAGGGAGCCTTCACGGATGATGAGCTCGGTGCTTTTGGAGAGTCCGCGAGTTCGCCATCCTCGGTAGAAGTGTGCCTCGAAGTGTATTCGGAGCAGTGTCTCTCTCTCTGCCTTCATCCGTTTTGTAACATAAACGAATTTGATTTTGCATGTGTGGCTGAGCAGCAAAAGCACCTGACTGTAAATCAGGCGTCCCGCGTGGACTTCGTAGGTGCGAGTCCTACCACATGCACCAATTCGGAAGGGTAGCCTAACTTGGTAAGGCAGTAGTCTTGAAAACTACCGCGCTCGTCGCTTGCAGGTTCAAGTCCTGTCCCTTCCGCCAAATCGCCGGACCTGTAGCTCAGTGGATTGAGAGCGCGACCCTGCGAAGGTCGAGGTCGTACGTTCAAATCGTACCAGGTTCACCAAACTTACCGGCGTAGCCCAACTGGCAGGAGGCGCTAGTCTTAGAAACTAGACAGTGTGGGTTCGAATCCCTCCGCCGGTACCAACGACGATGGGGATGAACGCAATTTGGTAAAGCGGCCTGATTTTCAATCAGGAATTTGCGAGTTCGAATCTCGCCATCCCTACCAGCTTATGTGGGTCGTAGCTCAATGGCAGAGCACCGCACTGTGACTGCGGGTGTTGAGGGTTCAACTCCCTTCGACCCACCCAAACTCATCGGAACTGTGGCCGAGAGGTGAGGCACTTGGTTGTCAACCAAGCCGATGACGGTTCGAGTCCGTTCAGTTCCGCCACGCGTCAGTAGCTAAATTGGACCAAGGCACCTGCCTTTTAAGCAGGGGAGTGTGAGTTCGAGTCTCACCTGGCGCACCAAAATTCAAGGGCGGTGACTCGCACCCTGTGAGTCTGCTGCCTCACAACCGCTCTTGAACTCCCAACACGCAAAGGTACTTCGACTGAGTTGGGCCACGGATCCACACGGATGAAGGACAGATAATCTGTATTTATCTGCGTGAATCCGTGGCTAAGCTTGAGACGCAGGTCATGATTGTGATCGAATTTATGTTTATTCGTTTTTTCAGCGGTGAAATCGATGAGTACTCGCGTGTGCCGGCGGGGCTGTTTTGTGCTGCCTCACAACTCTACTGGTCCGATGACTTGCCGGAATACGAAATCCACGCGCTCCACGAATTGAGGGTCTGGTTCAATACCTACCTTTATTCACCGTTTGATTATTTACCATATCATCGGCGCTACGACCCGGCTGTCTGCTGGTTCAAAGCAAGTGCACGCGAGTACCTCGCGAAAGCGTGGGAGTTGGTGGCGATCCTCGAACGAAACGACGTCCTAATCTGGACCATACGGTCCCACAGAACCGGATACATCTTTTACGAGGATGACGCACAGGTTTTCGCGCGACCATATTATGACGTGAGGCGCCGGTTGTAACTCGACATTGCGCCGCTTAGACTGCAAACAATGCTCTTAACTATAACCACAACTCATCAGCCCGCAACGGATCTCGGTTATTTGTTCCACAAGAATCCGTCGCGGTTGCATTCCTTCGAGCTCTCGTTCGGGCAGGCATACGTCTTCTATCCCGAAGCGAGTGCGGAGCGCTGCACCGCGGCACTGCTGCTTGACGTCGATCCGGTCGGCCTTGTTCGCAATCGCAAAGGACCGTCGGGCGAGAGAGGAACACTGGACCAGTACGTCAACGATCGGCCGTACGTCGCATCGTCGTTTCTGAGCGTCGCGATCGCGCGCGTGCTAACCAGTGCGCTCGGCGGCAGAAGCAAAGACCGACCGGAGCTCGCTGCAACGCCGATTCCGCTGCGCGCAAGGATTTCAGTGCTGCCGTGTCGAGGTGGCGAAGGTTTTCTGCGCCGGCTGTTCGAACCGTTGGGATATGAAATCGTCGCGCAGCGTCATTCGCTGGATCCGATGTTTCCCGAATGGGGAGAGAGTATTTATTACGACGTCGAACTCAGCGGACAACTTCGTCTGCAAGATCTGCTGGAGCACATCTACGTGCTGGTTCCCGTGCTGGACAACGAGAAGCACTACTGGGTCGGCGACGATGAAGTCGAAAAGCTCTTGCGTCACGGTGGCAGTTGGCTCGCGTCGCATCCTGAAAAGGAAGAGATCGCAAAGCGGTATCTGAAATACCGCCGGGATCTTGCGAGAGATGCGCTGGCGCGACTGGTCGACGAGGAGATGCCGGAGCCTGACGTCGCGGAAGCTACTCACGACAGGGAGGAAGAAGCGGTCGAGAAGGGTTTGAACTTGAACAATCAACGCCTCAACGCCGTGCTCGCGGCGCTGAAGAGTGTGAACGCGAAACGCGTGTTGGACCTTGGTTGCGGAGAAGGAAAGCTGTTGCGCACTCTGCTGCAAGATCCGAGTTTTGCAGAGATTGTAGGTGTCGACGTGTCTCATCGCGCGTTGCAGATCGCGCATGAAAGGATGCGTTTGGAGCGACTCCCGACCCGGCAGCGTGATCGGATCAAGTTGATCCACGGCTCGCTAACATATCGCGACAAGCGGCTCAGCGGTTTCGATGCTGCGTCAGTTGTCGAGGTCATCGAGCATTTGGACCAGCCACGGCTCGCCGCGTTCGAACGAGTCCTGTTCGAGTTTGCGAGGCCGAATTCGATTGTGTTGACGACGCCGAACGTCGAATACAACGCGCGCTTTGAGACTTTGCCCGCAGGTTCGTTTCGTCACAAGGATCACAGGTTCGAGTGGACGCGGGCGCAGTTCGGCGAATGGGCGAAATTGGTCGCGGACAAGCACGGATATAGTGTGAGGTTTTTGCCGGTGGGACCAGTTGATAGTGAGGTTGGCGCCCCGACACAGATGGCTGTTTTTGGACAGGATTTACAAGATTAATTCATGATTACGATTCCAGACCTATCGCTTGTTGTGCTCGTCGGTCCATCGGGATGCGGGAAGTCGACGTTTGCCCGCAAACACTTCAAACCAACTGAAGTGCTGTCGTCCGATTACTGTCGCGGATTGGTGTCTGACGATGAAAACAACCAGGCTGCGACCAAAGACGCCTTCGAAGTGCTGCACTTCATCGCCGCCACACGCCTCGCCGCCGGAAAGCTCACCGTCGTCGATGCGACAAACGTCCAGCCGGAATCACGCAAGCCGCTCGTTGCGCTCGCACGCCAATATCACGTGCTTCCAGTTGCGATTATTCTGAACCTCCCGATCAGGCTCTGTGAAGATCGAAACCGTCAAAGGTCGGATCGCAACTTCGGTCCGCACGTCATTCGACAGCAGCAACAACAACTGCGGCGCTCGATTCGCAACCTGAAGCGCGAAGGCTTTCGCTACATTTACGAACTGTCCACGCCGGAAGACGTCGACGCAGTCGTGATCGAACGCCAGCCACTCTGGAACAATCGCAAAAACGAGCATGGACCATTCGACATCATCGGCGACGTGCACGGTTGTTTCGACGAGCTCCATTCGTTGCTAACGACACTCGGTTACCACATCAATTCGGGTTATGAAGCGCATCATCCGGAAGGACGCAAAGCAATCTTCCTCGGCGATCTCGTCGATCGTGGTCCAAAGATTCCCGAAGTGCTGAAGCTTGTGATGACGATGACTGAGGCGGGCCACGCGATCGCCGTGCCTGGAAATCACGATACCAAGCTCATGCGCAAGCTGCGCGGAAGAGACGTGCAGATCACGCACGGTTTGGCGGAATCGCTGCGACAGCTCGACGACGAGCCGGCGGAATTCAAACAGCGCGTGGCGGAGTTCATCGACAGTCTTGCGAGTCACTACGTGCTTGACGACGCGCGACTTGTAGTCGCGCACGCCGGCTTGAAAGAAGAGCTTCAGGGTCGCGGCTCGGGCAAAGTGCGTGCTTTTGCACTGTATGGTGAAACGACAGGCGAGACAGACGAGTTTGGACTACCCGTCAGGTACAACTGGGCCGCCGAGTATCGCGGCCAGGCGATCGTGGTCTACGGTCACACGCCCGTGCCTGAGCCCGAGTGGTTGAACGGCACGATCTGCATCGATACCGGCTGCGTCTTCGGCGGCAAACTCACGGCGCTGAGATATCCGGAGAAAGAGTTGGTTTCGGCGCCGGCGCAGGGCACTTATTACGAACCGGCGAAACCGTTTCTTCCCGAAGACGAGAAAGCGCCCGCGCTCACCGCGCAGCAGCAGCACGACGACATTCTCGACATCGAAGACGTTTCGGGTAAACGCATCGTCTCGACCCGACTCTATCGCAACGTCACCATTCGAGAAGAAAACGGCATTGCGGCTCTCGAGGTGATGAGCCGCTTTGCAACCGATCCGAAGTGGCTGATCTATCTACCGCCAACAATGTCGCCGTCGGAAACGAGCCGCGAGCCAGGCATGTTGGAGCATCCAGCCGAGGCGTTCTCTTACTATCGTTATCAAGGCGTCGCCAAAGTCGTGTGCGAAGAAAAGCACATGGGTTCTCGCGCTGTCGTGATTGTGTGTCGCGATCGCGACGCGGCTCGACGTCGCTTCGGTGTCGTCGAAGACATTGCCGGCATTTGCTACACGCGAACCGGCCGGCGGTTCTTCGAGAACCGTGCGTTGGAGATCGAGTTCATCTCAAGAATGCAGCAGGCGATGGGAGGCTTGTGGGAAGAGTTTGAAACGGACTGGATCTGTCTTGATTGCGAGTTGATGCCATGGTCCGCGAAAGGTCAGGAACTCCTGCGGCAGCAATACGCCGCTGTCGGCGCCGCGGCGCGTGCGTCACTCGCCGATGTAGTCGCCGCACTCGAAAAATCTGTAGAGGCGGCACTCCGTGGCCGCCCCTCTGCAGCAAACGAGCAAAGCAATGGCGAATTAACGTCGCTTCTCGATCGGTATCGAGCGCGCGCCACGTCTGCGGAAAAATACGTCGACGCTTACCGGCGTTACTGCTGGCCCGTTGATTCGCTGGACGATCTAAAACTCGCTCCATTTCACGTGCTGGCAACTGAAGGACGAGATCACACAGATCGCGATCACGCGTGGCACATGCAAACGCTGAAGCGACTCTGCGACGCCGATGAACGAATACTGCTCGCGACGTCGCACATGGTCGTGGATGTAACTGATCCGGAAAGTCAGCAAGCTGCGATCGACTGGTGGCAGGATTTGACCGGACGCGGCGGCGAAGGAATGGTGGTGAAGCCATTCGATTTCATCACGCGCGCGGCTCGTGGGCTGGTGCAGCCGGCAGTGAAATGCAGGGGCAGGGAATACCTTCGCATCATTTATGGACCAGAGTACGCGTTGAGTGAAAACCTCGAACGCTTGCGAGGCCGTGGATTAAGTGTCAAGCGTTCGCTGGCGCTTCGTGAGTTTGCACTCGGTATGGAAGCACTCGAACGGTTTGTTCGAAAGGAACCGCTGCGCAGGGTTCACGAGTGTGTGTTTGGCGTGCTCGCGTTGGAAAGCGAACCGGTAGATCCACGTTTGTGATCGGATCACCGCCGCTAAGGGTAAGTGATCTGGAACTTCCCTGGAACGTCCGGGTTGAGCAGCGTTTTCACCCTGTCAAACTCAATCGGCACGGTCTGTTCACCTTCAGCACAAGCCATTACTTTGCAGGCTGGGAAGTAAAAGCTGATTCCGTTGGCAGTGATGTACCAGTTCTCGAAATTTGAAGGCGTGGCTGCAATGCCATCGCCTATCAAGCGGGCAGGTTGATTTGACAAGTAGATCGTGCAGTAGTCGGCGATAAAGTCGAGATACTTTGAACCAGGTCTGAAGATGTCAGTCAGTTTCAGTTGCTTCCCGGTCTTGAGATCGTAATTCACCGCAAAGGATCGCTGCTCGGGAAATTTGTTACCAGGACCAAAGCTATAGCCCATGAAATTAACGCTGAGGAAAGTTTCCGTCGCGAGATTCACTTCGTAAGTGAAATTGACGGTGTTGTAACCGCTTACTCCCACGCCATTGTCAGGCAGACCGGATTTCACCGGGTCGAGGGCCCACTCGTATAGCCGGTTTGCCGCTGTGCTTAAATTCTGATTGACGCTGCGAATCGGTAGCGCGTCACTCCCGACAATTTGCGGATAGTTCACATCGACGTTGTAGCGCAAACGCTCGCTAGTGAGTTTTACCTGTTCGGGAGCGACTTTCATGCGACCTTGCGCAATATCAACTTCAGGCGGCGGCACAGTGGCGGACACGTTCACCGCCGGAGAAACATTTACCACTGGTGGACAAGGCGCGTTAACAATGACGCGTTCGGAGGCCCCTCTGTGCTTGTTCGAGTTCCAGGATGAGGCGGTAAAGATTCCGGCTGTGAAAGCCAATATGCTGCTGATGAGACTGACGGCAAAACGCTTCATCGCAAACCTCCGAGCGCTATCAAATATAATGCTGCACCAGAATTAAGTCACCAGAAACCAAACGGGCGTTGTAGAATCTTCGACCAACAATTTCGAGGAGCCCCCAGGATGAACGTTTACCTGCTTCTTTTTGTTGCAGTAACAGGTCTATTCACGCCGCTCGGTTCCACAGTAAGTATTCGGCATGCCGCCATAGTCCAAACTCAGTTGACAATCACCGCGACCAATCGACTGAACGTCGCGCGCGAAAACGAAACCATCGAACTTTCGGCCCAGCAGCTCGCGTCGCTCGCCGAGAAAGATTTGATGAAGCTCCACGTGAGTGACAGTTCGGGCAAAGAGGTGCTGAGCCAGGCAGTCGATACTGACTACGACGATTATCACAAACCCGACATACTCATCTTCCAGGCCGATTTCGCTCCGAACGATACAAAAACCTTCACCGTCACGGCAGGAAAGAAACGCGAGTACACGAAAGACGACTTTCGCGCGTACGGCCGCTTCGTGCGCGAGCGTTTCGACGATTTTGCGTGGGAAAACGATCGCATCGCTCATCGCACTTACGGAAAGGCGCTGCGAACGTGGAAAGGCGAGCCACTCACCAGCAGCTCGATCGACATTTGGTCCAAGCGCACGCCAAGGATGGTCATCAACGACTGGTACATGGTCGACAACTATCACATGGATCTCGGCGAGGGCGTTGACGCCTATTCCGCTGGTCCAACGCGTGGCTGTGGTGGCAGCGGCATTTGGGCCAACGAACAGCTTTACATTCCGACGAACTTTGTGGATTCCCGCGTGCTTACGAATGGACCGATCCGTGTGATGTTTGAGCTGGTGTATGAACCGTTCGACGTGAATGGAACGAAAGTGTCTCAGGTTTTGCGCGTGTCGCTCGATGCTGGAAGTCAGTTGAACCATTTTCAAGCTTCGTATCAGGCGGTTGCGCCGGTTGCTGTTGCAGTGGGGCTGAAGAAAGTCAAAGAGGAGCAGAAGCAGTTCAACCCCGAGCGCGGTTGGCTAACGATTTGGGAGCCGATGGAGAAGAATCTCGGGATGCAGGGATTGGCAGTCGTCGTGAACGCGAATGATGTCGACAAGCTGGTGGAAGACAAGTTGAATCATCTGGTCGTGATGAAGTCTCGCAGTGCGTTTCCTGTTTCGTACTGGGCAGGATTCGCGTGGGATCGTGCAGGGAAGATCACGTCGGCTGAGAGTTGGAAACAGTATGTGGATCAGTTTGCGGAACGGCTGCGATCGCCGATCCAGGTGACGGTCAAGTGAGGAGACGGCAATGAATTTTCAGAAATGTGTTTGGAGCGTGGGCCTCGTTTTTCTCGTGAGTTTCTTTTCTGCCTTTGCACAAAAAGAAGCGTCGAAGGAAGTGAAAAGCAAAGTATTCAAGCAAGTATTGGCTGACGTCGAATTGCGTGAATGCATCGAGAAAGAAGAGGGTGGCGTTCGCACTGCTGAAGAGAACTCGACGGTGTTCGAGGTTGATCTGAATCGTGATGGAACTCCGGAATACGAAGTTGACCTCTCGACGCCGTGTGCGTGCGGTATGGTCAACTGTTCGATCTATGTGTACCGCCAGACTCCGAACGGGTACGAACTGATCCTTGATGACGCGTCGGGTTTTGGACTCGAGGTGTTGAAGACGTCGAGCAATGGTTATGCGGACGTGCGGGTTGAAGGGCGCGATACTGCGGCCACTTCGTATCAAACCACTTATAAGTACGACGGCAAGCAGTATCGCGAGAGCCGCTCGATGATCGTTCACCAGGAGACGGGAGAGAGCAAACCGGCTTCGCGTCGAGTTCAGTTCAAACGCGGTGCATCATCGACAACGCTTCAGGGGAAAGTGTCGATTGCTTTGCCGGACACGTATGTGATCGGCGCACGTGCCGGTCAGGTAATGACTGTTCAGCTTACTGCGCCGCGGAAAGCTGTAACGTTTCTGGTGAGTACCCCTCAGTCGAGAAATCTACTCGCGGACAACACTCGAAGCTGGACCGGCACGCTGCCCGAAACCGGTGACTACACCATCATCGTCGACGCGGACGATCGCGGGGGAACCTACTCGATGACTATCACCATTAAATGAGTCACACAAGGCACAAGAACATGTTGTGCCTTGTGTGTAGTGATCTTATTTGGACATGTGCCAACCGACATTGACGAGTTCGTCACCACGCCTCACGAACATCTCTGTCGCACGTCCACTCGACGTCGAACGCTTACCATTAACCTCGAGCTCGTAAACGTAAGTCGTATAAATAAGGACAGTGTTGCCGTAAGCCTGAATCTCGGTCTTCGGGAATTCCAACTTCACCAGCTTCCCACCACTGTCGGCAAAACCTTTCGCACTCGCAAACACCGCCGCGCGATCGGCCCACGCGTCTTCACCGTCGTTGATCGCAATCACTTCTTCCGGGATCAACTTTTCCAACGTCGCTCGGTCGTTCGCGAAAAACGCTCTCCAGACTGCTTCTCGTTTGGCCAGTATTTGTTCTCGAATCTCGGGCGTGATGGTTCTTGGCAATGACATCTGTTGCGCGCGCCAGTTCGGATCGAGGGCCGTGTGTGACGCAACCTGGATCCAGTTTCCTTTCCGCTTCGCGTAAATGTCCATGATGCGGAACGGTCGCACCGTAACCCCGTCCTTTCGCTGAAACTCGCCGAGAAAATTAACGACGGCCAACTCGGGATTGTAGAAATGCACATCGAAGTCGCCGATTTTGTACGTCGTACCAGGAGCAAAGTACGATTGCGGCTTGAGCGCGTTTGCAGGTTTGGGCCAGTCGATGCCGTTCGCACGCATGTACTCGTCAATGCCTTTTATCGGCGTCGGATAACCTTCGAGCAAACCGCGCCAGTCTTCGGAGTGCGTGTCGAATATCTTTTGCTCATCCCGGTCGATGAATGCCTGGAAGATGCTTCCGATGTGCGCGCGAATGGCAGCAGCGTCGGCAGCCCGATCCGTTCCGGACGAGCTCGACGCAGCCGGTGTGAATGCAACGACAGCAACACCCAACGCGAACGACACGACAGAAACCCCAACAGTCTTGAATGACATCTGCTTGTCTCCTCTCTTGAAAATGCCTTTTGTGCTTTTTCGTGGCTCCAGTCAACAACTAATACGCGAGCGGCACTCGCGATGACGTGAACGGTATTGCGCCGCACGTGGACCAGCGATACTGTGGCGCCGTGCGATTGCGACGCCTGCGTCCCTGGATGATTGTTTCGGCGGCATGGATACTGCCCGCGATCTTCGCTGTGATCAACCGCATCGCGCAGTCGCATCTGCAAGGTTGGGACCCAGTCACGCTACGCGATCTCCTGTTCCAGGGTGGCGATTGGTTTTTGTATGCGTTTCTCACACCGTTCGTCTTCGCGGTCTCCAAACGATGGCCGCTGACGCGCCCGAATCACACCCGGCGAATAATCACGCATCTGTTGTTCTCCGTCTTGTTCTGCGTAGCTTGGGCCACATGCGGTCAGGTGTTGCGACTCGTGCTCATTCTGATCTTCGATCGGCAGGTTTTTCAAACTGCGATGCAATCCGGAGCAGCACAATTCTGGAGACAGTTTGGTGTTGAATGGTTGAGCTGGGTCTTCATCACGTTGCCGTTCGGTGCAGCCGTTTATCTTTGCGTCGTCGGTGTCGAACATGCCACGCGCTATTTCCTCGAGGCGCGCGAGCGCGAACTGCAGGTTGCGCGACTCTCGGAACAACTTTCGAGCGCGCGCTTCGCCGCGTTGCAGGCGCAGCTTAATCCTCATTTTCTTTTCAATACCCTCAACACGATCGCGGTGCTGGTTCGCGATAACGAGCGTGAAGGCGCTGTTCGCATTGTCGAGCATCTCAGCGAAGTTTTACGACGCACACTCAGTCGTCACCGCGCGAACGAAGTCACACTCGGCGAGGAACTCGAGCTCGTGCGGCAGTACGTTGCGATCGAGCAGGCGCGTTTCTCAGATCGTCTGCGGCCCGAGTTTCGGATTCCCGATTCGCTGTTGTCTGCGGCCTTTCCGAGTTTTGCGCTGCAACATCTTATCGAGAATGCGATTCGTCACGGCATCGCCAGGCACACGGATGGTGGTCTCTTGCTCGTGACTGCCGAGCGCGTTGGTGACGTGCTTCAGGTCACAGTTGTAAACGACGGCGTCAGCATCGATCCGAATCTCGTCGCGCCGCCGGGTCATGGGATCGAAAACACGCGCGAGCGTCTGCGCGCGCTCTACGGCGACCAGGCATCACTCGAGATCGCACCGCGTCCGGAAGGCGGTACAATCGCGACGTTGAGAGTGCCGTATCGCGAGATGGCGCCGGAGCCAAACGGTGAAACCAGCTAGATGGAAAGCGCTGATTGCTGACGACGAGCCCGCAGCGCGCCGCGGCGTGCGACAACTGTTGGCTGCGTTTCCCGAGTTTGCCGTCGCGGGCGAGTGTCGCAACGGCGCCGAAGTGCTTTCCGCTCTCGATTCCTCCGCGCCCGACGTCGTCTTCCTGGACATTCAAATGCCCGGGATCGACGGCTTCGAAGTCATCAAGCAACGAACACTCGAGCGCATGCCGGCGGTTGTTTTTCTCACTGCTTTCGATCAGTTTGCGATCAAGGCGTTCGAGACCGAAGCGCTCGACTATCTCGTGAAGCCCGTCAGCGAAGCACGGTTTGCAACCACGATGAAGCGCCTGGTGAGGCGTTTGCGATCTGCGTCGAGCGCCAAGCGTGAAGAGACGTTCGTCGTCACGACCGCGCGCGGTGCAACTGTGCTGCACCTCGGCGAGATCGATTGGATCGAAGCGGCCGGAAATTATTCGCAGTTGTGGGTTGGCACACGCAGTTACTTTCTGCGCGAGTCGCTTCAACTTCTCGAGGAGCGCGTGCAAAAACACGGCTTCATCCGCGCACACCGGCGCGCACTCGTTCGCCTCGACGGCGTTCGCGAATTGACACGCACCCGCGCCGGCGCGTCCATCGCCATCCTCGAAAGCGGCGTCCGCGTCCCCATCTCCCGGCGCCGCAGTGCCGCCTTCACCGCCGCCCT
>Ga0134123_10002812_pt1 | contig 11347 bp, 10 predicted proteins | sample KB303_FD_96460 | JGI IMG/M metagenome (GOLD analysis project Ga0134123, IMG submission 96460) | Terrestrial soil microbial communities without Nitrogen fertilizer from Kellogg Biological Station, Michigan, USA - KB3-0-3 | ecosystem: Environmental > Terrestrial > Soil > Unclassified ...
GAGCCGGTGTACGAGGAGATGCCGGGCTGGAAGGAATCCACCATTGGCGTGACGACTTATGACGGCCTGCCGAAGAATGCGCGCGCCTACCTCGAACGCCTGCAGGCACTGGTGGGCGTGCCCATCGACATCATTTCCACCGGGCCGGATCGCGAGCAGACCATCATCCTGAGGCATCCCTTCGACTGACGCTGACGCGCGGAGGCCGGGGTGAGCAAGGCAGCGTGTTGGTGGGGCGTGTGGCTGCTGCTCCTGGCGGGCTGCACACGAGATCCCGGGCCCGGACTCCTGGTTCCCGCGCAGTGGGTGGGTACCTGGGCGACGGCGCCGCAGCCTGCGATGCCAGGTGCCCTGGAAACCTTTCACGACCAGCAACTGCGCCTGATCGTGCATACCAGCGTCGGTGGTTCGCAGGTGCGCATCCGCGTCTCGAACCTGTACGGCACCGACCCTCTGCATCTCGAAGCTGCGCACGCCGGCGCCGTGCAACTGCATTTCCGCGGCGCGCCTTCCGTCAACATCGCGCCGGGCGCAACCGTGACCAGCGACGCTGCGCTGCTCGAGTTGCCGCCGCTCGCGGACCTCGCGGTGACCTTGCGGTTGTCGGGTACGGTACAGGCCGCGACCAGTCATCTCCTCGCGCTGCAGACCAGCAGCGTCTCCGCGCCGGGCGCCGCGCCCGACGGGCCATTCGTTGCAGCTGCAAACATCACGACCTGGCCATTCCTGGTCGGGGTGGACGTGGTGGCTGCCGTGCCGGGCACGCGGGCCGTGGTGGTGTTCGGTGATTCCACCGTGGACGGCGACGGGTCCACGGCGGGCGAAAACCGCCGCTGGCCGGATTACCTGGCCCGCAATCTCAATGCGACCGGATCCGGAGCCGGTGTGCTGAACCTCGGCATCATCGGCAACCGGCTGCTGCATGACAGTCCTGGCAATGCCGACTTCGGTGCCGCGCTCGGTGAGGCCGGTATCAGGCGCTTCCAGCGTGACGTGCTGAACCAACCGGGCGTGGCCACGGTCATCGTGCGCCTGGGCGTGAACGATCTCGGGTTTCCGGGAACGGTCGAGCCGCACGCGCCCGCCGTGGACGCGCGGCAACTGCTCGCGGGATACGAACAGCTCGCGGCACGAGCGCACCAGCGCGGCGTGCGCATCTTCGTGACCACCATCACGCCGTTCGGCGGCACGCAGTTGTTCGAGGGATTCCACACCCCGGCGAAGGAGCGGGTGCGTGAGCAGGTGAACGCGGCACTGCGCGCCAGCAAGGCATTCGATGGTGTCATCGACGCCGACGCGGTGCTGCGCGATCCGGCGCAGCCTTCGAAGTTGTTAGCCGCGTACGACAGCGGCGATCACCTGCATCCCAACGATGCCGGCAGCGCGCGGCTCGCGGCCGCGATGCCGGCGGATCTCACGACCCGGTAGGACGCCTCCGACAGCGCTTCGCGTCCGGCGCTGCTTGCGAAGAACTTACCTGGGCTAACTACTCGAAATCCACGGGCCGTGGGCGCCGGCAGTTCTTATACTCCCGGGATGATGCAACTGGCGGAACACGAAGTGGACGCGGCGCACGCCGTGCCGCTGCCGCGCAACGATTGGTGCCTGTTCCTGGACGTCGATGGAACCCTGCTCGAGCTCGCCGATCACCCGCAGGCGGTGGACGTGGATCCGCGGCTGGTGCCGCTGCTGGACCGGCTGCTGACCGCGGCCGGCGGCGCGCTCGCGCTGGTGAGCGGCCGCACCATCGCCGATCTCGACCGGCTGTTCGAGCGCGGTGACCTGCCGGCCGCCGGCCTGCACGGCTGCGAACGCCGCGACGCGCAAGGCCACCTGCATGTCGCGCCGGTTGCCGTCGAGCAGCTCGCGGGGCTGCGCGCGGGCCTCGAGGCGCTGGTGCGGCGTCATCCGGGCTTGATGCTCGAAGACAAGGGTGCGGGACTGGCGCTGCATTTCCAGGACGCACGCGAGGTCGAGCACCAGGTGCGCGGCGAGGTGGCATTGCTCGCGGCGCCGCTGGTTCCCGAATACACGCTGCTCGACGGCCACCGGGTCATCGAGGTCAAACCCGCGGCGCACACCAAGGACAGTGCGGTCACCGCGTTCATGCAGGAAGCGCCGTTCCGCGGCCGGCTGCCGGTGTTCATCGGCGACGACCAGACCGATTACGGCGGCTTCGCGGCGGTGCGCCGCTTTGACGGAATCGCGATCGCGGTGGGTCCGCGCGTGCATTCGGAATGGTGGTTGCCGGGCCCCACGGCCGTGCATCGCTGGCTCGAGCATTTGGTGGGAGAAGACGGGGCGGTGACCGCGTGAACTACGGAGTCATCGGCAATTGCCAGGTGGCGGCGCTCATCGACGAGCAGGCGCGCATGGTGTGGGCCTGCCTGCCACGCCCGGACGGCGACCCGGTGTTCTCGGCGCTGCTGCACAAGGAAGGCGGCGACTCTTCGCAGGGCGTGTTCGCGATCGACATGCTCGACCTCACGCGCACCGAGCAGGTTTACCAGCGCAACTCCGCCATTCTCGAGACGCGGCTCTACGACGCGCATGGCGGCGTGATGCGCGTCATCGATTTCGCGCCACGCTTCCGCACGCGCGGCCGCGTATTCCGCCCGATGATGTTCGTACGCACCGTGGAGCCGGTCTCCGGCCGGCCAACGCTGCGCCTGCGCCTGCGGCCCACCTCCGGCTACGGCGATCGCTGCGAGCCGGGCATCACCGGCAGTCACCACGTCCGCTTCGTCGCCGACGGGTTGCACTACCGCGTCACCACCGACGCCTCGATCGCGGCGCTGCTGGAGAATCGACCGGTGGTGCTCGAGCAGCCGCTGCACTTCGTGGTCGGCCCCGACGAGACGCTGCAGGAGTCGCCGGCCTCCATGGCGCGGGAGTTCCACGGCTCGACGCTGTCCTACTGGCAGGAGTGGGTGCGCACGCTCGCGGTGCCGGCGGACTGGCAGGACGCGGTCATCCGCTCGGCGATCACGCTGAAGCTCTGCACCTACGAAGACACCGGCGCGGTGCTGGCCGCGCTGACCACGTCCATCCCGGAGGCCGCCAACAGCACGCGCAACTGGGACTACCGCTACTGCTGGCTGCGCGACAGCTACTTCGTGATCCAGACGCTGAACCGCCTCGGCGCCACGCGCACCATGGAGGCCTATCTACATTACCTGGATCACATCATCGCGTCGTCGAACGAGGACACGCTGCAGCCGCTGTACGGCATCACCGGCAATCCGCGCGCCGAGGAAAAGATCGCGAAGTCGCTCAGCGGCTACCGCGGCATGGGCCCGGTGCGCTTCGGCAACCTCGCTTCCGAACAGGTGCAGCACGACGTCTACGGCTCGGTGATCCTCGCGGCCACACAATTGTTCTTCGATCACCGGCTGGTGCGCACTGGCGACCAGACGCTGCTCGAGCGCCTGTACAAGCTCGGCAAGCGCGCGGTGGCCACCTTCGAGGAGCCGGACGCGGGGCCGTGGGAGTTCCGCGGCAAGCTGCAGCGGCACACCTTTTCGGCCGCCATCTCCTGGGCCGGCTGCGATCGCCTCGGCCGCATCGCGCGCCGCGTCGGTGATGCGGTCGCGGCGCGCGAGTGGGGCGCGCGCGCCAACTACATGCGCCAGGAAATCCTCACCGGCGCATGGAGCGAGGAGCGCCAGGCATTCACCTCGGCTTTCGGCAGTCGCGACCTGGATGCAACCGCGTTGCTGATGCCCGAGCTCGGCCTGCTGCCGGCCAGCGATCCGCGCTTCCTGAAGACACTGGAGCGCATCGAGGAAGAGCTGCGCGTCGGTGACCTGCTGTTCCGCTACAAGCACGCCGATGACTTCGGCAGGCCGGAGAACGCCTTCACGATCTGCGCGTTCTGGTACGTCAATGCGCTCGCCGCCGCCGGGCGCGTCGACGAAGCGCGCGAGCGATTCACGCGGCTGCTCGAGCGGCGCAATCCGCTCGGCTTGCTCTCCGAGGACATCCAGCCGACCACCGGCGAGTTGTGGGGCAATTTTCCGCAGACCTACAGCATGGTGGGAATCATCGGCAGTGCGTTGCGGCTGTCACGCAGCTGGGAGGAAATCGTATGAGCCGCCTGGTCGCCGTATCGAACCGTATCTCGTTGCCCAAGCGCGGCACCGCGCCCGGGGGACTCGCCGTCGGGCTGCTGGCCGCCATGCAGGCACGGCGCGGACTGTGGTTCGGCTGGGATGGCGAGACCGTGGAAACGGCCACCGACGACCCGTCGGTGATGCACAAGGAGGGCGTCACCTTCGCGTCGATCGAATTCGACCAGTCCGATTACCAGGATTTCTACCTTGGGTTCTGCAACGGCACCCTGTGGCCGCTGTTCCACTATTTCGTCGACGGGTTCCGCTTCAGCGATACGCAGTACGAGGCTTACCAGCGCGTGAACCAGCGCTTCGCGCGCACGCTGCTGCCGCTGCTCGAGCCCGACGATCTCGTCTGGGTCCACGACTACCACCTGTTCCCGCTCGCGCAGAAATTGCGCGAGGCGGGGGCGACGCAACCGATGGGACTGTTCCTGCACATCCCGTTTCCCAACATCGAGGTGCTGCGCGCGTTGCCGGTGTACGGCGAATTGCTGCAGGCCATGCTGGCCTACGACGTGCTCGGCTTCCAGACCGAGACCGATCGCGACGCGTTTCGCGGCGCCGTGTCCTACGTGTGGGGCGAGCAGGCACTCAGCGGCGCCGACACCGTGACGGTCAGCGGCCGTCGCGTGGTCACCGGCGTCTACCCGATCGGTGTCGACGTGGACGCCATCCAGCGCGAGGCCACCGAATCGCTGAATACCGACACCGTCAAGCGCATGGTCGCCGGCTTGTTAGGCCGCCGGCTCATGATCGGAGTGGACCGGCTCGACTACAGCAAGGGACTGGTGGAGCGCTTCAAGGCCTACGAGCGCTTTCTCGAGACGCACCCGGAGAACCAGAACCGCGTGACCTTCATGCAGATCGCGCCGATCTCGCGCGCCGACGTGCGCGCCTACGCGGAGATCCGCCGCGACCTCGAGCAGACCACCGGGCGCACCAACGGCCGCTTCGCCGACACTGACTGGACGCCGATCCGCTATCTGAACCGCAATTTTCCGCACGAGATCCTCATGGGTTTCATGCGCTCGGCGCTGATCGGCATCGTCACGCCGCTGCGCGATGGCATGAACCTGGTGGCCAAGGAATTCGTCGCCGCGCAGGATCCGGCCGACCCGGGCGTGCTGATCCTCTCGTCGCTGGCCGGCGCGGTGCGCGAGTTGTCGAGCGCGTTGCTGGTCAACCCGTACGACACGCGCGGCATGGCACACGCCATCCAGCAGGCCTTCAACATGCCGCTCGCCGAGCGGCGCGAGCGTCACCAGGCCATGCTCGAAGTATTGCGCCGCAATTCCATCGAGCACTGGCACACGAGCTTCATCGAGACCCTGGAGGCGCAGTCCGCGCCGCGATTGAAGCGCCGCGCCGGCTGAGTCCGCTGCAGGTTGCAGCGGCGTCCACTAATATCGCCGCGTGATGGCGGCCACGGACACCCACGAGCGCGACCGGATCGCCGCACTGGCACTGCTGGCGGCGGTCATCGTCGCCATGATTCTTGCCAATTCGCCGCTCGCCGACGAATACCACGAGCTGCTGCTGCGGCGCTTCACCGTGGGGTTGGCACCGCTGGCGCTGACCAAGACGCTGCTGCACTGGATCAACGATGGGCTGATGACCCTGTTCTTCCTGTTGATCGGGATCGAGATGAAGCGCGAGATCCTGGTGGGCGAGCTAGCCAGCCTGGAACGCGCCATGTTGCCGGCGATCGCTGCGCTCGGCGGCATGCTGGTTCCGGCCCTGGTCTACGAAGCCGTCAACCATGCCACGGTCGGACTTCCGGCCGGCTGGCCGATACCGATGGCCACCGACATCGCCTTCGCGGTGGGAGTGCTGGCGTTGCTCGGCCGCGGCATGCCGCCGACATTGCGCATCTTCCTGCTTGCCCTGGCGGTGATCGACGATCTCGGTGCGATCGGCGTGATCGCCATCCTGTTCACGGAGAGTCTCTCCTGGACTGCGTTGCTGCTCGCCTCGGGATGCGTGCTGGTGTTGATCGGGTTGAACCGCGGCGGCGTGCGGCGCGTGTGGCCTTATGCCCTGGTGGGAGCGCTGTTGTGGTTGTCGGTGCTGAAGTCGGGAGTCCATGCCACGCTCGCCGGCGTGCTGCTCGGCTTCGCAATTCCGCTGGCACGCGCGCCACGCGATCCGGCGGCGCGCGTCGAACGCAGGATCTATCCGCGCGTGACCTTCGTGATCCTGCCGTTGTTTGCCCTGGCCAATGCCGGTGTGCCGATGGCACAGGTCACCTGGGAGGTGTTCGCACATCCGGTCACGCTCGGAATTTCACTCGGCTTGCTGCTGGGAAAATTCATTGGCGTATTCACCTTCACCTGGCTCGCGGTGCGCTGGGGCCTGGGGAAATTGCCGGCGGGCGTCGGCTGGCAGCACGTGGCAGGAGTCGCGCTGCTCACCGGCATCGGCTTCACCATGAGCCTGTTCCTCGGCGCGTTGGCATTGCCCGAAGACGCGATGCAGGGGTACGTTCGCCTCGGCGTATTGTCCGGTTCGACCTGTGCCGCGCTGCTGGGTGCCTGGTGGCTGCGACGCGCCGCGCGCGGCGCGATGACGACAGGCGCGAAAACCTTGCCGTCGAACGGGAAGTAGGATCGGTCCAAGGTCTCATATCGCCGCGGACCGCGACGGCGAAATCCTTCCGGCCTAATCGTCCACTTCGACGAGCGGAGAGCCCAGCGTGTCGATCACCGCTTCCAGCAATTTCCCGGGCGGAATGGGTTTCTGCAGGAACACGGCGGCGACCTCCTGTGCCTTCGCGCTGATCAGCGGATCGTTGCAGCCGCTGATGAGCACCACGGGAAGCTGTAGTTCGATGACCTGCGGGTGCACCGCGAGATCGAGTCCACTCATGGTGCCGAGGTGAATGTCCGAAATCACGAGGCCGGCGTCGCAGGAGGCGGCGACACTCAGGAACTCCTCGGCGCACTGGAACGCCAGCGTGCGAAAGCCCGCCGCGCGCATTTGCCGGCTGAGTGCGTTGCGGATCGAAGCATCGTCGTCGATGACGGCGATGAGTTTGCGGGGCGTGGCCATCGGCATGTCGGTTCCGGCTGGGGTTATACGTGGCCGGTTCCCGCAGGGCCTTGTGGCCGGCTGCCAAGTACTTGTGTTTGGGTGCCAGATGCGCATGGCTAGGCGAAGCCCTCCGAGAATCTCGCAGATGCCGAGCGCCATGGGGCTGACCTCGCGGCTGGCATTTGCCCGCGTGCGGCCGCGTGCGGCAGTGGCGCGCACCCTGCTGCGCAAGGTGCGCCTGACGGTGTCCCAGCTCGAGGACCCGACGTCGCGGATCCCGGTGCGCAGCCAGATCGAGTTCCTGAATCTCGCCGCCGATGCGTTGGGCGACGACATGCTGGGCTTCAATCTCGCAGTCGATTTCGACCTGCGCGACGCCGGGCTCTTCTACTACGTGCTGGCTTCTTCCGGACGCCTGGTCGACGTGTTCGCACGCGGCGCGCGCTACAGCACCGTGGTGAACGAAGGCTTCGTGCAAAAGTTCATCGACGACCGGCGCGTGGGCCTGGCGATACGCTATGCCGACGTGCCGCGGCAGCTCGACCGGCACCAGATGGAATTCTGGATGACCACGGTGGTGCGCCTCTGTCGCCGACTGACCAGCATGCATGTGAAGCCAGAGCGGGTACGTCTCAAGCACCAGCGATCGCGCGGGCAGGCGAAGCTGTCGAATTTCATTGGTTGTCCGGTGGAGTTCGGTGCTGCCGTCGACGAAGTGCTGTTCGCGCGCGAAGTGGGACAGCTGCGCGTGGTCGATGCCGATCCGTTCCTCAACCGCCTGCTCATCGAGGTCGTGGAAGAGCGTCTTGCACGGCGGGCGCACGCGGCGGAGTCATTCGTCGCGCGCGTCGAGAACGCCGTCGCGCCGTTGCTGCCACACGGCGGCGCGCTGGCCTCGGAGATCTCCCAGCAGCTCGGCATGAGCCAACGAACCTTTGCCCGCCGGCTCGAAGACGAGGGACTCACGTTCTCCGACCTGGTGCTGCGTCTCAGACAGGATCTCGCGCGGCGCTACCTGTTGCAGGACCGCCTGTCAGTTTCCAAGGTTGCGTGGCTGCTGGGATACAAGGAAGTCGCCACGTTCTCGCATGCCTTCCGTCGCTGGACCGGCAAGGCGCCGAGCACCTACGCCGCGCGGGGCCGTTGAACACAAGCGGGGCCGGCGCGCGGGCAATGCCCCTAGGTCCCATTTCTTGCATTGCGTCCAAAGCCAACCCTGTCGGTGATGAGCGTCCGCCTGCCACTGTTCGACTGGCTGTCCACCTACCGTGCCGCCTGGTTGCGCCCCGACATACTCGCGGGGCTCACCACCGCTGCGGTCGTCATCCCGAAGGCGATGGCGTACGCGACGGTCGCGGGACTGCCGATCGAGATCGGCATCTACACCGCGATCGTGCCGGCGCTGGTGTACGCCGTGCTCGGCACCTCGCGCGTGCTCAGCGTCACCACCACGACGACCATCGCCATCCTGGTCGGTGCCCAGCTGGCGACCGTGGTGCCCGATGGCGACCCGGCGAGGTTGCTGCAGGCACTGGTGACGCTGGCGCTGATGGTGGGCGTGGTGCTGATGCTGGCGTCGGTGCTGCGCCTCGGCTTCTTCGCCGATTTCGTTTCCTACCCCGTGCAGGTGGGCTTCAGGGCGGGCATCGGCCTGGTGATAGTCGCCGACCAGGTGCCCAAACTACTCGGCGTCAAGATCCACAAGGAAGGATTCTTCCGCGACGTGTGGTCGATAGTCGAGGCGATTCCCAAGGCGCTGCTGGTCACGGCGGTGCTGGGCCTCGGCACCATCGTCGCGCTGACGCTGATCAAGAAATTCCTGCCGAAGTGGCCGGCGCCGCTGATCGTGCTGGGCGCCGCGATTGCCGCCTCGGCGGTGTGGGCCCTGCAGAGCCGTGGCGTGTCGGTGGTGGGTGCGGTTCCGTCCGGGCTGCCATCGTTCCGTCTGCCAGATCTGTCGCTGGCGCAGGCGATGTGGCCGGGCGCGCTCGGCATCGCGCTGATGAGCTTCACCGAGACCATTGCGGTCAGTCGTTCATTCGCACGCAGCGACGATCCGCCACTTCGGCCGAACGGTGAGTTGTTTGCCACCGGCGCCGCCAACTTCGTGGGCGGATTCCTCGGTTCCATGCCGGCCGGCGGCGGAGCTTCGCAGACCGCCATGAATCGCGGCACCGGCGCACGCACGCAAATCGCCTGCCTGGCGAGCGCGCTGGTCGCGGTGTTGGCAGCGCTCTTCCTGTCGCCGTTGATTGCGCTGATGCCCAACGCGGCTCTGGCCGGCGTGGTGATCGTGTATTCGCTGGGCCTGATACAGCCGGCCGAGTTTCGCGACATGCTGAGCGTGCGGCGCACCGAGTTCATCTGGGCCGTGGTTGCCATGCTCGGTGTCATGGTGCTCGGTACCTTGAAGGGCATCCTGGTTGCCATTGTCGTTTCGCTGGTGGCGCTCGGGTACCAGGCCGCCAATCCAAAGGTCTACGTGCTCGGCCGCGAGCCTGGCACCACCAAGTTCCGTCCGCGTTCGCCCGAGCATCCCGACGATGAGTTCGAGCCGGGCCTGCTGCTGGTGCGCCTCGAAGGCCGACTGTTCTTCCTCAACGCCGAACGCATCGGCGACGTGTTGCGCGACCTGATGGTGGAAGCCCAGCCGCGCGTGGTGGTGCTCGACCTGCGCGCGGTGTTCGACCTCGAATACTCCGCGCTCAAGATGCTCACCGAAGCCGAGGCGCGGTTGCGCCAGGACGGCGTCGAGTTGTGGCTCGGTGCCATGCAGCCGGCCGTCCAGGAAATCGTCAATCGCTCACCGCTTGGCACAACGCTCGGCGCCGGGCGCGTATTCACTTCAATCGATACCGCGGTGACGAAGTTCCGCACGCAATACGGTGCCGGAGCGGGCGTCGCCCCAGGAGTTTCCCATGCGTAGCTCGAGTAACGACACGCGCAAGAAGGAGATCGGCACGATCGCCGTGCTCCTGCAGCGCCTCAATGAATTCCGTTTGCCGCGGGCGCTCGACCTGAAGAAGAAGGTGGACCGTGGCGAGCGGTTGAGCTCCGACGATCTCAAGTTTCTCGACGAGGTCAAGAAGGATGCGCCGCAGGTCAACTCGCTGGTCGCGAAACACCCGGAGTACAAGAGCCTGGTCGACAAGCTGGCGGCCCTGTACGCGGAGATCACCCGCAAGGGACTCGAGAACGAACAGAAACCGCAGGCAAAGTCATGAGCAAGAAACAGGACAAGGACAAGGGCCGGAAGGGCTCGGAGCAGGACACCTCCGCGAGGGACGACAAGCTGGGCGGCAAGGAATTCGACAAGGAGCTCCGGAAGCTCCACGGCGAACTCGTCAAGCTCCAGGAATGGGTGAAGCGCAAGGGCCTGAAGGTCTGCATCCTGTTCGAGGGGCGCGACGGCGCAGGCAAGGGCGGCTGCATCAAGGCCATCACCGAGCGCGTGAGCCCGCGTGTGTTCCGCGTGGTGGCGCTGACGTCCCCGAGCCCGCGACAACTCAGCCAGATGTACGTGCAGCGCTACATTCCGCACCTGCCGGCAGCGGGCGAGATCGTGATCTTCGACCGCAGCTGGTACAACCGCGCCGGCGTGGAGCGCGTCATGGGCTTCACCGAGATGGACGAGGTCAAGCGTTTCCTGCGCGCCATCCCGCTGGTCGAGAAGGCCATCGTCGACTCGGGTGTCATCCTCATCAAGTTCTGGCTGGAGGTCAGCGAAGAAGAGCAGACCCGCCGGCTGCAGGATCGCGTCGATGATCCGCGCAAGATCTGGAAACTCTCGCCGATGGACCTCAAGTCGTACAGCCGCTGGTACGACTACTCGCGTGCGCGTGACGACATGTTCGCGGCCAGCGACTCGCCGCACGCACCCTGGTACGTGGTGCCCAGCGACGACAAGCGGCGCGCACGGCTCAATGTCATCCACCACATCCTGAAGGCCGTGCCGTACAAGGACTCGCCGCGCGAGAAGATCAAGTTCCCGAAGCGGCAGAAGCGCGAGGGGTATAGCGAGCCCAACTACCCATACAAGTACGTCAAACCGGTCTTCTAGCTATATATAAGAGTGGAAACGGGGACAGTTTCTGGTGATGCGTGCGACGGTGTGCGCCGCAGGGGCGGGGAATGCTCAAATCGAGCGCGCTTCAAAAATTGCCGGACGGCAATTTTTGGCGTTCCCTTGCGCGAGGCGGCGC
>Ga0134123_10002813_pt1 | contig 11345 bp, 11 predicted proteins | sample KB303_FD_96460 | JGI IMG/M metagenome (GOLD analysis project Ga0134123, IMG submission 96460) | Terrestrial soil microbial communities without Nitrogen fertilizer from Kellogg Biological Station, Michigan, USA - KB3-0-3 | ecosystem: Environmental > Terrestrial > Soil > Unclassified ...
ATGGCTTCGATGGATCCCCGGGAACCGTGTAGAAGCGCCACGCCTCGCGGCCCGTCATCGCGTCAAACGCGACGAAGAACCCGCGCGTCGGCCGGTCGCCGCCACTCACCCCGATGATGACCTTGCCCTTCGCGATGCGGGGCGCCATCGTCAACGTGTAGTGATCCTGCGGGTAGCCGACGCGGGCTTCCCAGCGGGGCTTGCCGGTGGTCGCGTCGAGCCCGACGAGCCGGCCATCGATAGCCGGCGCGATGATCAGGCCGTTGTAAATCGCGAGGCCGCGGTTGACGACGCCGCAGCAGATCTTGGAGCGGACCGTCGTCTGATTCACTTCGGGATCCCAGCGCCAGCGTTCCTTTCCAGTGCGGGCGTCGACGGCAAAGACGATGCTCCAGTTGGTGATGCCGTAGATCGTGCCGTTGGCGACGAGCGGCGTCGCTTCCTGTCCGCCGCCGCCCGAGCCGACCTCGTACGCCCACACGGCGCCGAGCCGGGAGACGTTGCCCGCGTTGATGTCCTTGAGCGGGCTGAACCGCGCCTCGCTCGGTGTCAGGCCGTAGGTCGGCCACTCGACGTCGTCCGCCTTGCGGGTCTGCGCCATGAATGCGACGACGGCGATGACGGCGATGAAAACTCTCTGTTTCATAGGTGGTGTGCGCCTTGAGGCGGACCAACGATAGCAGATCGCCGCTAACCCGGCAGGGGGGTCGCGCGTCTATGTGTATGAACGCTCCGGAGCGTGCGCAGATGGAAATTGAGGTGAGAAATGCGCTTGATCTGCCTGCTCGCGCTTGTGAGCGCCGCTGCGTCTCCGATGCCGCGCGTCCGCTCGACCACTCCGGCGATCGCGGCCGCCCTCGTCGAGGCGGAGCGCCTGTCGCCGACTTTCAACGCGCTCGTCCGCACCATTGAGGGGACCGACGGCATCGTTTACGTCGAACGCGGCACATGCCGGCGCGGCGTGCACGCCTGCCTCAGCCACTCGGTCGCCTCGGGCGGCGGCTTCCGGCTCCTGAGGATCCTTGTCGACAACGTCGACGATGTCGTCGAGCTCATGGCGACGATCGGCCACGAGCTCCGGCACGCGATTGAGCTATTGTCCGAGCCTTCGGTGAGGACGGCGGTCGCCGCCTACAACTTCTACTCGCGCGAAGCGCCGACGAGCCGGATGGCGTTCGAAACTCCGGCGGCCGTTCGCGCCGGGGTTGTCGTCTTCGACGAACTGACGCGCGCCCGCCGGTAGGCCATCGCGGCCTATTCTGCCGAGTCCTTGGACGTCCCGGGACTCGGCAGATCCTTCGGAATTCCGAAGTTCCCACCGAGCGCGGAGATCTGCTTCGGGTCGATCTCACCGTCGATGATGACGATGCTCAGCTCGCGGCGTTCGGCGGAGAGAATCACCAGGCCGCCGACGCGGTCCTTGTCGATCTTCACGAAGATCTGCGTGTGCTCGCCGCGTTCGCGCTGCTCGACGATGCGCGACCACGCGGGGGACTTGAGCTGGGACCGGATGGGATCCAGATCCGCGTCGGAGAACTCGTTGTCCTTCTCGAACTCGAAGTTGCGGACGTGGATGCTCTTCAGCTTCCCGACGATCTCCTTCGCTGCGCGCTGATCCTTGTCGTTCGAGTTCAGGAACGCGCTGGCGAGCTTCAGCAGCGCGCCGTCGAGCGTGATGTTCGTGCTCTCCTTCGCCTTCTCGGACAGCTTTTCGATCCGGTCGGGGATCGTGAAGACCTGGGCGAACGCACCGGCGGGCCACAGCACGGCGCAGGCCATCGCGAGCGCCACGGTCGTCATTCTCTTCGTCATCGTCGACATTGTCGATATTGTCGATATTGTCTTCATGGGAGTTACCGCCCCTCTTCGTGGCTGTTGACTTTCATCTCGATCGACCGCAGCTTGGTGCCGGCGATGTTCAGGCTCAGGAGCACCTGCCGCTTCGCCTCTTCGCCTTCCTGACGGCGCCGTTCTTCCGTGCGATACCAGGCGCCGCCGCCGAGCGCGACGACGAGCGTCGCGGCCACGGCCCACCAGCGGACGGTCGTGGCGCCTTTCGTAGCGTCCGCCTTCAGGCGGACGTTATCGACACGGACGTTCTCGGCGCGGGCTTTCTCGATCACGCGCTCGGCGAACCCCGCCGGCGGATCCACGCGTCGCAGCGCGTCGCGAAGGTCGTCATGCATGGGACACCACTTTGTTGAGCTTCTCCTTGAGCGTTTTGAGCGAACGCTGCAGCTGGCTCTTCACCGTCGCGACGGGACGATCGAGCACGCGCGCGATTTCCTCCGGCGTCAGATCTTCCTGATACCGCAGGACGACGGCCATGCGCGCGGGCGCCGGGAGCTTGCGCACCAGCGCGCGCATCCGGCGCGACAGCAGCGGATCGGGCGTCGAGATCGGGGCCGCGGGTTCGGGCACGGCGTCGAGCCGCAGGAAGTTGAACCGGCGGCGCCGGCTGTAATCGATGCAGCGGTGCGTCGTCACCCGCCGCAGCCAGAAAGTAACGTGGTCGGCGGACTGCATCGCGGACAGGTGCCGGTGCAGCTGCAGGAAGACGTCCTGCGCCAGCTCTTCGGCAGCCGAGCGGTCGTGAAGGAAGTGGAGGGCGATGCTGAAGACCATCGCCTGGTGACGGCGGACCAGCGTCTCGAAATCGAGGGCTGTGTCGGTGTCGAACGCGGCTGCCAGTGCGGTCCCCATCCTTCTATGGACCTATACGAGAAGGATGGGGCGCCGGGATGCAGGCCCTATTTCTGGGGGGCCGGCGTGTTCGTGTCGGGACCCATGCCCGAGATCTGGAGCAGGGCCGGTTCGTCCTTCGCGCCGTCGTAGTGATATTCGTTCGCCGTGTGCACGACGAAGCTGCCGGCGGGGACGGGCTTGAATCCCGCGGGATCGTAATTCGCGCCGGTGTTCACCCACCACGTGCCGGAGAGCACCTGGATGTAGCGGTCGTTCGGATGCTTGTGGGGCCGGCTGTTGTTGTGCGGCAGCCACTTCTGCAGGACGACGTAGTAGCCGGGCTTGGACGGGTCCCCGTACAGGACCGCGCGCTCGTTCGTCGCGGTCTTCGTCCATTTGATGTCGGCCGGCAGCGTGATGGTGATCGCCTTCGGGTTGAGATCGCCGATGGCGCGGCCGGTGGCGGAGAGGGCGTGCCCGCTGATGCCGGCGCAGATCGTGACCGTGACAGCGGCGAGCGCGATTCGATAACGGAGCATAAGGACCTCCTCAGTCGTGCCTAGCCTAACTCAAATCCGCGTATGATTCGTGGCGATGCGCGATCCCGTCGTCCGGGAATTCCTGCTCGCGTTCTGGAAGATTCACATCCTGTATCACGCAGAAGACGGCGGCGTGTACGGCCACTGGATGGTGGAAGAGCTCCATCACCATGGCTATCGCATCAGTCCCGGCACGCTCTATCCGATGCTGGCCCGCATGGAAAAGCGGGGCTGGCTGAAATCCACCGAGCCGCGGCGCGCGAAAGGGCAGCGCGTGTACAAGATCACCGCGCACGGAAAAACCGTGCTCAAGCGGATTCGGGCCTCGCTCGACGAGTTGTACGGCGAGGTCCGCTAGTTCACATAAAATATGTCGATTTTCGTAGACGGTTAACGATGACGAATTCCTTACGCGCGTGCGTGGCTGCGGTGCTGCTCGCGGGTGGGCAGCGCGCCGCGGCCCAGGAAACCTTCACGCTGGACCGCGCCATGCAGTACGCGGCGGAGCACTACCCGTCGGTGCGTGCCGCCGTCGAGCAGGTCACCGCGTCGAACGCCGGCGTCAGCGTCGCGCGATCGGCGTACCTGCCACGTCTCGACGCGCTGTGGCAGACCAATCGCGCGACGGCCAACAACGTCTTCGGCCAGATCCTGCCGCAGTCGGTGCTGCCGTCTCTCACCGGGCCGGTGCTCACGAGCACATCGCCGGAGAGCGTGTGGGGAAGCGCCGCAGGCGCGCTGTTCTCGTGGGAGCCGGTGGATTTCGGCCTTCGCCGAGCGGTGGTGGCCGGTGCGGAGGCCGCGGTCACGCAGGCGCGCGCCGGTGAGGCGCTGACGCGTCTCGAAGTGCAGAGCGCCGTGGGCGCGGCGTTTCTGAACGCCGCCGCCGCCGAGCGCGCCGTGCTCGCCGCGCAGGCCGATGTCGAACGCCGGGACGCGCTCTCGCGGACGGTTCACGCGCTCGTGGACAACCAGCTGCGGCCCGGCGCCGACGCGTCGCGGGCCGACGCCGAGCGCGCCGCCGCGCAGACACGGCTGATTCAGGCGCGCCAGGCCTTCGCCATCGCGCAGCTGATGATGACGAGGCTGCTCGGGATGGAGGGCGGCGTGCGCGTCGATGCCTCGGTGCTGCTCGAGCGCGTGCCGGCGGCAGGCGTCGCGCCGGCCGACGCCGCCGCGCATCCCCTCGCGCAGGCGCGCCAGGCCGCCGTGGACGCGGCCGTCGCCCAGCAGCAGGTGCTCGCGCGGACCGACCTCCCACGGCTCTATCTGCAGTCGAGTGTCTTCGCGCGCGGGAGCGGCGCGAACGCGAACGGCACCTTTGACGGCGGCGCCGATGGTCTCGGGCTCGAACGCGCGAACTGGGCCGCGGGACTGCAGATCGTCGTGCCGAACGTCTTCGATTACTCGAGCCTGCGCGCGAGAAAAGCGGCGGCCGCGGCTTCGGCGCGGGCGGAAACGGCCCGCCACGACGAAGCGCTGCTGACCATCAGCAGCGAACGGCAGGCCGCTGCGGTCACGGTGCAGGCCGCGCGCGACGTGGCGGCGAACACGCCGGTGCAGGTGGCCGCGGCGCGGCAGAGCCTGACGCAGGCGAACGCGCGGTACCAGGCGGGGCTGACCGGCATCATCGACGTCGCCGACGCGCAGCACCTCGTGGCGCAGTCGGAACTCCAGGACGCGCTGGCGCGCGTGGACGTGTGGCGCGCGCTGCTCGCCCAGGCGGTCGCCGGCGGCGCGATCGATCCATTCCTCGGTCTGCTGAAACCGTAGGCGGGCGTCCATGTGGCTGATTCGCACCGCGCTTCGACGCCCGATCACGATCGTCGTGTCCGTGATCGCCGTCGCGCTGACGGCCGCGTTCGCCGTGAGCCGCGTGCGGGTCGACATCTTTCCCGACCTGGACCTTCCCGTCATCTACGTCGCGCAGCCGTACGGCGGCATGAGCCCGGCGCAGATGGAAGGCTACATCACGTACTACTACGAGTACCACTTCCTCTACGTCAACGGCATCGAGAGCGTCGAGTCGAAGTCCATTCAGAACACGGCCCTGCTGAAGCTGACGTTCCATCCGGGGACGAACATGGCTGAAGCGCTCGCGCAGACAATCGGCTATGTCAACCGCGCGCGCGCGTTCATGCCGCCCGGCACCGTCGGCCCCTTCGTCATGCGGTTCGACGCCGGCACGGTGCCCGTCGGCTACCTCACGTTCTCGAGCGCGACGCGCAGCCTCGGCGAGATCCAGGACCTCGCCCTCAACCGCGTGCGACCGCAGTTCGCCACGCTCGACGGCCTCACGTCGCCGCCGCCCTTCGGCGGCAGCCAGCGCACGATCGTCGTCCGCGTGGATCCGGCGAAACTGCGCGCCTACGGGATGGCGCCGGACGAAGTGATCCGGGCCGTGACGACCGGCAACACGATCATGCCGTCGGGCAGCGTGAACATCGGCGACCAGACCCGCATCTCTCCCGTCAACTCCGTCGTCACGAAGATCGACGAGCTGCTCGATCTGCCGGTGCGCCCGGCCGCGGGCGCCACGGTCTACCTGCGCGACGTCGGATCGGTGAGTGACGGCACCGATGTGCCGACGGCGTACGCGCTGGTGAACGGGCGCCGCGCGGTCTACATCCCCGTGACGAAGCGCCCCGACGCATCGACGCTGGCCGTCGTCGGCGCGGTGAAGGCGAACCTGCCGCGCTTCCAGGCGCTCGTGCCGGACGACATCACGGTGTCGTACGAGCTCGATCAGTCGGACAACGTCCGCGACGCGCTCGGGTCCGTCATCCGGGAGGCGATCCTCGGCGCGCTGCTGACGGGCCTGATGGTCCTGCTCTTCCTCCGCAGCTGGCGCAGCGCGCTCATCGTCGTGACGACGATTCCGTTCGCGTTGCTGGCCGCCGTCGTCGCGCTGTGGGCCGCGGGGCAGACGCTGAACGTCATGACGCTCGGCGGACTTGCGCTGGCGGTCGGCATCCTCGTCGACGAAGCGACGGTGGCGGTCGAAAACATCCACACGCATGCGGCGACCGGCGCTCCCATCGCGCGCGCCGTGCTCGACGCGGGCGGAGAAGTCGTGGTGCCCCGGCTGCTGGCGATGCTCGCGGTCGTGTCTGTGTTCGTGCCGTCGTTCTTCATGACCGGCGTCTCGCGGGCGCTGTTCGTCCCGCTGTCGCTCGCCGTCGGCGGCGCGATGGTCGCGTCGTTTCTGCTGGGCAGTTCGCTCGTGCCGGTACTGTCGGTGTGGCTGCTCGCCAGGTCAGGCGCTCCCCACGCACAGGCCGGCTGGATCGATCGCCTGCGCGATCGGACCGCCGCCGTGCTCGAGCGTCTGATGCGCATGCGCGTCGCGCTGGTCGCGCTGTACCTCGCGGTGGCCGCCGGCGTCGTGCTCCTCGCCGGACCCCGTCTCGGGCGCGAAATCTTCCCGGCCGCCGGCGCGCATCAGTTTCAGCTGCGATTCCGCGCGCCCACGGGCACCAAGTTCGAATCCACGGAACGGCTCGCCGGTGAGGTGCTCGAGGAGATCCGGCAGACGGCCGGACCGGGCAACGTCGACATCACGCTCGGGTACGTCGGCGTGCAGCCCTCGTCCTATCCCATCAACACGATCTTTCTGTGGACCGGCGGATCGCACGAGGGCGTCCTGCAGGTGGCGTTGAAGAGGGACGCCGGACTTGATCTTCCGTCCTTCGAGGAACGGCTTCGCCAGCGGTTCGCGGCGCGCTTTCCGTCGGCGCAGTTCTCGTTCGAGCCGGGCGACATCATCGGCCGCATCCTGAACTTCGGCGCGCCGACACCTGTCGACATCGCCATCGCCGGCCCGGACTTCGCGGGGATCCGCGGCTACGCGGCGCGGCTCAGCGCCGAGCTCTCGAAGATTCCGTCGCTGCGCGATCTGCAGTACGGGCAGGCCCTCGATTACCCGGCCGTGAACGTCGACATCGATCGCCGGATGGCCGGACAGCTCGGCGTCACCGTCGATCAGATCGGCCGCTCGTTTGCCGCGGCGACGTCCTCGAGCCGTTTCGTCGCGCCGAACTTCTGGGCGGATCCTCGCACGGGCATCGCGTTCCAGGTACAGATCGAAATCCCGCAGCCGCAGATGACGACGCTCGACGCGCTGCGCGCTGTGCCGGTGTCCTCCGACAGCGGGGCGCATGCCCTGCTGGGCGACGTCGCGCGGATTCAGAGCGGCACGATCGTCGGCGAATACGACCGCTTCAACGGCCAGCGCATGGTGACGCTGTCGGCGAATGCGGCGGGCGAGGACCTGGGACGCGTCGCCGCCCACGTCGACGAGGCGATCGCGCGCGCCGGCGAGGTGCCGCGCGGGGCGTCGGTCAGCGTGCGCGGGCAGATTGCGCCGATGCGCGAGACCTTCCGGAACATTGCCGCCGGGCTCCTCGTGGCCGTGGTCGTGATCTTCCTGCTGCTCGCCGCGAACTTCCAGTCCGTTCGCCTCGCGTTCGTCGTCGTGTCCACGGTGCCGGCGGTGCTCGCCGGCGTGGTCCTCCTGCTGCTCGCGACGCGGACGACAGTGAATGTGCAGTCGTTCATGGGCGCCATCATGGCGATCGGCGTCGCCGTCGCGAATGCGATTCTGCTCGTCACATTTGCCGAAGAGGCGCGGCGGACCGGCCACGCCGAGCCGGCTGTGGCGGCGGCGCGCGCGCGCCTGCGTCCCGTGCTGATGACGAGCGCGGCGATGATCGCGGGCATGCTGCCGATGGCGCTCGCCTTCGGCGAAGGCGCGGGCGCGACGGCGCCGCTCGGCCGCGCCGTGATCGGCGGTCTCGCGGCGGCGACGGCCGCGACGCTGCTCGTGCTGCCGTCGGTGTACTCCCTCGCGCAAGGCTCGGCGCGACGCGGATCGGCGTCGCTCGATCCCGACGATCCGGAAAGCGCATACCGAACATGACACGTGCGATCGCTCTTGCCTTGACCATCGGCGCCGTCGCGTGCGGCGCCGGCCAGCCGCCGCCGGCGGCCCGAACACCGCCGCAGAATGCGCCGCCGGTGATCCAGGTCGTGCGCGTCGTCGAGCAGCCGGTGGACGTGACGCTGTCGCTGCCCGGGCAACTGGAGCCCGACGAGTCGGTCGCCATGTATCCGAAGGTGACCGGGTTCGTGAAGACGATCGCCGTGGATCGCGGGTCGCGGGTGCGCGCGGGGCAGGTCCTCGCGACGCTCGACGCGCCGGAGCTGTCGTCGCAGCGCGCAGAAGCGCAGTCGAAGGTGCAGGCGGCGAGCGCGCAGCTGGCGGCCGCCCGGGCCAGGGCCGATGCCGAGTCTGGGACGTACGATCGATTGAAGGGCGCCGCCGCGACGCCCGGAGCCGTCGCCGGCAACGACCTCGTCGTCGCGCAGAAGGCGGTGGATGCGGCACGCAGTCAGGTCACCGCCGCTGAGCAGACGACCGAAGGCGCGCGGCAGGCGCTGCAGTCGGTGTCGGACATGGAGGCGTACCTGAAGATCGTGGCGCCCTTCGACGGCGTCGTCACCGAACGGAATGTGCATCCCGGCGCGCTGGTTGGCGCCAACGCGGGCGCAGGTGCGCCGCCGATGCTACGGATCATCAAGACCAATCGGTTGCGGCTGGTCGTCCCTGTGCCGGAAGCCTATGCGGCCGGCGTGCGCCCCGGTGCGAAACTCAAGTTCGCGGTGGCGGCATATCCAGGCGAGCAGTTCACCGGCTCGATCGCGCGCGTCGCGGACACCGTGGACGTCAGGACCAGGACGATGGCCGTTGAGCTTGACGTCGCCAACCGTGACGGACGTCTCGCGGCTGGAACGTTCTGCGACGTCCAGTGGACGGTCCATCGGGAGTCGCCGTCTTTATTTGTTCCTTCTGCGAGCGTCGCGTCGACGACCGATAGAACGTTCGTCATCCGGATCGTCGATGGCCGGACGGAGTGGGTCGACGTGAAGACCGGATTGAGTTCGGGCCCGAGAATCGAGGTGTTCGGCGGCCTGCGGCCGGGCGATAATGTCGCCGCGCGCGGCACCGATGAACTCAAGCCCGGCGTGCAGGTGCAGATGAAGCCATGAAACGGCTGGTGGTGTTCGTGACGGCACTGATCGCGATGCTGATCGGATCGCGTCCAGATGCACAGAAGCCGCCGTCATCGCTGCAGATGGGCGGAAAGAAGTCCGTCACGAGCTTCTTCATCACCAGCCGCGGCCTCGGGCGCGGCGCGGACCTGGGCGGCCTGAACGGCGCCGACGCGCATTGCCAGGCGCTCGCGAAGAAAGAAGGATCGGGCGATCACGTCTGGCACGCGTACCTGAGCACGATGCGGGTGGGCGAGCAGTCGGCCGTCAACGCGCGCGATCGCATCGGCAGGGGCCCGTGGTACAACGCGCTCGGCGACCGCATCGCGGTCAACGTCGCCGAGCTCCACGCCGGAAAACACAAGATCGACGTCGAGAACGCCGTCACCGAACGCGGGGACCCGGTGCCGCTCGAAGACCACGATATCCTGACCGGATCGCGTCCGGACGGCACGGCGTATCCCGGCACCGGCGATCTGACGTGCGCGAACTGGACGTCGAGCGGGCGCGGCCGCGCGCAGGTCGGCCATCATGACCGCATGGGCCGGGGCGATCCGGCCGAGCGATCGTGGAACTCCTCGCACGCCACGCGCGGCTGCAGCCAGGACGCGCTGAAGACGACCGGAGGCTCCGGACGTTTCTACTGCTTTGCCGTCGACTGAAGGAAAGGAATGGGAGCGTATATGTCGAAGAACGTTTTGCACATGGTCATCGGGGCGCTGCTGCTGGTGACGGGCATCGCGATTGGCGTCAGCATCCCGGCGATTTCCGCGCAGCAGCGTGAGGGCGGCGGCCGCGCGCGCGGTCCGCGTCTGCCGACCATGGAGGAAGTGCCGCAGGAGATCGCGACGCTGCGTCAGCTGATTCCGACCAACTCCACGATCATGATGGACGTCCAGTGGCACTGGACCAACCTGTGGTTCGCCGGCAAGCGTCGCAACTGGCCGCTCGCGCAGTACTACTTCAACGAGTCGCGCGGCCACATCCAGCAGCTGGTGCGGAAGAACCCGACGATCCGCAACAACGCCGAGCAGAAGGACGTCGATCTCGTCGGGATCTTCGACGGCATCGACACCAGCAGCCTCGCCATGGTGAAGGACGCGATCGAGAAGAAGGACGGCCCGGCCTTCGAGAAGGACTACCGCATCATGCTCGAGAGCTGCTACGCCTGCCACAAGAGCGTCGGCCGGCCTTACATCCGTCCCCAGATTCCGACGGCGCAGGTGCAGCAGATGGTCAACATGGATCCGAACGCGACCTGGCCGCAGTAGTGCGCAAGAACGGCCGGACCTTCCACTACAATACCGCTCCAGTATGGAAGTCCGGCTGTTCCCCAACTCGGCGAGGCCCGGTATCGGGCAGAAGCCGCGTCAGGAGGCGCAGCGTCCGCTGCTGCCGCAGCACGCGCGGCAGTGCCCGGTGCTCGAGGCCGGCAGCGCCGCCGGATTTCTCGTCTTCCCGCCCCTCGAACCCTACGAGTCGTACTACATCGGCTACGAAGGCGACGGCCGGTACCAGTTCGTCTATTACCTCGCGCCGCCGAACGGCAGCCCGCAGGCGATGTTCACCGTCACGATTGCGATGCCGGTCGGCAGCATCGGCGTGCTGCGCGAAGAGGTCCAGTTTCATCACAGGGACGTGCCGATCAACCGCGAGCAGGCGCTGTTGATGCTGCGTCAGCTCGTCGTGCCGGAGGATCTCGGCACGCCGCCTGGCGCGCTCGCGCTCCGCGCGGCGACCAACTTCCAGACGCCGGCCGGCTGGGACACGATCTACACCCCCATCTTCAACATGATCGAGCGTCCCGTGGCGCCGATGCTGGTCGTACGTGTTGAGACCGACTGGTACGCGCACGAAACCGAGTTCCGCTACGTCCTGCAGCCGGGCGAGGGCATCTCCGGATCGCACTCGATGCCGATCGGGCAGGTGATGTTCGTCCCGCGCGAAGACGTCACGCTGCGCGATTGCACGGCCGATGAAGTAACCACGATCCGCGAGTCGCAGGTCCACTTCGCGCAGCAGAAAGCCGCGCACCGTATGACGACGGCGTACGGCATGACGTACAGCCCG
>Ga0134123_10002814_pt1 | contig 11344 bp, 14 predicted proteins | sample KB303_FD_96460 | JGI IMG/M metagenome (GOLD analysis project Ga0134123, IMG submission 96460) | Terrestrial soil microbial communities without Nitrogen fertilizer from Kellogg Biological Station, Michigan, USA - KB3-0-3 | ecosystem: Environmental > Terrestrial > Soil > Unclassified ...
ACAACGCGCTCGATTTCATGCTGCAGGACCTGCGGCGGTTTCCCGGCCACGGATGGCCTCTCGTGCGCGCCGGCCTGCAGAGCCCGGTGGTCAGCAACCGCAACCTGGCGGCAGCCGCTCTGGCGGCCTGGGGCCGTCCCGCCTGGCCGCCAGAGGCCGAGTTCCTCCTGCGCTCGGCCCTGGCGCGCGAGCCGAACGAGGGCACCCGAGAATTCCTCGGCAACGTGATCGCCGGCGAGCCCCTGGACGGTTGATCCGATCTCCCTCTCCCCGACCCTTTCCCCAGGGAGAGGGAGTCGGGCAGGCACGAGGCCTGCCCCTACAGGCGCCTTTACAGCCCGTATCCGTGGCACAGGTAGGGGCAACCCTTGTGGTTGCCCTGCTTATGCCGGCTCCGGCTCGTCTTCGTCCTCAAAGCCTTCCGCCAGGAGATCCGAGAGCGATGCGTCCGGATCGGGCATGATGCCCCAACGGACCGAAAGCTCTCGCAGCGCGCTCTGGAACCTCGTCACGTCGTCCACTCCCTGGAGGTTCTGCCGGCGTACGACCTCCAGGATCTCCGGACCGTACTTCTCGACAAATTGCCGCAACTCTTCGCGCGTGGGATGATCGTCGTGGTTCTTCATGGCTCCACCGGTTCGGTTTCGGGAAGCATACACCGAATCCGGCGCGAAGTGTCCAGAAATCGCAATGGCGGGCAGAGGAGCGGAGCCGATGGTGACTTCTCTCCCAGTTGATCCGGATACGGAAGTTCCGTAGGAGGGCGCCGATGCCGAGGACCAGCGAGCTCTGCGACTATGTGGCTGACCGTCTGTCGTCGCTCGGAACCGTCACCTACCGCTTCATGTTCGGCGGCTATGGGATCTATCTCGACGGGCTGATGATCGCCATCGTGGCGGACGACCTTCTCCTGCTGCGGGCGGACGAGGAGAACCGCGGCGAGTACGAGGAGCGCGGGATCGGCCCGTTCCAGCCCTTCCCCGAGAAGGGAGGGAAGCCGATGCACACCATGCCCTTCTACCAGGTCCCCGACGACGTCTTCGAGGACCAGGACGAGCTGCTCCGCTGGGCCGAGCGCTCGCGCGCCGCCACCCTCCGGAACGAGGAGCGGAAGGCGGTGAAGGGCAAGGGGGGAGGGCGGAAGAAGGCGAAGGGATCCGGTTGAGGATCGGGCTGCTTCAGGGGAAGCGTTGAGGCTGGATGTCTAGCGGTCGAACAAGAGGTCGAGGCCCTTCCAGAGTAGCTCGAGGTGCTGCCGCGAGACTTGGCCGATTCGCTCGGTGAGCAGTGATCTGTCAATCGCGATGATCTGAGTCACATTGGCCACAGTCACCATTCGGTGCGTTCGAGGATGCGCCGCGCGGCATCGAAAACGAAGGGGTCGGGACGCGTATCCACCTCTTCACAGACGGCATTGATCTGTTCCGTGATGAGATCTGGTTCGTGGCGGGCCACGTACTCGGCCACGGCTTCGCTATATACCTGGCTTCGTGACTTCTTCAGCCGCTCTGCAAGGCGCTCTGCGTCTCGAAAGACTCTGTCAGGGATGGAGATCGCCGTCTTCATACTCGAAGTATGACTTTGGAAGCCCAGCAAGGCAAGGATGCGGGTTTCGCGGCTTCCCTACCCCCACCCCATCCGCTCGCGCAGCGACGTCACGTGGGCCACGTGATGCGCGCCGTGCCAGGCGTAGGTTTCGAGCATCTGATCGAGGGTCCGGCGTCCGCTCTCGGGGTGGATCAGCGCGCGGCGGAAGTCCTCGGGGGCCATGGAGCGGAGGAGGTCGAGCCAGCGCATGTGCACGCTCTCCAGCAGGACCAGGGAGACCTCGATGGGCGTGACGCGGCTGTCCGCGAGCTCGGCCCAGCGGGCTTCGTTGTAGGGCTTGATGGTGGGCTCGTCCTCGGTCAGGGTCCATTTGAAGCGGACGTAGGCGTTCATGTGGCTGTCCGGCACGTGGTGGGCCACCTGGCGGACGGTCCAGCCGCCGGGCCGGTAGGGGGTGTCGAGCTGCTCGGGCGTGAGGCCGGCGAGAGCCTGGCGCAGAGCGGCGGGGCAGGCCTCGATCTTGGCGATGGCGCCGGCGCGCTCGGCGTCGGTGAGCTCGGGGCTCAGTTTGAGGCGTCCGGTCGGGTACCGCAGGTCTTCGGTCATGGCTCGGGTCTCCGGAAAGGTCGATTCATTCCAGACGATGCTGGGTGAGGGCGCCACTCAGGCTCTGCGAGCCGAGCGTCAGATAGAGATGCCGCCCGGTGACGGACAGCTCGAAGCGCGTCCGCCGTTCGAGGAGCGGCGCGAGATCGGCGATGAAGCGACGGTCGAAAGCGTGTATCTCGATCTCGCCAGCCCGGTGGATGCGCTGGCCGGCCGCCTGGCGCAGGATCGTCGCCGGATCGCGGTGCGTGTAGACCACGACACGCTGGGCGCTCTTGCTGGCGCGATGGAGGCGGTCGGGGTCCGGCAGGCCGATCTCGATCCAGGTCTTGATCCCGCCGCCGGGAGAGGGGACCCAGAGGGGCGGCTGGTCTCCGTCGGAGACGCCTCCCTTCGAGAAGGTGATCCCCTCCTCGTACTCCAGGCACCAGGCGAGCAGGCGCGTGGCGAGGTACTCCAGCGACTCCGATGGATGGAGGGCCGCGCGCACCGCGAGCGTCTCGTAGACGCCGCGGTCCACGTCGGCGAGAGAGATGTCGAAGTTGTAGATCGTCGAGGTCAGCGCCACGCCTGGCTCCAGGATCGTCGCTGGAGTCTATCAGCCTCGAGACCTCTCGCCTCCTGGTATCATCGCATGGCTTGAGGCTTCCACACATGACACACCCATTGCTGCTCACGTTGCTTCTTCTTGCCAGCCAGGAAACCTCTCCGGCTGCCGTCTTTTCAAGCTATGTTGCCGGACAGCGTTTCGACTTCGCTGTCAGCCGGTCCGCTCTCTTCGCCTCTCCTCGCTGGAACAGTGCGGAAGCTTTTCCTCCGCTTGCGCCACGAGCTGCGATTTCGGCGGCTCGGCAGCAACTCGAAGCACTCGTAACCGGTCCTGAACGTTGGCGCTTGAACAAGATTTCTCTTGTTCCGCTGGGCGAGGAGGGCTCATGGGTGTACTTGGTGGAGCTTGAGGAGCCGCCCCCGAGACCGGATGGAGGAATTCATGGCAGCCTGGAGATCGTAGTTCTGATGGACGGCAGCGCGATATCGCCATCGGTGAAGCCCTGGCCTTGAAGTAGTTCCCTGCGAACCGAATGACGGACTCGCAGCCCAAGAAACGATCTCCTCTCCGCCGCTGGATTCGGCGGGGATTCCTCGCGTGGGCGGTCGTCTCGACGGCGTGGCTTCTCAACTCGTATCGCACGCGCGGAGTCGATCAGGCGCTTCTCGCGAGCGATGCTCGGGTGTCCGTGCAGCGCTCGCAGGACTCGCTGGCATTCCTGCCGATCTCCGCCGCCTCCTCTGGTCTCGTGTTCATCGTCGGCGCCGGGGTTGCTCCCGAGGCCTATGCCCCGTTGCTCCGGCCGATCGCGGCGCTGGGCCATCCGGTGTTCGTGGTCGCGCTGCCCTGCAGAATCGCTCCGCTCGAGCGGCACAAGGCGGCCGCGGTGGGGCGGGCCCGGGCGATCATCGAGACCGAGAAGGCTGCCGAGAGTTGGGTCATCGCAGGGCACTCGCTCGGAGGCGCGCTCGTCTGCCGGATCGCGCGAGATGCCCCGAGCCGGGTCAAGGCGATGGTCCTTATCGGAACGTCTCACCCCAAGACGTTCGACCTTTCGCAGGCGCGCATACCGATCACCAAGGTCTTTGCGTCGAATGACGGCATCGCCACCGTCGAGATGATTGATGCGACCAGGCATCTGCTCCCCACCGGCACCCGCTGGATCGCCATCGAGGGCGGCAACCATTCACAGTTCGGCCACTACGGCCACCAGCTCTTCGATGGCTCGGTGACCCTCTCCCGCGAGCGGCAGCAGGCGATGACGCGGGCAGCTCTGGTGGAGGCGCTCCGCCGGTGAGGCCGGCGGGACCGTGCTCGCGCTTCCTTGCCGCCTCAAAGCTGTAACTTGAAGAAGTCTTGACGAAGAAGAGGGAGTCCTATTACCATCTGGCTCTAGGAGCATGGCTCAGAGAGACTCCGATTCGGTCGGCGGCGGTTTCCGTGAGCCTCCTTCTCTGGACGGACCCCGGTCCGGAGAGGGCTCCCAGGGGCAAGGGAAACCTTACGACTGTATGAGGTGAACCCATGTCTCACAGAGCCAGGCGTCGTCTCGCGGCTGTCGCCGTCTTCACCGCAGGTCTGTTCTCTGTCTCCAGCTTGTGGGCTCAAGCCAGCAGGAGCCCGCTCGGTACGACGGACAGCCCCAGGGGGGCCGTCGGATCCGATCGTGGGCTTCAAGGAGTTTCTTCCCACCTTCGAGCGGGCAGAGCACATCGCCAACGGCACCAACCTCCGCAACGCGGGATGGGGCACGGTCCGCCTCCGCGGCGTGCCGCCCAGGTCGACGCTGCTGAACGCCACCCTGTATTGGGGCCTCATCCTGCCCAACGATACGGCCGGCCCGCCGCCCTTCATGACCGTCACCATCGAGGGACACCGGACGACGGGCGCGCTCATCGGCATCGCCCGGGAACCATGCTGGAACGCCGCCGGAATCTACGTTCTCTACGCGGCCAACGTCAACGCGTTCATCCCTCCCGCCATCAACGGGGACTATCAGGTGGACTGCTTCCCCTCCAAGGTGACGACCGCCGAGAATCCTTGGGAGTTCGTCGACACCGGCTTTACCATGGCCGAGGGCGCGAGCCTGGTTGTCATCTTCACGAACCCCAACATCCTGCTCGGCAACGTCTACACGCACACCGGGCCCGCCTACTTCGACAACACCATCACCATCAATCACAACCTCAACCCGGTGGCTCCGCCGAACTCGCTTCTCCGGCACACGCGCATCGGTGCCGACGGCCAGGTGGGGGGCGGGCTGATTTCGCTCCTCCCGACCACCGATGAGCGGACCTTCATCAACGCGTTGCAGATCAAGGGTCCGACGTCCCCTCTCAACGGCGACTCGGACTGGAACGGCGACGACGGCGGCCCTCTGAACCAGCTGTGGGATACGCACACCGACGAATTCGAGAGCGTCATCTCCGCCGGCGCAGCCAACTACACGGTGCGCTACGTCTCCCCCAACGGCGACTGCGTCAATCCATCGGTCCACGTGGTGACGATCAAGTGACGCCGCGGCCGCGGTCCTGAAAGTGGAGGAGAGGCGCGGAAAGCTGCGCCTCTCCTGTCCTTCCCGCGGGCACCGAGCGCCGATGGAGCCTCGGGCTGCCCTGATAGACTCGCCCGGGTGCGCGCGCTCCTCTTCGACATGGACGGCCTGCTGATCGACTCCGAGCCGCTCTGGCACGAGGCGGAGATCCACGGCTTCGGCCTCGCCGGCCTGTGCCTGACCCCGGAGCAGTGCCTGGAGACCACGGGCCTCCGCGCCGACGAGGTGGTGCGATTCCGGTTCGCGCAGCGGCCCTGGACCTCGCCGTCCCAGGACACCGTGGTGGCGGCCATCGTCGAGCGCGTGGTGGAGCTGGTGCACGCGAAGGGCGCCCTCAAACCCGGCGTCGCCGAGGTCCTCGACGTCGCGCGCGGCAGCGGGCTGCGGGTGGCGTTGGCTTCGTCCTCGCCGTATGTGATCATCGACGCGGTGCTCGACACGTTCGGGTTGCGCTCCGCCTTCGAGGTGGTTCATTCCGCGGAGGAGGAGGCGCGCGGCAAGCCGGAGCCGGACGTCTATCTCACGGCGGCGCGCAAGCTGGGGGTGGACCCTGGGCTCTGTGTGGCCCTCGAAGACTCGCCGAACGGAGTCCTGGCGGCCAAGGCGGCCGGAATGAAATGTATCGCCGTCCCCGAGCCGGTGCTGCGGAACGATCCGCGGCTCGCCCGGGCGGACGTCGTCGTCGCATCGCTCGCGGAAGTCGACGCCGAGCGCCTGAGCAGACTGTAGGCGCCGTGGGAGGAAAGGATCATGTTCGTGATCGCCTGGCAGTTCGACGTGCTTCCGGAAAAAGTCGAGGACTTCGAAAAGCAGTACGGCTCGCAGGGCGTCTGGAGCGACTTCTTCGCGCGGAGCGAAGGCTACATCGGCACCCGCCTCCTGCGCGACAGCGCCCAGACGCAACGCTACGTCACCCTCGACCTGTGGGCGTCGGAGGCGGCGTACCAGGAGCTCCGCGATCGGTACAAGACCGAGTACGAAGACCTGGACGCCGCCCTCGCGCATCTGACGACGGCGGAGATCCGCCTGGGCTCATTCGATTCCCGAGTGTCCCAGGCGGAGGTGATCTGACGCTCCCAACCCGGCCGCGCGGCCGGTGGCCCAGGCCCAGGCGAAGTTGTGGCCGCCGATCGGACCGAAGGCGTCGAGGATCTCGCCGCAAAGGAAGAGGCCGGGACGGAGGCGGCTCTCCAGCGTCCGCGGATCGACCTCGGAGAGAGCGACGCCTCCTCCCGTGACCTCGGCTTTCCGATAACCCTCGTCCCCCGTCCAGGGGAGCGGATAGCGCGTCAACAGCTCGACGAGACGGAGGCGCTCGTCGCGGCGGAGCTGGTGGAGCGGCCGTGCGGCATCGACGCCGGCTTCAGCGAGGAGCGCTTCGGCGAGGCGGTCCGGCAGGTGCCGCCGGAGCGGGCCTGCGATCGTTCCCGAACCCTCGCGAAGCGCCTGGTCCCAGGCCGCGGCGTCGAGATCAGTCCATCGCACGAGGAGGGGCTGGAGCGCTCCGCCGGCCAGGCGCGACCGGACCGCCAGGTGCGAGACGTCCAGCACCGACGGGCCGCTATAGCCGCGATGGGTGAAGAGGAAGCCGCCGCGCGTGGTGAGCCCCTTGCCGGGGCCGGGCGCGGTGATCGTCACGTCCAGAGAGATGCCGGCGAGCTCCGCGTGCCGGGGCGGCTCGGCGGTCAGCGGCGTCAGCGCCGGATATGTGGAATGGACGGTATGGCCGAGCCCGCGCACCAGCTCGAAACCGAGCCCGTCGCTCCCGGTGCCCGGCAGCGACCTGCCGCCGGTGGCGAGAATCACGGTGCCGGCGAGGATCTCTCCGCCGCCACGCAGAGCGATCGACCACGCGCCGTCTGGTCCCGGAGCCAGACCATCCATCAGGGCCTCAAAACGGATCTCGACGCCGCGGCGGCGGGCGAGGGCGACGAGCCCGTCGCGCACCTGGCGGGCGCTGTTCGACGCAGGGAAGAGCTTGCCCGTCTCCGGCTCCAGGACCAGCTCGAGGCCGACCTCCTCCTCGAAGAAGCGCCGCTGCTCGGCGATCGGCCAGGAGAGCAGCATCTTGCGCAGCGTGTTCGGAGAGGAAGCGGTGACGAAGCGGGCCGGCTCCAGCCGCGACGGCAGCACGTTGCACCGCCCGCCGCCGCTCACCAGGATCTTGCGCCCGCCATCGCGCGTGCGCTCCAGCAGCAGCACGCGCCGGCCTTGGCCGGAGGCACCCCCCGCAAAGATGGCGGCGAGGAGCCCGGCGGCTCCGGCGCCCACGACGACGATGGGGAGGTGGCTCTCCGGCACCCGGAGAACCTACCACCGAGACGTGTCCTGAGGTTGGAGCTCAGCGAGTTGCCGTTACAAGGTCGCCAGGCTATTTCACTTTCGTAACCTTGCCGTCTGCGATGACCGTCCATGGCCCACCGTCGACCGACACCTCGGCCTGGTACGTAAAGAACGTCGGCGACTCCTGCACCTCGGTGTACCTGATTTTGGCCGGCTTCCCTTCGATTTCGCTATTCAGGACGAAAGTCTTCTTGTTTCCGACGATGGAACCACCCGTGGCGTATTCGCTCTCGCCGAAGCTGCTGATGCCATACTCGATGTAGGCCTTCGCCGTCTCGTCGTAGGCGCGGATGTTCAGAAAAGCTCGCTTTCCCGTCGGGCCGCTCTCCTCGCCTCGACACACGAGTTGGAATCCTCCCGCGAACCACTCGCAGGTCGTCGTGCTCGAGAGCTTTCCGGCAGGCCCGAACGGGCCGCCCTTGGTCTCGCCCTCACCTCGCCAACTGCCGAGGTAGTAACCCAACCTCTGGACTTCCGGACCGGGCTTGGGCTGCTGAGCTGTGGCGGCATGGCCGGAGACGGCGTGCGCCACGATCAACAGGAACGAGCCCACCGTGAATAGCTTCATTGCTAGTTCCTCCTGGTAATACTACGCCACACCCAAGCCATAATTTCGCACCGCTCCCCTCTTCAGGGGGCGGGGTCAACGACGGGTGGTCTTCCGCGGCGGCGCAGGGAGGGGCAGCGACCAGAGCCCCCGGCCTGCGGAGCCGTCGTCCGCCACGAAGTCGAGGCGATCGCCCACCGCGGGTTCCGGAACGGCGTGGTCGTTCTGCGGTACACTGTCCGTGGCTGATAGGTCGTCGCCTTGCCCCATGACCGCTTTGTTTCGCACGATCGAAGGCGAAATCGCTCGCGAACGCGTCGAGCTCGACGCCTGGCTGTCCGAGTCGTACGCGGGCATTGAGGCTCCGCGGTACTACGGCGAGTGGGATGCCAGCTACGAAGGTTGGGGGAGGATTGAATCGCTTGTTGGTCGCGTCTTCGATCAGGCGCTATCTCAGCGGCTCAACCAGGCGTCCGTCGAATCCGTCTTGTTCTTCATCTCTCGCAGCAACGAGATCGGCCGGATCATCGCGTGGCTGTCGGAGGGGCCTCCATTCTCGTGGTGCGGCAACCTCTCCCATCCCGACTTCTTGTTTCTCTCCGAACAGGCACTTGTCCGGCCGGATGACGATTGTGATTACCAACTCGCCTCCTGCTACCGGAAGTGCGAATCCCTCGGCGATCGCGAGATCGATGTTCTGCAACGGTTCTTCCAAAAGCGGGACTCTTATACCCGTCGCAGGGTCTTGCACGTGTTCGAGCACTTCGGCCTGCCTCAAGTCGTTGATCTTGCCACGACTCTATGGCAAACCGACGACGACGAGTTCGCCAAGTTGAGCTGTTTGCACGCTCTGAAGACCGTGCCCGATGCGAGGCACATCTTTGATGCATATATTCGGGAATACAAAAACACCTTTGACATCGACGCCGAGGAGTACCGTCAAACCCATATGCGGAAGCTCACTGCGACCTGACTCCGGTCAGCGCGCCATTGACTCCGGTCAGGGGGGAAAACCTCCCAGGGAGCTCTACGTATCTTTTGGGTGGTGGCGCCCCTCTCCGGGTGGAGGGAGTGCGTGTGGGAGAGGGGCGACTTCCGAGACACCCCCCTGAGACCCCGTGCAGGAAGATAAACTTCCGTAGTCAGGAGGAAGCCCGTGGACGCCGCCACTCTCTGGAAACGCATCGCCCTCAAAGCCGCCCGGTCGCCGGTCGTCTTCGGCTCCTGGGTGGCGGGCGCGGGAGCCACGGTGTGGCTGCACAGCCTGTGGCCGCTGGCCGCTTCCACGGGGTTGTCGGCGGTCTGGGTCCTGGTCGGCTCGCGCAGCGCCCGCTACCGCGAGGCGGTGCTGGCGGAGATGCGCAAGGAGAGGGAAAAGCGGGAGGCCGCCGAGCGGACCCAGGCTGTCCAGGAGGTCGCGGCGCAGCTCGACGAGCCGCCGCTGCGCGGCTGGACCCAGGCCGGCATGCTGCCCGATTACATGCGGATCTACCGCCGCCTCTGCGAGATCCGTGACCGGGTGGCCCGCATCGCCCGCGAACGCGAACAGGTGGAGGCGGTCAGCCGCGAGGAGATGATCGAGCAGCTCGACGCCATGCTCGGCTCCTACCTCCAGTTCGTCCGCGAACGGATCAGCTACCTCCAGATCCTCAACAACTTCCGGGTCGGCGGCGACGCGGACGGGGTGAGCCCCCAGCTCCCTCCACCCGCTCCCGGCATTCCTTATCCCATCCCCGGCTGGGCCACCACACCCGCGCCGCCGCCCGCCGGCTTCGAGGCGGGCCGCTGGCAGCGGGTCGGCACCGCCGCTCCAGCCACCGGAGCGCCGCGGCCGGCCGGGCCGGACTCCGAGCCGCCCGGGCTGCCGACCTTCGAGCGGCGGCTGGCCGAGGTCGAAGGCAAGATCGCCCGCCTCCGCGAGTTGGCGGAGCAGGAGCCGTCCACGGCGAAGACCCGGGCGTGGCACATCGGCATCCTGGAAAAGCAGCGCGACCTGCTCCGCGAATGCCGCGAGCGCGACCAGCACGTGGTGGCCCAGCTCGGCGTCTTCACCGACGTCTTCGAGGTCATCCTCGGCCGGGTCAGCGCGACGCAGTTCAGCCCGGGCGAGATCGTCAGCTCCATCGCCCCCGTGGTCGAGCAGATCGAGGAGACCGAGCGCTTCGTCGAATCGCTCCGGCCGGCCATGGACGAGCTCATGGGAGCGGTGGGACCCGGCCAGGGGCAACCACAAGGGTTGCCCCTACGCCAATCCACGGACACGAGGTCGTAACGGGCAATCGTATGTAGGGGCAGGCCTTGTGCCTGCCCGTGACTGAGGTCGAGGTGACCGCATGGAGATCCTGCAGCAGGGGAGGCGGACCTGTCTGCGCCATCCCGTCCGAGCCGACGCGGCGGCCTTCCTGGAGATGGTGCGGGAGAGCCGGCGGCTGCACCGGCCCTGGATCCATCCGCCGGAAGACGAGACGGCGTTCTCCTCATACGCCGAGCGCGCGGCGTCCGAGCGTTTCCAGGGTTTTCTGATCTGTCTGCGCGAAACCGGAGAGATCGCCGGCGTGGCCAATTTGAGCGAGATCGTCCGCGGAGTGTTCCGCAGCACCTACCTGGGCTTCTACGCGAGCGCCCGGTTCGCGGGGCAGGGCCTCATGAAAGAAGGATTGCACCTGGTCCTCCGCCACGCCTTCCGCCAGCTCGGGCTGCACCGGATCGAGGCGAACGTGCAGCCCGAGAACGCCCGGTCCCTGGCCCTGGTCCAGGCTCTGGGCTTCCGGAAGGAGGGCTACTCGCCGAGATACCTCAAGATCGGCGGCCGGTGGCGGGACCACGAGCGCTGGGCTTTGCTGGTGCAGTCAGCGAGGTACAAGCCTTCCTAGGAGAACGGCCACAACTGAAGGCCGTTTTCGGAAACCGAAGCCGCAGCATGTTGAAGGACGCTTCAGCCGGGCATTGACGTGCATACGGAACAGGCATAGGATGAACAAAGTCCAGGCACATGAGAACTTACGCCCTCCTCCCGCCTCGTCTCTACGGCCGGCCGAGCACCGGAAGGTGGACGTTCAGGCGGTTGGCGGTGAAACCGTAAGGCAGAGGTTAGGAGCCGAGCGAATGGGAACCGAGCGAACGGATGGCAACAAAGTTTGGGAGAGGATCAACTCGCCCATTGTGATGTGGCTGATAGGTACCGTCCTTGTGGGGA
>Ga0134123_10002819_pt1 | contig 11326 bp, 8 predicted proteins | sample KB303_FD_96460 | JGI IMG/M metagenome (GOLD analysis project Ga0134123, IMG submission 96460) | Terrestrial soil microbial communities without Nitrogen fertilizer from Kellogg Biological Station, Michigan, USA - KB3-0-3 | ecosystem: Environmental > Terrestrial > Soil > Unclassified ...
TCGTGACTCGGCGGATCGTGCAGCGGGTGGCGCTCGAAGTGTTTGCGGAACGGCCCAAGGCCAAGGAGAAATGAAATGATGAGGGTTCGGATGCTCGCCGGCTCGTGGTTCCGCGCTGTCGCAACTGGATTGGTAGTGCTCCCGCTCACCGCTCACTTCTCACCGCTCACCGCACAAAGCATCACCATCTATAACGACGGCCGAGTCCTGGTCCGGCGCTCGGTGACGGCGGATATCCCGAAGGGAGAGTCGAGCCAGAAGGTCTCGCTCGGACAGGTGGATCCGTCTTCCATCTTTTCCACCGACTCACTGATCACGATTCTCGCCGCCAGTTACGACGGTGGGACGGACTATCAGAGCGTTCTGCGCCGCTCGATCGGCCGGAAGCTGCTGTTCCGGAGCGGCAAGGACACCGTGAGCGCGACCGTGCTTGGGGTTGATCCCGAGCGTTACCGGATGGCGGACGGGACCGTCGCCTTCAGTCCGCCGGGAGTCCCGCTCTTCCCCGAGGAACTTGTTGTCGTCGATCCGGTCGTGAACCTCGGCCTCAAGAGCAGCCAGTCGCGCAAGGCGCTTCCCCTCGGCTACTTCACCGGCGGCGCCTCGTGGCAGGCGAGCTACCAGGTTCTCCTTGGAAGTGGAACCGCGCGGGTAACGGGGATGGCGGTGGTTGGCGCGGGTACGCTGACTCTCCGCGACGCCGAAGTGCAGCTGCTCGCGGGAAGTGTCGCACAGGCCGCGGCGACCGATCAGTTCGCGAAGCGCCGGGCCATGGCCGCTCCCATGGCCGCACGAGAGGAGCTGGCCTACGCGGCCGAGCAGAAAGTCGGCGAGTTCCATCTCTACACCCTGCCAGGCAAAGTCACGCTCCTTCCGGGAATCACCAGTTCGACTGCTCTGTTCGAGCCGGCGGGCGTGTCGTATACCAAAGGTTACGAGGTCACGGGGAACATTCCGTACTGGGGCGGCTTGCCTCAATACGGTGACGAAGAGGACGTTCCGGTGCAGGTCACCTACGTTCTTCAGCGTCCGCGCAAGACCGACTTCGGTGACCGCCCGCTCCCCGGCGGCATGGCCCGACTCTTCGAGCCCGACAGTGGCGGCCGTCTGCAGCTGGTGGGTGAAGCGGCGATGGACCATACCCCGGCAGGCGAGGATCTCCGGCTCGGCGCAGGTGAGGCGTTCGACCTCAAGGCCAAGCGGGTGCAGACCAACTACACCACGAAGCGGGACAGCGCGGGTGGGTCCTGGCGCACCGTCGCGACCGCGGACTATCGGGTGACTGTCACCAACGCGGCGGACAAGCCTGCTTCGGTGGACGTGATCGAGGTTCGCGGGGGCGAGTGGTCGGTGGTGTCCAGCAGCGTCAAGCCGGAGAAACTCTCCTCCACCCGTTCCCGCTTCCGGGTCCAGGTACCGGCCGCGAGGAAAGCCACTCTGACCTACCGGGTTCGGGTGATCTGGTGACGGAAACCGTCCTCGCGCACGTCTCGGACCTGCACTTTGGCGTGCACGCGGATCTGAATCAGCTCGAGCGGCTCCCGGCGTATCTCACCGAGCTCGCTCCATCGGCCATCGTCGTTTCGGGAGACCTGACACAGCGAGCCCGCCATGGTGAATTCATGGCGGCTCACCTGTTTCTGCAGGAGCTGAAGCCGATTGCCCCGCTGCTGGTGATGCCGGGCAATCATGACGTGCAATGGTGGGCGAGTCCGTTCGGGATCTTTGGCCGGCGTGCTAAATACGCCAAGTACCGGCGCTATTTCGGAGAAGACCTCACTCCGGCGCTGAAGATTCCGGGTGCGGTGATTGCCGCGCTGCTGAGCAGCCATGGAATCGCTTTTGGCTCGCTCACCTGGAACCCGAATGACATGACCACGATCGGCCACCTGCCCGAGAGCGAAGTGAATCGGGTCCGGAAGCTCTATGCTGAGGCGCCGGCCGATGCGATTCGAGTCGCCGTGGTGCACCACAACGTCGTGGGCGGGAAGATCTCTGGCCGGATGGGGCTCGCACGCTGGCGCACCGCCCAGAAGCGCCTGATAGCGTTGGGAGTGGAACTGGCCCTTTCAGGCCACGATCACGAAGAAGTGGCGACCCAGGTCGATGGTTCGCTCACCGTGAGCACGGCCAGCACTCCGACCGATCGCACCCGAGGCCGCAGGCCTTCGGTCTTCAACCTGATTCGCATCGATGACTCTCGCATCCAGATCGAACATCATCTCTGGGAGCCAGGCGTCGCCCAGTTCCACCAGGGAGCCATTTCCGCCTTCACGAGGAATCGTGCAGCTCTGCCTCGACTTTGACCGCACGCCTCCCACAGACCAGGGGCTTCGCGAGAGGCTTCTGGCTCTGGGCCTGCCGCCGGTTCCCCGCGTCATCACCCACCGGAACCGCGCGGTCATGGTGTCGTGGTTTCCGGGACGCGAACTGCGGATCCACGAGGGCTATGCTCAAGCACCTGATTCCGTACTCTCGGCCATCATCCGTTTCCTCTCGCGCCGGATACGGCGGGATGCGCGGCTTGCAGCACGGCATGAATTCCTCGCCTTCCCGGTGGAGAATCACGCCCCACCCGTCGCCCGCGTCCGGGGCAGGGAAGCCACGGCGCCGGGAGACCAGCCCCTGGTCAAGTACTTCACCGAGCTGCATGCGAGGCTTAACCAGGAGCATTTCGCGGGCGCCCTGAGCCCGATTCCGATTCGAATCTCTCGTCGCATGAAGCGCCGGCTGGGCGAAGTGCGGCTCGATCGGCAAACCGGTGCCGCGGTCGAGATCAGCCTGAGCCGGCGCCATGTCCGCCGCGATGGCTGGCGCGAGGCGGAGCACACCCTGCTGCACGAGATGATCCATCAATGGCAGGCCGAGAACGGCCAGCCGGTTGACCACGGCAAGGGATTTCGCCGCTGGGCGCGCGAGTTGGGCATCCATCCTCGCGCTGTAAGGCTTTAACCGCTTCCGCCGGACCTCCCACCGCGCTTTATTAGCCGTTCCGGCACTCATTCCAGAGGCAGGTATGGCCACCGGCTTCACCGGCGTCGATTTCTACCAGCTAGACAGTTCGCTATCCGAAGAGGAACGCGCTGTGAGGGACACGGTCCGCTCCTGGGTGGACAGCGCGGTCATGCCCGTCATCGGCGAGGCCTACATCGCTGGACGATTCCCCAAAGAGCTGATCCCCGGCATGGCCGAGCTTGGAGTGCTCGGTGCGAATCTGCCGGAGGAGTTCGGCTGCGCCGGACTCAACAACGTGGCCTACGGGCTCATCATGCAGGAGCTGGAGCGGGGCGACAGCGGAATCCGGTCCTTCGCCTCGGTGCAGGGCGCGCTGGTGATGTATCCCATCTTCGCCTTCGGCACCGATGAGCAGAAGAAGCGCTGGCTTCCGGCGTTGGCCCACGGCGAGGCCATCGGCTGTTTCGGCCTCACCGAGCCCGACTTCGGTTCCAACCCCGCGGGGATGATCACCACCGCGAAGGAAACCAAAGACGGCTGGGTGCTGAACGGCTCCAAGATGTGGATCACCAACGGTTCGCAAGCGAGCGTCGCCGTGGTCTGGGCAAAGGCCGGAGACCTGCGCGATCCCAAGTCGATTCGCGGGTTCATCGTCCCGACTGAAACGAAGGGGTTCAGCGCTCGAGATCAGAAGGGAAAGCTCTCACTTCGCGCCTCCGACACGAGCGAACTGATCCTGGAAGACGTTCACCTTCCAAAGGACGCGCTGCTTCCCAAGTCAGGCGGTCTCAAGAGCCCGTTGTCGTGCCTTAGTCAGGCGCGCTATGGGATCGCCTGGGGTGCGATAGGCGCCGCGATGGCCTGCTACGATGAGGCGCTGAGCTACGCCAAACAGCGGATCATGTTCGACCGGCCCATCGGCCAGACCCAGATTCAGCAGGTCCGACTGGCGGACATGCTGACGGAAATCACCAAGGCCCAATTGCTGGCATTGCAGTTGGGCCGGCTCAAGGATGCGGGAACCGTGACCCCCCAGCAGGTCTCACTGGCCAAGCGTAACAATGTGAACATGGCCTGTGAATGTGCCCGGGAGGCGCGCCGCCTGCTCGGCGCCAACGGAATCCTGGTGGAGTACCATTCGATGCGACACCTCGCTAATCTCGAATCGGTCTACACTTATGAGGGAACCCACGACATGCATTCCCTCATCCTGGGCGAGGCTGTAACTGGATTGGGTGCCTTCTAGGGAATCTCCCCCGTCCGATTTCTATCCGGCTAATTTCCGTTCTGCTGGCTCATTTCGGGCCGCCGGCGCTAACGTTCTTCAGTACGTTCGGGCGAGGGACTCCTGGGCGAAGTCGTTTCCCAACCACCACAACTGCTTTCAGACCGCTACGTCATCGAGCGGGAGATTGGTCGCGGCGGTATGGCGACCGTCTATCTTGCGCGCGACCTGCGCCACGATCGCCTCGTCGCGGTCAAAGTCTTCCGGGGGGATCTGGCTGCAGGTGATCAGGCCGAGCAGTTCCTGCGCGAGATTCAGATCGCCGCGCGGTTGTCCCATCCCAACATTCTTCCTCTGCACGACTCGGGTGAAGCCGACGGCATCCTCTATTACGTCATGCCCTATGTGCCCGGGGAGACTCTGGGCGCCCGGCTCAGACGCGAGGGTGCGCTACCGGTAGACGAAGCGATCCATATCACCCGCGAAGTGGCTGAGGCCCTCACCTATGCCCACAGCCACGACGTCGTCCATCGAGACATCAAGCCCGAAAACATCCTGTTCCAGGGTGCCCACGCCGTAGTAGCCGACTTCGGTATTGCGCGCGCCATCAGTGCGGTTGGCTGGGCCGAGCGGGCGTTGCCGGGTGACGCCCAAGGCACGCCGGACTATATGAGCCCCGAACAGGTCATCGGGAATGCGCGCCTCGATGGCCGGAGCGATATCTACAGCCTCGGCTGCGTACTCTATGAGATGCTGGCCGGGGAGCCACCCTTCATCGGTCCATCGCTCGGAGTTACGGCCGGACATCTGGTTGATCCGCCGCCGCGGCTCGTCACGAAGCGGCCATCGCTTCCTCCCGGCCTCGAGAACATTGTCTTCAAAGCGCTGGCCAAGCTGCCCGCGGATCGCTACTCGACGGCGGATCAGTTCTCCGATGCACTCGCCGCGATCCAGCCCAGCCGGGAGGCATCCCGTCCCGCTACGCGCAAACTGCTAACGGCGATCGTCGTTGTCCTGGCCCTGGTCGTCGCGGGGTTGATTCTCACCCGGCCGCGGGCGGCTCCGGGCCCCGCGTTGGACGATGGCCTCTACCTCGTCATTCCGTTCAGCCACCGGGGCGAAGCCGCGCCGCAGCTGCTCACCGGCGATCAATGCGAAACCCTTCTCCATGCGGCGCTGAGCCGCTGGGAAGACCTGCGGATCGTGGATCCGCTATGGGTTGCCGACCGCAGGCGGAGACAGCCCGGTCCGCTGTCGCTGTCTGACGGTCTGGCTCTCGCACGGGAACGCGGTGCCGCCCGGCTGCTCACCGGCGAAGTCTGGAGCTTCCGCGATACGATCCACGTTCGGGCCGCGCTCTACGACGTGAGTGGCAATGGAGCCGTCATCCGGGAGCGGCAGACCCAGATCGCCGGAGACCTGAGCGACGCCGAAACCCGCTTCAACCTTCTGGCGGATTCGCTGTTGATTGAAGCCCCTCGGGTTCAGGCCGCGTCCGGCGGGGCGATGGGTACCCGTTCGGTCGCCGCCTGGCGAGCGTTCGACGCCGGGCACCTGGCACTGGCTGGATGGGATCTCCCCGGCGCCGAGCAGGGTTTCCGCGCTGCCCTCGGGCTCGACGCGCAGTACGCCCTGGCCGAGTTGTGGCTGGCCCAGGTGCTTTCCTGGTCCGGCAAGCCCGTGGAAGACTGGCGTCCCCTTCTGCTCGGTGCGCTGGGGATTTCCGACCGGCTCGGGCCGCCGGATCGGGCCTGGGGCCAGGCAATGGTCGCGTTCGCCGAAGGGCGATTCGCCGAGTCGTGTGAGAAGTACCGGGCGATGGTCGCCCGGGACTCGCTGGACTTCAAGGCCTGGTTTGGCCTCGGCGATTGTCAGGCGAATGATCCCACCGTGATCCGGGACGCGAAGAGTCCCTCGGGATGGAGTTTCCGCTCCAGTTACCAAGGTGCGATCAACGCCTACTCTCGCGCGCTCACCATGCTCCCGTCGTCTTACCGCGCTTTCAAAGGAGTCGCTTTCGAGCGGCTGAGCCGAGTGTTCTTTACGGAGAACAACACCATCCGGACCGGGTTCGCGGTCGAGCGGGACACGCTGCGCTTCGGTGCCTTTCCTTCGCTCGCGGGAGACACGCTGGCCTTTGTCCCCTATCCGATCGGGGACGTCGTCACGATGAAGCCGGAGGCATTCCCCACTTCGACCGCTGCGGCCGTGGTGCGAAACCGGGACCAGCTGCGCTCGATCACCGAAGCCTGGCTCGCCGCATTCCCCACCAATCCCGATGCCATCGAAGCGCACGCACGGGCGCTCGAAAGCCTCGGGGAGTTGCGGGACGATCGTCCTCCTATGCGCTCCGCACTGCTGCTCTACCGGGACGGGCGTTCTGTGGCCGCGGACCCGGATCAACGCACCCGATTGGAGCTCGGACAAGTGCGGGTGCTGCTCAAGCTTGGCCGTTTTGAGGCTGCCCGGGCTCTCGCTGACAGCCTCCTCACCGATGTGTCGCGCGCCAGTCCTACCTCGGCGGTGGCGTTGGCCGGTGCGGCCGTTCTGACCGGACGCCCGAGCCAGGCCGCATCGCTGTTGGGACGGGGGGCGAGCACCGTCGAAGCGCAGGCCCCGGACGGTACGCCGATCGCGGTCACGCCAGCCCTGAGAGAGACCTGGCTCGAGCTGCTGGCCTACGCGTCGGTCGGCACTCCTAAAGACAGCCTGACTGGACTCGAAGGAAGAATGCAGGGACAGGTGAAGAGCTACGTCGCGCCGGACCGCCAGGCCGAAGTCAACGACGTGTTGCTCCACCAAGTGCACCGCCTCGAATACCATGCGGTGGGAGCAACCTCCAGTCATCGGGCCGCGCCGGTCGGGGATCCGGTCCTCCGCCTGCAATGGATGGCGATGCAGGGAGACAAGGCGGGCGTGCGGCGCCAGATGGACGAGGTTGCCAAGCTGCGGCGCAGTGGAACTCCAGGAGACGTCGCTCTGGACGCGACTCTCGGCGAGGCTCGGGTCAGACTCTCCATCGGGGACACTGCGGCCGCAACCTCCCAGCTCGATCAGATCCTCGATGCCCTGCCAACCCTCGGCGTCGCCCTTCTGGGTGATGTGCCGCAGGGTTCCATCCCCCAGGCAGCTGCGTTGCCTCAGATGCTGGCGTTGCGAGCCGAGCTCGCGGCCCACACCGGAGACAGTACGGTGGCTCGTACCAGAGCGACGCAGGCCCTGGCGCTCTGGAGCGGTGCCGAACCCGCCCTTGCCAGCCAGGTATCCCGCCTTCGCGACTTGGCAGCAGGCCGCTGATCCAATTTCCCCAAGAGTGAGGTCACCGCATGTGTCCTGTTTGGGCTAATCGTGTTGCCCGCGTGGTTGTGGCGATCGGTCTGATGAGCGCGTGCAGCAATCAACCGACCGCGACGTCGGGCGGGCAGGTTGCCCCCGCGCCGGCGGATCAGCGGCAACTGCTCACTTACGCGCAGAGCCAGCAGTTCTGGAGCCGGCTTGGCGCAGCCGACCGTGCGTTGATCGATGACAAGGTGGATGTCATCATCGAACCGGAAGCGTACAGCTACAAGCTGACCCGGCAGGAGCTCGCGGCCGGACGGATCGTGGCCCGGTTCCTCAAGAGCGGCGGCGGCGAAGTGCGTCGCCTGGGGCTGACGGAGAAAGACACCGTGTCGTACTGGACCGTTTCTCAACAGAACGGCGCCTATATCGGACGCTTCGTCTCGGAATCGTTCGACACCAGCTACGCCATCGATATCGACTGGCACGACTCGACCGCCAAGGCGGCCACGGCCATGGAACCGAACCTGGCCTGGACCCAGTCGATCGCCCAGTGGCGATTCGACGTGCTCCCCGGCGGCGGCACTCCGTTCGCGCTGCTGGCGGACAAAGGCACCGGTTGGGCCACCTGCACCGCGTGGGGCTGCTGCCGGACACACTAGGTATCGCTGTCCTGATGAGGAGGGGCGGGCGTCCAGGGATGCCCGCCCTTTCTTTTCCTGTCCTGGGTGACATTTTTTCACCCCTCGCGTACTACTCATGAATGCCTGAGTCACCTGTCCAATCCAGCTCTCCTGCGGCCGCGCCGGCCGGTAAACACTCGCGGGCCCACGTCTGGTACGAGGCGTACGGCCAGGCGGTGTACTCGTACGTGCGGTTCCATGTTGCCAGCGCCGACGAAGCAGACGACGTCACCGCGGAGACTTTTCTCAAGGTGCTGGCAGCGGAAGAGCGGTTCGATCCCGACCGGGGCGAGGCCCGGGTCTGGATTTTCCACATCGCCCAGAACACGATCAGGGACCATCACCGCCGCTCGCGGGTACGGCGACACACTTCCCTCGGCGCCATGCGAGATCTGGTGGCCGACGCTCCCACTGCCGAAGAGCGGCTGTTGTGGGAGGAGGAAGTGAGCCGGTTGCTCTCCGCCGTGGCCGAGCTGGGTGAGCGGGACCGGGAAATCATCGGCCTCCGCTACGGGAGCGGAATGGATACTTCGACTGTGGCACAGATTCTCGGGGTTCGCGAGTCGGCCGTGCGGACCCGGCTTTGGCGCGCGCTTGGCCGCTTGCGCGTTCTGCTCGAGGACGACACACCATGAGGCTGGCTGATCCGCGTGATCTCGATGCGCTTCTCGGGCAAATTCAGTTTCGCCCTCGGGCCTCGCTGCAAGGCGAGGTGGCAGGCCGCTGGGCCCGGGGAGATCGTCCCACCTCAGGTCCGAGGCCGGTCGGGAAGAAGCTGGTCTGGCTCGGGCTGATGCTGTTGTTGTTGGGGGTCGTTTTCTATCTGGTGCAATCGGAGTTCGGGCAGGCCCAGGTTCGAACGGTGGATCGCTGCTGTGAAGACTTCGACGGCGGTGGCAACCGTGACGACGGCATGCTCGTCGTGTCCCGGCGGGGATCCGATGTTCAGAGGCTTGCGATCTACGAAGACCTGGATGGGAGCCGGAGCTATACCGCCGGTGACGCGCTCCGCTTCGATCGGACCGGACGGCCCTCGGTGCAACAACCGTTCACTACGGGCATGAGAACTTTTGAGCTGTGTTGTCGGGACTACGATGGCGGCGGGCCGGCCGACGACGCCGTCGTCATCATGGCCCTGCCCCCCGACCGGATCGCCATGGCGGCCATCTACGAGCGGCTGCCGGCTGCCGGCGACAAGTTACTCAGGTAATCACTCTCTTCTCTCTCATCTCTCACCGACCGCACATGCGATTTCGGCTCTTCGCCACCGGCATCATCCTGCTGGGTGCCGCGGTCTCGCTCCACGCCCAGCAACCCGACAGCGCGAAGACCGACAGTTCCGCCATTCAGCTTCAGGAGATCGAGGTCGTCGGCTCCATCGCGCCGACCGCCGGGGCCACGATCGGGTCAGGGGTGCCGGCACGGATCTCGGTGGTCACCGGAGAGGAGATCGATAAGTGGGAGCCGCGGCTTCTGGCAGACGCACTGGTGACCCAGCCCGGCATTTCGCTCTACGACGACCTCGGCTCACCCTTCAAGCTCAATCTCAGCACCCGCGGCTTCAACGTGGGTCCCGTCGTCGGCCTGCCTCCGGGAGTGTCGGTCTTTCTCGACGGCGTGCGGCAGAACGAGCCGGACGCTCAGGAGGTCAATTTCGACCTGCTCCCGATGGAGCACGTGCGGCGTCTCGAGTTGCTTAGCGGAACGGGGAGTCTCCTCGGAGCCAATTCACTCGGCGGCGCCATCAATCTGATTACCAGGCGGGGCACTGGTCCGCTCGAGGGTGAGCTCGAGGCGTCGGGAGGGTCCTATGGCAACTGGTCGGGTGAGGGGTCGCTTGCCGGACTCAGCAAGGGAGGCGTGGACTACTACGTGGCTGGAGGCTATGAGAACGATGATGGCTGGCGTGAGGCCACGAGTGCCGAGAACTACAACGGATTCGTGAACCTGGGGAAGCGCAACGCGGTCAGGGGCATAACGCTTCAGGGATTTGGGGCCCATTCCCGCGCGGAGACCGCCGGATCGCTTCCTGAATCGCTGTTCGACACCGATCCGTCCGCCAATTTCACTATCGGCGACTTCGAAGATCTCGATCTTCTGCAGCTGGCGACCTCGGGATATGTGCCACTCGGCTCCGGTCGGTTGAACTTTGGTGCTTACGGCCGCCGAAGCACCGCCGAACGCTTCAATGTCAATCAGGCGCCGGACGACAATGTCCGGTCGCTGACGACCAATGGCACAGTCGGCCTGAATCTGGATTGGCGCCGGGCTTGGCCTGTGGGGAATGACGCGATTTCGCTGCGTATCGGCTCGGATGCGGCCGTCAACCGGGTTCACGTCAAACTTTTTGAGGAAGATCCCATCAACTCGTCGGACAAGACTCTTACCACCGACGTGAAAAGTCCGAGCTGGGACGTCGCGGGCTACGCCCTGGCGGACTACCGCACCGGTCGGGCGACGTTCTCGGGAGGCTTCCGTTACGACTACATCAGGATTCCGTTCGAAGACCAGCTCGATCCCTCGGCCGACACCAGCAGCAGTTTCAACCGACTCAGCCCCCGCGGCGGAGTAAGTCTGGATCTGGGCCGCGGCTTCTCCAGCTACGCTTCGATCGGCCAGAGTTTCCGCGCGCCGGCAGTTCTGGAACTGGCCTGCGCCGATCCCACTGCGGCTTGTCCGCTTCCATTCGCTTTGGGTGACGACCCGCCGCTCGATCCCGTGGTGGGAACCACCTACGAGGTGGGCGGGGGCTACCTCGGGACGAAGGCATCAATCACCGCTTCGGTGTACCGCACCGACGTGCGGGACGACATCTCTTTCATCCAGTCGGCCACGGCGGTGTTCGCGGGGTATTTCGCCAATATCGGCGATACCCGTCGGGAAGGTGTCGAGATCGGAACCCAGTTCTTCCCCACCAGTTCGCTCCAGCTCTACGCCAACTATGCCTGGACCAGCGCTACGTATCGCACCGCCGCGGCGATCTTCAGCGTCCGATCCGATGCGGCGTTCGCCGGCTCGCCATTGGCCGGGCCTAACACTGTTCAGCTAGGAGACCGGCTCCCCCTGGTACCGGCACAGCAGATCAAGGTTGGCCTCTCGTGGCAATTGAACCGCAGCTTCGATATCGGCGTGGATGGTCGGTACACCGGTCATCAATGGCTGCGGGGAGATGAGGGCAATGAGA
>Ga0134123_10002820_pt1 | contig 11323 bp, 6 predicted proteins | sample KB303_FD_96460 | JGI IMG/M metagenome (GOLD analysis project Ga0134123, IMG submission 96460) | Terrestrial soil microbial communities without Nitrogen fertilizer from Kellogg Biological Station, Michigan, USA - KB3-0-3 | ecosystem: Environmental > Terrestrial > Soil > Unclassified ...
CGCTGATGGTAAAGCTGGGTGTAACATGGAAACCTACTTCTACGCTGTCAATTTTGACAATTGTATCCCTGCATCCGTTAATTGTATTGACAATTAATGATACGGTATAAACGCCAGGATTGGCATACGTATGAGTAGTGTTTCCTACGGTGGTAATTACATTTGGAGACGCATCCCCGAAACTCCATGTATAATTAAAAAACGGTTCAATTGCCGTGCTTGTGCTTGTAAAATCTACTGTAAGGGGTGCACATCCTCTTTTAGGAACAATTGTAAAATCAGCAATCGGGGGAATTATGGTTATATAATTGGGTTTGATAAGAGTGTCCTTGCAGCCATTAGCATTCGTTACAATCAACATAACGGTATCGGTGCCAGCTCCAGTGTAAGTATGAGAAGGATTCTGAAGTGCGGATGTTCCGCCATCGCCAAAATTCCATGACCAGCTCGTTATTCCACCGGCAGAAGGGCTCGTGAAATTAACAATAAACGGAATCGAGCATGAGACGGTATCGTTTGCTGTAAAGCTTGCCACGGGTTGTGGATTTACAATGATGGTTTTGACGACCGTATCCTTGCAGCCGTAACCATCCGTACCGATAAATGTTACATTATAGGTTCCGGATGCAGCATAAACGTGAGATGGCGCAGCCAAAACGGACAATGGTGTAGTATCACCAAAGTTCCATGTTCTTGTAACACTTTGAAGGCCGGGGCTTGTTTCGGTAAAAAATACCGAATCACCCACGCACACTGAAGTGTCGGAAGCAATAAAGTTGGCAGTGAAGACTTCTACCACTATGTGAGAGTATTTTGTAAGGGTATCGCTGCAGCCATCATCTGTTACGATCAGTGAAACTGTAAAATTGTTTTGTGTTGTGTAGGTATGTGTGGGATTTTGTAACGTTGAAGTTCCTCCGTCACCAAAGGTCCAATACCAACTCACTGTTCCTGAAGCTACCGTATTATCAGTAAAATTAACCGTGGCGGGAATTGAACAATTGGTGGGAGACACGGCTGTAAACGCCACTACAGGGGCAGTGCCAATCGTTATGGTGGTATCAAAGTCACTTTCACATCCGTTAGAATCCGTAACAATGACACTTACAGGAATAGATGTGGCAGGCAATGAATAGGGGTGTGTTACAGGGCTGGTGGAGCTGTTAACCGTGGTGCCGTCTCCAAATCCCCAATGCCAGTTCACTATCGGGGCGCCTCCCAGGGTTGAATTATCAGTAAATGTTACCAAGGTATTTGTACAGGGCAGCGGAGGTGAATAAGTAAAGTGGGCAGTAGGGTGGGCAAACACCGTTATGTAAGCTGTTTTTGTTTCCGTATCCGTTGAGGTTGCATTTGAAACTGTAAGCGAAACCGTATAAACACCGGGCAGCGGATAGTAAGCCACCGGGTTTGCAACGGAACTTCCGTTGCTGTTTCCAAAGTCCCAGTCATAGGTGGATACGGTTCCGCCCGTTGTCTGATCAGTGAATTGCACCGAATCAAGCGGTGAGCATCCCATGGTGACAGAAGCAGAAAAGTTGGCATTAAGCTGTGCAAATGTTTGCGTGCAGCTTAACGTCATAATAAAAAACGAGAATTGTAAAATCCTTTTCATTTTGGTTTTGGTATTAAATAATTTCAACAAATTTAGACGGTGATTGTTTTTGGCTGGTTAAGATATTGATAAGTTTATAACAACGAAATTGTTAATAAACAAGTTTGTTTTTTATTCTTCTTTCATCATCACACTGATATGATACGAAAAAGAACAAAAAGGTTGCAGCGATGCAAAACTTTTTTTACTCTCTTACAATAAAAGTTCCGTCACAGATCACAATCCAGATAAACAGGTTGGTGAGCGTAACCAGGCTCCAGAAAATAAAAACGCGTTTTCGAAAATGCATATTAAGGTTTACATGATAGAAAAGCATGGATATGGAAAAAGAAGCTACCACCGAACAACCGATCACCACAAACAGGTTTACTCCATAAGCGGCACTTTTAAAGCTGATCAGAAAAACCGGGGTAAAAATAATTCCGTAAATGCAAAGCAAGTAAGCAGTAATGGTATTGCGGGTTTCCTTAGTCATTAAAGTAAAAAGCGAAAATAGGATTTTTAATTAATTAATCGAAGTAACCAAAGGATGAAGAATCCCTATGTTATTTTTTTGTATTCACCCGGCTTTTCCTTTTTTGAAAGTGGTCCTGAAAATCAGATCCCAGAATTTAGAGCTTACGCCATAACCATTATGATCGTCCTTATAATGGTGGATCATGTGATGATTTTTCAGCTCGAGCCAGAATTTGCTTTTCAGATTAAAATGGTGAACCGCATAATGCGTCATATCATAAAAAAGATACCCTGCTAAAAAACCAATGAAGAAAGGAGCGACATGCGCTGCACCAAGCATTTCATAAAACAGGAAATAAAAAAGCAGGGCAAGGGGAATGCTCACCGTGGGCACCATAACCAGCCGTTTGCTGTCGCTCGGGTAATCATGATGGACACCATGAAAAATAAAATGTATCTTTTTGCCCAGCTCACCCGGTATTTCCCAGTGAAAAACAAAGCGATGAAGGATGTATTCGGTGAATGTCCACACAAAAATTCCAAGCATTATAAACCCTGAAACAGCGAGGAAAGAAAGCTCAAAAACAAAAACACTCCTGTAAAGGCAAACCAGGATTACAGGGATATACAGAAATAAAGGAACGGTGAAATGAACCCGGCTAAGTTTATCCAGCAAGGGGTTTTCAAACATCCGGACACATTCATCCTTGTTTGAAATAAAATTCTTTGCCATTTTTTACCGATATTTGAATGCAAAAATATAAAAGTAAATTTTAATATTTAACCGCTTTTTGAAAACTATTTAACATTATTATGAAAAATATTTTTAAGTATATATCACTCCTGCTCCTTTTGTTAACTGTGAAAACAGGTTTCAGTCAAAATCATTCGTCAAACTATTTTGTTAAATTAAAAGGCATAGTCAGGATCATTCATGTCTATAATGGCGGTGCCGAGCCTGCCCGTGAGATCCTTGATGAACTCAGCAAGCCGGTTCCGTTTGTCAACAAGGAGCTTTTTCTGAAAAAAACTTACTATGGTGACCTGGGCTACGTGATTCAAACCGATTCAACAGGTCATTTTGACCTCGATATCAAGCCCGGTGTTTACAACATTTATTTTTCAAATGAAAATACATCCGGTAAAAAAATGATTGATTCAACGGATGTGAAATCAACGTGCGAAGAAAATTACAAAACGCAATCACACGGACAGTTAAAAGTTTTTCGAAAAGGGAACTCGCCTGTTGAAATCACTATCAGGGAAAGTATTAATCCCTGCGGGCCGCTGCCACCTGCTGCCGAACAAAAGCAGAATTGATTAAAATCTTTTCAGAGGATGTGTTCCTTGCGTGTCTATATCATTTTGCAATTTTGCCAGGTTTTCAGACCCGTTATCTTCATTTCAAACTTAATTGGTCACATCATTAGTTGAATTTGCTCCGTTGCCAATTTACCAGGTTACATTTCAAGTTGATTTGGCCGCATTTCATCTTCATTTAATGACGTTACGGATCGCCCGGGGATGATTTCAACTTTCTTTGGCGACATTTCCAATTGCTTTTGCACCATTTCAAGTTGATTTGGTTAGGTTGCAGGTTTCCCCTGCTGCATTTCAACTTGATTTGACAACCATTCAAGTTGCTTTGGCGCCATCGTTTTGAAATTTTGTCCGGTTTTCATTTGATTTGGTCACATTTCAAAGTGATTTCAGAGGATTTTAAAATGGTTTGGCTGCATTTCAAATTGGTTTGACCGGATTTCAAAATGCCGCGATGATGTTTCAAATTTAATTTATGATGATTGTGAATAAATCTAAGCTGAAAGCGATTGTATGCTGACAGATCGTACCTGTAACAAGGTCATAAAGAATTATGCTTCCGGTATTCTTACTACAGGCTTGCGCAAAATTCTACAAGCGATTAAATTTATATTGACCGAATCACCTGGACGGGTGGATTTCACCTGACGGGTCGCGCAGCCCCGTCCAGGTGAAAATTCGGAAACGAAATCATACTGGTAAAACTACTATTTTTAAAGTTTGAAATAATGCGATGCCCGAAAATTTAATTCCACTTGAACCGGATAAGTTTTATCACATTTATAACCATGCCATAGGTAAGGAAAACTTTTTTGAAACGGATGCAGATTATCTCTGGTTTATAAATAAGCTAAAAAAATATGTTGTGCCCTTGTGTGATATGTATTCATTTTGCCTGATGCCCAACCATTTTCATTTTGCAGTGAGGATAAAAGGAGAAACAGAAATTAAAAACATATTGAATAAATTAAATACCGGCAGGTTGAGCGTTGAAGAAAAAATGGCAAAGGATGAAGCATATTTAAGTAATGCAATCAGCCAGCAGATAGGGAATTTATTTAATGCTTATGCCAAATATTTTAATTATGTGCATCAAAGAAAAGGAACGCTGTTTACGCGGGCTTTCAGGAGAAAATGGGTAGAAAGCGAAGATTATTTAAGGCAGTTAATTTGTTATGTTCATCAAAACCCGGTGCAGGCAGGATATGTTATGACACCAACGGAATGGAAGTACTCATCCTACAATGCAATTGTAAGCCTGAGAGAAACGCTGGTTTGCAGGAAAGAGGTGATTGACTATTTTGATACTGTTGAAAATTTTGTTTTTTGTAATAGCAGGAGTATTGATTTGGATTTTGATTAAACGAAACAACATACAAAATTCGTGTAAGCGATTGAATTTATATTGACCGAATCACCTGGACGGGGGCTGCGCGACCCGTCAGGTGATAGAATTCTTACTACGGACTTGCGCAAAATTCTACAAGCGATTAAATTTGTATAGACCGAATCACCCGGACGGGGGCTGCGCGACCCGTCAGGTGATAGAGGAAAAAACTATTGCAATGTTTTTGAGTAATTTCATCTTATGTTTTTTATTCTTTTACAAACTTGCCCGTTTTTGATTTTTCTGAAGCTGTGCTTAAAGAATAAAAATACATTCCCGCAGGCAAATCACTTACATCAATTGTTGTTGTTGTGCTTGCTTTTGATACTGCCATTTGCTTTATCCTGCGCCCCGTTATATCGAGAATTTGCAAGGCGGCATTTGCAGTGTTGTTGTATTGCAGAGTTATCCGGGTGGTGGCGGGGTTAGGGTATAAAGTAAATTCTGTAATATCCTGAAGGTTTTGTATGCCTGTGGGGCAAAGGTCATACACATTGCCCACATTGTTAAATGTAATGGTTACGGGGGAGGTGGTAACTGATAAAACACTGTCAAAAACAGGAACGCTGATAATGGTATCGTTTACATTATTTACAGTAACGGGCTGAGCAGCATCCATACATCCTCCCGTTTGCCCCAGGCTATCGGTTTTAAAAATTATTATACCATGCCCATTGGCACCATTGGCTCTTGCCGCCATCACATATCCTCCATCTGATGCGGGCTTAACAGAACCCCCAAAAACAGTGGCTCCGCCTAAAACATTTACCCACTCAAAATCACCCATGCTGTCTGTTTTCATAAGCACACCACCAAAGGTTATCCAATATCCGCCCATTATAAAACCCTTGTCCGGGGTTTCTTCAACTGACTGTGCTACAGATGGTATTTGAAGGAAATATTGTTTCATCCAAAGCTGATTGCCTGCGCTGTCAATTTTCAAAAGATATTGACCGCCCATTCCACCACAAATGATGTAATTGCTATCGGAAGTAACTATTATTCGTTTTATCGAAAAATCAATTCCTAACACAGTATAATGTTTTCCCCATTGAGGATTGCCGATGGAATCAATTTTTATTGCACAGATATCGGACCAAATAGGGTTATTTATCAGCGATCGGCTATCTCCACACAGCAAATATCCATTGTCAGCAGTCAAAACCAAAGAAGTTGCTCCGCCCATAGTTGTTCTATATAAACCTGACCATTGCACATTGGCTAACGAATCTGTTTTAACAAGCAAAATTCCTCCAGTAGAACCTATACTTATACCACCAGCTACAATAAATCCATGATCTGGTGTTTCTCTAACTACATTGATTGAATATGATGTTATCGAGTTAAATTGTTTAAACCAAATAATATTGCCAGCAGAGTCAAGTTTAATTATACCACCCGACCCCGAACCTACATAGCCACCATCGTACGTTTTATCAATTGAATAAGGACTTGCAAATGTATTCTGTCTCATAAATTGCATATTGCCAAGGCTATCTGTTTTTAATAAAAAACCTGCATTGCCTGCCATATAACCTTTATCATACGTTTTAATAAGTTCAAAATATTGAACAAAGGATGCTTGTGGCACTTCATAGCCCTTAACAAAAATATTTTGCTGGGCCTGTGCATTAAAAAAAAACATTGCAACAGAAAAAACTGTTGCAATGTTTTTAAGCGATTTCATTTTAAATTTTATTCTTTTATAAACTTACCCGTTTTTTAATTTGTTCTGAAAAAATATCTTTTGCCACCTTGAAGCATTTAATAAAAAGAGTCCCTCCGAAAAGGGAAGAGACTATGCAAGTACACAGTCACAGGAGAAATGCATATCATTTAATTTTCTTTTATTTTTCACATTTTCACTATCTTCCTCGTATAACCTTTCCCGTCACTCTTCACATTTAAAAAATAAACTCCCGGTTGCAAAAATGAAAGATTAATTTCTTCTTCTGTTTTATTTGATGAGAATTCTTTTTCATAAACTTTTTCGCCCATTAAATCAAATAGTGTAACTTTTATTTTTTCTCCAACCTGAAACCTGAAACCTGAAACCAGGAACTTATTTGTAAAAGGGTTGGGGTAAATTTTTATTTCATTTTTATCTGCTGCAATATCCTGCATGCCAACTATGGGTGGACAAAGCACAAATTCATATCCTGAATCAACAGGTGCTAATGTCGATGTTATGGTAGTTACATTCAAATTACTGTCCGTTACAACAACATTTGCTACTGTATCCATGATATCAGTTACTATTATTGCAGCAGTATCTTCATAGCAGCCATTGGTATGCCCAAGTGCATCTGTTTTTATTAAACACAGAGCATCAAATGAATTTCCTGACGTATTAGTGCCAGCATAACCAACAGCGCCTATTATAAAACCACCATCAGCAGTTTCCTTCACACACGAACCAACCGGACCTACAGACGGATAATACCTGTTCCACAATAAGTTGCCCGCACTATCGGTTTTAAAAACCAGCGTGCCGCTTCCATCGAGCATAGCAGATACTACCAACCCATGATCATGGGTTTCTTCTATCCATTTAGCCGGCAGGTATACTACTAACGCAGAATAGGAATACAGTTTTTTCCAGAGTATATTTCCGACTGAATCAATTTTTAAAATAAAAGTGTCAAAATTCCTGCTGCCCGTCAATACATAACCTCCATCGAAAGTAGCAGTAATGTGGTAACAAAATACTTCATCAGGAATATTTCTGTTATAATGTTTAGCCCATTGCGGATTTCCCAATGAATCTGTTTTAATTATTTTAATATCATGATGATTAGATGAAGTATCAATTGCTGTATTGCTTGATCCACAAAGCATATAGCCACCGTCACTTGTTAAAGCAAATGATCCATAAGTGTCGTTTCCTGTTGCAGACGAATACATTTTAGACCATTGGACCGTTCCAACAGAATCAGTTTTTATTAAACAGTAATAAGAATAAGATAAATCTAATTCTCCTCCAAGGATAAAACCATGGTCCTGGGTTTCTTTTACTGTGTATGCAGCATAACCATTTGAAAATGGTCCTATGAGTTCTTTTTTCCAACTTATTGCATAATTAGGATTTAATTTCATAATTAATGAATATCCTGTGGCAATATATCCATTATCATAAGTTTGATAGTTTGTTAAAAATGAAGGACTGCCATTTCCATACGCGTATTTTTTGTACCATTCTATTTGGCCAAGGCTGTCGGTTTTTATCAAAGCACGTACATTTCCTGTTAAATACCCGTGATCACTGGTTTGCAACACTTGAAAATAATCTGAAAAAACGTCAAGTGAATCAACATAATATTTCTGAAAGGTAAGCTGCTGTGTAAAACATTTGTTCGATGTAAAGAGAATTAAAATAAATAAGTACTTTTTCATTACATTGCTTTATCAAAAAAGGGGAGAGTTTTATTAGCTCTCCCCTTTTAAATCATTATTCTATTATAATTTTCCCTGTTAACTTAGTTTGATTATCTCCTTCAACAGAATAAAAATATAATCCCTGCGGCAAACTGCCCGTATCAATTTTATATAGATTACCCGCAAAAGGAATCGTTGATGATCTGATAATCCTCCCTGCAATATCCATAATTTTAATTTCAGCATTTTTTGCGTTCGCAATATGGTAGGTTGCTAAAATGAAACTGTGAGCAGGATTGGGTTGAAAATAAAAATAATCTTTTGTTTTGCTTTGGGTGCTTATAAACAATCCATTCCCGGCATACCTGCTTACATCACCTGAACAACTGTCGCTTACATGGATGCCAAGCATTGCCCGTGCTTCATGAACGGCTTTTCCGCCCATGATCACACAATCATAAGCAATGGCTGCAAGGTCAGCGCTGTCGGTAGCATCCATCGTGTCTTCCAAAGCAACGATATTCAGGTACTTATCAAGCGTTATTTTCCGGTAGCTTTCTATGGTATTGGTATCTGTAATGCGGGTTAATGAATCAGCGGCAGCGGCAAAATCCTCGGCATTGATTAATTTTTCGATGAATCTGAACTTGCCTATGTTTGAATGCTTATGCATGTTATAAAAAGCAATGTAAACACTGTCATTTCCGTTTACATGGAGCAGGTTGGTGTCATCATCCAGCATTTGATACGCGCTTTGCAAAAGCATATACCTTCTTTCCAAATGATGTTCGGAATGGATTAACGTATCGAGCACTATACCGGATAATAAAGTATCACGACCGGGAAAAAGCATTTCATCTTCAGGAGAAACAGGGCATTGGGCAGACCAAGCGGAATTAGATACGATGACATCATTGCAACCTGTTGGTTGAGTATTATTCGGGAAAAAAGGATTTGCTACGGTCGTACCCGGTCCATGCCAGTTTATAGGGAAGCTGGTTCTTCCATACACTCTTCCAAGATCTGCGTGATGGGTCGGATCTGCATCCCACCTGTCATGTGTTACTCCCACACCATATTGATTGCTCATGGTAACAACAGGCGTACAGGTTGTGCTGCCCTCCGGAATTTTTCCAAGATCAGCACCGGCATAACATTCCGTAAAATGAGTGCAGGTTATATAACTGAACATATCCGTTACCTGGAAGTTAACTCCCGAGCTTATATTGGAGATGATATTGGCAACAGCTAATGAATGATCCACCTGTTCAAAATAGATTCCTGTCATTAATCGCCACTCATTACCATTTACATCATGAATTCCATCTGTTAACCTGTCAATAGTATTTCCCGAAACCTGGCTCCAGGTACATTCAGCCAGCATAATAGCCTTATGCTCTCCCATAACTAAGTTTAGATTTGTAAATGAAATCGGATAATAGAAATTGTTTCCATTCACATTGATGCCGTAAGAAAAATTATTCGGGTTAACGGCTACATTGGTACAATGTTTAAGCTCTACTCCGTAACGGGTATTTGTAATAAAATTTCCATTCACGTTTACATCAACAAATTGGCCAACGGGGTTTTCTATCTGAATGGCATACGCGCCATAATGGGCGCCATCATACGGATTAAAAACCTGGCCGGGTGCGTTAAAGTTATTTGATATTACCCTGATATCACCGTTGAGGCTGTGGTAAATACCTACTCCAATATTATCAAACCGTGTAAATTCATTAGCGGTTATGTCAACACTCCTTGCCCCTAACCAGTTAACACGTATCCCATAACTTAACATACCATCAAAGGTATTGTTTATAATTACAATGTTCATCTGTCCTGTCCGGATGCCTTCACCACATGTGCTGAAATTACAGGAGTTATTCGTTCCGTTACCGACAGTCAACGTGTGATTTCCTGTATGTCTTAAAGCATGAATGCCATAATCCATCACATTAAAGTTGCAATTATAAACGTTGAAAGTAGTATTTTCAGCATAAATTCCCCTGACAGCATTAAAGAAATTAACATCAAGGGCAGTACTGATATTAGTTCCAAAGGTAACGGAAGACACATCGCGAACATCAATTCCTCTTATGCTTCTCTGGGAAGCATGGGGAGAAAGCAATAAATTAGATGGATTATTGCTATTATAGGGGTTTGCGCATGAAATTCGGGAATTGGTTATCGCTCCTGTGTATGCAGCATTATAAACATCCAATTGTATTCCCTTCCAATTTCTATTTAAAAAGCTGCTTGAAATGGTATAAATGCCTCCGTCATGAGCCCAAACGGCTGTATCTGCATTTTCAATAAGTGAATTCCTGGTTATGTAAAGATGGGCAGCCGGAGTTCCGCTTCCATCAATTTCAATATAATTCCACATACCTCCTCCGGGACATGACATAAAATGACAGCCAACAATTGATAATGTATAACCCGGATTAATAATAATTTTTGCATCATTACCGAGGTAAACTGCATTCCAATGATCGAAAGTGAAATTATGGTCTATTGTGAATGTGCCTGTAATATAAATTGACTGACCCACAACAGGAATCCATGTACTGTTACCGCTTGTATAAGTAGACATAACATAGCTTGCAGATTTATTATATAACTGAAATGTGGCACCGCCACAAGGGGCAGACATGTTCTGATTAGTTGCTAATGTAAAGTAACCAAAAGAGGAAATTGTTGCAGCGGAGGTCATATTACCTGTGTTTAACGTTCCTGTAAATGTGCCATGTCCTTTGTCAATCCAATCAGCACCATTCCAATAAGCAAGCCTCATATAAGTAGTATCAAATACCGCACAATGAGAAGTATCCCAGCTTAAAGTTACATATACATTGCTGCTACCATTTTTTCTATCTAATTTCCAGTTATTACAATAGCTTATCTGTGTTAACACGGTATCAAGCGAGTCACCCTGCAATTGCCCTAAATCAAAATATTGGGACATGAAAGCATCTGTGCTATTTCCAGGAGAACTGATTTGAAGGGGACGATAACTTTCCAAATTCCCAATTGGAAAGACAAAGCTTGTATTACCCGTTTTTTTCACCGGCCCATCCACAAAGCTGGCTGCACTTGCTCCTGAAACCGAAGACCCTGCCAGCATTTTCACAAGGTTAGTGGTATCACTCAGGAGGATGCCTTTTACA
>Ga0134123_10002821_pt1 | contig 11322 bp, 10 predicted proteins | sample KB303_FD_96460 | JGI IMG/M metagenome (GOLD analysis project Ga0134123, IMG submission 96460) | Terrestrial soil microbial communities without Nitrogen fertilizer from Kellogg Biological Station, Michigan, USA - KB3-0-3 | ecosystem: Environmental > Terrestrial > Soil > Unclassified ...
GGATACCGGATGTCGAACAGGCCGTTGCCGACGTACACCTGGTAAACAAAGATGGATGGGTCGAACTGGTCGAACCGGCGAGGGGCCATATACAGCGCTTGCAGCACGCCGGTGCCGCTGACGGCGCTGTTGACGACACGCCAGTCCGGAAGCGTGTCCCGGAGCATGGTGGGATAGCTGTCGCGGCCCGCTGTAAAAGAGTCTCCCATCACGAGGAGCGTCGGCTTCCTGCTGGATGCAAGGACGAGCGGGGAATTCAGCGCGCGCAGCTCAGGCTGATAGGTGTCGACCAGCTGCGCGCGATAGAGCACTTCGACCACAAGCAGCGCGGCGGCCACGCTCAACGAGAAGGCCAGCGTGCGAACGAACTTCTTCTGCAACGGCATACGTCCAGCTGCGCCCTAGACCTCCACTTCGGTCGGGTCTTGTGCAGGGGCGATGCGTTCTTCCACGAAGGTGTTCCAGTCGTGACAGTGCGGACACTGCCACAGCAGTTCGGTGCTGCGGTACCGGCAGCGCAGGCAGACGTGCGGGTCGAGATAGAAGACCGCGTGCTGCGTGAGATCGCTGTAGTGGTCGACAAGCGACGAGGGGTACCGCAGCTGTCCGAGCGCGCGCCAGATGGCCTGGTGGATGCTGAGCGCGTGAGGATTCTGCACCAGCGCGGCAAACAACAGCTCGAGTGCGTCCTGTGACTGTCCGGCGGCCGCCAGGTGGCGCGACAACGCAAGGCGCGCGCGCCAGTCCTGAGGGTTGTCGTCGATCAGCCGGCGGCACAGGTTCGTGAACCGCTCCGGCGTTTCGGCGTTCAGCGCGATGCGCTCGAGCCGATCGAAGGCGAGATACGCGCGGTCGGGCGCGACGCTTACGAGCCGTTCCCAGATCTCGACCGCTTCCTGCTCTTTGCCTTGAGAAATCCGCACGTCGCCGAGGTTCAGGTACGCGGGCACCGCCCGGCCGTCGAGATCGATCGCAGCCTCGAACCGCCGGATCGCCTCGGTGTGGTCCTTCCGTCGCATGGCCTCGAGGCCGATCTCGTTTTCGATGAACGCCAGAATCGACTCGTTCTTCGACTCGCCGTCGGACAGCTTGGCGAGGCGCTGCCGCGTGTCGTAGGCGTCGATCCACTGATGCTGTTCTTCCTGCATCTTCTGCAGGTTCACGAGCGCGTAGCTGTTGTTCGGATCGAGCCGCAGGACCTCGTTGAACGCCTCGAGCGCGCGATCGACGAACCCGCCGCGCCGGTAGTCGAGGCCGATGCAGAGCAGGACGTAGGCGTGCTCGAGCTTGCTCAGGTTCGGCCGTTGCAGCAGCGACTGGTGCACGGTAATCGCCTTGCCGACCTGGCCCTTCTCGCGATACAGGTTGCCGAGGATCATGTGCACTTCGAGCGCGTCGGCGTCGAGGCTCGCGGCGCGCGCCAGCTCCTCGATCGCCAGATCGATCTGGTTGCTGACGAGGAAGTTGAGGCCGAGGATGTAGTGCGGCGACTGCCGCGCCCGCCGGCGGTCGATCCACTTGCCGTCCTTGAGCTTGTAGCGTTCCCACGCCTTGCCGACGGTCAGCCCCACGAGCAGCGCGATCAGCGTCGCGAGCAGGAGCGAGTAGTTGCTCACTTCCCGCCTTCGTTCTCGTACGACGCCACGACGGCGTCCCAGCGCTGCTGCGCCCGGAGAATCAGCTCCACCATCTCGCGGACGGCGCCGCCGCCGCCCGGTTGCGTGGCGACGAAATCCACGCGCGCGCGCACCTCGGCGACCGCGTCGGCCGGCGCGCACGACAGGCCGGCGCGCTTCAGCACGGCGAGATCGACGATGTCGTCGCCCATGTACGCGACCTGTTCGTCATTCAACACCAGATCTCCGACGATCTGATCATAGGCGTCGGCCTTGCTCGCCACGCCCTGATGAATGAGCGTGATGCCGAGCTGGGCCGCGCGCTGGGCGGTCGTGGCGGAGTGCCGCGCCGACAGCAGGCCCACCGTGATGCCCGCCCGCTGCGCCCACACGAGCGCGATGCCGTCGCGAATCGCAAACCGCTTGCTCTCGGACCCGTCGCCGTAGATCACCACGGCGCCGTCGGTGAGGACGCCGTCCACGTCGAGAAGGATGAGCTTGATCGCCGCGGCCCTGGCGCTGAGGGTGTCAGTTGCCACGGGTCACTTGTGACGCGCTCAGAACATCTCCGTCCGCCACAGGTCGTGCAGGTGCACGACGCCGGCGACGCGCCTCGACTCGTCGTCGACGACGACGATGGAGGTGATGTGGCGCGACTCCATGATGTTCAGCGCCTCGGCCGCCAGCGTCTGCCGCCGGACCGACACGGCGCCGCGCGTCATGACGTCCTCGGCGCGCAGGCGGCGGATGTCGCTGCCGCGCTCGATGTGCCGGCGGATGTCGCCGTCGGTGATGACGCCGAGCAGCAGGCCGTCCCCGTCGATCACGCACGTCATGCCGAGTCGCCTGCTGGAAATCTCGGTCAGCGCTTCCTGCATGCTCGCCGCCGCCGGCACGCTGGGGCAGTCCTTGCCCGCGTGCATCAGTGCGTCGACCCGCATCAGGCTCTTGCCGAGCGTTCCGCCAGGATGGAGATTCGCGAAGTCGTCCTGTTTGAACCCCTTTTCGACGAGCAGTGTCATCGCGAGCGCGTCGCCGATCGCGAGCATCGCCGTGGTGCTTGCGGTGGGCACGAGGTTCATCGGGCAGGCCTCTTCGGTCACACGGCAGTCCAGCGTGACGTCCGCGGCCTGCGCGAGCGCCGACTTGCCGGCGCCGGTAATCGCGATGAGCTTTGCGCCAATCCGCCGGATGAATTCGAGCAGCCGGAGGATTTCGTCCGTCTCGCCGCTGTACGACAACGCCAGGACGACGTCGTCGGCCTGAATCATGCCAAGGTCGCCGTGGATGGCGTCGGCCGGATGAAGGAAGTGCGCGGGCGTGCCGGTGCTGGACAACGTCGCGGCGATCTTCTGGCAGATGATGCCCGACTTGCCCATGCCCGTCAGAATCACGCGCCCGCGGCAGTCGCGCAGGAGATTGACGGCGGTGTCGAAGCGTTCGTCGAGGCGGTCGGCCAGCGCGAGGACCGCCGCGGCTTCGGTCTGCAGGACTTTCCGCGCGAGCGCGCGATCAACCATGAGTGCGCGCGACCGCGGGCTGTTTGACGATCGCGTCGATCGCGACCAGCCGCCGCAGCAGTGGCTCGAGCAGGTCGAGCTTCAGCGCGTTCTGCGCGTCGCTCTTCGCCTTCGCCGGGTTGTCGTGGACTTCAAGGAAGATGCCGTCGACAACGGCGGCGACGCCGGCCGACGCCAGCGTCTCGATGTATTCGGCCTGTCCCGCCGTGACGCCGTCGCCGCCGCCCGGCAACTGCAGGCTGTGGGTGACGTCGAACACCACCGGCACGCCGGTCTCGCGCATCATCGGAAACGCGCGCATGTCGACCACGAGGTTGTGGTACCCGAAGCTGACGCCGCGTTCGGTCACGAACACCTTCGAATTGCCCGCGTCGACGATCTTCGCCACCGCGTGCTTCACGTCGTCGGGCGCGAGGAACTGTCCCTTCTTGATGTTCACCGCGCGTCCGGTTTTCGCCGCGGCGACCAGCAGATCCGTCTGCCGGCATAGGAACGCAGGAATCTGCAGGATGTCGACGACGTCCGCCGCGGCCGCCGCCTGGGCGGGCTCGTGGATGTCGGTCAGGATCGGCACGCCGAACTTCGCCTTCACCGACGCGAGCACACGCAGCCCTTCGGAGAGTCCCGGTCCGCGGAACGACTTGCCCGAGGTCCGGTTCGCCTTGTCGAAGGACGCTTTGAAGATGCAGGGGACGCCGACCCGGCGTGCGATGTCGGCGATCGCGCCGGCCATGGTGTGCGCGTGCGTTTCGCTCTCGATGACGCATGGGCCCGCGATCAGGGTGAACGGGCTCGCGCCGTTCCCGATTGCGACCTCGCCAATCTGGACGGAATTCATCCGCAAGTATTGTAGTGCAGGCCTTTCCGCCTCTGGCCCGAGGCCCGCCGATTACGCCACCGACTCGGTCTGCGTGCGCTGATGGGCCGTTTTATGCCGGTAGCTCGCTTCGACGAAGCTCGCAAACAGCGGATGCGGACGCGTCGGCTTTGACTTGAACTCCGGGTGGAACTGCACGGCGAGGTACCACGGATGGCCAGGCACCTCGGCGATTTCGACAAACTTCCCGTCGGGTGAACGCCCCGAGATCTTCATGCCTTTCTCGAGAAGCTGCGGCTCGTAGAGGCAATTGAATTCGTAGCGGTGGCGGTGACGCTCGTGGATCAGGCGCGCGCCGTACGCGCGCTCCGCCAGGGATCCGGGCGTCAGCTGGCAGGGATATTCGCCGAGCCGCATCGTCCCGCCGAGCTCGTCGACGCCGAGCAGATCGCGCAGCTTGTAGATCACCTTCGTCGGCGTATCGGGGTTGCATTCGGTGGAGTCGGCGTCGTTCAGCCCCGCGACATTGCGCGCGTATTCGACCGTCGCCCACTGGAAGCCGTAGCAGATGCCGAAGTACGGAATCTTCCGCTCGCGCGCGATCTCGGCGGCTTTCATCATGCCGCGCGTGCCGCGGTTGCCGAAGCCCCCGGGCACGAGAATCCCGTCCGCATCGTCGAGCAACGAGTCGCCGTTCGGCTCTTCGAGCGACTCGGCTTCAATCCACTTGATGTTGACCTTCAGCCGGTGCGGGAATCCGCCGTGGTAGAGCGCTTCGTTCAGGCTCTTGTACGAGTCCTCGTAGCCGACGTACTTGCCGACGACGTGGATGGTGATCTGGTCCACCGGATGCTTGATGCGATCGACCAGATCCTCCCACTGCTGCATGCGCCGCTCGGTCTGCGGCAGGTGCAGGTACTTGAGGACGATGCGGTCGAGGCCTTCGGCGGCGAGCACGAGCGGGACTTCGTAAATCGTCTCGACGTCCTTGGCCGTGATTACGGCCTCTTCGTCGACGTCGCAGAAGAGCGCGATCTTCCGCTTGATGTCGGGATCGAGGAACCGGTCGGTGCGGCAGAGCAGGATATCGGGTTGAATGCCGATGGACCGGAGGTCGCGCACGCTGTGCTGCGTGGGCTTGGTCTTGAGCTCGCCGGCGGCGCCGATGTACGGCACCAGGGTCAGGTGGACGTAGAGCGTGTTGTCGCGGCCGACGTCCTGCCGGAACTGGCGGATCGCTTCGAGGAACGGCAGGCTTTCGATGTCGCCGACCGTGCCGCCGATTTCCACGAGGACCACGTCGACGTCCTGACCGACCTGGCGGATGGCGTCCTTGATTTCGTTCGTGATGTGGGGAATGACCTGGACCGTGCGGCCGAGGTAATCGCCGCGGCGCTCTTTCTGGATGACGCTCGAGTAGATCTTGCCGGTGGTCCAGTTGGAATTCTTGGTCGTCAGCGTGCTGGTGAAGCGTTCGTAATGGCCCAGGTCGAGGTCCGTCTCGCCCCCGTCGTCGGTGACGTAGACCTCGCCGTGCTGGTAGGGGCTCATGGTCCCCGGGTCTACATTTATATATGGATCGAATTTCTGCATGGTCACCCGGTAACCATGCCCTTCGAGCAGGCACCCTATCGACGCCGCAGCCAGGCCTTTGCCGAGCGAGGACACCACACCGCCGGTCACGAAGATGTATTTGGTCTGCCGTCCGTCCATCAGGTCCCCCCGTCCGGTTGAAGCCGGACGCTACGCTAGCTGGATGTTGGCGCCGCGAGCAGCCGGCGCACTTGTTCAAGATCCTCAGGTGTATCCACGCTCAGTGAGTCATACGGCGTCTCGATGGCCTTGATGCGGATGCCGTGTTCGAGCGCGCGCAGTTGTTCGAGCGATTCGGCCCGTTCGAGCGGCGTCGGCTCCAGGCTTGCCAAAACGAGCAAGGTGTTACGCCGGTATGCATACAAGCCGATATGTCTGTAGAGGGGAGGCCAGCCGCCCCTTGGGTCGCGGGCGTGCGGAATCGGGGCGCGCGAAAAATACATCGCGAACCCGCCGCGATCGACGACGACTTTGACGACATTATTGTCGGCGAGCTCTGCCGGATGCGTAATGCGCTTGTAGAGCGTCGTCATCTGGATCGACGGATCGTTGAGCAGCGGCGCAACGGCCTGATCGATGGCGCGCGGGTCGATCAGCGGTTCATCGCCCTGCACGTTGACGACGATGTCGACGTCCATGCCGGCGACGAGTTCCGCGAGGCGGTCGGTCCCGGACCGATGCGTGGCTTTCGTGAGCCGCACGCGCCCGCCGAATTCGTTGACGCGCGTCGCGATGCGGAGGTCGTCGGTCGCGACGATCACTTCGCCGACGGATGAGGCCGCGGCGGCGCGGCGATAGACGTGTTCAATCATCGGCCGGCCGTCGATATCCGCGAGCGGCTTGCCGGGGAAACGTGTAGAGGCGAATCGAGCAGGGATGAAGGCGACGACTTGCTGCGGAAACTTAGAATCGACCGTAGAGCCAGTCGATGAGGGGTGCACGGCGAAGTATAACACGCCCCCACGACGGTCGTGCTACGATCGCCGCGAGTTCCACGCGTGATTACAAAACGGACGATCATCGTCGTTGGTGTTTTGGGTTCGCTGGCCGCGTGGCTGGCGTCGGCCGCGACGTCGGGAGTAAGACCGGTCCGTGTTGTGCCGCCGCCGACTGCGCCGATCGACGCGCGCGGCGCCGCGCTCACCGCTGAAATCGAACGCCTTCACGAACGTCTGAAGCCGAACGTGGTGCCCGACCACGGCCGTAATCTCTTCGAGTTTGCGCAAAGGCGTTCCGCCGCCGCTGTCGCGCCCGCGCCTGTCGCGCCGGCCGCCGTCGCGGCGCCCGTGCCGGCTGCGCCGGTTGAACCGCCGTTCAAACTGATTGGCATCGCCGAAGACAATGGCGCGCGCACCGCGATTCTGAGTTCGGCGTCGCAGCTGCTGATGGTCCACGAGGGCGACAACGTGCTGTCGTATCGTGTCACCGGAATTTCGGCGGACACGATCGAGCTCACCGTCACCGCAGACGGCTCTGTTTTGCGGCTTGCCCTAAAGTAACGTCCGGCCTCACCGGCGTGATCGCCTTCATCATCAATCCAATCTCCGGCGGCATCCGGCCTGACGCGGCGCGTCAGCGCGCGGAAATGGCCGCGACCATCGTCGATCGTCACGGAAATCCGGCACAGGTCTTCGTGACTGAGCGAGGCGGCCACGCCAAGGAGCTGACGAAGGCCGCCGTGGCGCGCGGCGCCGACCTGGTGATGGCATGGGGCGGTGACGGCACGATCAACGAGGTGGCGTCGGCGCTGGTCTTCGGCGACGTGCCGCTCGGAATCATTCCGGCGGGATCCGGCAACGGCCTCGCACGGCAGCTGGGCATCGGGACGCATCCGGCGGACGCCATCCGTCACGCGATCGGCGCCAAAGCACGGCGGATCGACGTCGGCGAAGTCGACGATCGGTATTTCGTGAACGTCGCGGGGGTCGGGTTCGACGCCCACGTCGCCTGGAGGTTCAACGAAGCGGGGACCAGGCGACGGGGCCTGGTGACCTACGCGTCGATCTCGAGTCGCGCGCTGCTGTCGTACCAGCCGTCAACCTACCGGATTCGCGCCGGCGACGAGATGTGTCCGCCGGTTCGCGCCGTGCTGGTGACCATCGCCAACTCGGCGGAGTTCGGCAACGGCGCGATCATCGCGCCGGGGGCGCAGGTTGACGACGGGGAACTCGACCTGGTGGTGATGGAGGAACACTCGCGGCTGAATACAATCGCCCAGCTGCCGCGGCTCTTTCAGGGGACCGTGCATCGCGCCAAAGGCTGCACGATGCGCCGCGTGACGCGCGCGACGATCGAGTCCGACCAGCCGATGAAATTTCACGTGGACGGCGAGCCGGTCGAAGGGGGAACCAGCCTCAGAGTGCGCGTCCACCCGGGCGCGCTATATGTGGCCGTTTAGCCGGACGAGCCAGGCGTCAGTGACGTGCGGGGCGCGGCGAATCGCCGCGACCGCGGCTTCCAGCGCTTCCGGCGGGCTTTTCTCGGCGTCCACGTTCACCACGCCCACCGCACCGTCCTCGCCGCGTCCGAGCGCGAAGCTCGCGATGTTGACGCCGTGCTTGCCCAGGATCGTCCCGACCTCGCCGATGACGCCGGGCTGGTCGTTGTTCGCGATGACCAGCAGCGTGCCGGACAGCGGCGCTTCCACGTTGATGCCGCGGACGGAGACGAGCCGCGGGATGTTTGGCTCGAACACGGTGCCTTCGACCCACCGCTCGCCGTCGCTCGTCTGCAGCTTCACGCCAATCAAGCTCGTCAGATGCCGGGCGCGCGCGCTGCGCGACTCGTCCACGTCGATTCCGCGCGCGTGAGCGACCGCCCGCGCGTTCACGATTGATACATCCTGATCGTGCAGGATGGGCCGCAGCACGCCGGCCGTCGCGCTCGACGCCAGGATGTCGGTCCCGTGGGTTTCGGCGAGCGCGCCGTAATAGCGGACGCTGATGGCCTCGACGCGCGCGACGCCCATCTGCACGGCCAGCGCGCCGAGGTGGTCGGCGAGCCGAATCCACGGCTGCAGCCGCTGCATTTCTTCCGGAAGAATCGACGGGAAGTTGACGGCGTTCCGGACGATGCCGTCGCGCAGAAAATTCCTGACGGTCACGGCTGTTTCGAGGCCGACCAGCTCCTGTGCTTCTTCGGTTGACGCCGCGATGTGCGGCGTGGCGATGACTTGCGGCAGTTGGGCAAGAGACCAATCAGTAGGCGGCTCGGTTTCGAACACATCGAGCCCCGCGCCGACGACGATCCCCTGGTCAATCGCGCGCTTCAGCGCCGCTTCGTCCACGAGCTCGCCGCGCGCGGTGTTGATCAGCCGGAGGCCCGGCTTGCATTTCTTGAACCGGGCGTCGTCGAACAGATGCCGCGTGTCTTTGGTCGCCGGCAGATGGAGCGTGATGTAGTCCGCCGTCGCGCACAACTCGTCGAGCGAGACCAGCTGGACGCCCGACCGTGCCGCCAGCTCGGCGGAGATGAACGGATCGTGGGTGACGACGTGCATGCCGAAGGCCCGCGCGCGCTGCGCGACCTCCTGGCCGATGCGGCCGAAGCCCGCGATGCCGAGCGTCTTGCCGCGGACTTCGGTGCCGAGCAGGTTCTTCTTCTCCCACTTGCCGCTCTTCATCGCGCGATCGGCAGCCGGCACGGCCCTCGACAGTGCAAGCAGGAGCGCACAGGCGTGCTCCGCGACGCTGATGCTGCTGGCGCCCGCGGCGTTGACGACGAGTATCCCGCGTGCACTTGCCGCCGGGACGTCCACGTTGTCCACGCCGACGCCGGCGCGCGCGATGATTCGGAGCTTCGGCGCGGCGGCAATCAACTCAGCGCCAACTGTCGTCGCACTGCGCACGAGAATGGCGTCCGCATCCGCCAGGTCAGCGGCAAGTTCTTTTGGCGAACGGCCCGTACGAGAATCTACTATCCACCCGTCGGCCTGGAGTACGTTCAGCGCTGACGCGGGCAAGCTGTCGGCGACGATGATTTTCATCCGGTGGGACAGTATAATCGGAAGGTTTTGATCACGGCCGGCGCGCGTGCAGTGTGTGGAAAAGCGTGGGCGAGCGGCGTGCCCTGACGTGGTGCAATTCGCTAAAACATTCCAATTGCAGCGTAACAGTGCGGTAACCCGAGGACCTTTTCCACAGACTTTTCCACAGTTTCTGTGTGAATCCTCTCGCTGGTTCGAAGGGGAGTGACCTAATGAACGTGCCGAAAGACGGCGCGCCGATCACGCGCAAGAGCGGTCAGCTTTCAGTTCCCGACAATCCGATCATTCCGTTCATCGAAGGTGACGGCACTGGTCCCGACATCTGGCGCGCGAGCGTGCGCGTGATGGACGCCGCCGTCGAGAAAGCGTACGGCGGAAAAAAGAAGATCGCGTGGATGGAAGTGCTGGCCGGCGAGAAGAGCTTCAAGCTGTCGAACAACTGGCTGCCGGACGAGACCGTCGAAGCGTTTCGCGAATACCTGGTCGGCATCAAGGGCCCGTTGACGACGCCCGTGGGCGGCGGCATCCGGTCGCTCAACGTCGCGCTGCGGCAACTGCTCGATCTGTTCGTGTGTCTGCGTCCGGTGCGCTGGTATCGCGGCGTGCCGTCGCCCATCCGGCATCCCGAGAAGGTCGACATGGTGATCTTCCGCGAGAACATCGAGGACATCTACGCCGGGATTGAATATGTCCCGGGGTCGCCCGAGGCGCAGAAGGTCCTCGACTTCATCGAAAAGGAATTCCCGAAAGACTTCCGGAAGATCCGCTTCGGCACCGAGTCGGCGGGACGCACCTGGCAGGCGCAGCTCGAGGCGATTGGCGCGCCCGGCCGTGAAACGCCCGTTCAAGTCGGCATCGGCCTGAAACCAATGAGCTGGCTCGGCAGCGAGCGGCTGATTCACAGCGCCATCAGCTACGCCGTCCACAACAAACGCAAGAGCGTCACGCTGGTTCATAAGGGCAACATCATGAAGTTCACGGAAGGCGCCTTCCGTGACTGGGGCTACAAGATCGCGAAAGAGCAGTTCGGCGCGGTCGAGATCGACGGCGGCCCGTGGTGCAAGATCCCCGACGGCAAACCCGGCGCCGGACTCGTGATTAAGGACGCCATCGCCGACATCACCCTGCAGCAGGTCCTGACCCGTCCCGACGAGTTCGACGTCATCGCCACGCCGAATCTGAACGGCGACTACCTGTCGGACGCGCTCGCCGCGCAGGTCGGCGGCATCGGCATCGCGCCGGGCGGCAACATCAACTACGTCACCGGCCACGCCGTCTTCGAAGCGACGCACGGCACGGCGCCGAAATACACGAACCTGAACAAAGTGAATCCCGGCTCGGTCATCCTGTCCGGCGAGATGATGTTCCGCCACATGGGCTGGAAGGAAGCCGCCGATCTCATCGTCAAGGGCATGGACGGCGCGATCTCGACCAAGCGGGTGACGTACGACTTCGCCAGGCAGATGGACGGCGCGACGGAGCTGTCGACGTCGGAGTTCGGGGACGCCATTATTTCCAAGATGTAGCTAACTCATAGGCCTGCTCATCACGGAGGCACGAAGGACACACGAAGGTCGACTTTGAGGAGACACGCATGAATCGCAAAGTGACAGTGGTCGGCGGCGCAGGCAACGTGGGCGCCACGGTGGCGCGCGGGGTCGCCGACAAGCAGCTCGCGGACGTCGTCGTCATCGACATCGCGGACAAGAAGGCGGCGGGCGTCGCGCTCGACATGCTCGAGGCGTGCCCGGTGTGGGGCAGCGACGCGCGCGTGATCGGCACCGGCGACTA
>Ga0134123_10002824_pt1 | contig 11314 bp, 5 predicted proteins | sample KB303_FD_96460 | JGI IMG/M metagenome (GOLD analysis project Ga0134123, IMG submission 96460) | Terrestrial soil microbial communities without Nitrogen fertilizer from Kellogg Biological Station, Michigan, USA - KB3-0-3 | ecosystem: Environmental > Terrestrial > Soil > Unclassified ...
GAGCTGGTGGGCGGCATCCCCATCCCCAATGGCAACGGCGACGTCACCGTGGCGCTGCCCGGCGGCCTCTCGCTGGTCAGCGGCGATCGCGCCGCCAAGCTCTCCACCATCGCCGACGGCAGCAACGACGGCCACCTGGCCATCCGCTTCACCCCGCCCGACAACTCGCCCCCGGTTTCGCTGCCCAACAAGGTCGTGGGCGGCCGCATCGGCGGCCTGCTCGACGCCCGCGACGGTGCCCTGGCCGACACCAAGCAGAAGTTGGATCAGCTGGCCTTCGACGTCGCCACCGCGGTCAACCAGGTCCACATCAACGGCTTCGACCTGTCCGGCTCGAGCGGTCACTACCTGTTCAGCACGCCCCCCACCGCCACCAACGCGGCCCTGCGGCTGAGCCTGGACCCCGACATGATCGGCCACCCCGAGCGCCTGGCCGCCGCCAGCACCTCGAACTCGGTCCCCGGTGACGGCAGCAACATCGAGGCGCTCCTGGCCACCGAGGACCTGCCCACCAGCACCGGCGCCGATCCCCACACCACCCTCGCCAACATCGTGGGCAGCTATGGCGCCAACACCCAGCGGGCCGAGGCCATGTCCGAGCAGGACGGAAGCATCCTGGACAACCTCCAGGCCATGCGCGAGTCGGCCTCGGGCGTCTCCATCGACGAGGAGATGATCAACCTGACCAAGGCCCAGCGGGCCTTCGAGGCCACCATGAAGGTCATCACCACCGCCGACAGCATGCTCGATACCCTGATGAAGTTGAGGTAACGGAGGACCCCGTGCGCGTCACCGACAAGATGATCTTCGAATCCGCGAACACCCGCTCGGCGCGCGCGCGCTCGGGGGTCGACGACGCCAGCCGCCAGATGTCCACCGGCCTCCGGGTCGAGCACCCCTGGGACGACCCCTCGGCCGCCGCCGGCATCTTCCGTCTGAAGAGCAGCTCGGACCGCTCGTCGGCCATCGCCGAGGTCGCCACCCGCGTGGTGAGCGAGCTGAACGCCACCGACGAGGCCCTGGGCGGCATGAACGAGGTGCTCAGCCGGGCCCGCGACCTGGCCGTGCAGTTCGGCAACGGCACCTACGCCGCCGAGGAGCGCGCCGCCGCCGCCACCGAGGTGAACGGCCTCATCCAGCAGACCCTCACCTTCGCCAACACCCGCTTCGGCGGCCGCTACCTGTTCGCCGGCTTCCGGGACGCAACCCAGCCCTTCGACAACACCGGCACTTACTCCGGCGACGACGGCATCCGCCGCGCCGAGGTGGCCCCCGGCCAGTTCGAGGACGCCTCGGTCTCGGGCAGCAAGATCTTCCAGGGCGCCGGCGGCGGCGTCGACATCTTCGCCACCCTGCGCTCCCTCAAGACCGCGCTCGAGGGCAACGACGCCGAGACCGTCCGCGCCAGCATCGCCACCGTCGACCAGAGCATCGACCAGGTCACCCAGGGCCGCGCCAAGGCCGGCACCGGCGTCAACGTCTTCGAGACCGCCCACTCGGCCGCCCTCGCCGCCCAGGAGGGCAACGACGCGGCAGCGTCGAAGCTCAGCGACGCCGACGTCATCGCCACCGCCAGCAAGCTTGCCCTCGCCCAGCGCGCCCTGGACGCGTCGCTGACCGCGTCGGCGAAGAGCTTCAACCTGTCGTTGCTGGACAAGCTGGGTCGCTGAGACACGACGGCTGGCGCCGGGTCGCGCGGGCGTGACATTCGCCTGAGGAGCACCACCCCCACCCAGCCTCCCCCGCACCGCGGACGGTTCGGGGGAGGAGCCGAGCCCCTGCCACCGCGGTCCGCCGCGGGGGGAGGTCGGGAGGGGGGTCGCACTCCCAGCAAGATGGCTCCGGAACTCCGGGCATCGTGCGAATCCGGCGTGCGGCGGGAGTCACGGATCTGACGTCGGCCCTCAAGGCACCGACTTCGGAGACCGATACGTGTAAGTGCGGGTTCCGATGACATCTTTTTGGCCGCGAGGGCCAACGCGAGCCCGGCTGACGCCGGAGGACGAACCGAATGGCCTCTCCCAATGTCCAGACTCCTGACGCTCGCAGGCCGGCCGCGGAATGGCACCGGGAGGCGCTGGACCTCTTCGAGCAGCAGAAGCACCAGGAGTCCCTGCGCTGCTTCAACGATCTTTTGGCCGCGTATCCGGACTACCAGGTCGCCTACAACGACCTGGGGGTCATCTGCTTCTCGCTGGGGCTGACCGAGGAGGCGCGCACCTTCCTGGAGAAGGCGGCGCGGCTGGCGCCGGGGCAGGCGGGGCCGCTCTCCAACCTGGCGGACGTCTACCTCAGCCTGGGCCTCGAGGATCGGGCGCTGCAGGCGTTGACCTCGATCACCGACGCGGACGCCGAGCTGCGCGGGCGCATCAAGGAGCTGGAGTCCTCGCTGCGGGCCAAGACGGCCGCCCTGGTCGCCCCGGCCTCCGATGGCCCGCTGACCTTCCGCGCGCCCCGGGTGCGCATCGACTTCATCGCCTACCACGATCTGCAGGCCCAGGCCGCGGCCTCGGTGTTCGAGGCGATGTCCCAGCACTTCGACTGCCACTGGCTGATCGGGCCGGGGCAGGAACCGTCGGGCGGCGAGGTGGCGGTGCTGCTCGACCACTGCGCCTTTCAGCCCAAGCTGAAGAAGGGGACGCACGGCTACCGGCACCTCGTGCACATGTCACACGACCTGGCGGATCTCGACGTCTACCGGGCCGAGGCGGCGCGACTGACCCAGTTCGATCTGGTCCTCACCCCCAGCGCCAAGCACGCGGACGCGGCGCGGGCGGCGCTGGGGCCCAACGTGCTGGTGCGCTCGGTGGGCTGGCCCAAGTTCGATCGCCTGCAGATCGCCCCGCAGTACGCCGAGTTCGACGCCCAGCTGCAGGCCCTGCCCCGCGACCGGCTCACCGTGCTCTACGGTCCCACCAGCGCCTGGACCCAGGAGTGGAAAGAGCTGCTCCCGCTCTTGCGCGAGCTCCCCGTGAACGTGGTGGTCAAGAACCACATCTACGTGAACCCGGGGCAGCCGCTGCCGCCGGGCAACGAGGAGAACTACCGGCAGGCGCTGGCCACCATCGAGGAGATGGAGGCCTATGCCCGGGCCACCCCGAACTGGCTGGTGGCGCCCCGGCCGATGAACTCGTGCAGCGTCTTCCCGCACTGCCAGATCGCCATCTCCGACACCTCGTCGCTGCTCGTCGAATTCCTGCCTTTCGGCCTGGCCATCGAGACCGGGCGGCACAACCGCGACCGCGCCGACCAGAAGCCCGAGATCAGCCCGCTGTGGAAGGAGGTCGCCTTCCTCAAGACCGACGAGCTTCACCGCACCCTCGGGTCGATGACCGAGCTGCAGCGCCTCTACGATCAGCGGCCCTCCGTGGGCAGGAACGCCCAGCTCGCCGAGCTGCGCGCCCCGCGCTCGGGTGAGCGCGCCGCCAAGGAGATCGACACCTTCCTCTTCCACTCGGTGGGCCAGGGGCGCGGGCCGGCGCTGACCATCTCGCCCAGCAACGTCGACTACAGCGACGGCTCCGAGGACGTCATGCTGACCCACTTCCTGGCCCAGGAGGTGGACGAGTACCAGCACTGGGATCCCAAGGTCGGCTGGAGCCCGTATTACAACCTCTCGCCCATCCGCAAGAACCTGTTCAACTGGATGGACTTCGCCGGCAAGCCCAAGTCGATCCTCGAGCTGGGCGCCGGCTGCGGGGCCATCACCTCGCACCTGGTCGCCATCCCCGACGCCCGCGTGGTCGCCGTCGAGGGCGCGGTGAAGCGAGCCCAGGTCACCCAGGCGCGCTGCCGCCACGCCGAGAACCTGGAGATCCACGCCTGCAACATCGACTCGTTCGCGCCGACCGAGACCTTCGACGTCATCACCCTCATCGGCGTGCTCGAGTACGCGGGCCTTTACACCAAGCAGCCCGAGCCCTTCCGGCTCTTGCTGCGCAAGGTGCGGCAGTGGCTGAAGCCCGACGGATGCCTGATCCTGGCCATCGAGAACCAGCTCGGTCACCGCTACATCGCGGGGATGCAGGAGGACCACTACCACCAGGCCTTCGAGGGGATCAACGACTACCCCGACTACAGCGGCATCCGCACCTTCGACCGCGCCACCATCCGCGCGCTGCTGACGGAGGCGGGCATGCCCCACCAGGGCTGGTACTACCCCTACCCCGACTACAAGCTGCCCGAGGTGGTGGTGAGCGAGGAGGCGCTCACCCGCAAGGACTTCGATCACCTGGCCCTGTTCGAGTTCCCCACCCTCGATCCGTCGACCAAGGATCGCCCCCGTTTCAACGAGCGCGCCTTCCTCGAGGCCATGGGCCGCCACGGCTCGATCGGCCACCTCATGAACTCGTTCCTGGTCCTGGCCTCGCCCGACGCCGACTCGGAGCTGCTCAAGCGCAACGAGAACACCCTGGCCGCCAAGCTGAACGTGCGCCGCCACCGCCACTTCCAGCACCGGGTGAAGTTCGTGAAGGCGCCCGAGGGGGGCGTCAGCGTCGAGCGCGCGCGCCTGCACCAGCACCAGGCGCCCCAGTTCCAGACCCTGCGCCACGGCATCGATCACGCGCAGGAGCCGTACCACGCCGGCACCGAGTGCCTCGAACCGGCCATCGTCACGGCCCTGCTGCGCGGCCACGTGAAGACGGCCGCGCGCCTGGTGGGCCTGTGGGAGGCGACGCTGCGCCAGGTGGCCATGCCGGGCACGCCCGAGCTGGAGGCCCAGTTCGCGTCCTTCCTCGACCAGCACATCGGGCGGCGCCTCTACGAAGGGGCCCACGCCCAGTGGGTGCCGGGCGAGTGCCTGGATCTCCAGCCGGGCAACATCCTCTACTCGCCCTCGGACAAGAAGGTCCGGATCATCGATCTCGAGTGGAAGCTGAGCGTGGCCCTGCCGCTGCAGCTGGTCTTCGACTACGGGCTTCGCAAGCTGGTCTCGACCTTCAGCCGCATGCAGGCCTACCTGCCCAAGGGGCTGGTGATCGAGCCGTCGGTGGGGCTGCCCAAGGCGCTGGTGGCGGAGCTGCCCGCCACCTCGCTCCTCCGCTCGACCCGCCTGGGCGACGGCGACGTCTACCTCGGCTGGCTGATGAGCGGCGTCCTCGGCGGCAACCTCGATCACCGCCTCTCCGAGCGGGCCGAGATCGGCGGGCGCCTCCTCGATCCCGGGACCCTGTGCCTGCGCTACGCCGCCGATCCCGACCAGCCCGAGGTGGTGGCCAGGCTGCGGGCGCTGCGGCAGCGCACCGTCAACGAGCTGGCCGGCGCCGGCGCGGGCAGCACCCAGTCGGTCCTGCACTCTCCCGTGGGCAAGACCTGGCAGGCCCTGCGCGGCAGCCTGTTCCTGCACGAGCCGCTCCTCACCGACGAAGCGGCCCTGGCCGATGCCCTCGAGGCACGCCTGCAGGCGGCGCACGGTGATCTAGGGGCGCTGGCCGCCCTCATGCTCTACCGGCCCGCCCACCAGGTGCGGGCGCTCCCCCGCCCCGGCGACGTGCCGGCCTGGATGCGCGCCGATCTGGTCCGCTACACCTTCCGCGAGCCGCCCTACTTCCGCCAGCGCGGCGAGGCGGACGCCTACGCGGCCTTCTACCAGCGCGCCCTCGAGGAGCTGGTGGCGGAGCTCTCCCGCCTGACCGGCCCGGCGGCGCGCGAGCTAGCGTCGCTGTACGCCAACCAGGCCAGCCTGGTGCCGCTCTACTTCGCCCAGGGCAACACCAAGGAGATCTACCGCCTGCGGGCCCAGGTGCTGGAGCAGGGGCTGGCCGATCCCACCCAGCTCGACCTGCCGCCCGCGCCGGCGCTGGCGCGCACCCGGCTGCGGGTGGGCTTCCTCAACGCCCACCTCGGCCCCCAGACCGAGACCTACTCGACCCTGCCGACCTTCGAGGCGCTCGATCGCGCGCGCTTCGAGGTGGTGCTGTTCACGCAGGGGCGCACCGGCTCGTCGCTGGAGACCTACGCCCGCGGCCGCGCCGATCGGCAGATCGAGCTCAGCGGCGCGGTCGGCGCCCAGGTCAAGCGCATCCGCGAGGAGGACCTGGATCTGCTCCTCATCGGCACCAACGTCACCGCCGTCACCAACCAGATGGCGCTTTTGGCCCTGCACCGGCTGGCCCGCGTCCAGCTGCTCACCAACTCGTCGCCGGTGACGAGCGGCATGCGCCACGTGGATGGCTACATCACCGGGACCCTGACCTCCCTGCCGGCGGAGCAGGCGCACTTCACCGAGAAGCTTCTGTTCCTGGACGGCCCCGCCCACTGCTTCAACTACCGCGTGGACGCCACGCCCCCCCAGGTCGGCTTCGACCGGCAGCAGGCCGGCATCGCCGCGGACGCGGTGGTGTTCGTGAGCGGCGCCAACTTCTTCAAGCTCATCCCCGAGCTGCAGGACACCTGGGCCCGCATCCTGGCGGCGGTCCCGGGGGCCCGCCTGCTGCTCCACCCCTTCAACCCCAACTGGGCCAACCGCTATCCCATCAAGCAGTTCATGCGAGAGATGCGCGGGACCCTGGCCCGGCGCGGGGTGCGCCCCGAGCAGCTCATCATCTCGACGGACACTCTCCCCGGCCGCGCCGACGTCAAGGAGCTGCTCCGCCTCGGCGACGTCTACCTCGACTCGTACCCGTTCGCCGGGGTGAACTCCACCGTCGATCCGCTGGAGCTGGCCATTCCGCCCGTCTGCCGCGAGGCCGACACCTTCCGCTCGCGCATGGCCGGCTCGCTGCTGCGCGAGCTGCGTATCGAGGACCTGGTGGTGAAGAGCGAGGAGGCCTACGTCGACCTGGCCGTCCGCCTGGGCACCGACGCGTCCTTCCGCGCCGAGAAGCGCCGGCAGATCGAGGCCGCGATGCAGCGGGGGCCGCGCTTCCTGGACAGCGCCGCCTACGGGCGCGAGATGGGTGTGCTGCTCGAGCGCGCCTTCGCCGAGCTGGGTGCAGGACGCCGCGCGTGATCCGGGTCGGCTCGCGCCACGAGCCTGGCGCGCGCCAGGTCTGTGACACGAGGAAACCCGTTAGAAAATCGCACCTCCGCGCGGCACATCGTTTGCTGTTTTGAAGATCATGCTTCCCGCCAGGAAACAAGATCTCGAGCTCGTCGGCCGCCCGCACAAGGCGGACAAGTTCCGCCAGATGAAGGAGCTCATCACCTCGCCGAAGCTCGAGTTCCTGATGGAGGCGCACAACGGCCTGTCGGCGCGCATCGTCGACGAGGCCGGCTTCAAGGGGATCTGGGCCAGCGGCCTCTCCATCTCGGCGTCGATGGGCGTGCGCGACAACAACGAGGCCTCCTGGACCCAGGTGCTGGACAACCTCGAGTTCATGTCCGACGCCACCAGCGTCCCCATCCTGCTCGACGGCGACACCGGCTACGGCAACTTCAACAACATGCAGCGCCTGGTGCGCAAGCTGGAGCAGCGGAACATCGCCGCCGTCTGCATCGAGGACAAGCTCTTCCCCAAGACCAACAGCTTCATCAAGGGCGAGGCCCAGCAGCTGGCCGACATCGAGGAGTTCTCGGGCAAGATCAAGGCCGGCAAGGACGCCCAGTCGCACGACGACTTCTGCATCGTGGCCCGCTGCGAGGCCTTCATCGCCGGCTGGGGCCTGGGCGAGGCCCTGCGCCGGGCCGAGGCCTACCGCCTGGCGGGCGCCGACGCCATCCTCATGCACAGCGCCCTGGCCTCGCCCGACGAGGTGCTCTCGTTCTGCCGCGAGTGGGGCAACCGCTGCCCGGTGGTGATCGTCCCGACCATCTACTACACGACGCCCACCGAGGTGTTCCGCGAGCACCAGATCTCGGTGGTGATCTGGGCCAACCACCTCATCCGCTCGGCCATCAAGGCCATGCAGGCGACCGCCCGGACCATCCACCAGGACGAGAGCCTCATCGGCATCGACCACAACATCGTCCCGGTGAAGGAGATCTTCCGCCTGCAGGGGGCCAAGGCCCTGGAGCAGGCCGAGGAGATCTACCTGCCCAAGGGCAAGAAGGGGACCCGGGCGCTGGTGCTGGCCGCCTCGCGCGGCTCGGCCCTGGGCGAGCTGACCGAGAACAAGCCCAAGACCATGGTGGGCGTGGCGGGGCGGCCGCTGCTCGATCACATCGCCACCACCTACAAGGCCGCCGGGGTGAACGACATCACGGTCGTGCGCGGCTACAAGAAGGAGGCCGTCAACCTCAAGCACCTCACCTACGTCGACAACGACGACTACGCCCAGACCGGCGAGCTGGCCTCGCTGCACAAGGCGCTCGAGGTGTTGCCGGCCGACACCGAGTCCCTCATCATCTCGTACGGCGACGTGCTGTTCCGCAAGTACGTGCCCGAGATGCTGCTCGAGCAGCAGGATGACTTCGCCGTGGTGGTGGACACCAACTGGCGCGAGAGCGCCAACAAGAACCGCGTGGCCGACTACGTCAGCTGCTCGGTCCCCTACGCCCGCCGCACCTATACCCGCGACGCCTTCCTGAACGCCATCGGCGGCGAGCTGCCGGCCGACCAGATCCACGGCGAGTGGATGGGCTTCCTCAAGTGCAGCAAGAAGGGCCTGCACACGATCAAGGAGCTGACCACCGCCGCCCTGGCCCGCGACGGGCAGCAGGCCCCCACCATGCAGACCCTCTTCCGCGACCTCATCGCCCGCGGCGAGCGGATCCGGGTCGTCTACACCACCGGCCACTGGCTGGACATCGACAACCTCGACGACGTGGTGACGGCAGGGAGCTTTCGTTGATCGACGCCCGGGACTTCGTCGAGACCGCCACCCGCTCGGGGTTCAGCCTGTGGTCCGGAGTCCCCTGCTCGTACCTGCAGCCGTTCATCAACTACGTCCTGGGCGCGCCCGGGGTCCGCTACGTGGGGGCCGCCAACGAGGGTGACGCCGTGGCCATCGCCGCCGGCGCCACCGTGGGCGGCACCCTCGGCGTGGCCATGTTCCAGAACTCGGGGCTGGGCAACGCCGTCAACCCGCTCACCTCGCTGACCTTCACCTCGAAGATCCCCATCCTGCTGATCGTGACCTGGCGGGGCGAGCCCGGCGGCGCCCACGACGAGCCCCAGCACGAGCTGATGGGCGCCATCACCACCGACATGCTCACGCTGATGCGCGTGCGCTGGGAGATCTTCCCGACCGAGCCCGCCGAGATCGGCCCGGCCCTGGCCCGGGCCAAGGCCCACATGGAGAGCTCGTCCCAGCCCTTCGCCTTCGTCATGCGCAAGGACAGCGTGGCCCCCTGGCCGCAGGTGCCGCCCGCCGAGACCCGCCCGCTGGCGGCGCCCTCTCCCGCGCGACCGCTGGGCGCCATCGGCCGCCGCACCGAGGCGCTGACCGCCATCCGCGCGGCCGCGCGGCCCGACGACGTTCTCGTCGCCACCACCGGCTACACCGGCCGCGAGCTCTACGCGCTCGGCGACACCGCCAACCAGTTCTACATGGTCGGCTCGATGGGCTGCGCCAGCAGCTTCGGGCTGGGGCTGGCGCTGACCCACCCCGAGCGGCGGATCATCGTCATCGACGGCGACGGCGCGGCGCTGATGCGGCTGGGCGCGCTCACCACCATCGGCTACCAGCGCCCGCGCAACCTGGTGCACGTGGTGCTCGACAACGGCTGCCACGAGTCGACCGGCGGCCAGGCCACGGTCTCGCCCTCGATCGATCTGCCGGCGGTGGCCAGCGCCTGCGGCTACCCGCGGGCCGAGCGCGCCGTCTCGCTGGACGGGCTGCGCGCGCTGGTGGCCGAGGGCGGCGGACAGCTGACCCTGGTCCACGCCCCCACCGCGCCCGGCGTCCCCGACAAGCTGCCCCGCCCCAAGATCACCCCGGCCGAGGTGGCCAGCCGTCTGGGACAGTTCCTGCGGACCCGGTGACCGATGGCCGCCGATCCTAGGCTGTTCACGCCCGGGCCGCTCACCACCAGCCCGACGGTCAAGGAGGCGACCCTCCACGATCTCGGCTCGCGCGACCAGCGCTTCATCGACACCGTCCGGCGCATCCGCGCGCGCCTGGTCGAGCTCTGCGGCGCCGATCCCGCCGAGTACGCCGCCATTCCCGTGCAGGGGAGCGGCACGTTCGGCGTGGAGGCGGTGGTGGGCTCGGTCCTCCCCCCTGGCGGCAAGCTGCTGACGGTCGAGAACGGCGTCTACGGCGCGCGCATCGCCCAGATCGCGGGCGTCCTGCGCATCCCGGTCGAGCGCCTCGTCGGGCCCGAGCACCTGCCCGTCGACGCCGCGCGGGTGGCCGCGGCGCTGGCCGCCGATCCCGGCATCACCCACGTGGCGGTGGTGCACAGCGAGACCACCACCGGCCTCGTCAATCCCCTGCCCCCCGTCGCCGCCGCCGTGCGCGCGCAGGGGCGCTCGCTGATCGTCGACGCCATGAGCAGCTTCGGGGGCCTGCCCCTCGACTTGCGCGCGCTGGGCGCCGACTTCGTCGTCTCCTCACCCAACAAGTGCTTGCAGGGCCTCCCCGGCTTCGCCTTCGTGATCGGGCGGCGCTCGGTGCTGGCCGCAAGCCGCGGCCAGGCGCGCAGCCTCAGCCTCGATCTGCCGGCCCAGCTCGAGGGGCTGGAGGCGTCGGGGCAGTTCCGCTTCACGCCGCCCGTGCAGGCGCTGCTGGCGCTGGACCGGGCGCTCGACGAGCTCGACGCCGAGGGCGGCATCCCCGCCCGCGCCGCCCGCTACCGGCAGAACCACCAAACGCTCGTCGAGGGGATGAGCCGCCTCGGCTTCCGCACGTTCCTGGCGCCCGAGCACCAGGGCCCCATCATCACCTCGTTCCACTACCCCGCCCACCCCCGCTTCCGCTTCCAGGACTTCTACGAGCGCCTGGGCCGGCGCGGCTTCGTCATCTACCCCGGCAAGCTCAGCCAGGCGGACTGCTTCCGCATCGGCACCATCGGGCACCTCTTCCCCGCCGACGTCCAGGCGCTGGTGGCCGCCATCGCCGCGGTGCTGGGCGAGCTGGAGATCCCGGTGCCGCTGGAGCGGGCGTGACCACCGCGGTGATCCTGGCCGCGGGCATGGGCACGCGGCTCAGGGGGATGCAGGGGCCCGTGCCCAAGGGCCTCATCAGCCTCGGGGGCGAGCCGATCGTCGCCCGCTCGCTGCGCCTTTTGCGCCGGCAGGGCGTCACCCGCACGGTGATCGTCGTCGGGCACCTCAAGGAGGCCTACCAGGACTTCGCGGCCGGGCAGCCGGACCTCGAGCTGGTGGAGAACGCCGCCTACGCCGAGACCGGCACCATGGCCTCGCTCGCCTGTGCCCTGCCCCGCGTGCGCGAGGGCTTCCTGCTGCTCGAGTCCGACATCGTCTACGAGC
>Ga0134123_10002827_pt1 | contig 11308 bp, 8 predicted proteins | sample KB303_FD_96460 | JGI IMG/M metagenome (GOLD analysis project Ga0134123, IMG submission 96460) | Terrestrial soil microbial communities without Nitrogen fertilizer from Kellogg Biological Station, Michigan, USA - KB3-0-3 | ecosystem: Environmental > Terrestrial > Soil > Unclassified ...
AGCGCCAGAGAAATGGCGGCGGCAATCAGCGTGGACTTTCTCGTTTTCATGTGACTCCCCGTATTAGGTTTTCGTGCGAACCAATATGGAGCCACTATAGTACCAATGAAGCGATAAATACCAGCTTTTTGAATACCAATAATTCGAACATCAGCATTTTCAAAGAAAGACAACTACTTATAGAGACAGATGCGGGCTAACAGGTCCTAAGTGGTATTGCATTGGTAATACTTAGATGGCATGGTTCGCATACTTCAGGGGGAGACCGTCTTGCCAACACTTTCGCAGGTTCTGCCGCCTCTCGACGAGTCGAGCGCCCAGCCGCTCTATCAACAGCTGCAGCGCGCGCTGCGCGGCGCCATCGAAAATCGCGTCATCGGTCCGGACGATGCGCTGCCGCCGGAGCGCGATCTCGCCGACATGCTCAACGTCTCGCGCATCACGGTGCGCAAGGCCATCGACGAGCTGGTCGAGGACGGCCTGCTGATCCGCAAGCAGGGCTCCGGCACCTTCGTCAGCAACCGGGTCGAAAAGAATTTCGCCAAGCTGACTTCGTTCTCCGAGGACATGCGCGCCCGCGGCCGCGAGCCGCGCAGCGTGTGGCTCAACCGCGCCAGTGGCACCGTCACTCCCGAGGAATCTCTGACTCTGCGCTCGAGTCCCGGCACGCCGGTGTTCCGCTTCCATCGCATCCGCTACGCGGACGATGCGCCCATGGCGCTCGAATACGCCACGGTGCTCGCCACCTGCCTGGGTTCGCTCGACGACGTCGCCACCTCGCTGTACGAAGCGCTGGAGCGCACCGGCAACCGGCCGGTGCGCGCGCTGCAGCGACTGCGCGCGGTACTGCTGACCGCCGAGCAGGCCAAACTACTCAAGGCGCAGCCGGGCGAGGCCGGGCTGCTGGTCGCGCGCGTCGGCTACCTCAAGGATGGCCGCGCCGTGGAGTTCTCACAGTCCTGGTACCGCGGCGAGATCTACGACTTCGTCGCCGAGCTCGCCGCAAACTCGTGAGGCCGCAGATCAATCCGCACCAGGTCAACCCGGGCCATGTCAATCCGAGCCAGGCCAATCCGAGCCATGGAATCGCGACCCGCATGTACGCCGAAGCTGGCGAGGCCGCCGAAGTGGTCGCCGCGCAGCTCACCCGCAATGCGCCGCTGCTGGCCACGCTCGGCGCACGCCTGCGGGCGCAGCCGCCGCGCGCGGTGGTGACCTGCGCGCGCGGCAGTTCCGATCACGCGGCCACGTATGCCCGCTACCTCATCGAGGCGCACACGCCAGCCCTCACCTCCTCCGCCGCGCCCTCGCTGAGCTCGCTCTACGACGCCAGCACCGACCTGCGCGAAACGCTGTTCATCGCGATCTCGCAGTCCGGCAAGAGCCCGGACCTGCTGGCGGCCACCGCCAATGCGCGGGCGCGCGGTGCGTTGACGATTGCCCTGTGCAATACGCCCGACGCGCCGTTGATGCAGTCGGTCGACGTGGCCGTGCCGCTGCACGCCGGCCGCGAAACCAGCGTCGCCGCCACCAAGTCCTACATCGCCTCGCTGAGCTGCGTCGCGCAGCTGGTGGCGAGCTGGACGCAGCAGCTGGATCTCTCCGAGGCGCTGGCCAAACTACCCGCGCAACTGGCGCGCGCCTGGACCTGCGACTGGAGCGCGGGCGTCACCGCGCTGCGTGACGCGGTCAACCTGTTCGTGGTGGCGCGCGGTTTCGGCCTGGCCGTCGCGCAGGAAGCGGCGCTCAAGCTCAAGGAAACCTGCGCCCTGCATGCCGAGGCATTCAGTTCGGCGGAGATCAAGCACGGGCCGATGGCGCTGGTGCGCGCCGGCTTTCCGGTGCTGATGTTCGCGCAGGACGACGAGACGCGCGCCGGCGTCGAGCAGCTCGCGGCCGAGTTCGCCGCACGCGGAGCAAAGGTGCTGCTGGCCGGCGGCCGCGCGGCCGGCGCTGTCTCACTACCCAGCGTCGTGGCGCATCCCGTGATCGAGCCGATCCTCGCGATCCAGTCGTTCTACGCCATGGCCAACGGCCTGAGCGTGGCGCGCGGCCTCGATCCCGACCGGCCGCCGCATCTCGCCAAGGTCACCGAGACGGTCTGATGCTGCTCGCCTTCCGCAACGGCCGAATCCTCACCGACGCCGGCATCGAGACGGGCCGGATGCTGCTGGTGCGCGACGCGCGCATCGAGGCATTGCGCGACGCGGGCGATTCCACCGCGCGCGACGTCCCGGGCGCCGATCGCGTCATCGATCTCGAGGGCCGGCTGCTCGCACCCGGATTCATCGACACCCAGGTCAACGGCGGCGGCGGCGTGTTGTTCAACGACGCGCCCTCGGCCGAAACCATCGCCGAGATTGCGGCGGCTCACCGCTGTTTCGGCACCACGGGATTCCTGCCCACGCTGATCAGCGACGACCTCGACGCGGTGGCCCGCGCCATCGACGCGGTGCGCGACGCGATCGACGCGGGCGTGCCCGGGGTGCTCGGCATCCACATCGAGGGGCCATTCCTCAACGAGGAGCGGCGTGGCGTGCACGACGCCAGCAAGCTGCGCGAGCTCGACGTCGAGGCGGTCAAACTACTCACGCGGCCGCACGGCGGGGTCACCATGGTGACGCTCGCGCCGGAGCGCACCACGCCAGCGCTCATCCGCCAGCTCGCCGCCGCCGGCGTGATCGTCAGCGCCGGTCACACCGACGCCACCTTCGACGAGCTGCAGCCCGCGTTCGCCGCCGGGCTGCGCGGCTTCACGCACCTGTTCAATGCCATGTCACCGCTCGGTTCGCGTGAACCCGGCGCGGTCGGCGCGGCGCTGGCGCGCGACGACAGCTGGTGCGGGCTCATTGTTGATGGCCACCATGTGCATCCCGCCGTCATGAAGCTGGCGCTGCGGATCAAGCGGCCCGAACGCATCATGCTGGTGTCCGATGCCATGCCCAGCGTCGGTGCGGCCACCAAGAATTTCGAATTGAATGGCCGCCCCGTCACGGTCGCGAACGGCAAGTGCGTCGATGAGAACGGCCGCCTCGCCGGGGCCGACCTCGACATGGCCTCCGCGGTACGCAATGCCGTGCGCATGCTCGGCCTCGACGTGCGCACCGCGGTGCGCATGGCCAGCGCCAATCCCGCGGAGTTCCTTGCGCTGCGCGACGTCGGGCGCATCGCGCCCGGACAGCGCGCCAACCTCGTGCTGCTCGACGACGACCTGCGGGTACAGGGCACCTGGATCGACGGCATTCCGCGTTCCACCGGCGACTGATCCCCGCGGATGGGTCGCCGGCATCCGCGCCGGCGATCAGAACTTCACGCTGACTCCCAGGTTGAACGAGCGCCCGTAGCGGTAGTAGCCCTGCGACAGCAGCGAGTTGCCGTTGATGCTGTACGTCTGCGCCTCGTCGAGCAGGTTCTGCCCCTCGAGGTAGACGCTGATCATGTCGTTGAAGCGATAGGAAGTGTGGGCCGTGACCCAGGTGACCGGGTCCGCCTCCTCGTCGTAGCCCGCTCCCAGCACGTTGATGGCCGTGACGAACCCGTCGGTGTGATCCGCATTGACGCCAAGCGACCAGTCGCCGCGCTCGTACAGCACACCGAGCGAGTAGGTAGACGGGGCAATGCCCTCCAGCGGCCGCTTCTCGCCGGCAACCCAGCTCTCGGAGGTGTTGTGGGTGTACTGCGCGCGCACGCCGAAACCGCTTTGCCAGAAGTGCTGCAGCCCGGCTTCGAAGCCATGCACCTTGGCGTAGTCGCCGTTGATCGGCCGCGTCACGTTGAACAGGTAGCCAGGCACCCCGATGTCCACGCCCGTCTCCCAGCTGCTGGTGATCTGGTTCTCGATGCGCTTGTAGTAAGTCGCGACGTTGAAGATCGAGTTCTCCGCGAAGTACCACTCGAGGGAGATGTCGGCCTGCCTCGCCGAGTACGGCTGCAGGGCGACGTTGCCGCCATAGACCTGCGTGAATTCACCCCACGACACGCTGGCCGTGGTGTTGGTGGGTGCGAGCTTGTCCACCGGCGGCCGCGCCATGGTCTTGGCGAGCCCGACGCGCAGCTGTAGATCCTCGGTGAAGTGCCAGGTCAGGTTGGCCGAAGGAAGCACGAAGTCATAGTCGCCATCCTGCTCCACGGGGGTCGGGTCGGCGTACTCGGCGGTGTAGTTGAAAGGACCGTTCTCGGTGATGCTGAGAATCGGCGCATCCCAGGCTTGCGCGCGGGTGTCGGTATGCACGAAGCGCACGCCGACGTCGGCGTTCCAGCGCTCGCCGCCGAGATCCGCCTGGATGAAGAGCGCGGTGGTGTCCTCGTTGACGCGATAGCTCTCGAGCGGGTTCCACGCCGGAGCGGCGTTCGCGTATTCGTAGGTGCCGCCGTCGGGCCGTGCGTGCCCATCGTAGGCCTCGAGCTGCGCCAGGTAGCCTGGTACGTCGAAGGCCAGGAAGGTGCGCGGAAAGTCCGCGTGCACGCCAGTCATGAAATTCGGCAAGTGAAAGCTGTGCGAGATCACGTCGCCGCCGAGATTTGCGACATTGATGGCATTGCCGCCCGAGTAGTAGTCGGCGCCGCCGTTGAGCGTGTTGTTGACCAGGTCGCGGCGCTTTTCACGCTGCGTATAGCTGGCGCCGAATTTCAGCGCCTTGAAGCCGTGCTTCTCGAGCATGAGCGTGCCGGCGACCGTGGCGCCGGTGATCTCGTCGTCGATGTTGTCGCCGCGCAGCTCCATGTAGTGCGTGTTGAAGTCCGCGTCGTCGAATTCGCCGTTCGCCAGGCCATCCGTCAGGTCGCGTCCGTCGTCGAACTCCACGTTCACGTCAGGCACCGCGGCACCGCCGAGGCCGATGTGTCCAACGTTGGGCTGGTTCATTCTCAGCACCACGTAGGTGTCCAGGCCGCCCGAGTGCCGGCTCGAGGTGGAGCGATACACGTCGCCCGTCAGCGTCAGCGCGTCGGTGACCGTCCATTCACCGCCGAGGCCGTACAGGTCGGTATCCACGACTCGATGTTCGGTGACGTTCAGCAGCTCGGGATTCAGCCGCAGCTCCGGGTCCTCGTTGTCCATCGTGAAGCCGGTGACGATGCCATCCTGGATTGTGAAGTCCGACCAGCGCCCGGGCGCGAACAGCGGGTAGTAAGACTGCTGGTATCCCACCTGCGGCGAATCGAGCCGCGTCTTCAGCCCATCGACGACGACCTTCACCGCGTCGCTGGGGCGCCACTCGAGCTTGGCGCTGAGCGCCACGCGCTTCTTCTTCTCGAGGATCGAGCCGACGCGAAACTGTCCGGGTCCGATGAGACCGTACTCGTCTTCATCGAGCTCCTCGTTGCCGTTGGGGTCGATGTTGCCGCCCCAGGCATTGCCCCACAGCCAGCTCTCATCGTTGGGATCGGGGTTGCGCGTCCAGCCACCGTCGTTGCCCGCGATGTCGGTGCGATCCTCGCGCTCGGCGTACACCGCGCCCAGCATCAGGCCGACGGCGTCGTTGGCGAACGTGTTGCTGTAGACGCCCGAGAACTGGTAGCCGTTGAGCTCGGACATCATGTTGCGATCGCCTTCCATGCGCGCGACGCCGTGCTGGCCGACCTGGTCGAAGGGACTGCCGGAGCGCAGGTTGATGAGTCCGCCGATCGCGCCCTCGGTGAGTTCGGCCTGCGCACCCTTGATGACGTCGGCACCGCTGATCACGTCGGAAGGCAGCACGTCGTAGGCGAAGTCGCGACCCGCGCCGTCCGTGGCCAGGATGCGGCCGTTGAAAGTAGTGAGGGTGTATTCCGGACCCAGTCCGCGCACGCTGACCTTCTGCCCCTCGCCTCCCGCGGTACGCGAGATGGCCACGCCGGTGATGTGACTGAGCGAGTCGGCCACGTTGTCATCGGGAAATTTGCCGAGTTCCACCGCGCTGATGGAGTCCTGCACCGTGCCGGCGCTGCGCTTGATCTCGACCGAGCGGCCCAGGCTCGCGCGCACACCGGAGACGATCACGGTCTGCATGCTTTCCGGGGAGTCGTTGTTCTCCTGTGCCATCGCGGCGGCCGGCATCAACAACGCGAGGGCGATACCTCGTGACAGAAGCGACTGTGAAAATTGCGCGGGCTTCATGGGTTCTCTCCCTGGAGAAAGGTTACGCAACTAAACGAAACTTAGCGTAGTCCAAGTTTCCTTTTGCATCAATAGCGAAATTAAACGAAATGCTGCATGCTTGTTCCACGAGGAATACCGATGCCCGCAACCCGCGATACCAGCCAAAGACGCCTCCAGATCAGTGAACTCGTGCGCCAGCACGGCAGCGTGCAAGTGACCTCGCTCGCCAAACGCTTCGGCGTAAGCATGCAGACCGTACGCAAGGATCTGCGCTTCCTGTCGGAGCGCGGCGTCATGGCCCGCGCCTACGGCGGGGCGATCGACAGCAAGGTGGTTGGCGGCCCGGCGGCCGAGGCGCCCTACGAGGCCAAGCGCACCTCGCACCTGGATGAGAAACGGCGCATTGGCCTCAGGGCCGCGGCGCTGGTGAAACCGGGGGACACCATCGTCATCGACTCCGGCACAACCGGAATCCAGCTCGCGGAGGCGCTGTCCAATGTCGAGGTGACGGTGGTCACCAATGATTTCGGCGTGTTATCGAGCCTCGCCCCCAAGAGCAACATCAACATCGTGATGCTGGGCGGCGAGCTGCGCCGCAAGAGCATGTCCTTCTACGGCGGGCTCACCGTCGAAGCGCTGAACGCGCTGCACGTCGACAAGTTGTTCCTGGGCGTGGACGGATTCGACCTGGAGCGCGGCATCACCACGCACTTCGAACCCGAGGCCATGCTGAACCGCAAGATGGTGGAGAACGCCGGCATGGTCATCGCCATCACCGACAGTTCCAAGTTCGGCAAGGTCTGCCTGCACCGGATCATCGCGGTCGCCGAACTCGACACACTGATCACCGACAGGGACGCGCCCGAGGAGATCGTTACGGCGGTCCAGCAGTTGGGCGTGGACGTGCAGCTGGCCTGAGCTAGTTTGGGCCGAGCGCGAACGCGCGCACGGCGTTGCTGTAGTACACCTTGTCGATCACCACCCGCGGCAGCGCCAGGCCCGGGACATCGGCCTTGATCATGTCCACTCGCTGGCTCTCAGGCGTGGCGAGATAGCGCCAGTCCTGCGTCCAGGTCTCGTGCGCGGAACGCTTGAATTCCGCCTTTTGCTCGTCGGTCTGGTCCTCGTCCGGATTCAGGCTGAGGTCGGTGCCGTACAGCAACCGGTCCTGGTACTTGATGAAGAACTTCCGCACCTTGTCGTAGTCGCGCACCGACTGGAATTGCACCTGGCTCATGCGCGCCGCCATGTCGACATTGGCATTGGGAAAGCGGTCGAGGAACGCGGCGATGCGGTCCACGTCGTACTCGAGGCTGCCGAGGTGTGCGCCCACGAAACGCAGGCCCGGGTGTGCGGCGACGAAGTTGTCGCGCGCCCTGATCTGATCCTCGTAGCCCGGCATCTCCGGATGCAGGTACATGTGGTACTGCGGATGCTCCTTGAAGTATTCGCGATCGTTGTCAGTGCTCATCTGCTCCAGGGGCAGCCAGCAGTTGTACGGCTCGGCCTGGTGGCCGATCAGCGTCAATCCGAGTTTCTGGATTTCGTCGGCGACCGGTGAGAAGGCCGGGTTATCGAGGAAGATGAGCTTGCCGCTCGAGTCCTTCTCGGCCATGCCGACGTTCTTCCAGATCTTCACCGCCTTCGCGCCCAGCGCCGCATCGGCGGCGAGTTGCGCGTTCACGGTTGCCAGCCAGTCTTTTTTCTCGAAGCCCTTCACGGGGAACGTCGTCGCCCAGTGAACGCGCGCCGGGTCCGCTTTCACCTGCGCGAGTGCCGCGGCGCGCTGGTCGGCGAGCTTGGGGAAATCCGGGTAGTCGACGTTGATCGCCATCACTTCGAAGTTGTCCTCGCGCGCCTGCTCGAGGAAGGTGGAGTCGAGGACGTTGATGTGTACGTGCGCATCGAGCTTGCGCAGTTGCTGGAAGTCCTGCATCGCATAGGGCGCAGACTCGGGCGCGGCGGGTAACGGTGCGGCCGTCGCCTTGGGCTCAGTCGATGAATCCGAGCAGGCGCACAGCAATGAAATCGCACCGGCCAACAGCAGTCGCGGGATCAGATTCATGACGCACCCCGATATATAACGAAACTTAAAGGGAAGATATCGCAACAAAAATGTTGCATCAACAGTTTCACTGACACAGAATGAAGCACAGATCACCCGGAGGGTAGAGCCATGCCCCAAACAGGACGCCGCACCGCGCTCAAGCTGCTTTCCGGTGGTTTCGCTTTGGCTTCGTTTCCGTGGGCCCGTGGTGCGGAAACGGGTGCGCAGACCTCGGGTGATCTCACCGCAGCGGATGGGACGCTCGCGCTTCTCTTCGACGGCCAATTGCGCAGCCGGGTGCTGCTGCGGGGAAAGGCCATCACTGCATTTCACGCCAGCGAAGCACTGCTGCTCGAGAGCCGCGCCATCGACGCGTTCACTTTCACGAGCCAGTCGCACCAGGATTTCGACGATGCGCGGCACGGTGCCGCGCGTCGCCACAGCCTCATGGGCAAATCGAAGGAAGGCGTCGAGAAACAGGTCGACGTTACTTTTTTCAAGCGTTTCCCCGGCCTGGCGGTGTTACAGGTCCACTATCGGAACAATGGGGCGAAACCATTGAAGCTCGCCGGCTGGCGCAACGCGGCTCACGAACTCGCCGATGCACCGGGCGGCTTCTGGAGTTTTTCCGGGGCCACGCATGAAGACCGGCGCGACTGGGTGCAACCGCTGAAGCCTGGCTTCGACCAGCGCAACACTCTCCGCATGGCCGCGTCCGACTATGGTGGCGGCATTCCGATGGCGAACATCTGGCGTCGCGACGTGGGCCTCGCGGTGGGACACCTGGAGCCGCTACCGCGGCTGCTCGATCTGCCGGTGCGCAAGACCACGACGGGCGCGCGCATTGCCGTCGAAAGCGCGCAGCCCGTGACGCTGGCGCCGGGTCAGTCCATCGACACCGACCGCACCTTCCTGGTCGCGCACACCGGCGATCATTTCTCGCCGCTCACCCAGTACCGGAAATTTCTCGCGGAGGAAGGTGTCGCTGCGCCCCAGGCGCCGGAGTCGGCCTTTGCGCCGGTCTGGTGTGCCTGGGGTTACGAGCGCGAATTCACCGTGGAGCAGATCGTCACCACGCTGCCGAAGGTGCGCGAGCTCGGATTCGAATGGGCGGTGCTCGACGACGGCTGGCAGAACAACGAAGGCGACTGGCGCCTCGACAAGGGCAAGTTCCCGCGCGGCGACGAGGACATGCGCGCCTTCGTCAAGGCCATTCGCGCGCAAGGCCTGCGCCCGCGCCTGTGGATTGCGCCGCTGGCCGCAGATCCGGGCAGCGACGTGCTGCACGATCACGCCGACATGCTGCTGCTGGACCAGTGGGGCGCGTTCCAGACCGTGAGCTGGTGGAATGCGTTGACGCAGTGTCCCGCCTATCAACCCACGGTCGATTACTACGTCGCGCTGACGAAAAAGATCATCGGCGACTGGGGATTCGAAGGCTTGAAGCTCGACGGCCAGCATCTGAACAGCGTCGCGCCCTGCTACAACAAGGCGCACCGGCACAGCCATCCCACCGAGTCGGTGGAGAAGCTGGGCGATTTCTGGATGGCCATCCACAAGGCGGCGCGCGATGCGAATCCGCAGGCGGTGGTGGAGCTCTGCCCCTGCGGCACGGTTTTCAATTTCCACAATCTGCCGGCCACCGATCAGTACCCGTCTTCCGATCCCCTGTCGTCGTGGCAGGTGCGCAGCAAGGGGAAGACTTTCAAGGCGATCTCCGGACGCGGCAGCAGCTTTGCCGGCGACCACGTGGAGCTCTCCGATCACGGCGACGACTTCGCTTCGAGCGTGGGCGTCGGTGCGGTGATCTCGACGAAATTCACGTGGCCCAAGGACACCGACAAGCCCGTCGAAGAGTTGCCGCCCGGCGGCTACGTGCTGACACCCGAGAAAGAAAAGCAGTGGCGCAAGTGGGTGGGCATCTACAAGCAGCACATGCTGCCGAAAGGCGAGTACCGCGGCGACCTTTATGACATCGGCTTCGACAAGCCCGAGACGCATGCCATCGCGAAGGACGGTTCCATGTACTACGCGTTCTACGCAGACCGGTGGAACGGGAACGTGCAGCTGCGCGGCCTGGGCGCCGGCCGTTACCGCGTGCGCGACCTGTTCAATGCGGTGGACCTGGGCGTCGTCGATGCACAGTCCAACACGGTGAACGCGCGCTTCGAACGTTTCCTGCTGATCCAGGCTGTGCCCGCATGAATAGTCGCAGTTGGGTGGTCTACGCCCTGGTCACTGTCTTTCTGTGGGGAATCTGGGGTGCGCTGGCCGGGCTCTCGGCCCAGCATGGATTCCCGGACACGCTGGTGTACTGCGTCTGGGCATTGACCATGATTCCGCCGGCGCTGTTCGTGCTGGCGCGAACCGGCTGGAAGCTCGATGTTTCGCCGGCGGCCATCGGTTATGGCATGGCCATCGGCTTGTTAGGCGCCGGCGGCCAGATGCTGCTGTTCAAGGCGCTCACCATCGGCCCGGCCTACTTCATCTTCCCGATCATCTCGCTGTCCCCGGCGATCACCATCGCGATGTCGTTCGTGCTGCTGCGCGAGCGCACCGGCAAGCTCGGCGCGTTGGGCATCGCGCTGGCGTTGATCGCCCTCCCGATGTTCGATTTCTCGTTCGGCCAGGGCAACGCTGGCGGGCCCGGCTGGTTCGCGCTGTCGCTGCTGGTCATGGCCGCGTGGGGCGTGCAGGCGTATTTCATGAAGCTGGCCAACAACACGGTCAGTGCCGAGAGCATCTTTTTCTACATGATGATCGGCGGTCTGGTGCTGGCGCCGGTGGCCTGGGCGATGACGGACTTCAGCCAGCCCGTGAACCTCGGTGCCGACGGCCCCTGGATGGCGGCGGGAATCCAGATCCTCAATGCCATCGGCGCGCTGACACTGGTGTACGCCTTCCGGCATGGCAAGGCGATTGTCGTGGCGCCGCTGACCAATGCCGGCGCGCCGCTGGTGACCGCGGTGCTGGCGCTGGCCTTTGCGGGCGCGGTGCCGGGACCGTTGAAGATCCTGGGCCTGTCGCTGGCGCTGATCTCCTCGTTGCTGCTGGTACTCGAGCCGGAGCCGGCGACCACCAAGAGCGCCGCATGAACGCACTCCTGGACATCATCGCGCGTCACAAGCAGGGACAGGCCGTGGGGGTCACGTCCATCTGCTGCGCGCATCCCATCGTCATCG
>Ga0134123_10002828_pt1 | contig 11306 bp, 9 predicted proteins | sample KB303_FD_96460 | JGI IMG/M metagenome (GOLD analysis project Ga0134123, IMG submission 96460) | Terrestrial soil microbial communities without Nitrogen fertilizer from Kellogg Biological Station, Michigan, USA - KB3-0-3 | ecosystem: Environmental > Terrestrial > Soil > Unclassified ...
AGGATCGTCTCTTCGAGGTTCTGGCCGCCGACGAAGCGGCCGGTGTTGACGTCGATCGCCACCAGCGCCTCGGTGGGGTTGATGACGATGTGGCCGCCGGACTTGAGCCACACCTTGGGCTTGAGCGCCTCCTCGATCGCCTCGTCGATGCCGAAGCGCTCGAAAAGCGGCCGCTCCTGGCGGTAGAGGCGCACGCGGTCGAGCAGCAGCGGCTGCACGTCGTCGAGGAACTCGACGACACGGGTGTAGGTCTCCTCGCCCTCCACCCACAGCACCGAGAAGTCGGGGCCGAAGGTGTCGCGCACGGCGCGCAGCGCGACGTCGAGGTCGTAGTGCAGCACGGTGCCGCCGGCGGCGCGGGCGGCGCGCGAAGAGATGCGCTCCCACATGCCGGTCAGGTAGGCGGCGTCCTGGCGGAACTCCTCCTCGCCCTTGCCCTCGGCGGCGGTGCGCACGATCCAGCCGCCGGGGATGCCGAGCCCCATCGCCAGCTCGCGCAGGCGCGCCCGCTCGTCGGCGTCCTCGATGCGGCGCGAGACGCCGCGGTGGTGGCCGGTGGGGGCGTAGACCAGGTAGCGGCCGGGAAGAGTAACGTGGGTCGAGACGCGCGCGCCCTTGTTGGGCAGCGGGTCCTTGAGCGCCTGGACGACGATCTCCTGGCCGGCGCGCAGCAGCTCGTCGATGGAAGGGCCCTCGTGGCCGCGATCGCCGTGCGCCGCGCGCTCGCCGTTGCCGCCATTGGCGCCGCCGTTGCCGTTGCGCGGGCCGCCGTGGCGCTCGCCGATACCGGTGGCGTCGAGGATGCCGCCGTTGCGCTCGCCGCCGCCGCGCTCCTCGCTCAGCTCGACCTCGTCGAGATCGGTGAGCTCCTCGCGCACGTCGGCGACGTAGAGGAAGGCGTCGCGCTCGAGCCCGATGTCGACGAAGGCGGCCTGCATCCCCGGCAGCACCCGCGACACCCGCCCCTTGTAGACGTTGCCGACGACGCCGCGCGCCCCCTGGCGCTCGATGAACAGCTCGGCGAGCTTGTCGTCCTCGAGGATGGCGACACGGGTCTGGTGCGGGTCCTGCTCGACCAGCATCTTGCTCGGGACGTTGGCCGCCACAGGCGGCATTCTAGTCCCGCAGACGTCACCGCCGCGGCTGGTTGGCACACCCCGGACGACCGCCCGGCATCCGGCCCCCGATGATGGGAGCAACTCTGGCTCGTCCATCGGCCGGTCGGCCGTCTGCCTGGGCTTCGAGGAGCGAGGCTAGGTGGCGCACTTCGGCGTCGGCACGAAACGATGGTGACAAGCTGCCCATCCCGCCGCAGAGAAACGCCGCCTCAGAGCGCCCCCAAAACAGCGCTTGGTCTTAGCCCCTGAGACCTTCCTGGCCACCGACGAGAAACGTGGGGTATATTCCGACCTTCGATCCCGCCGTCGTTTCGGGAAAAGTACTTCGAGACGGGTGATGAAGTCCCCTCCAATGGGTCGATGCCCTCCGCTGATATCCTGTCCCACTTACATGCCGTGAGCGATGACGCATTCTGGGAGCTCGTTGGTAGAGCCTCAGCTGGCCTGGTTGGCCCCGCCTTTCTTATCGCGAGCTTCTACTACTCGAATGTCGCACCACGGCTACATGAGGCGCGGCGCAGATACGACCTCACTGAACTCTCGCAAGCGACTGTTCTGGCGCGGCTCGCTTTGGCCCTCGTGATCCTGCTCTTTCCGTTTGCGATCGCCGCGGGCATGCTGACTGATCCTGTCGTGAATACGGTAGGCGTGGCATCTCTCTTCGGAGTATCCGTATGGGCAAGCAGCCACGTCTGGCGCTCCAGTCCTTCTCAGAAGTTTGCTCGATGCGCGTTACTCGCGACGACGGGAGGCCTACTGCTATTGACCACGTTCGCACTCATGCGTGCGTGGTTGGCGGGCCTTTCGAGGCCTCAGACCATCGTGACGGATTGCTTGGCGATACTGGCGTTGGTTGTAGGGCTCGCATGGATTACTAGCGGCATCCACTTCGTGGCACGTCACCATGCCGTCTTTAGAGGCAGCGTTGCCCTGGAGGGTCGGGTGGAGATTGCACGGCGTCGCATCGCCGAACTTTGGACGCGAGCGGGGGTGGCCTATGAGAAGATCGACGAAGAACGGCCCGCATTGGAGGTTCGGTGGGGTAAGGCCGTGATCGAGACGAGGGTTCGGCAAACGGAATCAAAGAGGGATGCGTTTGAGAGCCGCGTGGCGGAAATCAGCAACTTTTCGGGGGCACGACGCGCATTCAACCTTTACGAAGTAGAGGCGTTCTTTGAGGAGGTCAAACGCCTCGAAGAAGACTTGCCCGATTGGACTGTGGCGATACTGAACGCCATCGCCTCCGCGCGATCCGGCGAACGCGGTACGCCGGAGAACAAGGGCAAGGGCGAGGCATAGACACCTGATGCGAATCGGGCTGATCGCGGAGCACTATCCTCCAACCGAAGGCGGAGTTGCGACATCGGCGCGGCGAATCGCCAGAAACCTCGCTTCCTTGGGTGCACAGGTACACGTCGTCACGTTTGACCACAGCCGACCAGTAACCAGCGAGGACTACGTTGTCCAAGGATGGGACGGAGACGTCGCGGTCACGAGAGTAGGACCATTCTTCCTGAAACAACCTGGGCTATCGGCCGATGCTCTTCCCGAAAAAACTCGGGCGACATTGCGACGACGGGCATTTGCGCAGGTCTCCGGCGTGCTGCAAACAGCCCGGTCCGATGTGCTCCTCGGTCTCTACCTGCTGAACGCCGGATTCCTTGCTCTCTTTGCCGCGCGCGAGCTCGGCATTCCATGCGTCGCGGGCGTGCGTGGCAATGACATCGGACGGAACATCTTTAATGTAGAGCGTTTCGCCGTGGTGCAGTGGATCGTACGGGGCGCCGCGGCAGTGGTGTGTGTCAACGAGCACCTGAAGCGTCGCCTCCTTCTGGCGTTCCCCGAAGTAACATCACGCGCGTCGGTAATCGCGAACAGCATCGAACCTGCGCCCAGTCCGCCAGGTGAGCCGGCCTTTGTGGAGGCCCGTCGGCGGCTCGGTTGGCATCAGGCGGAGATGGTAGCGGTCTTCATTGGAACGCTACGCGAGAAGAAGGGCGTGGTCGCCTTGGTCGGGGCGATCGCCGACTTGCGTTCGCAGGCAGACGTCCGTCTCTTGGTGGTTGGACCTGATCTGGGAAAGGCCGAGCGCTTCCTGTGCGGGGATCTATGGGAAGAACTCCTGGCCGAGGGCCGGGTGTTTGTCACCGGGCGAGTCGCTCGGGAGGAGGTTCCTTTCTGGGCGTCGGCAGGCGATGTGGTCGTCATGCCGAGTCTCGATGACGGCTTGGCCAACGGCCTACTGGAAGGGATGGCACTTGGTCTGTGTCCCGTCGCTTCGACACCGATCTTTGATGACGTGCTTCAGCACGAGCGTACGGGCTTGCTGGTGGCCGCCGGGCGCAAGGAATCGATATCTGCAGCGGTGCTACGGTTAGCGCGAAACGAAGAGCTGCGTCGCGCGATGGGAAAAGCCGCTCGTGAGAGCCTAGCCCGTTGGCTGCCGCGAGACGAGGCGAGCGCGTACATGAGAGTGTGCGCAGGAGCCATCGCGGGAAGCCCCGAAGGGTTGGGAGAAGTGTAACCGTATGCTACTGCCGGCCAAGGAGAGTCGGGACGCCGCCAGCCAGCCGCAAGAGCGGGTGCGGCGCGTGCGCCCGGCCCCCGATTGCCATGCTTGACGCGTCGGAGCGGCCGGCCACGGTCCGACGACTCCTCCCTCGGTGATTCCACTCTCCCGCTCTTGCGTTCCGACGGAGGCCGCCGCAGCCATAGAGGCCTGCCTCGCCTCGGGTTGGTTGGGGTACGGACCACGCTGCCGCGATCTGGAGGCTCGCTTCGTGGCAAGAGGTGGGTCGGCGCTTGTGACGTCATCTTGTACCTCGGCATTGCATCTTGCCGCGCGAGTAGTTCCACATCGACCCGGAGACGAGGTAATTGTTCCGGCGATTACATTCGTGAGTACGGCAATGGCCTTTCTGTGCTCGTCATATGGCGTCCGACTCGCCGACGTAGATCCGGCAACTGGCTTAGTCGATCCGGCCGCCGTCGCCGCTCAAATATCGAATCGCACTCGTGCGGTGGTCGCCGTTCACCTCTTCGGACAACGCGCGCCGACAGCCCGGTTGCGGGAGCTCTGCGATCGTCACGGCATCCCGCTGATCGAGGATTGCGCACACCGAGTGGATCTGCTCGATGACCGCCCGCCGCTCGGCGATATGGCGTGCTATAGCTTCAACGCGGTGAAGGAGGCACCAGCAGGTGAAGGCGGGCTGGTGTGGTCCAGTGTGGCCGGTGGGGACGAAAGGGTCCGAATTCTCTCAAATCTGGGTCTCACGATAGATACGGTGCAGCGGACGCAGGTCTTGAACCACCGGGACTACGGCTTTAGCCACGAGATTGGTCTCAAGCTGCGCGGCAACGACCTTTCAGCGGCGCTGGCGCTGCTGTCCCTCGATCACCTTCACGCGCTACGCGAGCAGCGAGCTAGGATCTTCTCTCACTACGATCAAGCCGTCGCCGCAATGAACACCTGTGTCCAGCCGATCGAGCGCAACACGGGGGACAGCTTCCTCATGTACGTCGTACGTGTACCCGCTGAATCTCGGGACGCGATCCGCGAGGGGATGGCTCATTGCGGTGTGGCGACCAGCGTCCACTACCCGTCGCTGACCCGACACCCGCGGTTGCGAGGACCGTGCTGTCCCGTTGCCGAGCGGCTCGACCGTGAGCTGCTCACGTTGCCAAGTTTTCTCGCGCTGACGCCATCCGAGCAGGATCGCGTTCTATCGGCATTGGCCGAGGCCTGCCAGGCAAGCGGAGCCGAGCGATGACGCTGGTCACGCGCCCTCCGCTCCCGATTCCCACGGAGGGCACACTGACGATCGGCCGACGCATCCTATTGGCTTGGCCGAAACCAGAGGAGTTCGACTGCATCACCGAACTGCGAAATCGTCCCCAGGTCCGGCGCTTCTTCCTCGACCCGCGTCCGATCGACGCCGCGGTGAACCGCGAGTGGCTGGCTACTGGTATGAGGCGCGGTGAAGAGGGCCTGCTCTCGATCCGCTGGGTGAGAAGCGATGCGTTCCTAGGTACCATCGGCTGGACGGACTGGGACCGCTGTCTCAAGACCGCATGCTTTGGTCGACTAATGGTCGATCACCACGCACTTCGGCGCCTGTACAAGAAGGTCGACCCTAGTTATCCAGGAGTGGCCCTGGACGCGGCGATGTCGCTTCGCGACTATGCCTTTGATGAAATGGCGTTGAAGGGGATGACGACCTGGTATTTCGAGGGGAACACGCTCGCGGCCAGGGTAAATGCGGCGATCGGGATGGTTCCCCTTGGGCTCCGCAGTCGACTGCGCCCCGATGGGTCCTCCATCCGAACGGTCGAGTTGCGACTGACGCGCCGCCAGTGGTCACGCTGCTACAAGCACCCATGAGAGTCGCCCTGTTTACCCATCACTTTCTGGAGCCGACTCATCACGCGATTGCGCAGGTCATCGAGGGTTTGACGCACTGCGCTTTCACTGTCTACGCGAAGAGGTTCGAGAACCATTTTCGCCTGCCGAACGTGGTCGATCGGATCACTTATCGTAAGGGAGTAGCCCCAGGACTGTCGTCGGAGTTCTTCGACGTGGCACATGCCGTCTACGACGGCAAGACCGCCATCCGCGCTGCGATGGCGTCGCAGGAGGCGAAGTTGCCCTTCGTGCTGTCGTATCACGGTGGGTTCGATGTCCACGTGAAGATTCACGACCCGCGATACCGTGAGGCGACCCGGCTCATTACGGAAGCCGCTGCTGCAGTAACGGTGCCGTGCCGAGGCGACATCGACCGCCTGCGAGCGATTGGCGTGCAGCGGTCGATCCGCGTAGTTCCGGTGCCCATCGACTTTAGCCGCCTTCCGGTGGCGACGAGAATCGAGGGACGCCGGCTTGTCGCAGTTTCCCGTCTCGTTCCGAAGAAGGGCGTCGATATCGCGATCTCCGCTTTGGTGCGGCTGCCAACCTATGAACTGATCGTTGTCGGAGATGGCGAACTGCGAAGCCAGCTGGAGGAACACGCGCGCGATGTCGGCGTTCGGGAGCGGGTCCGGTTCTTGGGCCTCCTGCCGCTCGATAGCGTGCTCGAACTCCTCAGAAGTGCCTTCGCGTTGGTCCACCCTGCGCGGATTGCGCCCGACGGAAACGCAGAGGGGACTCCGCAGGCGGTGCTTTGGGCGCAGGCGATGGGCGTGCCTGTGATCGCCTCGCGAAGCGGTAGCCTGGAGGAGATCGTGGAGGACGGGCGGAACGGTAGGCTCGTGCCTACGGAGGACCCTGATGGGATCGCGATCGCGGTCAAGGAACTTGAACACGAGCCGCTGCTGCGCGATCGCTGGCGGCGGGGGGTTGAGCTGAGCCATCACTCGATTGAGCGGGTGGTACAGAATGTTGCCACGATCTATCGAGACGCTCTCCGCAGCGCTGCTTGACGAGGATCCCGACGTTGTGGCGGCAATGACGCATTGGCGGGTGCGTCCGACGCTTCACCAGGCGGCCGGCGCGGCGCACACACGAACGTCTCTCGCGTGCGTGGCAGCGGGTCGGAATAGCCTTGTGTTCTGCGCCGAGGCCGCGGAGGCCAAGTTCGTGGCGGTCAAGCTACCCAATTACGGCCGACTCTCGACGGAGCGCGAGCTGGTCGTTCGGAAGTGCCTGTTGCGTGAGGCGGAGGTACTCAGGCTAGTCTGCTCAAAGCACCTCCCGGTACTTGTTGCGCACCACCCGGAGGGAGACTTTCTTTGCAGGGAATTTGTCGTAGGCTGCTCACTTGAGGACTTGGCGAAGGCGGACCTCGTACCGCGGGAGAGAATGAGACTAGTCGGCGCGCTGCTGCGGTGTGCGCGCGATCTGTTTCCTCGTTTTCACGAGAGGGCTGGCCAAGGTTATGCCATCCGGGACTTCAAGCCGAGAAACCTCGTCGCCGCGGCGGAAGACGGGGCGGTCGTTCTGATAGACACCGGGAGCGTGCGCTCCGAGCGCAACATGCTGTCGACGACACGGCGTCGACATCGGATCGGCTCCAAGGCATGGCGATACTGGGCCCCGGAGCAGCTTCTCGAGGATGAGCACCTGTTGAGCCGCAAGGTGGACTACTTCGCGCTGGGTGGTTGCCTGCACCTCGTCCTGTTCGGCGTACCTGCGTACGAGAACGGCGCGCCTGCGGATGAGCTCATGGCCGCCTACCGAGCGAGGCACCGTGAAATCGCGATATTTCTGCGGGGCGCGCATTGGGTGCCGAGACCGCTTCAGGACTTCGTCCTTCGATGCTTAGAGCCTGGGCCCGACGAGCGACCCCAAAGCGTTCCAGTCGCAACGGAGTTGGCAGTCGATCTGTGAAGAGCACATATCGCGGCTTTTGGCGCGCGTCCGAATCGGAGGTTGCCCACGCCTTGGCTCATGGCTGGCTCGATGACACGAAGAGTCTGGTTTGCCTTCGGCGCACCTTACCCTCCTGGTGGCCGTGGGCCGCGTCGAGATTCCACTCCAAAATGCGATTCGACCACGTACCTATCCCACCCTCTAGTTCGCCGAGTTGCGAAAGCGCTCTGCGGGCGTTTCTCGATGTCCTGATGCCCCAACTCCCTCGGCCCGTAGTTGTTTTCTGCAAGGAAGGGCGACATAGAACAGGAATAGTGGCGGCTGTCGTGGCCCGCCGCTGCGGTGCGACAGCGGAAGAGGCGCTTCTCGAATACGTCCTTGGAACGCGTGGTGAGCCTCGCGAGAGCGAGCTCGCACTACTCGAGAGGCTGTTTTAAGCCACTCATAGGAAGATGTTCTTTGACACGGCCACTTTCGGCTTCCTAACAGAACTCAAGTGCCATTGGCTCGTTGTACGCGATGAGCTCGATGCGGCAGATGATACCGAGTTTCGTTCGTGGCGGGAGCGGCACATCTACAATCGTGACTGGAGGACGTTGGTACTATTCGATGGCTACGAGCAACGGACAACCCGCCGGATCGAGGAAACGTGCGGCAAGTTCCCAGCGACGACCCGATACCTGGAGGCTATACCGGGGCTGCTGAGCGCGGGTTTCTCACGGCTCGGACCCGGGGCGTTGATCCGTCCCCACAGAGGCTGCGACCCCTGCGTCCTGCGTGTCCATCTCGGCCTTCACGTCCCCAAGGGCAGCGGGATAAGCGTGCGCGGGCAGGTGCGGCGATGGGAAGAAGGTGAGTTGCTGGCCTTCGATGACACGTATCTACACGAGGCCTGGAATCTCGGCGCTAGGCCGCGAACGATCCTCCTCCTGGATATTTCGCTGGGGGCTCGACCCGAAGAGCTTCTCGGTGATGCGATTGAGCCCCTCCGAACCCGGGATGTTGCACGGTGGGCCTACCAGTGGGCCCGCTTTTCGTTCAACCGGCTCGGCCGCTCCAGCTGGCATTGGCGTCAGCGGTTCACGTACCGGCGGAAATCCACCCCCAGCACCAGCCCGGTGGCGGCGAACGCGAACAGCATGAACGAACCGCCGTAGGAGAGAAACGGCAGCGGGATGCCGGAGTTCGGCGCCAGCCCCACCACCATGCCGGTGTTCCACAGGATGTGGAAGGCGAAGGTGGCGAAGAAGCCCACCGCGAGCAGCATTCCCAGGCGGTCTCGCGCCCGGGCTGCCACCTCCGCGCAGCCGAAGAGGAAGGAGCCGTAGAGGAAGAGGACGAAGGCGACGCCGAGGAAGCCCCACTCCTCGGCGAGCACGGCGAAGATGAAATCGGTGTGGCGGGCGGGCAGGAAGCGCAGCTGACTCTGCGTGCCCTGCATGTAGCCGCGGCCGGTGAGCTCGCCCGAGCCGACGGCGATCTTGCTCTGCCGCACCTGGTAGCCGGCGCCCAGTGGGTCGCGCTGCGGGTTCAGGAAGGTGAGCACGCGCTCGCGCTGGTAGTCGTGGATGAGGCCCCAGCCCAGGGCCCCCACCACCACCGCCGTGCAGGCGGCGATGACGAGGTAGCGCTTCTTGATCCCCGCCACCAGCAGCATGGCGGCGAGCATGGGCACGTACATCAGGGCGCCGCCCAAGTCGGGCTCGAAGTAGAGCAGCACGATCGGCAACAGCACGATGCCGATGGCGGTGACGATCTCGCGCAGCCGCAGGTACTCGCCTTCGAGGCCGGCGAGGTACTGGGCGAGCAGGATCGCGGTGGCGATCTTCGCCACCTCGGAGGGCTGGATGCCGAACGGTCCGACGGCGAACCAGCTGCGCGAGCCGCCGCGCACCTGGCCGAAGAAGAGCACCAGCACCAAGAGCGCCATGGCGACGCCGTAGAACGGCAGCGCCAGCAGCGCCAGCCGCTGGTAGTCGAGCGAGAAGGTGACGAGGAAGACGAGCAGCCCGGCGCCCAGCCAGGCGAGCTGGCGCGGCAGGTACTCGACCGGCATCTCGGCGCTCGCGCTGTGCACGGTGGCCGCGCCCACCACCGAGAGCATCAGCGCCACCAGCAGCAGGCTCCAGCGCACGCTGGCGAGGCGCCCGATGCCGGCGGTCGCTGCCTCCTCAGGCAGGCGGAGCAAGCCGGAGATCGGGCCGCTTCTTGAGGAGCTCCTCATAGATCCCTTTGGCTACCGGCGCCGCGGCCTGCGAGCCCGCGCCGCCATGCTCGATGAACACCGCCACTACGAGCTGCGGGTCGTCCACCGGCGCGAAGCTCACGAACCAGGCGTGGTCGCGCTGCTCGAAGGCCATCTGGGCGGCCTTGATACGCACGCGCTGCGCCACCACCTGCACGGTGCCGGTCTTGCCGGCGATGGAGAGGCCGGGCACGAACGCGGCGTGGCCGGTGCCGGAGTCGACCACCATCCGCAACCCGTCGTGCACCGGCTTGTACACCCAGCTCGGCACGCTGTCGAGCGCCGGGCGCATGGGACCGCCCGGCTCGGCGAGGTGCGGCGTCGGGCGGCGGCCGCCGTTGGCCACCTCCGCCATCATCACCGCCATCTGCAGCGGCGTCACCAGCAGCGGCCCCTGGCCGATGGCGACCGAGATCGTCTCGCCGAGGTACCACTGGTGCTTGCGCACGCGCCGGCTCCAGGCGTTGTCGGGGACGAGGCCGGCCTTCTCGCCGGGCACGTCGACGCCGGTGGTCTCGCCGAAGCCGAAGAAGCGCGCGTACTTGGCGATGCGCTCGATGCCGAGGCGCTGGCCGACGTTGTAGAAGTAGACGTCGCAGGAGTGCTTGATCGCCTGCCGCAGGTCGACCGAGCCGTGCCCCTCCGGCTTCCAGCAGCGGAAGCGGCGGCCGTAGAAGACCGCCGAGCCGGGGCAGAAGAAGCGCGTGTCGGGTGTCACCACGTGCTCGGCGAGGCCGGCGATCCCCATCACGATCTTGAAGGTCGAGCCGGGCGAGAGCGCGTTCTGCACCGAGCGGTTCTGCAGCGGCTTGAGCGGGTCGTTGACCAGCCGCATCCAGTCGTCGGCGCGCAGCCGCCGCGCGAAGAGGTTGGGGTCGTAGGAGGGCGCCGAGGCCATGGCGAGGATCTCGCCGTTTCTCGGGTCGAGCGCCACCACCGCGCCCACCTTGTCCTGCAGCATGCGCTGCGCGGTCTGCTGCAGGTCGAGGTCGATGGCGAGCTTCAGACCCTGGCCGGGCGTCGGCTGCGCCGGCGGGAACTCGTCCACCGCGCGGCCGCGGCTGTCCACCACCACCACGCGCTGGCCGTCCTTGCCGCGCAGCGAGGGCTCGAACTGGCTCTCGATGCCGCGGCGGCCGATCATGTCGCCGCGCTGGTACTCGCCGGTGGCGAGGTCCTGCGGGCCCGCTTCGGCGAGGTAGCCGAGCACGTGCGCGGTCTGCTCGCGATGGCGGTAGAGACGCAGCTGCTGGACGTCGGTCTCGAACTCGGGGTGCTCGAGGGCGGCGAGCTCGAAGCGCGCCACTTGCGCGAGCGTCAAGTTCTCGGCGATGAGCGCCGGCTCGACCGGGTGCTCGCGGCGGTGGGCGACGAGCAGGCGGTGCAGCTGCGCGGGATCGGTCTCCAGGATGGCGGCGGCGAAGGCGAGGCTCTTCTTGACGTCGTTGCTCGCCTCGGGCTCGAGCAGCAGGTTGTAGCTGGGGACGTTCTACGCAAGCGGCCGCCCGGCGCGGTCGTAGACAATTCCCCGCGGGGCGCGAATCGGGAACCGCCGCAGCCGGTTGTTGTCGGCAAGCTCGCGGTACTCGGGGCCATGCAGCCCCTGGATCAGCCAGTACGAGAGCGCGATGCCCCC
>Ga0134123_10002830_pt1 | contig 11302 bp, 8 predicted proteins | sample KB303_FD_96460 | JGI IMG/M metagenome (GOLD analysis project Ga0134123, IMG submission 96460) | Terrestrial soil microbial communities without Nitrogen fertilizer from Kellogg Biological Station, Michigan, USA - KB3-0-3 | ecosystem: Environmental > Terrestrial > Soil > Unclassified ...
GGTGTCCTCCTCATGGTATTTCTGGTGACCTGAGATCCTGGATTCGATTCCATCGCTTCCAGGAATGACATGCGAGCAGGCGGAGCAAGAACTGATCCATGAGCGCACAGAAAACCCTCGTGCTCTCAACAAGGCGAAACGAAAGAAAAGAATTCTGGGGAACCTGATCGCGAAGGAGGGCTGTATGGGAAAGAGAACGTAGGCCGGAAAATTCATTCGCTCTAATAAACCTACACTCTGGCCCTTTACACAAAGGAACCAGGGAGTCTGGTCTGACCTACAACTATAATTACTTAAATTTAATACGCGACGCTACAGCAGGTATGGTCGAAGATCACCGGAATGCCGATGTAGAAAGTCGATCTTTAGTATGAGGGAAGGGATTGAATTCTAGGAAAGAAATGAATCGCACTCACACCACTTCCCGGGCGGTATTTTCCACCACGGTTTTGATGAGAGCCCAGCGATCTTTCTGTCCCCGTGCCAATGCTTCGGCAAAGCGCAAGGCCTGAGCCACGCTAATCTTTCCAGGAAGCGGCGGTTCGGATGGATCCACTACCGCTTCAATAACCGCAGGGCCCTGCTGTTGAAAGGCCTCGCGCAGGACGTCTGGCACTGCGGTTGGAGCGTCGACCGTGTACCCGCGCGCGCCACAGGCGCGCGCAAGTGCGGCGAAATCGATCGGCTGTAGTTCCACGCCATATTGCGGGTCCCCCTCCATGGCCAGTTGCTCCCATTTGATCATGCCAAGGACATTGTTCTTCACGACGATGATTTTAATGGGCAGCCGATATTTTACAATGGTGGCCAGTTCTCCCATCAGCATGGTAAAGCCTCCGTCGCCCGTAAAGCAGACGACCTGACGGCCTGGATGAGCGACAGCCGCGCCCACGGCATAGGGCAAACTGCAGGCCATCGTCGCCAATGTTCCCGAGGCAGAGAACTCCATGGTGCCGCGGATCTTAATGTGGCGAGCCGCCCAGGTGGTGACGGTCCCGGTATCGCAACAGATGATGGCATCGTTGGCCAACACATCATTGAGCCGATGGGCAATCACCTGAGGTTTCATCGGCATGTCGGCCCTGCTCCCTCGTTCCTCCATCAATTGGTTCCACTGACGCATGTTCTCCTGGGCCCGAGTCAAAAAGGTTCGATTGGATTTATGGCGCACCAATGGAAGAAGCGCACGCAGCACATCCCCACATTGGCCGACGAGCCCCACGTCAACCGGATAGCGCAGGCCGATCCGCGCGGCGTCAAGGTCAATTTGCACGGCTTTCGCGTGACCCGGCCTGGGATAGAACTCCAGATAGGGGAAGCTGGTCCCGGCGAGGATGAGCGTATCGCATTCTTGAAGCGCTTCTTGTGACGGCGCCGTCCCAAGCAGTCCCACGCCGCCGGTGGTATAGGGATGATCGTCTGGTACAACAGCCTTTCCGAGCAGTGGTTTGATGATCGGCGCTCCCAGTCGTTCCGCGAGCGCCAGCAGTTCTGTCCTGGCCGTCAGGCAGCCACGGCCGGCGAGAATCGCGATGTTCGTACCCTGGTTGATCAGGCTCGCCGCTTGTTCCAACTGCGTCTGCGGCGGCCTGGGCAGCGCGTCGCTGTAGAGATGGCCGCTATGGTTCGCAATGTTGGCTTTCGACCGCAATCCATTGCTCGTCCATTCCTGAATATCTTTGGGGATCGTGATGTGGGCGACCGTGCGCTTCGACATCGCGGTCTTGATCGCCTCATCGACCACATTGCAGACATGTTCCGGTCCCATGACACGCTCGTTGTAGGCGGCCACGTCCATGAACAGCTTATCCAAATCGACATCCTGTTGATAATGCGTGCCGATTAAATCGTGGTATGTGTGCCCGGTAATGGCGAGCACCGGCTGGCCATCGAACTTGGCATCGTAGAGCCCATTCAACAGATGAATGCCACCCGGTCCGGACGTCGCTAAACAGACACCCAACCGTCCCGAGAACTTCGCATAGCCGCAGGCAGCAAAGGCGGCCGCTTCCTCATGACGGACTTGGATTAACGCAATGTCTTTGCTGCGAACGCGAAGCGCTTCATAGATGCCATTGATTCCGTCCCCCGGAAGGCTAAAGATCGTGCGGACCCCCCAGTCGATCAGTCGTTCCACGAGAAGATCTGCAACGGTATGGGCCATAGTGTTCTCCATGTCGACGGCCGGAAATTCTCAGGCGCGATACCGGGATGCCCGACATTGCGCACTGCATCCATTTGGCTCACTTCTGGACGTATGCGTGGCGTTTGTCCCAGTCAAACCAGGTGAATAAGTAAAATAACAACGCCAGCAGCCAGATGATCGGGATACTGATGAGGATGAACAGTACAAATGTCATGAGGCTAACCGCAGGTGTTTCCGTACCCGATGATAAAGAAATTCCGTCAAATGCGCCTTCACGTCAGGTTGCAGATTCGCAAGTGGCACGCGATCATTGTCGAGGAACTCTCTTCTGGCGTTTCCAGAAAAAAGATGAAACGACCGGGTCAAGATCTCCGCTGAAATGTCATCATAATAAAAGCGCACCAGCTTCACGGCGCCATCGTGACCCATCGGGCCCGTCTCCTCATGAAAAAAGTAGGTCGCCATATCGATTCGATCCGCTGCCTAAATCGACGCCACCTTGTCGTAATATTGATAATCTTCACGATACCCGCCGCGGCCGAGTCCCACTTCATCAAGCGAATGAACCAGATCGATCTGCCGCAGGTACTTCACCATTTTGTATCCAACTTTCGTCTCCAGCCGTAGACGACAGGGCGCGCCATGCTCGTAGGGTAAGGGCTGTCCGTTCATCTCATACGCGAGAATGGTTTGACGGTCGTCCATTTCCTGGAGCCTGAAGGCCTCATAGTAGTGGTCCGGCGCATATTCTTCCTGAACGAAGGCATGAAAGACGATCCACAGGGCTCCGGGATGTGGCTGGCACACTTGTAAGAGATCGCGAACGCGGACGCCTCCCCATTGCGCGATGCCCGTCCAGCCTTGGATGCAATTGTGCATCACGGTTTGCTCGTGTTTGGCCATCCGTTTGAGATCGTCCAATGACAGTTCAAGCGGCTGTGCCACCAATCCCGTCACGCGCAAACGCCAATCTCGAAAGCCTGAATGAGCCAGATGCCGATACTCATCATTCTCCGGTGGATAGCCGTTCACATGGTGGTTAGCCGTAATCGCCTCCTGCCCATAGTGCTGATGGGATTTCAGTGGGCCGAAGAGGAGCCGCATGAGCGGCTCGACGATTGTGGTTGCTCGCCCTTGGAAGCCCCGTTGGTTCGAGCGGGTATATAACGTGGCAGCGATATGAACGCCGATTAAGGAGACCAGCGCGCCAGAGGCGACGACAAAAGCCAAGGGCGAGGACAGGTCGGGGGAACTGAACAGCGTGAACATCCGTACCAGATCACGAGGAAAATGGACTAACACGACCATCGTAAGATGCGTGAGGACGTAACACACCAAGAGGATGAGACCGATAAAGTGCAAACTCCGCGCGGCTTGTCGCCCGCCAAATAACCGGGCATACCCCGGGTAGCGTGCAATAAAAGCCGGTGCTTGAGCGAGGCCGGTGGCGATCATGAGCGGACCAAGCCCGAACACCACCGCGGCGTACACCAATTGCTGGAGCGGATCGTAGGGCTGAAACGATGATTCGGGTGGAATCTGCAGACTCGCAAAGCTGACGGCGCTCTGCCAGGCTTCCGGCACGATGGACCAACTGGTCGGGATCAGGCGTCGCCACTGCCCGGTCGCAAATAATAGTCCAACATACGAGAGTCCGTTGAGGAGCCACAGGGGGACGATCAGAAAATGCCAATTTCGCCCCGCCCCGAGATTGTGATGGCCGCCGGGGATGGCGAAGACCGGGGAGACCTCTTCGGCCTCGTCGAAGGAGGTGAACAATCGGTTTGTCGGCATCTTTTTTTTGCCGAATTTCAGCCATTCACTGCCCGGGCGACAGTGATCATTCCAATAGAGCTTCGGATGATCGGCCAGGATCTGCAGGCCACTCCGTATCAAGAAGAAAATGCACAAGACATTAATGAAGTGATTGATCCGGAGCCAAATTGGGAAACCAAGGTCGGTCATGACATGTAGAATCGCCTCTGGCCCTTGCACTCTCTTAAAACTGACGCGCACAAGCTCACCACATCGCTTGCCGATCACTTGAACTATGACTGAATGATGATGCGCCGAGTGAGAGGGCAGGCTGTGACTATGAGTCGAAGTTTTTGTCCCCTTCTCTGTACCCATAATCCGACAGCCATTCATCTTCCTCCTCTTCGAGCGTGAGTAGTTCATATTCTGCATCGGCCTCCGCGTCTGAAATGGCCAGTAAACCCTTTCGCTTATACGTTTCCTCCATCCATGCTTTGAACGTTTCTCGGTTCATGGTTACCTCCGTGATTAAGTAGTTGGATTGATACCAGCACTTTTACCACAGGATGCTGGCTCATGAACCTGAGGCTTCCCCTAGTGAAAAGGCCATCTCAATTAGGACGGTGGCTGCCCTGCTAAAGCCTAACCTTCCACTCAATTAAAATGTCCACGGTGGAAAGAAAAGCTCTTCGTATATTTATTTTGCTGCATAGTCCTTGGACCTCGAGGTTTCTGTTGACACAGGCGTTTCTATACCAGCGAGGTCATACCCTGGTTCCGGCGCCACAATCCGCACCTTGTCCCCTTCAAGCAGCGCAGCGCTTGGGTTGTCCACGATACGGTCGCTCGTATTAATCCCTTCTGCCACTTCGATGACCTTGTCCATGAATCGGCTCACTTTGATGGGTTTCAACTTCACGCGATCGTCTTCCGTCACAATGGCCACTTGTGTACCCTTCTCTTGGAACACGAGGGTCGTTGACGGAATCGTCAAGGCTTGCCGATCCACCGGCGCCGTGAGGTGGACCTGAGCATAGGAACCGGGCCAGAGCGCTCCGTCCTTATTGTCGATCGAAAATACAGTTACTGCAGTACGCGTGCTCACATCGAATCCGCGCGCGACCGTGAGAAACTTGGCCGACCAATGACGATTGGGCAACTGTGGCACTGTCACCTCGGCCGTCAGGCCAGGGTGAAGAAAGGGCCCGAACGACGCCGGAACGCTGACAAAGAGACGCACCGTATCGACGACGGCCGCCGTATACAGGTTGGTCTTCGCGTTGGGAGTGTTGAGCGTGCCTTCCTTGCTGACCAAGTCACCAACATTGATGTTGCGTTGGATCACGACCCCGTCAAAGGGCGCGACGATTTTCTTGAATCCAATGAAGGCTTCGATGTTATTGACCTTTTGTTCCGCGGCCTCGACCAGCGCCGCTTCGGCTCTCATCTCCTGTTCTCTCACCGTGATCGACTGCTCGGAGACAGCATGACTGTCACGGAGCGCGATGTACCGTTTCGCGGTCACCTCGGCGAGTTTGTATTTAGCGCGCTGCGACTTCAGATCTGCCTTGACCTGGCGGTATTCAGCGTCGAGGTCAGGCGTGTTGATTTCGGCAAGGACATCACCTTCCTTCACGTGATCGCCATAGTCCTTGTACCACATCTTCACGTAGCCTGTGACGCGCGCATAGATCGGCGCCTCGTACCAGCCCACGATATTGCCGGGCAGCATAATATCCTCGGTTGGCGGGACCGGCTTGGCATGGATGACGGCCACCGTATTGACGGCGTCCCGGTGGGTCTCCTCGCGAAGCGAAATCGCATCGCTCCTTGTCTCATAGATGCGATAGCCGAGATACAGCAGGACCAACAAAACTATCCCGAACAGGGCTATGCGTTTTCTTCCGAGGCGCTGGATCATGCACCCTCTTGTCGACCAACCGTTCGTCGACCATAGAACATCGCGTACACGCAGGGCACAAATAACAGTGTGAATATCGTCGCCAGGAGCAAGCCGCCGATGACCGCGCGCCCCAGTGGCGCATTCTGGGAATAGCCTATCGCCATGGGAACCATGCCGATGATCATAGCCGAGGCAGTCATGAGAACTGGACGGAAGCGTGTCCTCCCGGCTTCGATGGCGGCTTGTAGCGCGTCGCCATGCTCTTGGAGCCGCTCACGCGCATAGGACACGACGAGGATTGAATTCGCGGTCGCCATGCCCATGGTCATGACGGCACCCGTCAGCGCCGGCTCAGACAGCCGCGTATGGGTCAGAAATAACGACCATGCGATACCAGCCAGGGCGCCGGGCAAGGCCGTGATGATGATCAGGGGATCCAGCCATGATTGGAAATTGATGACGATCAGGAGATAAACCAATACGATCGCGCTGAGCAATCCCAAGATCAATTCGAAATAGGCATCTCGCATCAGTTCGGCCTGACCATGGATTTCAATGGTGGCGTCCTGAGGCTTGTCGTGTTCGATGCTGTTGGCTACCTTCTCGACGTCCGCCAGCACCCCCCCGAGGTCGCGTCCTTCTGCGGAAACATAGATATCGAACAACGGCAAGATGTTGACGTGCGTGATTACGCCAGGCGTTCCCTCCGGTGTCATGCTAGCCAAATTGCCAAGCAACTGCACATCATCGTTGGTCGAAGAGTTATTCGAGGCATCGACCGGAACAGTATTGAGACTATTGACGCTATCGATCTGCGGCTGGGGCGTATAGACATTAATGAGGTATGACATACCGGTCCTGGGGTCCAGCCAATAGACCTGATCGATCTGTTGGCTGCCGGCAGTTGTCATGAGTAGATTGTCGGCTATGTCCTTCAGGGTCCTATTGACACCGAGTCCGAACGTACGGTTGCCTTCGACCATGAGGGTCGGCGTGCGCATGGTCTGTTGGATTACCACATCCGTGGCGCCGGGGATCTCGCGAAACTTGGCGACCAATTTGCGGGCAAACTCATAATTGGAACGCATGTCCGGCCCCTTGACCTGCACGTCGATCGGCGCGGGAGCGCCGAAATTGAGAATTTTTGCGGTCAGATCGGACGGTTGGAACGTAAATTCGGTTCCCGGATAGCGTTCCTTCAAGCCCCTGCGAAGCACGCCCCTGTAGTCCCACACCGGCGACTTTTCATCCTTCAGGAGGATCGTCAGGTCACAATCCTGAGAGCCGATCGTCGGCGTTGGAATGAATGCCAAGTTGTGTGGTCCGACCGGAAGGCCGCAATTACTGACGATGTTTTCGACCTCACCCGGCAGCAACTCCTCGATGCTGTTGGAGACAAGTGTGGCAATGCGTCCTGCCACCTCGATGCGAGTCCCGAGCGGCGCCCGCATATGCATTTGAATGATCCCTGACCTGATTTCGGGGAAATAATCGCGTCCCAGGAAGTAGAAGAGAGACAGGGATCCCACCACCACTGCCAGACAGATTGCGACGAAGGCACGGCGATGGGCGATCACTTGTTCGAGCAACTGACCATACCCCTCACGAAACCGATTGAAACTGCGCTCGAACCTTTGCTGAAACCGGGCGAAGACGTTCCGCGAGGGCTCCGCATCGGGCTGTCCGCGCTGATCATCGGGCGACGGCATGACGGTGCTCTTCATCATATACTTGGCCATGGTCGGCACCAGCGTGAACGAGAGGATGAAAGAGGCGAGCATCGCGATGATCACCGCCTCCGCCATAGGCTTGAACAGGTAACCGGCGACGCCGCCGAGTTCGAAGAGCGGGAACCAGACGATCGCGATGCAGAGGGTAGCGACGAGCGTCGGGAGGACGATCTGCTTGGTGGCCTCGATGATGGCCTTCTCGAGCGACGTGCCCTTCGCGAGATGGCGATCGATATTCTCGATGACGACTGTCGCATTGTCGACCAAAATTCCGACGGCCAGCGCCAACCCGCCCAACGTCATAATATTGATGGTCTCGTTGAGTGCGTGCAGGCCAATAATGGCAGTTAGGATGGAGAGCGGGATCGAGGTCCAGACGATGGCCGTTGCCCGCCATGAGCCGATCAATAACAAGACGATAAGGCCGACGAGCGCGCCGGCCATCGCCATTTCATGTATGACATCCGAGATAGAATCTTTTACAAAGGTCGAAGCATCGTCCAGCAGGGTGATCTTCACGCCCTTTGGAGAAATTTGCTCGGCCTGCGGGATCATCTTCTTGATGCCGGCCACCACGTCCAGGGTCGAAGCCTCCGTGCTCTTCATCGCGACGAGGATGACGGTCTGTTTGCCTTTCACGAGTACCTGGTTCTGTTGCACCCGGCCCATGAGGCGCACCGTGGCGACGTCGCGTAGATAGATGAACGCGTTGCCTTCCCGTTTGATCGGGATATTGTCGAAATCCTCGATCTGCAACGGTGACGCATTCGTCTGCACGATCCAATCGGTCGTTTTAATCTTGATGTCCCCGGACGGTAGCACAAGGTATTGCTGCATGAGGACATCGTGGATGTCGGCCGGCGTGAGGTGACGAGCGAGCAATTTTTGTTGATCGAGGTTGACCATAACCTGCATGTCCTGGCCTCCGTAGGGATGCGGCAGGACAATCCCCGGTACCGTCACGAGCAGGGGTCGGATTCGCATGTATGCGAGATTGTAGAGCTCCGCGGGCGTCATGTGGTCGGAGCTGATTTGGAGCATGGCCACTGGTATAGAGGATGGCGCGAGACGCATGACCATGGGCGGAGAAATATCGGGGGGCAGCGCTTTGACGACGTTTTGTGCAATGCCGACAATATCCGCTTCGGCCCTGCCCACATCGACGCCGTCCTGGAGATAAATATTGGTGATGCTGCTGCCGAAGTACGAGTTGCTATGGATGGATTTGATGCCCTCCACCGTCGAAGTCAGAAAGCGTTCGAACAGATACGTGATGCGCCCTTCCACCTTTGCCGGCATCATGCCGGAGTAGATCCAGACCACGGAGGTGACGGGAATCGTGATATTCGGGAAGATGTCGGTCGGCATGTGGAGCAACGTCTTGATGCCGAACAGCATCAAAAGAATTGATATGACGACGAAGGTGTATGGTCGTCGCAGCGCAATGAGGACTAACTGGTTCATCCACAAGATCTCCTCAAAGGGCAACCCCGTGTGACCAATTCAAGTCAATCTGTCATGTCTGTTATTCATACATACTAGTCAGTTCCCTAGTACACGCGCTCGCCATCCACGCATGACGATCACGTTCGATCAATTGCTCAGCGGCTTTGGGCCCCCATGTCCCTGCGGCATAGTTGGGAAAATTCCGAGGACGAGTATTGGCCCACACTTCAAGCACAGGCATCACGAATCCCCATGCAGCTTCGATCTGATCCTCACGCATGAACAATGTCTGATCATTGTTCATCACATCCCAGAGCAATGTCTCATAGGCTTCGGGCGAAGGGCCGGCAAAGGTATCCCGATAACGGAACCGCATGCCGACCGGCCGCAATCTCATATGAAGTCCGGGAATCTTGGCCTGAAAGCTCAACATGATTTCTTCCTCAGGCTGAATTGATAGCACGAGCCGGGATGGATACCAGCCACGTGATAGGTACGGCGAAAACGACTGATGGGGCACCGGTCGAAAGTGAAGAGCCACCTCCGAAAAGCGGCGTGGCATACATTTGCCTGTACGTAAATAGAAAGGAACCCCCTGCCATCGCCAATTGTCAATCGACACCTTCAACGCCACATACGTTTCTGTATAGGAACGCAGGGCGACGCCCTCTTCACTGCGATATCCCTGGACCAGTTTCCCGTTCACGCTTCCCTTGCCATACTGGCCCCGTACCGAATCTCGGCTGACGTCCTGGGGACGAATCGGACGTAGCGCATGGAGGACATCGACTTTCTTATTGCGAATCTCATCCGCATTGAGTGACACCATAGGTTCCATCGCCACCAAGCAGAGAATCTGCATTAAGTGATTCTGAACCATGTCGCGTAATCCGCCCGCCTGATCGTAGTAGCTACCACGATGTTCTATTCCCACAGTTTCGGCCGCAGTAATGGTCACATAGTCCACATATTGGTGATTCCATATCGGCTCAAAGAGTGGATTGGCGAAACGGAAGGTAAGAATGTTTCGGACCGTCTCCTTTCCCAAATAATGATCAATGCGAAAAATTTGCGCCTCATGAAAACTTTTCGTGAGCTTACGATTCAGGTCCCGTGCTGAAACCAGGTCGTGACCGATCGGCTTTTCCACTACGATCCGTGCACGATCAGAGTCCCTATTCAGCCCCCCAGCGGTGAGCATGTCCGGAATCACTCCCATCATGCTCGGTGGAGTAGCCATATAAAATATGTGATTGGCTTTGGCTTTCCAGTTTTGTTGTAGTTGGGTGCAACGTGCTTCCAAACGGGAGTAAGTCGTTGGGTCCGTCACATTCCCCTGCTGATAGGTGACATGCCGGGAGAATCGTAGCCAATCTTTATCCTTCGCCTTCCCATTCGGCGAAAAACGGTTCACGCCATCAAGGTAGCGTTTACGCAGCTGCGGATCACGAAGAACGACACGATCTATGGCTACTATCGCAAACTGTCCGGACATCAGCCCTTTTCGATACAAATCAAATAAGGATGGCATGACCTTGCGCCAGGCCAAATCACCCGCCCCACCAAAAATGGCCACAATGGTTGGAGAGTTCTCCATGTTCCGCTACACTTTCACGCCAGGATTGACTGCGCCCAGATCGGCCAATGATCGCACCGCAGCCGTCCGTTTCTCTTCCAAGGCCTGCATCAACAGATCGAACGCCTTGACGAACTTTTGAACTCCCTCGTTTTCGAGTTGCACAGTGGCCGCGTCGAGGTCAATTCCCATTTCGCACAATCGTTGCAGGGTCTTCTGTGATTGTCCTGCTGCCCCGCTTGTGAGACGAGATGCCGGTTTCCCATGGTGTCGATAGGCGGTGAGAGTCTCTAACGGGATCGTAACAATCGTTTCAGGACCGATGAGCGCCTCCACATACTTCAGATCACTGTATGCCGGATTCTTGGTGCCGGTGCTTGCCCACAGTAAACGTTGGGGTTTTGCACCTTGGAGCTTCAGCTTGCGGAACCGCTCACTTTCGAACAGTTCTTTGTACATCTGATACGCGGCTTGGGCGCTCAAGATCGCCACCTGTCCCCTGAAATCGTGGGCGGCATCGGACTTCGATGGATCCGTGACGATCAATGCCTCCAGCATCGGATCGAGCAGTACATCGATACGGCTCAAGAAAAAACTGGCGACAGATGTCACAGATTTCATCGACTTACCTTGCGCGGTTAGCGTTTCAAGACCGGCCATAAAGTGCTCGACGACCTGCCGATATCTGGGCAGGCCGAAGAGCAGCGTAATATTGATGTTGATCCCCTCACCGATGAGCTGTTGAA
>Ga0134123_10002831_pt1 | contig 11301 bp, 8 predicted proteins | sample KB303_FD_96460 | JGI IMG/M metagenome (GOLD analysis project Ga0134123, IMG submission 96460) | Terrestrial soil microbial communities without Nitrogen fertilizer from Kellogg Biological Station, Michigan, USA - KB3-0-3 | ecosystem: Environmental > Terrestrial > Soil > Unclassified ...
CAGCCCGAGCGGCTGATCGACCTCGGCTCGGGGCGCGGCGCGTTCGTGTGGCCGCTGCTCGACGCGCTCCCCGCGCTGGCGGTCACGGCGACCGACCTGCTCCCGCGCCGGGTCGCGGTGTTCGTCTGCGCCGCGCGCGGCGGGCTCGAGCGGCTGTCGGCCGTGCGCGCCGACATCACGGCGCTGCCGTTCGCCGACGGCAGCGCCGGCTGCGTCACCGCGCTCGAGGTCCTCGAGCACCTGCCTGGCGATGGCCCCGCGCGCGCCGTCCGCGAGGCGATGCGGGTCGCGCGCACCGCCGTGATCGCCACCGTGCCGTCGCACGAGGACGACAACCCCGAGCACGTCCACCTGTTCGACGGCCCGCGCCTCGAGGCCATGTTCCGCGCCGCCGGCGCCCGCCGGGTGACGATCGATCACGTGCTGAGCCACATCGTCGCGGTGGCGGTGCGATGATCGCGATCCACCGGTATCCGCGGACGCACCACCTCGAGGGCTCGCGGCTGCAGCCCGGCGACCAGGACCTCGAGCAGGTGCCGCTCGAGACGCTGCGCGGCGCCCACTGCGTGGTCGAGGAGAAGCTCGACGGCGCCAACACCGGGATCTCGCTCGGCGAGGACGGCCGGCTCCGGCTGCAGAGCCGCGGCCACGTCCTCGTCGGAGGCGCGCGCGAGCGGCACTGGGACCTGTTCAAGCAGTGGGCGCGCACCCACGAGGCGGCGCTCGCGGCGCGCCTCCGGCCCGGCCAGACGCTGTACGGCGAGTGGCTCTACGCCAAGCACACGATCTTCTATGACGCGCTGCCGCACTTCTTCCTGGAGTTCGACCTTCGCGACGAGGCCGGCGCGTTCTGGTCGACCGCGCGGCGGCGGGCGCACCTGGCCGGCTCGCCGGTCGCCTCGGTGCCGGTGATCTGGGAGGGCGTCGTCGAGAAGCCGGCGAAGCTGCCGGGCCTGGTCGCCCGCTCGCTCTACAAGTCGGCGGCCTGGCGGGACCGGCTGCGCGCGTCCGCCGAGGAGGCCGGGGTCGATCCGGAGCGCGCCGCGCTCGAGACCGATCCGAGCGATCTCGCCGAGGGCCTCTACCTCAAGGTCGAGGACCCCGCGCGTGGCGTGGTGCTCGGCCGCTACAAGTGGATCCGCGCGTCGTTCCTGACCGCGGTGGTCGACTCCGGCAGCCACTGGCTCGCGCGCCCGATCGTCCCGAACCGGCTCGCGGAGGGGGTGGACCTGTTCGCGCCGGCCAAGGCTGATGATCAATGAGCGAGGCCGCCGCCGGCCTGCCCGAGCTCGCGCCCGGCGCCGCGATCGACGAGGCCGCGATCGAGGCCTGGCTCTCGCCCATCGTCCCGGCCGGGGAGCTCGCGGCCACCCCGCAGGACGCCGCGTTCCACGCCGAGGGCGACGTGTGGACGCACACCAAGCTCGCGATCGAGGCGCTGGTCGATGGCCCCGCCTACGCCGCCGCCGATCCCGCGGCGCGCCGGATCCTCGCCGCGGCCGTGCTGCTCCACGACATCGGCAAGCCCTCGACCACCCGGCTCGAGGCCGGCAAGCTCACCTCGCGCGGCCACTCGGCGCGCGGCGAGAACCTGGCGCGCGTGGCGCTGTGGCGGGCCGGCGTTCCGTTCGCGCTGCGCGAGCACGTCTGCGCGCTGATCCGCCACCACCAGGTCCCGTTCTTCGGCGTGACCCGCTCGCCCGCCGAGGCTGCTCGCCTCGCGATCCGGCTGTCGTTCCTCCTGCGCAACGACTGGCTGACCGCGGTCGCCGACGCCGACGCCCGCGGCCGGCGCTGCGCCGATCCCGCCGATCAGGTCCGGATCGTCGATCACTGCGCGCTGTGGGCCGAGCACTGCCGCGAGCACGGCGTCCTGGACATGGCACGGCGGTTTGCGACGCCGCACACCCGCCGGGTCTGGATCGAGAGCGAGCCCGGCGCGCGCGATCCCGAGGTCCCCGCCTACGATGACACCGCGTGCGAGGTCACGCTCATGGCCGGCCTGCCCGCGAGCGGCAAGGACACGTGGCTGCGCACCCACCGGCCCGATCTCCCCGTGATCTCGCTGGACCGGCTGCGCGGCGAGCTCGACGTCGATCCCGATGACCCGCAGTCCGAGGTGATCGCCGCCGCGCGCGAGCAGGCGCGCCGCTACCTCCGGGCCGGCACCTCGTTCGCGTGGAACGCGACGAACCTCACCCCGTCGCTCCGCGGCCAGCTGCTCGAGCTGTTCCGCGGCTACCGCGCCCGCACGCACATCGTCTACTGCGAGGCCGCGCCCGATGACCTGCTGACACGTAATCGCTCCCGTGAGGCGCGCGTGCCGGCGTGGGTCATCGAGCGCATGCTCCAGCGCTGGACCGTGCCCGATTTGACGGAGGCGCACACCCTCACGTACGTCGTCCCGCTCCTCCCGGGCACCGTGAGCTGGCCGCCCACCCCGCAAAATTGACCCGACGTCAAGCCGGTAGATCATGGTTCGAGGGGGGACAGCCTCTGGAGATCACACCGAAACTTAGAACTGTTCGGGAACCCGGGCGCTAACTTGACTCCGCCAGCCAAAGAGGGAAGCTGCTGTTCGTGCCTCGACATATCTCCTTGCCCAGCCAGAGCTGCAAAGTCGGCATGGGCACCTTCGCTGCTGCCCTCGCCGCCCTCTCGATGGCCGTGCTCGGCCACTTCTTCATCTGATTCTGATTTCGAGCGGTCGGTTCCCATCTTTCAGCGGGGTCAGTAGACCTGAGACGTGCGAGGGGCGCGCGTGCGGGTCTGGCCGGTGCTGCGCCTGCGCTGTGCTGGGGCAGATTGCCCCCCGAAGATTTCGGGGGGGCCTTCGGAGGCAGCGGCACGAAGCAGCGGTGACCCCGAGCTGAGCCGTTCGCTGGCGCGAGCGGCTCAGGTCTGCTCGTTCCAGTAGCGGAGCCAGTCGCCGTCCCCGATCAGGGTGGCGAGCTTGACGGCCTCGGGATCGGCCAGCGCATAGATCCAGGACCACAGCTCCTCGCCGGTCTCGGTCCGGACCTGGCGGATGACCCGTACGAAATCCTCTCCCTCGTACGCGTCGAGCAGGCCGAAGGTCCCGGCGAGATCGGTCAGCCAGAGCAGCTCGCCGACCACGCGGCCCTCGCCCTCGACATAGCCGGGGTAGCCCATCGGAAATGCGTAGATCTGGCCGCCCGTCGTCCCCTTCACCCAGCGCGTGACCGAGCTCGCGACCAGCGATCGCGCGGTCTGGCCCTGCCGCATGGTCCCGTAGACGAACAGCCGGTCGAGGACCTCCTGCGATCCCGTCGTGCGCTGGACCTCGATCGTCCCCGTGGACCTTCTGCGCTCCCCCACACCACCTACTAACCACGCGCGGCGAGCGAAGTCACCTGATCGATCAGCGGAAGCAGCATCGCCGCGCCGGTGCCCTCGCCGTGGCCGAGCCCGACCTCGAACAGCGGCAGGAGCCCCAGGTGCGCCAGGATGCGGGCTTGCGTGAACGCCCCGGCGTGCGCCGCGATCAGCGAGCCGGCGACCGCGGGGGCGAACGCCGCCGCCGCGAGCGCCGCCGCGCCGGTCGCGTAGCCGTCGACCACGATCGGCACGTTCCTCGACGCCGCGCCGAGCATCAGCCCGGCGAGCACCGCCGTGTCGGGCCCGCCGAGCGCCGCCAGCCGCTCCAGCGCGCCGGCGCCGGCCAGCGCCGCGCCCCGGGCCCCCGCCTCCTCCGCCCCCGGGTCGGCGAGCCCGGCGGGCGCGGCACCGGTGGCGGCTCCGAGCAGCGCCGCCGAGGCCACGTCGGCCCCGACGCCGAGCGCGCCGACCGCCAGGACGTCGAGCCCCGCGTCGGTGAGCGAGACCGCGAGCGCGATCCCTGCCTCGAGCGCCAGCGCCGCGTCGACCACGGTCATCGCCGGCTCGCGCAGCAGGTCCCGGCTCGGGCCGCGGCCCAGGCGGATCGCCGAGGCCGGCAGCGCGGCCGGCTCGGCCACTCCCGCGTCGACGAGCAGGATCGGGGTCGCGCTCGCGCGGGCCACCTGGGCCAGCGCGGCCGTCCCATCGGCGATCGCGCGGGCGGCGACCGCGGTCGGGTGCGCGGCGCCCAGCGAGATCCCCGGGTCCCCGGCGCCGTGATCCCCGGCGCACACGACGATCGTCCGCCGGGCCCCGCGCGGCCGGGCCGTGTGCTGCGCCCCGCCCAGCGCCGCGGCCAGCCGCTCGAGCAGCGGCGCCCCGGCCCCGGCCACGTTCTGCCGGGCGCCCTCGGCGTGGGCCGCCGAGGCCGGCGAGATCGACTCGATCACGTGCCGGAGCACGCTGCTCGGGGTCATCGTCCCCACATCGCGGCGCGCCGCTTGTGCCCGAGCAGGATGACCACGAAGAACGGGACGCCGAGCACCGCCGTCACCGCGCCGGTCGGGAGCTGGGCCGGCGCCATCACGGTGCGCGCCAGCGTATCGCACACCGCGAGCACGAGCGCGCCGCCGAGCATCGAGGCCGGCAGCAGCAGCCGGTGATCCGGGCCCAGCAGGGCGCGCAGCGCGTGCGGCACCACCAGCCCGATGAAGCCGATCGGGCCCGCGACCGCGATCGCGCTGCCGACCAGGAGCGAGGCGACCACGAAGATCACCGTCTGGGTCCGGGCCACCGCCACGCCCACCGACGCCGCGGCCTCCGCGCCGGCCGCCAGCGCGTTCAGCTCGCGGCCGTACGCGAGCAGGACCGCGAGCCCCGCGAGGGTCGGCGGCGCGGCGTACTCCACCGTCGAGAGCCGCATCGAGTCCAGCCCGCCCATCATCCAGCGCAGCATCTTGCTCACCTCGGCGAAGTCCGTGAGCTGCTGGATCAGCACCGTGCACGCCGAGCAGAACATCGACAGCGTCACGCCGGCCAGGATCAGCGTGGCCGGCGGCAGCTGGCGGCCCACCCGCGCGAGCTGCCAGATCAGGAGCAGGGTCGCGGTCGCGCCGAGCAGGGCCGCCGCGTTGACGCCGGCCCCGCCGAACGCCCCCTCGGCGCCCAGCCGGATCGCCACCACCGCGGCCAGCGACGACCCGGACGAGATGCCCAGCGTGAACGGCTCGGCGAGCGGGTTCCGGAGCAGCGCCTGGAGCGCGCAGCCCGCCCCCGCCAGCGCCGCGCCGACGAGCAGCGACGCCAGGACCCGCGGGATCCGGACCCACAGGATCGGGTGCGCCGGATCCGCCTCGGCGAACGCCCCCGGGCCCAGCAGCTCGAGCGCGCGGCCGCCGCGGCCGGTCGAGACCCCCACCAGCGGCGCGAGCAGGGCGACCGCGGCGCACGCGACGAGGCAGATCCCGAGGACCGCCACGAGCCGGCGCCCGGTCAGGCGGCCCTGGCTCCCGCTCAGGAACCCTGTCACAGGGCCCCCGTCCCCGGGCCGGGGCGCCCCGCCTCGATCGCCTCGCGAAGCGCTCGGCTGTCCGGACCGGCTCGCTTCGCTCACAGGGGCACCGCGAACTTCGCGCCGGACGGCAGCGCGCCGACGTGGATCGGGAGCCCGAACGCCTCGCGGGTCGCCGCCGCGCCGAGGACGTCCGCCGGGGCGCCGCGGGCGGCGAGCCGGCCGGCCGCCACCAGCCACATGGTGCCCCCGTAGCGCAGCGCCAGGTCGAGGTCGTGGGTGACGACGACCGCGGCCGCCCCGGCGTCGCACTGGTCGCGGACCACCTGGAACAGCGCCCGCGCGTGCCGCGGGTCGAGGCCGGCCGTCGGCTCGTCGAGCAGCAGACAGCGGGCCCCCTGGCACAGCGCCTGCGCGACGATCACGCGCCGGGCCTCGCCGCCGGACAGCTCGTCGAAGCGGCGCGCCGCGAGCTCGGCCACGTCACACGCCGCCATCGCGGCGCTCGCCGCCGCCAGATCCGCCGCGCTCGCCAGCCCCAGCCCGCGCTGCTGGGCATAGCGCCCCAGCAGGACGACCTCCTCGACCGCGAACGGGAACGCCAGGTCGTACTGCTGCGGCAGGTATGCCAGCTCGCGCGCGATCACCCGACGCGGGGTGCGAGCTGCGTCACGCCCCATGATGCGAGCCATGCCGGTCCGGGTGGGCACGAGGCCCGCCAGCGCCCGCAGCAGCGTGGTCTTGCCCGCGCCGTTCGGCCCCACCACCACCACCAGGTCGCCCGGGCAGACGCTGGCCGAGGCGCCGTGCACCACGTCGCGCTTGCCGAGCGCCACGCTCACGTCGACGAGCTCGAGCCAGGCCACGGCGCGTACCATACGTCACCCGGCCGCACGAACGAGGCGAGGCCGGCGCTCGACCGGCCCCGCGGAGGGGACGGGGCGCCGGCGCGTCGTCCGCGGATCCCGTCAGAGCGGTCTGGCGATGCCCCCGGAAACGCGGTAGCCCTCGGGGGCGTGCGGCGTCGTCTCAATCGGATCGCGATCAACGTCCCCGTCGAGGTGATCACGGCGGGCAAGGGCATCAAGACCGTCACGCAGGATCTGTCGCCGCACGGGGCGTTCATCCGGCTCTCGCCGCCGCTGCCCACCGGGACCACGATCGTGGTCGTGATCGCACCGGCCGGGCACCGCATCGTCCTCACCGGCCACGTGGTGCATTCGCTCGAGGAGACCGAGGCGCGCACGCTCGGCCGCTTCCCCGGCATCGGGGTCGAGTTCCGCGATCCCGCGCGCCCCGGCGCCGAGGTGTTCTCGGACGAGGTGCAGCGCGTGATCGAGCGGTTCGCCAAGCGGCAGCCGCCGGCCGATCTGCGGATCGTCGTCGCGGACGCGCAGACCCGCCTGCTCGAGCGGCTGTCGACGGCGCTCGGCATCGCGGGCTTCCACGTCGCCACCGCCACCAACGGGATGGAGGCGCTCGGCGCGTGCCTGTCGCGCACCCCCGACGTCGTGCTCGTCGAGCGCGACATGCCGGTCGTCGATGGCCTCCACGTGCTCCAGGAGATGGGCCGCCACCCGCAGCTCGCGGGCGTGCCCGTGATGATGATGTCGGCGGAGTCGACCGACCTCGTGCGCCTGCAGGCGTTCCAGCTCGGCGCGATGGACTTCATCCCCAAGCCGTTCACCGTGCTCGAGGTGATCCTGCGCGCGCGGCGGTGGGCGCGGGCGCGCCAGCGCGACCCGGAGCGCGTGGTGCTGCGCGGCACGCTCGGCGAGGTCGCGCTGCCCTCGCTGCTCACGATGTTCGAGCAGGAGCGCAAGAGCGGCCAGCTCTCGATCACGCACGAGCACTTCGTGGCCTGGATCGACTTCGCCGAGGGCAAGATCGTCCGGGCGCGCTCCTCGGAGCTCGACGCCGGCTCGCACCCCGTCCTGATGTCCGTGCTCGACTGGAAGGACGGCTACTTCGAGCTGACCTCCGGCACGCCGAAGTCGACGCCGGAGCTCCAGACCTCGGTCACGCACCTCCTCCTCGAGCACGCGCGCCTGCGCGACGAGGGGCAGCGGACCTGACCGCGGTAGGCGCGGGTCAGCGCGAGCTGGTGCTGAACGCCTCCTCATATAGATCTAATAAAAATTGAACAGTTATATGATAATGCAACGAATCTGTTGCGCATCGAGACCGTTGCGCTACAAATACGTTGCATGAATACGCGGAACATCGCCGGTCCCCTGGTCCGCGGCTCGGACTTCTGGGGACGCGACCGAGACCGGGCCGCGCTCTGGGCCCTGCTGGACAAGGGCGACGTGCTGCTCAACGGCCCCCGTCGTTACGGCAAGTCGTCCTTGATGTGCTCGCTCCTGGATCAGCCGCAGCCCGCGTGGACGGTGGTCATGCTGGACGTCGAGTACGTGGAGACCCCCGCAGAGTTCCTGACCGAGCTCAGCGCGGCGCTGGTCCAGACGAGCGCCATCCGCAAGCTGTGGGAGAAGACGAAGCGCGCCCCCGGGGCCTTCCTGTCGTGGATCACCGCCGGGATCGAAGGGATCGAGATCGGCGCGGAGAACATCGGGCAGGCGAAGCTGAACCTTCGCAAGAGCCTGACACCGGACACCTGGCCCGAGCTGACCGAGCAGCTCTTCGCCGAGCTCTCCCACCACGATCACAGCCTTCTCCTGATCATCGACGAGTTCCCGTGGATGATCGCGAATTTCATCGACCAAGATCCGGAACAGGCGGTGCACTTCCTGAAATGGTTCCGAGCGATTCGCCAGAAGACCCGCAAGTCTCCGGTCCGCGCGCTGCTCGGCGGCTCCGTGAACCTGGAGCCGAGGCTGGAGCAGCTCGGCCGCGAGGCCCTGATCAACGACCTCCAGCGCTATCACCTCCGGCCGCTGTCCCTGGCCGATGCGGTCTCCTTCGTGCGCGAGGTTCTGGACGCCGAGGGCGTCCCCTTCGACGCGGAGACGCCGGCAGAGATCGTCCGCGTCGCAGATTGCGGCGTCCATTTCTTCCTCCAGGTGCTCATCTCCGAGTGCCTCGCCGAGGCACGGCACCACGCGGGGAGCAAGCTCACCGTCGATCTCGTCGAGCCCGTGTACAACGAGCGCGTGCTCGGTCCTCCCAATCGGAGCCGCTTCAGCCACTACCATACGAGGCTCAAGCAGCACTATGGCGCTCTGGAGCGAGCCGCGCGGATCGTGCTGGCGCTCCTGACCGAGCAGGAGCGCGAGTCCCGGGACCACCTCGTGGAGGTGCTGCGCGCTGCGGGCGAGGACGTCTCCGTGGACAGGGTCCTCGCGCTCCTGGAGAGCGACTACTACGTCTCGCGCGAGTTGGATCAGGTCTCGTTCTCCAGCGGCTTCCTCCGGGACTGGTGGCTCCGCAACGTGCCGGCGCCCGCGGGTGCGAGATGAACCGCGCGTCTGGCCCCTTGCTGTTCAACCCGGCGAGGGCCTCGTTCGACGAGCTGGAGCAGACCTTCGTGGGGAGGCGTGCGCTCCTCGATCAGCTCGAGGCGGATCTCCTCGCCGATGCAAAGGGCAAGACCGCTCGCCACTGGCAGCTCATCGGGCCGCGCGGGACGGGGAAGAGCCACTTCACCGAGCTCCTCGGCCACCGGCTGCGGGGGCGCGGCTGGGCGGTCGTGCGGCTGCCAGAGGAGCATTACCAGGTCGCCAGCGTCGGGGAGCTGCTGGAGCAGATCGTGGTGCGGCTGGACGAGCTCGAGATCTCTCCATTCCGGAACACCGCTTCCACGCGAGACGTCGAGGAGCAGGCGCTCGACTACCTCCGTAGCTGGCGGAAGAATCACGCCAGACCGATCCTGGTCATCCTGGAAAACCTGGGGCTCCTGTTCGAGCGTCAGCTCACCTCCATGCGCGAGCAGAGCCGGCTCCGCGAGATCCTGATGCGCGATGCGCCGTTCGTCTTGCTGACGACGTCGACGAGCTACCTCGAATCCACCGGGCGCCACACGGCCCCGTTCTACGACTTCTTTCACGTCCACACGCTGGACGAGCTGAGCCGGGCCGAGGTCGTGGAGCTCGTGGAGGCGAGGGCGAGGTGGGACCAGGAGGAGGCGCTCCTGCGGGACTTCGGCTCCGTGAAGGCTCGCCTCGACGCGCTCTACCACCTGAGCGGCGGGAGCCCCCGGCTGGTGCTCGCGCTCTACTCGATCATCCGTCAGGGGATCACGAGCGAGCTACACCACCAGCTCCTGGAGCTCCTCGACGACGTGACCCCGTACTACCAGGCACGGCTGCGAGACATCGCGCCGCAGATGGAGCGTGTCCTGGCCGAGATGGCCCTCGCGGAGGGGCCCCTCACGCCGTCCGAGCTGGCGCGAAGGTGCCGGATGGCTACCAACCACGTCACGGCGAACGTCGCAAAGCTGCTCGCCGAGCGCCTCGTGAGGCCCGGGGGCAGACCCGACGCGCGCCGCCGCTATTACCAGGTCTCCGATCGGCTGTTCCGCATCTGGCTCCAGATGCGCGAGGACCCCACTGCCAAGCAGAAGCTGAAGTTCCTGATCGAGTTCTTCCAGTCCTGGTATCGGGGCTCGATGGACGTTCTGGACAAGGACGTCTCGCGCCTGGGAGACGCCTTCTGGAGCGAGCTGCGCCAGGGCCTCTCGCGCCAGTGCGACGATCGCCTCTTGACCCTCGATTACATGCGTGCGGCCGTCCCCGAGTATCCGGCGGATCTCATCCTGGAAACCCTCCGGCAGAGTAGTGAGCGCCCGTCGGGCGCTGCCGTCGCGGAGCAGGTCAGGGTCCTCAAGCCCCTGTACGACTCGGCCGCGGACCCGAACCGCCGCCTGGTGACCGGATACCTTCTAGCCCTAGCTTACGAGCACAGCGGTGATTCCCGCCAGGCCTTGTCGCTGTTGAGAGATCTCGTCGACGAGGAAGCGGGCGCGCCGACCTCATCAGAAGAGGTCTGGTATCTGTATCTCGATACGCTCGCCGAGGTCGAGGGACATAGGGCTGCGATCCGGGCCGGCGCGAAGGCCGTCACCGCCAACCCCGAACTCTTCGGGCTCAAGCCACGGCTCGCTTGCTGGTCGGCTGCTCTCGGCCTCTCCGAGGGCGCCTTCCGGCTGGCGGAGGAATTTATCACAACGAGTACTTGTCCTCACTGCAAGGCTGAGAGCACCGCTCAGCTGGCGCTCTCGTTTCTCAACGAAGGGAAGGTCCGGAACGCCGAGCGAGCGCTCGGCTTGGCCACGTGGCCGGGCTCCGACAGGGATCTCGGTGCGCTGAAGATACTGATCTCGCGACGCAAGGAGGGCGAGCAGGCTCCCCTCCTCTCCGATCTCCACGATGCCCTGTCTCTGTATGTCCAGGAGGAGGCCCTCCCTTACTGGCTATTGTGGAATGCCGCTTGCGACCTGACCCATGTATCTTCGCAGGAAGCCCGAGCGGCCTCGCTGCTCAAAGAGATTGTCCGGCGCGACGGATATCTCGATGCCAACACGCTGGTTCACGTGCTCGAGGTGTTGATTCGCATGGCATCGGCCGATGCGCGTCGCTTCGGCGAGCTGGTCTCCTGGCTCATCGCCAGCGGGTCGCCCCAGCAGATCCGGGATCACTTCGTCGATGAGATGCCGGGATTGGTCCAGCGGACGGGCGGCCGCGGTGCGCTCAAGCTCTATCGCGAGCTTCGCGACGCGGGGATCCTTCCACCCGATCTCCCTCCTTATGCTACCGCCGAGGTCGTCGAGACCTCGCCGCAGCCCATGAGCGTCCTGGAGTCCCTGCATCCGGAGGTGCGCGAGGCGGTGTCGCTGCTACTGCCTCACATCTCCGCCGTCGAGGATGTCGGCGTAATCCGCTTGAGGAGCAAGGGCGGTGCGGGAGATGCCCAGGTGCAGCGGACACCCGATGCTCCGTCGCTCGGGACCCGAACCGGACGAGGTCGTGCGGCGCGCGCGCGTTCCGCCGAGA
>Ga0134123_10002833_pt1 | contig 11298 bp, 12 predicted proteins | sample KB303_FD_96460 | JGI IMG/M metagenome (GOLD analysis project Ga0134123, IMG submission 96460) | Terrestrial soil microbial communities without Nitrogen fertilizer from Kellogg Biological Station, Michigan, USA - KB3-0-3 | ecosystem: Environmental > Terrestrial > Soil > Unclassified ...
GATACTTGGGCTGGCGAGTCCTGGAAATATGGTGGCGGGTCCGCCTGGATTACCGGAGCCTACGACAAGGATACCAATACACTGTACTGGCCCGTTGGTAACCCCGGCCCGGACTTCGACCGCCATGTCCGCCTCGGTGACAACCTGTTCACCAACAGCAACCTGGTGCTCGATCCCGATACCGGCAAGATCAGAAGCTATTTCAACTACACGCCCAATGATCCGTACGATTACGACGGCGTGAACGAAATGATCCTGGTCGACGTCGGCGGCAAGAAATTGTGGCTCCACGGGTCGCGTAACGGCCACTTGTACGGCATCGACCGCGTCAACACGGCGAAGGGCAAGGCCGGCAACGAGCACAAGTGCGTGTGGGTCACCGCAATGCAACGCGTGAATTGGACCAAGCCGATCACCCCGGCCAACAACTGCAAGCCCGTATACAACTATCCTGAGAAGGACGTGGTTTACGACAAGGTGACCACCGACATCGCTCCGTCTCTTGACGGCGGCAAGGAATGGCACCCGATGGCTTACAGCCACCGCTCCAAGATGGTTTACGTGCCAGTGTACGACTTCGCGATGGATCTCCAGGCCAAGAAGATGGAGTGGAAGCGCGGCGAGTGGTACCTGGGCGCGAAGGTCATCACCTTCAATGCGGGCGCAGGCGCGATCAAGGGCTACGACGCGGCGACGGGCAAACTGGGCTGGCAAAAGTCCCAGAGCTATCCGGCCACCAGCGGCATGCTGGCGACCGGGGGCGGCCTGGTGTTCTACGGTGATCCGGAAGGCTACTTCAATGCCGTCAACGACGAAACCGGCGAGCATCTGTGGTCGTTCCAGGTCGGTTCCGGAGTGCACGGCAATCCGACTTCCTTCACTGGACCGGATGGCAAGCAGTACGTTGCCATCGTCTACGGTGCGGGTGGCGGCGGGATCTGGCCCCTGTTCTATGGTGAGTATCTCAAGAAGAATCAAAAGGGCGGCGGCCTGATGGTGTTCACTGTAGAGTGACATTAAGCAGGAAGCGCCGAACCAGTAATTTGCACTGACCGCAACACGGAGGGGGGGCATGGCAAGTGCCCTCCCTTATTTTTTTGCAGACAGCGGCCAAGACCGTTGCGCCCCGGAAAGAGGGGTAAACCCGCAAAGCCTCGAAAGCGTTGATGCGATGACGAGGGGAACGACCTGAAAGACTATCAAGGAGTTCAAAGTGCGTAAGCTGTTGACACTATCAGGGCTTGCACTGCTGCTAATCCTGGCGGCAGCCGCGGCCCGAGCGCAGGCGGACGATCCCGATGAAATTGCCGACACGCTCGAACGCTCCAAAGCCAAGGGCCGACTGATTGCATGTGCCGATCCCTACAATTTTCCATACGCGGCTCAAAACAGCGATCCGGCGGGCTTCGACATCGAGATCATGCGCGAGATTGCAAAACGCGGTGGCATGCGCCTGGAAATGGTCTGGGCGGACACCGGCACGCGTGGGGGTACGTCGCGTGCCTTCCGCAATTCCATCCTGAAAAAGCGCTGTGACGTGTTTCTCGGCCTTTCCGACAGCGGCGACGGTGACGATGATATGCTCATGGGGCAACTGGCCTTCACCAAACCCTACCTTGGACTGGGGTACGTGCTGGTGGTGCAGGGCAAGGCGGAAGGCATGAAGAGCGTTGCGGAGCTCAAGAAGGCGAACATCAAGGTCGGCGTTCCGATGTCCACGCCGATCGACGATTACCTGTTCACCAATGGGGTGCCCAGGGAATTGTTCTTGGATAACCGCCGCATCATGCAAAGCATGGCCAAGGGCGAGTTGGACGCGAGCCTGGTATGGGCCACTGCGATCGCGGTGGCGCAACGCGAGTACCCGAACGTGAAGTTCCGCATGGTCGAAGGCTACGTACCGGAAGCCGAACAGCGCTGGAACCTCAATTTCGTGGTACGCAAGCAGGACAAGGCGCTGATGGAGTTCATCAACGACGGCATTTCAGATCTGCTTTCCAACGGCAGGATGAAACAGATCGTCGAGAGCTATGGCGTGCCGTTTTACCCGCCGTTTTCGTGAGCATTTTTTCAGGGAGGCTTGTCTGACATGTTTGGTTTGAAACGCGAGACATCTCTGCGGCGGTGGGCCGCACTAGCCGTGATGGGATCGTTGCTGGGCCTGGGTACCGCAATTCAACCGGCGTCTGCGCAACACAAGTCCAATGAAAACGATATGGAAGTGCCCACCAACAACATGGAGATCGTGCAACAGGGCAAGGCCAAGTATGCGCAACGCTGCTCGTTCTGTCACGGCGGCGATGGCCACGGCGGCAAGGGTCCTTGTTTGAGCTGCGGTGTATTCAAGTACACCGGAAACACCAATTCCGAGATCTACGTCACCATCGCGGCCGGTGTCCCAAGGTCGCTGGGGGGTACCATGGGTGCCTTCGGGACGACCATGTCCCAGGAGGAAATACTCAGCGTAATTACCTTCCTGCGCTGGGAGGAAAAGCGCCGAATTGCAGCCGGCGAAGTTCCCGATCCCAAGTTGAACAAAGGCAATGAACTACCGGTGTTTCCGACCACCAACTGAGCTCCACGCTGCAGGCTGCTTTTCCGAAAGCAACCTAACAAGCCAAAAAATAGCAAAGCCGGCGCATGCCGGCTTTTTGTTGCAGGGATCCCTGGCCGTCAGTGTTTGCCGGTACTGCCGAAACCACCGGCTCCGCGCACGCTCTGTGCAAATTGTTCCACTACGTTGAATCCCACCTGTACCACCGGCACCACTACAAGTTGCGCGATGCGCTCCATCGGTTTGAGCGTAAATGAGCTCGACCCGCGATTCCACACCGAGACGAAAATCTGACCTTGATAGTCTGAATCGATCAGGCCGACCAGATTGCCGAGTACGATCCCGTGTTTGTGTCCGAGCCCGGAACGCGGCAACACTACGGCCGCGAGTCCCGGGTCATCCAGATGGATCGCCAAGCCCGAGGGAATCAACTCGGTTCGACCGGGCGTGAGCTCGACGGGCGCCTCGATGCAAGCCCGCAGGTCAAGGCCTGCTGATCCGGCGGTTGCATAGGCAGGGAGCTGATCGCGCAGGCGCGCGTCGAGAATTCTGACGTCGATGGTGCGCACGGGTCCTTCTTGTTATTTGTAACCGGCCCTCTATGCCGTTACGGACGTGTTGCGCGGGCGGTAAAGTTTGGCGATGTGCCGGATCAGAGCGCGCGCCAGCTCGAGTTTCGATGCGCGCCCTAGCGGGTGAACGCCATCGTCGTCGAACAGCACCAACTCGTTGTCGTCGGCGCCGAGCGCACTCTGCACAAGGTTTGCCGCCAGCAAGGGCAGCTTCTTGCGGCGGCGCTTGGCCTCCGCGTTCTGCTCGAGATTTTCGCTTTCGGCGGCAAAGCCCACGCAGAAAGGGGGGTGCGCCCGCTTGGCAACTGACTCGATGATGTCTGCGTTCTGTACAAGCTCCAGAGTCGGAACGGCGCCGCCTTTCTTGATCTTCTGCTGCTTGCGGTTGCCGACATGATAGTCGGCCACTGCGGCAACGCCGACAAAGATGTCGCAGCTTCCGACATTCGCATTTACGGCGTCGAGCATCTCGCGAGCCGTCTCGACGCGGACCAATTGCGCGGAAGAGGGGGCTTCGATTGAGACCGGGCCCGACACGAGCGTGACCTGCGCGCCCGCCTCCAGTGCGGCTCGTGCAACGGCATAGCCCATTTTCCCGGAACTGCGATTGGTGATGCCGCGCACCGGGTCGATGGGTTCGAAGGTCGGCCCCGCGGTGATGAGCATCCTTGTGCCGGCAAGCAGCCTGGGCTGGAACCATGCGGCGATCGAGCGGGCAAGATCAGCGGGTTCAAGCATGCGACCCATTCCGGTTTCTCCACACGCCTGGTCGCCGGCCTCGGGACCGAGCACGACGATGCCGTCCTGGCGCAGCTGCGCGATATTGCGTTGGGTGGCGGGGTTCTCCCACATCTGCCGGTTCATGGCGGGCGCCACCAGCAACGGGCACTCGCGCGCGAGGCAGACCGCGGACAACAAGTCGTTTGCAGCGCCGTGCACCAGCTTGGTGATGAACCCGGCGGTCGCGGGAGCGACCACAATCATGTCACGGTCCCGGGACAATTCGATATGTGGCATCCCATTCGGCACTCGACTGTCCCACATATCCGTGAACACCGGCTTGCCGGAAAGCGCCTGCATCGTGACCGGGGTAACGAAGCGGCACGCCGACTCGGTCATGATCACCTGTACATCCGACCCATGCCGCTGCAGTTCGCACACCAACACCGCCGACTTGTACGCGGCAATACCACCAGTGATCCCTAACAGGATGCGTTTATTGCCAAGGTTGGACATTCCCATAGACTAGCAAGCTTTCCGGATTGGCAGTGTAAACTGTTGTTGGCAAATACAAAAGTGCTCAAGGAGCAGTGGATGGCAATCATCGATTGGCCGGAAGATGACAGACCCCGGGAAAAGCTGCTGACCAAGGGCCCGGGAGGTCTTTCTGACGCCGAATTACTGGCAATTTTCCTGCGCACCGGAATGAAGGGCAAGAGCGCGGTCGATCTTGCACGCGAACTGCTTGCCAGATTTGGTTCGCTAGGAGCACTGGTCGCGGCCAGTCGCGACGATTTTTGTTCTGTGCCTGGTCTGGGTAACGCGAAGTATGTGCAGCTGCAAGCCGCAATCGAAATGACCCGGCGTGCCCTGGCAGAGGAGATGAAAGGCGGAATCAACCTGAGTTCGCCGAAGGCAGTCCGCGATTTCTTGCGGTTGCAACTTCAGAACCGGCCGGTGGAAGTCTTTGTGGGCCTGTTTCTTGATGCCCAGAACCGGGTTCTCCATATCGAGGAGTTGTTCTCAGGGACCTTGACCCAGACGAGCGTATTTCCGCGCGAGGTAGTCAGGCGGGCGCTACATCACAATGCTGCCGGAGTGATCTTTGCGCACAACCATCCCTCTGGCGTTGCCGAGCCGAGTCACGCGGACGAAACGCTGACGCAGGCGCTGAAGCAGGCCTTGGCCTTAGTAGACGTACGGGTGCTCGACCATTTTGTCATTGGGCGCGGCGCGGCCTTGTCCTTTGCGGAGCGCGGGCTCCTTTAGTCAGCCAAAGGTTGAGGGGCTTGCCCGAACTGTGTTATAAAGCGCGCTCTTTGAAATTTAACGGAGCTGCCCCGGCAGCTTCAACTGGAATCGAAGCTGGAGAGTTCATCATGGCGAGAGTCTGCGATGTAACCGGCAAGAAGCCGATGGGCGGGAACCATGTGTCCCATGCCAACAACAAGACCAAGCGCCGCTTCCTGCCCAATCTGCAGTACCGCAGGTTGTGGGTCGAGAGCGAAAACCGCTGGGTGAGCCTGCGTTTGAGTCAGGCGGGATTGCGCACCATCGACAAGAAAGGTATCGATGTTGTGCTGGCGGAAATGCGCGCACGCGGCAACAAGATCTGAGATAGGAGGCCAACAGACATGCGAGAGAAGATCAAACTGGAATCGTCCGCGGGCACCGGGCACTTCTATACCACTACCAAGAACAAGCGCACCACGCCGGACAAGATAGAAATGAAGAAATTCGACCCGGTAGCACGCAAACACGTGCTCTACAAGGAGACGAAGCTTAAGTAGTCCAGCTTCGCTGCAGGAAATAAAAAAGCCCGCTTTCGCGGGCTTTTTTATTCAACAAATCTTACGCGTAGCGGCGCAGCGTAAGCGAAAACTCGCGCAGCGGTGCGATGCCGCTTCTTTCCGCGCGATGGCACCAGTCCTCCAATTGGGAGAGCAGTTGCTCCCTGGTAGCGGAAGAGCGTTGCCACAGCATGACCAATTCCTGGCGCATCGTATAGACGGTGTCGAGAACCTTGCTTGTCTTGAGCACCTGCTCCAGTTCCGCTTTGCCCTTGGCGGGAACCAGCTTGGCATCGAGATGCAGCCAACGCTTTACGCTCTGCAGATCGATAGCATGGCCCGGCGCGCGTTCGCGAAGTTTTCGCAGTTCCTCGGCGCAGGTGGCCTTGACCAGACGGGTGAACCGCGCCAGCACGTCGTAGCGATGGGTGATCACCGCCTGCAGGGTCTGCAGGTCACAGCGGGCCTTGCCAGCCGAAATCTTGACGGTGGGAGCAAGTTTCTTCACCTCGGCCAGACCGACAATCTCCATCATGCGGATGTACATCCAGCCGATATCGAACTCGTACCACTTGTTGGACAGCCGAGCGGAAGAAGCATAGGCATGGTGATTGTTATGCAATTCCTCGCCGCCGATCAGGATGCCCCAAGGCACGATGTTGGTGCTGGCGTCCTCTACCTGGAAGTTACGGTAGCCGTAGTAGTGCCCGACGCCGTTGATGACGCCGGCGGCGGTGACCGGTATCCAGAGCATCTGCACGGCCCAGATCGTCATGCCGATCGGTCCGAACAGCAGAATGTTGACAATCAGCATCAACGCCACCCCGCCCTTGTCGCTGCCGGAGTAGACGTTGCGTTCGATCCAGTCGTCGGGGGTACCGTGGCCAAACTTGTCCAACGTCTCCTGGTTTTTTGCTTCTTTCCGATACAGTTCACCGCCCTCGAGCATAACCTTCTTGAGAGTAAGCACTTGCGGGCTGTGGGGATCTTCTTCGGTTTCGCACTTGGCGTGGTGCTTCCGGTGAATCGCCGTCCACGCTTTTGTAGACATGCCGGTAGTCAGCCATAGCCACAGGCGGAAAAAGTGCGCGACGACAGGGTGGAGTTCGAGTGCACGATGTGCCGAGTGGCGATGAAGGTAGATGGTCACGGATGCGATGGTCATATGGGTGAAAACCAGCGCAACGACTACATACCCCCACCAGGGAAGATCAAGCAGCCCCCCGGCCCAACTGGGCAGGTCCGTAAACCTGTTCAGATTCATGCAGTTAACTCCAAATAATCAAGAAGATATGTAGGATTTTACAGTAACCCTTGGGGCTTGCAAGCTGGAATTTGTAACCTTGTGTAGCGGGCTGCCGCAATCTCACCTGCCGGAGCGACCGGCGCCTTAATTGGGGCTTGTCTAGAGTCGGGACGAATGCCATTAAAGTCGCCGAAAATGCTGCTAATTTAGCTCATTCTGCGTCGAACGCGCATCCTTTTCGAGATCTGGAAAACCCGCTTTACCAACCTAATTTGGCCGACTCCCGATCACCTGTTAACCGGCGGGGCAAACCTGCGCGAGTGCTTGCGGTGACGCAACCAATTTTCCAGATAGGCGCGCGCAAGCTCATGATTTCCGCGAAACACCAGCAGATTCTCTGCATTGCGGAACTGGGCGGCGTTGGTGAAATTGAAGCTTCCGGTGATGAGCACAGGTATTTTCGCGACGGCGTCGATCACCATTACTTTGTTATGGGCAGCCGCATGCTCCTGGTCGGTAAATACCGGGACCCCTCCTTCTACCAGTTGTGGAATCACGTTGTGATCGATAAGTTCAATCTGCTCCGCATCGGCGATAACCTGGACGTCCAGGCCGCGACGCTCCGCGCGAATCAGCGCGGCGGCAATCTCCAAGTGCGTGAAACTGAATGCCTGTACAAGAATCTGAAAACGCGCGGCGTCGATGGACTTCACGATTAGCGCTGCCGCGTCATCGCCCGGAGTAAAGGCATACTCGATGGTGCCGGTACCGGGAACGACGTCCGATGCTTCAAAGCCGCCTGCCGGTCGCCCAACTATCAGCAGCCCAAGCACCAGTCCGAGCACCTGCACGGCGGGCGAAGCGTTCATTCAGGGCCAGCCCGCCGCTCGAGCGCCGCGGCAAAAAAAGCGTCCGTTTCGTGACGTTGCGGAGATATCTCCAGAAATACGCCGCTTTCGAGCGGGATCCGTTGCTCGTCCAGAATGTCCTGGCAGCTCACGACTTTGAAGTCTGCATGGGTGGCGAGGAACTGCTCGATGATTCCCTGATTCTCTTCCGGTAGCACGCTGCAGGTGGCATATACGAGGCGTCCCCCGGGTTTAAGCAATGTTGCAGCGCCATTCAGGATCGCCAACTGCTTGGCGCTGAGTTCCACGATCGCCCCGGGTGAGTGGCGCCATTTGAGATCGGGATTGCGCCGCAGCGTTCCAAGGCCGCTGCAGGGAGCATCGACCAGCACACGATCGATCTTTCCGGAAAGGCGTTTGACCTTGATGTCGTTCTCTCCGTGGATGAGTTGCGGGTGCACGTTTGAAAGGCCGGAACGCCTGAGCCGCGGTTTGAGATTGTTGAGCCGTTTCTCCGAAACATCGAGTGCATACAGGCGGCCAGCCGAATTCATCAGCGCGCCCATCATGAGCGTCTTTCCGCCAGCGCCGGCACAGAAATCCACCACCATCTCGCGCCGTTTCGGTGCCACCAGGAAGCCGAGCACCTGGCTGCCTTCGTCCTGGACCTCGACCGCGCCGCGAGTGAACGAGGGATGGCGGTTAATTGCGGGTTTTCCGGCGAGCCGGATACCGATAGGAGACCAGCGCGTTGGTTCGGCCGAAAATCCGCTGCCACGGAGTTCCTCGATCATCTGGTCTCTGTTGGCCAGCAGCGTATTGACGCGCAGGTCCAGGGGCGCAGACTTGAGCATGGCGCGGCCGAAAGCGAGTGCCTCCTCTTCAGAATGCTCGGCGACCAGCCGTTCATACAGCCAGTCGGGAAGGCTCAGCCTGACTGCCGGGGGCATCGAGTTCACATCGGCGGCTTTCAGTTGAACCGCCCACTCGCGATCCTCGGCGTCAAGCAGGGGTTCGAGTTGTCCCAGGCTGTAACCCTGGAGCTTGAGCAGCGACCCCAACACCAACTTGCGCGGAGTTGGGTGCGTAACCAGGCTTTCCAGGAGGCGCTTGTGGCGAAGCACGGTAAAGACCGTTTCGGCGACGAAAGCGCGGTCATGACTGCCAAGATCGCGATTGACGCTGAAAAAATTGCGCAGAACTGCATCGGCGGGATGGGTCAGCGGCAGCACCAGACCCACGGCCGCCACGGCCGATTTCGTCACTGCGGCTGTGGGTTGCATCTACTGGAAAGCGATGCCGGTGATTGTGGAATCCACCACTGTGCCGTTCTTTTCGACGAAGCGAATCTTTACCGGAAGAAAATAGCGGTCGACGGAGAGCCAGAATTCAAGGCCGCGCTTGTCGTCGGGTTCCCGCACTTTCTGGAAGTGCATGGTCTCCATCTCGCCGAGCGGCGTCTTGAGCATTTCCTTGCCGATGATGCGGTACTCGTAGTCGGTCACGCGTCTGCCGTCGGCGATAAATACCTTCATGCTTTCCTGATTCGACGGCGCGAAGGCGAAGGCGTAAGGAAGGCTGGCCGGGTCGAAGGTATTGGCATTGAGCGGCTCGGTTTCGATCTTATCGCCGTCGGTCAGCTTGACTTGTCCGGCTGCCCAATCGAATTCGGCGGCGCGCCTTGGCTTGCGGCTGTTGATTTCCTCGAATCGCAGGGGCTGCAGCCCACCAGCGGTGAGCAAACCGCTGCTTTGACGGCGGACGTTGAGCTTGTAGATCATGGCAGCCACGCCTACGGTCTTGGTTTCGCTGATCACCGAAAACTTCTTGCCGTCGTGCTCCAGCACATCGTGGCCCTCGCCCAATTGCAGCGAACCGGAGCTCACCGCAAAATGGATCTGCACCTTCTGCGGCGGCTGCGCGGCCGCGACCGGCACGGCAATCTGCAGCAACGCGATGAGTACTATGGCGTGTTTCATCGCGATCTCAGGGACAAACCATTGCTTCCGGGATGCCCCGACCGGGGCTGACCATGACGCGGTTGCCCTCGAGCTTGAGCTTGCCGTCGAGGAACCAGCGGATTGCCTGCGGATAAACCCGGTGTTCCTGCTCGAGCACGCGCGCAGCGAGACGCTCCACGTCATCGCCAGGCAGGACCGGCACCGCGGCCTGCACGATAATGGGACCATGGTCGAGTTCCGGAGTGACGAAATGAACCGTGCAACCATGGATTCGGACGCCTTCCTGTAAAGCGCGCCGATGCGTGTCCATGCCCGGGAACGCGGGAAGCAGCGAGGGATGAATGTTCATGATGTGGCCGCTGAAGCGCTTGATGAATCCCTCCGAAAGTACACGCATGAATCCCGCCAATACCAGCAGGTCCGGCCGGTATGAACTTGCCTTGTCAACAAGAGCGGCGTCGAAACTCGCGCGATCCGGGAACGCGCGGTGATCGATAACAGCCGTCTCGACGCCGAAGGTGCGAGCGACATCGATGCCCCTTGCCGCAGGGTTGTTGCTTATTACCGCGGCAATCCGTGCATCGAGTTTCGCGTCCAGGATCGACTGCAGGTTGCTGCCGCGGCCAGAAATCAGGATTACGATGCGTTTCATCCCGTGCCCCTAGAGAACCATGGCCTGCGGCTCGTCGGTTCTGCGGGAGCGGATATCGCCGATGCGAAAGACGCTTTCTCCTTCCCGCTCCAATACCTTTTGGACCCGGCCGGCATCCTCTGCGGCTACAATCGCGACCATGCCGATGCCGCAATTGAACACGCGGTGCATTTCCGCCTCGGCAACGTTCCCGCTTCTTTGCAACCATTCAAAAAGCTGCGGCCTCGGCCAGGCATTCTTCGTCAGAACCGCTGTTACGTTGGACGGCAGGACTCGCGGGACGTTTTCCACCAAACCTCCTCCGGTGATGTGCGCAAGACCCTTGATGCGCGCCGCACGAATGGCCGCGAGCACCGGCCGCACGTATATGCGCGTAGGCGCGAGCAATGCTTCTCCGAACGTCCGGCCGTCAAAATCCGATGACAGGTTCACGCCGGAGGCTTCAACTATCTTTCGCACCAGCGAGTATCCGTTGGAATGCGCCCCGCTGCTGGCCAGTCCGAGCACCACGTCGCCGGCAACAATACCGGCGCCGTCGATAATCTGCGATTTCTCCACCACGCCGACCGCGAATCCGGCGAGGTCGTATTCACCCACGGGGTACATTCCCGGCATTTCCGCCGTCTCACCGCCAATCAATGCGCAGCCCGCCTGTTCGCAGCCGGCGGCAATGCCTTTGACGACTTGGGTCGCGGTAGCGACCGCCAGCTTGCCGCAGGCGAAGTAGTCGAGGAAAAAAAGTGGCTCGGCACCCTGCACCAGAATGTCGTTGACGCTCATTGCCACCAGGTCGATGCCAACCGTGTCGTGGCGATTCAGTTGAAATGCGAGCTTCAGCTTGGTGCCGACGCCGTCGGTGCCGGATACCAATACCGGTTCCCGATATCCCTTCGGTACCTGGAATAGCGCGCCAAAGCCACCGATGCCGGCGAGCACGCCGTCTCTGAGCGTGCGC